>Ga0193731_1000075_pt1 | contig 32435 bp, 27 predicted proteins | sample U1a2metaG_FD_144920 | JGI IMG/M metagenome (GOLD analysis project Ga0193731, IMG submission 144920) | Soil microbial communities from a riparian zone of the East river system, Colorado, United States - U1a2 | ecosystem: Environmental > Terrestrial > Soil > Riparian zone | place: USA: East River...
CGGCAGTTCCTACGCCGCGGATACGAACATCAATGGGAGCTCCCGGGTCGCCGCTTCTGTTGGCAATCTGGATACCGGCTACCCGGCCTGCCAGGAGTTGATCAGCGCTGGTAATGGGCTTGGAGGCGATATCCACATCGGAGGCCCTCAAGCTTCCGACTGCTCCGGTAAGGTCGGCCTTTCTCTGCGTGCCATAACCAACCACTACCACTTCCTCAAGCGCCCGGATATCCTGCTTCAGGGATAAATTCAAGGTGGTTTGATTCGAAATTGCCACTTCCAGGGTTTCATAGCCAATGAAAGTGCATACCAGGAAGGCATCGTCATTGGTAATGGCTAGTTGAAAATCACCGTTGTTGTCGGTGGTGGTGCCGCGGTTCGTGCCTTTCACGAGTATGCTTACTCCCGGCAAACTCTCTTTGGTATCGCCGTCTGTTACCTTTCCTTTTATGGTTTTCTCCTGGGCTGAAGCAAAGAAAAAGGATAATAGAAAGAGGGAACTGAACAGCAATTTGGATACAGAATTTTGCATAGATTGATGGTTAATAGTTGTTGGGGATTCATAATTGCAAACCTAATATAGACCAATAATAGCATTATTTGTCCGTTAAAACCCCTTTTTTATCCACAAAAACTCAATGCAAACGTTTCGCTAATTCACTTTAGATCACAAATTTTGGGACTCGGAAAAAGTCACTGTGGGCACAACAACCCGTGGCAAGAAATTAAATGCAAGCGAATAGGAACGCAAGGGATCATTTGTGAATGAATAAGCGGGGTTCCAAAATGATCTTGTTGTACTTACCGTTTTGTCTTCCGTTTTTCGGTAAATTCAAAATGTTCAGTAACATTTCTGTGGCCCGTTGCCCCTGCCGGTACGGAAATTGTTCTACTGAAGCCAGGGGAGGATTTTCCATATAATGGCAAGCCGGAAGATTAGCAAAACTCACAAAGCTGATGTCCTTGTTAATTCTGATATTCAATTTCCGGGCATATTGCATGGCATCCAGCGCCACATAATCATTAAAGGTAATCACCGCAGTGGGACCTGGTTTCAAAGTAAGAAGGTGTTGCATCGCCCGGTGGGTAGTTTCGGGCAGGAGATCAGAATGGGCAACAAATTCAGGGTTGAATTGAACACGATGCAACCGTAATGCACGTTCAAACCCGGTAATCCTCTCCTTCGTGGTTAGCAACGCCTGAGGACCATTGATAAAGGCAATCCGGCTATGGCCGCCCTTCACCAGAAATTCAACTGCTTCCTGCATGCCTGCTTCCACTTTGCATGTAACGGTATGGGCTTCTTTTCTATCTGGCACACGGTCAAAAAAAACAACCGGAATATTGTATTTCTTAAGAATGTCAAAATGTTCAACGTCATTGGTATTCTTGGCAATCGATACTAACATGCCATCCACCCTGTGATTTTTCATTGCTTCCACTATTTTCCTCTCGCGTTCCGTGTCATCATGCGATTGGCCCATTAATAGGTTATAGTTATGTTCACTGGCGTAGTCTTCAATGCCGCTGATGGCCTCCGAAAAAAAAGCTTCTGATAGGTGAGGCAAGATCACCCCCAATGTGAGCGTCTTTCCTGATCTTAGGAATAGCGCTGTCTGATTGGGTTCGTATCCCAATTCCAGGGCGACGTCTTTAACGCGCTTGGTAGTAGCCGGACTGATATCTTCACTGTTGTGGAGTGCCCTCGAAACGGTTGACACCGCCAGGTTGAGCATCTTGGCAATCTCTTTAATGGTTGGCGCAGTCTGTTTCATACGTGCATTTTCAGGCTTCCTGTCCTTCAGGAGAGGGGTTGGTGTGAGGTGCCCACTAAGATACACGCAATTCATCAGTAATTCTTCAAGACAATCGATTGTTGTCCTTGTTTTCTCCCGGTCCCATTCCGGCCATGGTCCGTATAGCTTGCGGTCAAAATATAGATTCCGTTTCCAGGTTCTCCTGTGGGTTTTTCTTTCGTTCGGAATGCCCCTTCCATGCCGGCATAATAACATCGATCAGGGTCTGAACTATTTTTCAGAATCCAGCTTACTGCTTCCCTGACCTCGTCGATCTTCAAATCCGGATGGGGCGGCATTTTGAGATCGCCCCACGTACCCGTAGACCCGGTGATTATTTTTTTTGCCAGGGCTTCTGCTGAGATTGAATTGTCGGGGTATCGTCTGGCGATCAGTTCGAAGGAAGGGCCGATCAGCTTAGCTGTTGCAGCATGGCAATTGAAGCACGTAGACCTACTCATCCAGGACAGGACTTCAGGATTTTCCTTAGACCGGTCCGACAAATATTTGGTAGCGCGTGCAGCGTCAGGCAAATAGGCAACCATCAACAGGACTTCGTTGGCGGCAATTTCATTGTATTCGGAATTCCCGTCTTCCTTATCGGAAACCCGGATCGCGTAAGGCACAACGGAGTTCCATTGAAACGTACCATTTTTTGCCGGGGCTGTAATGGTTACTTCCGGTGGACTATTGTACTGTTGTGAAAAGGACGCAGTAAAAAGATAGAATACGAACGCCGTTGATCCAATCGATAAAAGGAGTCTGACAGGCATCGCCTTCATTCATTAAAGTAGCGCAACGATCACGCTTTGTCGATCTCGTTGGCTGCCCGGTTTGCAGATCGCGTGGCCGCTTCCGTACCCCAGTTGAGATTGTCCGCATAGGCGCCGGCAAAATGGATCCGTCCATGCGGCTTCATCAGGTGCGGCCAGAACTTATTCAACTCACCGATAGGGAAGGGGCTCCTCTCGCACGTGGGCGCAAAAGTCTCCTTCGTCCAGTCTCTGCCAATGGCAAACTCAATGGTGTCTTTCTTTCCCGGATATACTTCGCGAAATGCGGCCAGGGCGCGTTGAGGTGATACTCCGCCCGGCCCCGTTCCCAAAACGATCACGCGGTGGGTGTCCACTTCTTCTGCTGATTGCCATACTGCCCAGAGATCCGGATGGTCCAGGTCCATATTGATACTCAGGCCGTCATCCAGCCAAAATTTAGAACTCGCCTGGAAGACGAATCGCTGATAGGAATCGTACGTAATATTCTCGATGATGTATTGTCTTTCCGGTGGCAAGGCGGGTTGTATGGGAATGTTTTTTAAGGCTGGTGGTGGAATACAATTCACGAAGAAATCGGCTGACAATTCTTTCGTTTCATTTTGTTGCTTGTACGTGATCGTTACCCCTGTTTCGCCATGCTTGATGGACATAATCGGGCAATTTAACCACACCCGCGAGCCCAGTCTTTTTGCGAAAGCGTTGGGAAGCATTTGGTTACCGTCTTTTAACCGAAAAACTTCCGGGGGAGCGAGGGGCACACCCCGGAGGTTCAATATTCCCGCTTGCCATAATTTAAATAGTGCCGATGAATTACTCCCACCTAAAAAGCCCAGCGCTGTTTTAGAGGCCCCGTCTTTCTTATAAATATCTGCCATCGGTATTTTGTCCAACTCATCATAACCTACGTGGAAGGGCTGATACTCGTCGTTAAATTTATTCAGATAGGGCTTAACATATAATGATTCCAGATCCCACCAGGGATTGGCAGATAAGTACTTTACTTCTCGTTCGTTGAATCCGAATTTATTCAATACGGCCGGATCCCTCAACATTTCTTCCGTATAGAACTTGCCCTCTATTCTCCTGGTGATGTTCTTTCGTCTGGGATACGGCAGGGCCGTGAGGTTGAATTCTTTGATGTATGCCCAATATCGATCGTACCCTGGCTTGGTAATATGTTCCATGCCGCCATCTCCATAGAGTCCATCAGACAAACCATCGTGTACGGTAAAGACATGACCGCCATGCCGGCCGGAGGCTTCGAGAACGACTACCTCGTGTCCCTTTTTCATGAGTTCATAGGCGCAGCACAGCCCTCCGATCCCTGCACCGCCGACAATGATTTTTTTTGGAGATGCCGGGGTTTTTACCGGTTCGATGGCCATCGGGTTTGATTCAATAGGATTGTTCGCCATCGACGGATCGATTTTTAATACCGAAGCACCCACACCCGCCAGCATTGTGTTTTTGATAAAAGTTCTTCTTTTAAAATTACTCATTGCGATTGATTTTATATCCCTGCTGATTTGCAATGTAATTTAATTTAATTTATTTCCTTAGGGCACACAGAGACTTGACTTGTAAGTCTTGCCTATGTGCCTATGTTTCTATGTTCCTATGTGTTCCCTTCACTTAATCGCACCGGGAATTTAGAAATAACCGTCGTATCTTTCAAAATGTATTCCTTCCGCAGATTGCATCATTAGCCGAACGATGGAGGCGACCGGGCAAAAGGTGCTCCCTTCAAAAAAACCATGACTGCCGAAAAACAACGCTTAATAGAAGACCGCGACAGGAAAAAGAACTGGCGCAAATTTGGTCCCTACCTTGCAGAACGCCAATGGGGAACCGTGCGGGAAGATTATAGTGCCAACGGGACGGCCTGGGACTTTGTAACGCACGATGCAGCGCGAAGCAAAGCCTACCGTTGGGGTGAAGAAGGAATCGGCGGGATCAGCGACAACCGGCAGCGAATGTGTTTCGCTTTCGGATTCTGGAACAAAAAAGACCCGATGATCAAAGAGCGGATCTTTGGCCTCACCGCAAACGAAGGCAATCATGCGGAAGATTGCAAGGAACACTATTATTACCTCGACAGCACTCCCACCCATTCGTATATGAAGATGCTGTACAAGTATCCTCAACAGGAGTTCCCCTATGCCTGGCTTGTAGAGGAGAACCGGAAAAGGGGAAAACTCGATCCGGAATTTGAACTTGTCGATACCGGTATATTCAATGAGAATAAATATTTTGATATCTTCATCGAATATGCCAAACAGGAGGACGACGATCTCCTCATCCGGGTGGTGATCCACAACCGGGGGCCTGTGCCGGCTGCCATCAACGTACTGCCCCAGGTGTGGTTCCGCAATACCTGGGCATGGGGCTACAACGATTACAAGCCGGAGATCTTCCGGGATGACAAGAATGTGATTCAAATCGACCACCAGGAGTTAGGCCATTACCACTTGTTTTTCGAGGACGAGCCAGAGGCTTTGTTTTGTGAAAATGAGACCAATACCGGAAGGCTTTATAATTTTCCAAAAGAAGGAATATTCAAGGATGGCGTGAATGATTACCTGGTCCGGAATCTTCCGGGGGCCATTCACAAGACTGCAAAGGGAACCAAGGCGGCACTTAACTACGACCTTCAGATCCCCGCAGGAAAATCCAAAACGATTCGCCTCAGGCTCACCTCCAAATTTGAGACCGAACCGTTCCGTGATTTCGACGCCCGTTTTGAACATCGCTTGGCGGAAGCCAATGAGTTCTTTGATGATCTGCAAAATGGAATTGATGACGGGGATAAGATCAACATTCAGCGCCAGGCCATCGCGGGGATGTTGTGGAGTAAACAATTTTATTATTACGATGTTCGTCAATGGTTAAAAGGCGATCCTTCACAGCCTGCGCCTCCGCCGGAGCGCAAGCTCGGTCGCAACCACGACTGGACGCATTTGCATAATGCGGAAATCATTTCGATGCCCGACAAGTGGGAATATCCCTGGTATGCCGCCTGGGATCTTGCTTTTCATACCATTCCCCTTGCCCTGGTGGATCCGGAGTTTGCTAAAATGCAATTGTTGCTTCTCACCAAAGAGTGGTATATGCATCCCAATGGACAGCTGCCGGCCTATGAATGGGCCTTGGGTGATGTTAACCCGCCCGTGCACGGCTGGGCGACGTGGCGTGTTTACAAAATTGACCAAAAACTGCAAGGTGGAATTGGAGACAGAAAATTCCTGGAAGAAGTATTTCATAAACTCCTGCTTAATTTCACCTGGTGGGTGAATAAGAAAGACAGCAATGGGAACAATATCTTTCAGGGTGGCTTTCTGGGGATGGACAACATTGGGGTGTTTGACCGCAGCGCCCAATTGCCAACAGGCGGGTACATCGAACAGTCCGATGGTACCAGCTGGGTAGCCATGTTCACCTTGAACATGCTGCGAATGTCGCTGGAACTTGCCAAAGAAAATCCCGTTTACGAAAGTCTGGCCACCAAGTTCATAGAACACTTCCTTTACATCGCCGGGGCCATTGCCAACGTTGACGAGGGGGGCATTAACCTCTGGGATGAAGAAGATGGGTTCTTCTATGATGTCCTCCACACCCCCGATAACCAACGGGTCAGAATGAAAGTCCGTTCGATGGTTGGGCTCATTCCCCTGTTTGCTGTGGAGGTCCTCGACGAAGAAATTTTCGAAGCCATGCCCAGGTTCGCCAAGAGTCTTGATTGGTTCCTGAAAAACCGGCCCGACCTGGCCAACCTCATATCGCGGTGGGGGGAAAAAGGTAAAAATGAACGCCACTTGTTGTCCCTGCTCCGCGGCCACCGGATGAAATGTTTACTTAAGCGGATGCTCGATGAAACGGAATTCTTATCCGATTATGGAGTACGTGCCTTGTCCAAACAACATTCGGAACCCTATAAGTTCTACGCCAATGGAAGTGAATTCAGCGTGAAGTATGCGCCGGGAGAAAGCGAGAACTCCCTGTTTGGCGGAAATTCCAATTGGCGCGGCCCGATTTGGTTTCCGGTAAATTATCTCCTGATCGAATCGCTTCAACGGTTTCATCACTATTATGGAGAGGATTTTAAAATAGAACATCCTACCGGCTCCGGTCAGCTACACACATTGAAAGAAATCGCCGCTGATCTCTCGGAACGACTGGTGAGCATTTTCAAAAAGGATAAGGACGGAAGGCGGCCGGTGTACGGGCATTACGATAAGTTGCAGACGGATCCCAACTTCTCCGATCACTTGCTCTTCTATGAATACTTTCACGGCGATACCGGCCGGGGAGTCGGGTCAATGCATCAAACGGGCTGGACCGGACTGGTTGCAAAATTGATTCAACCAAGGAAAAAGAAGCTGTTGGCAGCCGGTAAAAAGAAATGAGCTCGTTTACGCCAGATCAATTACACGATTTCAATTTTGCTTGTTCGCTGGAGTGGCTGGAGACCAACAACCTGGGGGGATACGCCAGTTCGACGGTTTCCGGCGCGCATACCAGGCGGTACCATGGCCTGTTGGTAGCGTCAAAGCATCCCCCGGTAGGCCGCATGGTTGTTTTGTCCAAATTGGATGAAACGATCATTACAGGCAAAGATCGTTTTGAATTGAGTGCCAATCGATATCCGGGTGTGGTTCATCCGCAAGGATTCAACTTGCTGAAGTCCTTTCGCCGCGACTTGTTTCCTGAATTTGTCTATCAGGCCGGTGATGTCGTTCTCAGGAAAACGATTGCTGCCCTGTCCGGTGAGAATACAACGCTGATCGTGTATGAGGTAGAGGCTGGTTCACCGTTCAAAATGGAATTGCTTCCGCTTTGCTCTGCCCGCGATTTTCATCGCACCACACAAGCCAATGATGTCATTTACACGGACTATATTTTTGACGATGGCGTTTTTCAAACAAAGAACTATGTAGACAGCCCTGAACTTTTTATTTCTGTGCCGAATGCCCAATTCGAGCCTACCCAGCGGTGGTACCATCATTTTGAATTTGCCGCTGAACAAGAGCGCGGGCTGGACTACCGGGAAGATCTCTTTAATCATGGGAGACTCACCGTTTCTTTAAAGCGGGGTGACAGGCTTGGAATTATAATTTCAACTGAAAACCCAACCGGCAGAGACGCTTTTCAACTATACCGGGAAGAAAAGCAACGCAGGGAAGCGCTGGTCAGGGAACACGGCGGGAAAGAAGAAATAAAACGACTCATGCTGGCGGCCGATCAATTTGTCGTCAAGCGGGGTCATGATTCAAAAACGGTGATTGCAGGGTATCCCTGGTTTAGTGATTGGGGGCGTGACACCATGATTTCTTTGCCTGGCCTTTGTCTCGCGACGGGAAGAGCAGAGGATGCCAAGGGGATCCTTCGAACGTTTGCCGAAAGCGTGAGTGAAGGTATGATCCCCAATCGATTTTCCGATTATGGTGAAGCACCGGAATTCAATACCGTAGACGCTACCCTCTGGTTCTTTCAGGCTATTTACAAATATTATAAACACACATCCGATAAAGAATTTATCGCTTCGTTGATCCCTGTATTGAAAGACATGATGGCATGGCACTACAAGGGCACACGCTATCACATCCATGTTGACTCGGATGAACTCTTGTTTTCAGGACAGGCCGGGATGCAACTTACCTGGATGGACGCCAAAGCAGGGGACTGGGTAGTCACTCCCCGAACCGGAAAGGCAGTGGAAGTAAATGCGCTGTGGTTCAATGCACTGTCCGTGATGGCCGCCTTGCTTTCGGAGACGGGCGACTTGAAACTGGCCGACGATTTCAGAAAGCGGGCTTTTCGCGCCGGTGCGAGCTTCAACAGGCTCTTCTGGAACAGATCACTTGGATTTCTTTACGATTACGTAGATGGAGAATATAAAAATGATGACCTCCGCCCGAATCAGATCTATGCCCTCAGCCTGCCGTTCAAATTGCTTCCAAAAGACAGAGCGGAAAAAGTACTTGACATCGTTACCCGGAAACTCTTCACGCCTCGCGGATTGAGAAGTCTTTCACCGGATCACAAAGATTACAAGCCCTCCTATGAGGGCGACTCCTGGCATCGCGATAGCGCCTACCACCAGGGAACGGTGTGGAGCTTTCTTTTAGGTCCCTACCTGGATGCATGGATGACCCTGAAAGGCGAGCGAGGTCGCCCGGAAGCGGCCAGGATGGTGAGTGTATTTTTGGAACACCTGAATGAAGCGGGAGTCGGTACCGTATCCGAGATATTTGATGCCGCGCCGCCACATCGTCCCCGGGGTTGCTTTGCTCAGGCTTGGGGCGTGGGGGAGGTGCTGAGGGTGGTGATGGAATATGATTTGTTTTTGAAACCTATATAAGGACTTTAGGGTCCGACATCGTCTCTCAAAAGAGGACAATGCGAAACGAGGGTTCCCAGCGTATCGTCCCCTCAGGGAGGCGATACTGGAGGGTTAACGTATCGTCACTTCGGGAGACGATACTTGACAAAAGGACTTTAGGGTCCGACATCGTCTCTCAACGAGGACGATGCGAAACGAGGGTTCCCAGCGTATCGTCCCCTCAGGGAGGCGATACTGGAGGGGTAACGTATCGTCACTTCGGGAGACGATACTTGACGTTAGAAGTGGAGCGAACAAGATATAATATATTTACCTAGGTTAAGAATATCCATAGACCCTGTAAACCGGTTCTCTCAACGAATCCGCCTTTTGTGAGCAGATGAATTCCATGATCTCCGCAATTTCTTCTGCTTTCACCCATTTCGAAAAGTCGGCCTTGGGCATGGATTGGCGGTTGGCGGGTGTATCAATGGTACTGGGGACAATGACAGAGGTGACCACATTTTGTGAAGCGCCTTCCGCGTTGAAGTATTCAGCCAGTGTAAATAAGAGTGATTTAGAGAGCGCGTAGGCTATAACGTTCTTTCCCTCTTTTGGGATCAGGGCGGGACGTGCGCCAACCAATACGATCCGTCCGCCCGTTGGTTGCTTTTGCATTTGAAGAAAGACCTGGCGTGCGGCAAAGTAGGCAGTCTCAAAATTCAATTCGTACATATTCTTAAGACTCTCTCCATCCGCCACCTTTATTCCTCCGGCCGCAAAACCACCAGCCAGGAGCAAGGCGCCGTCAATGGTCTTATGTTTGGTAATGATTTGGCTGATGACTTCATTTACCTGCCCTTCGTTCCGTAGATCGGCTTCGACCGTTTCCAAATCGCCGGCCGGGTCAACAGGCAGGGTCTTTCCGGGTGATACTGTGGCAATCACCTTATAGCCGGCGCTTATAAATTTTTCGACGGTTGCTTTTCCTAAATTTCCGGAGGCCCCGGTAATGAGCACAGTCTTTTTCATAGTATAAGATTCATTTTAATCATTAAAATCACAAGAATCACAGTTCAGACAACTTTTCCGGCACCCTGTAAATCACGGAATTAATATTAATTCCCGCACCCACTGCGGCGAAAGCGAGCAGGGCATTGGGATTCAAAGAGTGACCATTGAGTTGACCATGGCTCATCAAATCATACAGTGTGGGCAGGGTGGCAACCGAACTATTTCCAAGCCAGGAAATCGACATCGGCATAATGTCGCCGGGCAACCTGTTGGTACCGCATAATTCCGATAGTTCTTTGAGGATAGCCTCATCCATCTTGTTATTGGCCTGATGGATTAAGAGTTTGTCAACATCGTGGAGGGAGAGGCCAATTTTATCCATACTGTTCTTGATGACCTGGGGCACATGCCTTAGGGCCTGCTCATACAACTTCCGTCCATTCATCTTAAGGAAAAGATTATTTTCCGGGTAGTGCGGGTTGGACGATGGCCCCAGGTGCAGGATGTAAGCATGGCCGTTGGCGAGTGTTTCTGTGTAGTGTGACAAAATGCCTACCGGTAAGACACTTTCTTTTGCTTCCAGAATGACGGCACCCGCGCCGTCGGCATAGATCATGCTGTCGCGATCATGCGGGTCGGTGATCCTGGAAAGTGTGTCGGCGCCAATGACAAGGATACGCCTGGCGTCCCCCGACCGGATAAAATAATTTGCCTGAATCAAGCCTTGAAGCCAGCCGGCGCAGCCAAATGGAATATCGTAGGCGACCGTCCTGGGGTTGTCGATGTGCAAGAGCTGTTTGACGCGGGAGCCGAGCGAAGGAACACAATCCGTTCTCCGGTTGCCCTCTTTGATGTCGCCGAAATTATGTGCGACGATAATGTAGTCCAGTGTTTCTTTGTCAATGTTTGCCGAGAGAAGCGCTTTTTCGCTGGCATAAAAAGCAATGTCGGAGGCGACCTGGTCGTCGGTTACATATCGTCGTTCCTCAATTCCCGTAATTTCCCCGAACTTACGAATGATTTCTTCATTCGATTTTTCAAATCGCTTTCCATCCGGTTGGTAAAAAGTATGATTAATAAAATAGTCATTGGGAATTCTTCGTGAAGGAATATAGCTCCCGCTTCCAATGATGACGGCGTAACGCGTTTGGTCCATGGCGAAAGTTTAAACGAGACAGAACCAATAGCAAATCAATCGTCAACTTTATTTCTGATTAACGTACCATCGTTAGCTTAAAATTTATTACATCAATTTCAACCGATTGCCTTTAATCGCTCCAGTAAAGGCGGGTGTGAATAGTGAAAGAAAACATAAAGCGGATGAGGATACAAGTTGCTCAGGCTGTCGACGGAAAGTTTCTTCAGGGCCCGCGCGAGGGCCTGTCCGCTGAACGATTCCCGGGCAAAGGCATCCGCTTCGAATTCGTTTTTACGGCTGTATAGGGTCATCCCTAAACCTGTAATCCCTGAAATAGGAGAGTAGAGAATCCCGAAGGCCAGCAAATTCAGATGAATGGCTTGTTGACTTCCGCCGAGGGCCAGGGAAAGGGTGGGGTTAAAGACCATGAGGGAAAGGATATACAAAGTGAGAAAAATCTGTATTACCGAAAGAACGTATCCGGTGATCACGTGTTTTTTCTTAAAGTGCCCCACTTCGTGTGCAAGGACGGCGACGAGTTCTTCGGTTGAGTGGTTAGAGATCAGGGTGTCATACAATACGATCTTTTTCTTTTTGCCGATACCGGAAAAGAAGGCGTTGGCTTTTTTTGATCGTTTCGAACCATCCATAACAAAAACATTATCCAGGGGGAAATTGACTTTCCGGGCGAACCCTTCGATTGCACTTTTGAGTTCACCATCCGGCAAGGGTGTCAGCTTGTTAAACAAGGGAAGGATCAGCGAAGTGTAAAACATATTTACCAGCAAAATGAAGACGGCCGCCAGGATTCCAAACCAAATCCAGAATGGGGGACCGATTTGTTGGATCAGGTATAGGAGAACGGACAGCATCAGTCCACCGACGAGTCCACCCAGTGCATACCCTTTGAGTTTGTCGATGATGAATGTTTTCACCGTGGTCTTGTTAAATTCATACTTCTCTTCCAGGACGAAGGTCGAATACCATTGAAAGGGAAGGGAGAGAATATCGGAAACGATCAAAATGATAGCAAAAAAGGCCAGGGCCAACGCAATGTTGTTCGTGATGGATGCCCTGAGCAGGCTATCAAGCCAGCCGAATCCGCCCAGCAGGAGCATCGAAATAGAAATCAAAATTTGGTAGGCAGAGGAAAGAAAGCCCAACTTCGTCCGATCGCGATGGTAATCCAGCGACCGGTTATATTTATCGCGATCATAAAACAAGGCGATATCGTCCGGAATATCCTTTCTCCGGGCTTTCAGGTTGAGGTATTCGAGGAACTGGTCGAAGCCATAACTGACGATGGTAATAAGGAGGATGAGGGTCAAAAGTGATTGGGGAGTCATGGTTCCAGGTTCTGGGTTCTTAGTTCTTTGGACTTAGCGAATTTTTGCGCTGGCTTAAGGTATCGGTTATTGGTCATTATTCGATAGTTACTGGTGATTGGTGATTGGTGATTGTTGATTGTTTATTGTTTATTGGTAGTGCAGTGCAACTGTTACAGGACTCTTAAAGCTAATGCGGTTACTTCTTATTGACTGCAAACTATTGCCTACTGCCCCTTGCCTACTGCCTACTCATCTCAAGTGTCAATTGATTAGATTGCAAAGATATTCCTTTAGCGGTTTCTTATGCAATTCTCAATAAACACCCCCGCCCTTTTATTTCCCGCCATTACACTGCTGATGTTGGCCTATACCAACCGGTTTTTGGCGTTGGCGACGTTGATCCGCAACCTGCACTCCAAATACAAACAGGAGCCGGAAGATCATGAAATCATCCGTGAACAAATCAGAAATCTCAAAAGGCGCCTTGAACTGGTCAAACAAATGCAGGCGAGCGGAATTTTCAGTTTCTTTCTCTGCGTCCTCTGCATGTCGCTCGTCTACCTCGAATATCCGATGGCCGCGTTTGGTATGTTTGGATTAAGCCTTGGTTTTCTTTTACTCTCTCTTGCACTTTCCCTAAATGAAATCTACATCAGCACGCGGGCATTGGAAATTGAGTTGAAGGATATGTTGGAGGATAAGTAGGGTGCCAGGTGCGAAATTTTTCCCGCAGATCTCGCGGATTAACGCAGATTAAATGGTTTTAAAAATCTGCGAGATCAATTATTTCTAATGTGACAGCCACCTACGTGATCTGCGAAATCCGCCTTCGCTAAGCCTACCGCGGATAGGTGCTAGTTGCTGGTGGTGGGTGGTTTGGAGTAGTAGGACGAACCGGCAACCGGGAACAGTTCCTCTGCGTGATCTGCGAGATCTGCGGGAAACCTTCCGAAGCTATCGCACCAGTTGGTCCAATGCTGTCTCTGCCAATTCAAAATGAAACCTTCCCATCGCCTCGACAAACATTCGTTTGATCTGATCGTTGGCCAGATTTCCAAGGCTGCCTTCGTGGGTGTGGTGCAGCTCTTTGGATGGCGTAAATTTTCCTTGTTCGATATCACTCCCGATTTTCTGGTAGGCATCGCGGAACGGAATGCCGGAAAGGACCAACTTATTAACTTCCTCCACACTGTAGAGGAATTTATACTTCTCATCATGAAGAATCCGATCGCTGACCCGGATACGGGAGAGCATGAATACAGCCATGCGAAGACAATCTTTTAACGTGCTAAACGCGGGGAACAACTTCTCTTTTAAAAGCTGCAGGTCGCGATGATAGCCCGAAGGTAAATTGGTCGTCAACAGGGTAATTTCATTGGGCAGGGCCTGAAGGGCATTGCATTTGCCGCGAATCAATTCAAATACGTCCGGGTTTTTCTTGTGCGGCATAATGCTCGAACCCGTTGTGACCTCGTCCGGGAAACTGATAAAGCTGAAGTTCTGATTCAGGAAAAGGCAAACATCCATCGAAAGCTTCGCCATGGTAGCCGCTACATTGCTCAGCGCCGCAGCAACGATTTTCTCCGTTTTTCCACGACCCATCTGTGCGTACACGACATTGTAATTGAGATCATCAAACCCGAGTAATTCAGTGGTCATTTTACGGTTTAAGGGGAAAGACGACCCATATCCTGCGGCGGAGCCGAGCGGGTTTTTATTGACGATCCTGTAAGCAGCTTCCAACGTAATGACATCGTCTACAAAGCTTTCGGCATAGGCGCCAAACCACAAACCAAAGGAAGAAGGCATGGCCAGTTGCAGATGGGTGTAGCCCGGCAGCAATTTTTCTTTGTGTTCTTCGCTTTTCGCGAGCAGCAAGTCAAAGAGGTCCTTGATTTCGGCCGTCAGTTGTTGAAGTTCATCCCGCAGGAATAGCTTAATATCCACCAGCACCTGGTCGTTACGCGAGCGCCCGCTGTGAATTTTTTTGCCCATGTCGCCCAATTTTTTTGTCAGGAGCAATTCCACCTGCGAATGAATATCCTCGACACCTTCTTCTATTTTAAAATCCCCGGCGACGATTTGCCGGTAAATGACTTTCAGCTCCGACGAGAGCTTTTCCCGTTCCTCGTTCGACAATAGTCCCACCGACTCGAGCATCTCAATGTGCGCCAGCGAACCCAGCACATCAAAACGCGCCAGGTGCAAATCCAATTCACGGTCCTGACCGACGGTGAAGCGGGTTACTTCGGAGAGAGCGTCTTTATCTTTTTGCCACAGTTTCATAATCGGTTACTGGTTACAGGTTGCTGGTTCCTGGTTTCAGGGGTTGAGTGTTAAGTTACTACGTCTCCAGGTCTTAACTAGATGTCGGTTACAGGTTTCAGGTCTCGGGGGTTGTAAATTCGTTTAAGTTGGCTTCTGCCCAGTGAATGAATTTGTTAATTCTCTTGCTCAGGGAAATATATTCATTGTGAAGTTTATTGTATTGATCCTGGTCATTGAATGATTTTGATTCAAATAAAAAATCCAGGTGAACCATAGTTTCATCACATTCCGATTGCGCATGGACTAAATATTTAATGAAATCACCCTTATATCTTCGTCGGCCATACCCTTCAACAATGAGCGAAGTTACAGCTTTTGACGACCTTCTGATTTGTCCACCTTCTTCATACGTTTCGAATTTTGGGAGAGCAAGTGACATCTTATGGACCTCAAGTGCCAGGCGCTTTGATTCAATGTAAATCTCCAAATCTTTATAACTTTTCATAACTGAGGCTGCGCCTGACCAGTAACCAGTAACCAGAAACCTGTAACCGACTCAAAGCATTTCAATCAACCCAATATACCTCTCCATTCCCTCCCTTATCTCTTCAAGATAAATAAACTCATCTGCACTATGCGACCGTGCCGAGTCTCCCGGACCCATTTTTATGGACGGTACAGGGATCAACGCCTGGTCGGAGGTAGTAGGAGAGCCATAAAGTCGCAAGCCCAGTTTTGTCCCCGCGAGAAACAAGGGATGGTCCCGGGAAATACCCGAGGGCCGCAAACGCAATGAGCGGGGGTTCACCTCGGAGGATAGGTTTTTGGTAATCACCCCGAGGACTTCCTCCAACGTATACGCATCGGTGACGCGAACGTCCACCGTAAATTTGCATTCCGGTGGCACCTGATTATGGGCCTGGCCGGCATGGATCACCGTTACCGACATTTTCACTTTTCCTAAAACGGATGAAACTTTCGGAAATTCATAATCCCGGACCCATTCGATGTCTTTCAACGCTTTATAAATAGCATTAACACCTTCTTCGCGGGCAGCGTGTCCGGCTTTTCCCTTGCTCAAACAATCCAGTACCAGCAACCCCTTTTCAGCAATGGCCATATCAGTCAGGGTTGGCTCCCCGACGATGGCGAAGTCAATCTTCGGCAAAAGCGGCCACATGCTCTCAATGCCGTTCGTTCCGGAAATCTCTTCTTCCGCGGAGGCTCCTAAAACCAGATTGTATTTCAAGTTCGGTTGTTCTTGAAAGTGGAGGAAGGCAGCAATCAGGGAAACCAACGGTCCCCCCGCGTCATTGCTTCCCAAGCCATACAATTTTCCATTTTCCACCACCGCAGAAAAAGGATCGCGGGTATAGCCTGGATTGGGCTTTACCGTATCGTGATGGGAGTTGAGTAAGATCGTGCCCTTGGACGACTCAAAGAATTTATTTTTTACCCAAACATTATTGCCGACCCGATGAGGCTCGATTTCCCGCTGCCGAAAAAAATCTTCCAATGCAGAAGCAGTCTCATCTTCCTCCCGACTGAAAGAGGGGATGGAGATCAGCTTTTTCAGGAGATCCAAAGTATCATCGTATATCTTTGATTCCAGTTTCATTACGTAGTTGCCGGTTGTCAGTCTCCGGTCAGATGTATCTTAACCGACTACCCTTTTATCAGCGTCCCCTCTGTTTCCTCTTTTGTATTTTTTAATAAGTCCATCGCATCTCCGATGAGTACCTCTTTAACGCCCAATCGGATTGCGGAAAAGGCATTTTCAAGTTTCGGCAAAATGCCATCAGCAAAAGCACCCTGGGCCTGGAGTTGCTTGTAGCGTACGTCATTCAACTGATGGATTACGGATTGTTCATCGTTGACATCGCTCAGCACGCCTTTCTTTTCAAAACAGAAAATCAACCGTGTGTCAAAATGCTTGCTTAACGAAACGGCCAGCACGGAAGCAATGGTGTCAGCATTGGTATTGAGGATCTCGCCGTCGGCGTAGGTGAGGGGTGCAAAAACAGGGATCACATTTTGTTTGAGCAGAAAATACAGGAACGTAGAATTGACGCTGTCCGGATTGATGTCACCGACAAATCCATAATCAATCGCGCCCACCGGACGTTTCGTTGCCTTGATCAGATTCGCATCCGCGCCCGTAACCCCAATGGCATTGCAATGCTGCGCCTGGAGGGTAGCGACGATTTGTTTGTTAATTAACCCGCCATACACCATGGTTACCAGGTCGCGCGTTGGTTGGTCGGTTATCCTCCGGCCATTCACATAGTTCGACGCAATACCCAGTTGATCTCCGATTTTGGTTGCAATCTTTCCCCCTCCGTGGATCAGGATCCTGGGCGTTTGGATCGAAGCAAAGTCTTTCAGAAAAAGGTTCAGCGCCTTCTGGTCGTCGAGTACATTACCTCCGATTTTTATAACGAATAGTTTGTTCATTGCTGTTCACCTCACCCCCGGCCCCTCTCCGGGACGGAGAGGGGAGGAGTTATTCTGTTTTATGGTTTTCTCACCTTCTCGACTTCTCGTTCACCTCACCCCCGGCCCCTCTCCGAGGCGGAGAGGGGGGAGGTAATTACATTTTGATGTTTTTTTATCTGACGTTCTCCATTCTCCATTCTTACTTCTCAACTTCTCGCTTCTCAACTTCTCACTTCTTACGCAGAATCTCACTAATCACCGCCTGAGCCGCCCACACGCGATTGGCGGCTTGCTGTACAACGATGGAGTTCGGTCCGTCAAGGACTTCATCGGCGATGACGACATTCCGGCGAACGGGCAGGCAGTGCATGATCTTTGCCTCATTCGTATTTTGTAATTTCTTGTTGGTGATCATCCAGGAAGGATCCGAATTAAGAATCTTTCCATACTTCTTGTACGATGACCAATTTTTCACATATACAAAGTCGGCCCCCTCCAGCGCTTTATCCTGATCAATTTCAATCCAGGCCGTTTTCGAAAACTCGTGGGCCAGTTCATACCCTTTGGGATGCGTGATCACAAAATCGATTTCAGGCCAGGCATTCATCCATTGTGCAAAGGAGTTGGGCACGGCTTGAGGCAACGCTTTCACATGAGGGGCCCACGTCAGAACGACTTTTGGTTTGCGCGTCTTGTCCATTCGCTCTTTTATTGTGATCATGTCGGTCAAACTCTGCAAAGGATGAACCGTCGCACTCTCTAAACTCACGATGGGAATTCCGGCGTATTTTACAAATTGATTAATATGTTGTTCGCTGTAATCTTCTTCCCGGTTTTTCAATCCGGGAAATGTGCGGATGCCAAGTACGTCAAAATAGTTCCCCATTACCGCCGCCGCCTCTTTCACGTGCTCCACGGTGCTTCCGCTCATGATGGCCCCGTCTTCGAACTCGAGTTGCCAGCCTTCCTTGTCCAGATTGAAAACGATGACTTCCATCCCCAGGTTCCTGGCAGCGACCTGCGTGCTGATGCGCGTGCGCAAGCTGGGATTGAGGAAGATCATTCCCAGGGTTTTCCGATGCCCCAATTGGTTGTCCTTGTAAGGAGAAGCTTTATAGTCCAACGCTATTTTCACAAGCGCATCCAGATCAATAACATCGGTGACCGACAAAAACTGTTTCATGCAACCACCCGTTGATTAAGTTCGACCATGAGGACTTCTATGAATAATTCAGCCTCTTCTTTTTTCAGGGCAAGGGACGGCAACAGGCGGATCGTATTGGGTTTGGCATCTCCGGTGAAAATGTGATGTTTGAATAGCAAATCGTTGCGAAGGGTTGCCTTAGTTTCAGGCAGGTCAAAGCCCAGCATCAAACCACGACCCCGTACTTCCAAAATGGACGGAAAAGCCTTGAGCTGTTCTTTCCAATACTCTCCCAGGTTCAAAGCGTTGTTCATCAGATTCTCCTGCCCGATTACTTCCAAAACGGCGAGTGACGCCGCGCAGGCCAGGTAATTTCCGCCAAATGTGGTTCCCAGCATGCCGCTCCAGGGCTTGACATCAGGGTGGATCAGTACACCGCCTACCGGAAATCCATTGCCCATGCCCTTGGCTACGGTGATCAGATCAGGCTTCACATTGGCATATTGATGGGCAAAGAACTTTCCGGTCCGTCCATATCCGGATTGGACTTCGTCGAGAATGAACAAGGCGCCTGCCGCCTTACACTTTTTAGCAAGGAGTTGCAGAAAGGAATCCGTTGGAACACGTATCCCTGCCACGCCCTGGATCCCTTCGATGATGACAGCGGCTGTGTCTGTGCCGATGGCTTCCGTAAAGGCGGCTTCATCGTTAAAGGGGAGGAAAACGATATCGTGCCCGGCGTTGAAGGGCGCCACTATTTTTGGATTATCGGTGGCGGCAACGGCGCCGGAAGTTCTGCCGTGGAATGATTTTGTGAAGGCAATGACTTTTTTTCTTCCGGTGAGAAAGGAAGCGAGCTTTAGTGCATTTTCATTTGCTTCGGCGCCGGAGTTACACAGAAACAGCTGGTAATCCGGGTAACCGGAAAGTTGGCCGAGTTTTTCCGACAATTTCTCTTGCAACGAGTTTTTTACACTATTGGAGTAGAAAGAGATTTTGTCCAATTGTTGTTTCAACGCTTCCACATAATGGGGATGTCCATGACCAATGGAAATCACGGCGTGACCTCCATACAGGTCAAGGTATTTCTCTCCCTTGTTGTCCCACAACCACGAACCAAGGGCTTTAACCGGTTCGATCGGGAATAGGGGATATACGTCGAATAGTTTCATATTAAAATTTAAAATTTTAAAACACCGACCCCTTTAATTTCAAACCCGCTGTTTCTTCAAGCCCAAACATCAGATTCATATTCTGCACCGCCTGTCCGCTGGCACCTTTAAGTAAGTTGTCGAGTGCGGAGTGGATTACCAGTTTATTGCCAACTTTTTCAAGATAGATCAGGCATTTGTTGGTATTGACCACTTGCTTTAGATCAATCATCCCATCAGAAACGAGCGTGAATGGATGATCTTTATAATACGTTTTGTAAAGACGGTTTGCTTCGTCCAGGCTCAAATCGGAGGAAAGGGTTGAACTGACAAAGATCCCGCGAGTGAAGTCACCGCGCCAGGGAATAAAGTTCACCGATTCGCGAAAACCGGGTTGTAACGATTTCAGGGTTTGATCAATTTCCCCCAGATGCTGGTGGGTCAAGGTCTTGTAGGCGGAAATGTTATTGGCCCGCCAGGTAAATTGGGTCGTGTCTTGTGGCTTTTGCCCCGCACCAGTTGAACCTGTAATTCCGGTGGTATACACTTCCTTGAGCAGCCCTTCCTTTGCCAGGGGTAAAAGACCCAGTTGAATGGTGGTGGCAAAACATCCTGGATTGGCAATGTTCGAGGCTTTCTTAATGTTCTCGCGTTGGTATTCCGGTAGCCCATAAACAAAGGTGCGGTCACCTGCCTTGCCGCCAAGCCGAAAGTCATTACCTAAGTCAATTACCCGGGTGGTGGTGGAAAATGTAAGTTCAGTCAGGAGTTTCTTGCTTTCACCATGACTCAAGCAAAGATAGACCACGTCGGCTGGTTCCTGATAGGATTCCGTGAACTGCAACTGTGTTTCTCCCGCCAGGTCCCGGTGGACCTCCGCTATTGGTTTACCAGCCTGACTGCGACTTTGGACAAAGACCAACTCGACCAGTGGATGGTGCAATAACAAGCGCACCGTTTCACCCCCGGTGTAGCCCGCTCCTCCAATGACCCCTGCTTTTATTTTTTTCATTACCTATTATCGGCTTATGGCGCAGAACTTCATTATTCCGCATTCAACATTCAATATTCAAAATTTGTATTCTATGCTTTTCACTTTTTTGCATTCCCCTTTTCACTCTCAGTAACCTGTTGATAGATCGATGTTTGATTACCCACGATTTTGGAGAAGCCCCGTACGTCTTCTCCTGTCCAGCCGATGTTCATTTCACCATATTTTCCAAAACGGGATGACATCAGATCGAACGGCGACTGGATACCGTTGACTTGAAACCGGTATGGGAAAAGGGTAATGGAGACTTCTCCTGTTACATGCTGTTGCGTACTCGTCAGGTAGGCTTCGATGTCGCGCATCACCGGGTCGAGGTATTGCCCTTCGTGCAGCCAGTTTCCATAAAATTGCGACAGTTGATCCTTCCAGCTCAGTTGCCATTTAGTAAGCACGTGTTTTTCCAGGGCGTGATGGGCCTTGATGATGAGCATGGGGGCGGCCGCCTCAAATCCTACGCGGCCCTTGATGCCAATAATGGTGTCACCGACATGAATATCGCGCCCGATCCCGTAAGGACCGGCTAACCGTTGCAGCCATTGAATCGCTTCCGAGGGGTGAGAAAATACATCCTTGTTCACGCCAACCAACTCTCCTTTTTCAAATCGCAGGGTTACTTCTTCGCTTCCCTGCTTGGTAACCTGGGTAGGCCACGCCTCTTCGGGCAGCATTCCCATCGAACTCAACGTTTCCTTTCCGCCAACGGAAGTCCCCCACATACCTTTATTAATGGAATATTTTGCTTTTTCAGAATTGAAGGCCACCCCATGTGCTTTGAGGTAGTCGATCTCTGCTTCCCGGCTCAACTTATGGTCGCGGATAGGAGTGAGGATCTCCATCCCCGGCGTCAGGATGTGGAAGATCATATCGAAACGTACCTGGTCATTGCCGGCCCCTGTGCTGCCGTGTGCCACGGCATCGGCTTTTATATCCCTGGCGTAGGTGGCAACGGCGAGCGCCTGCGACATGCGTTCGGCACTCACGCTCAACGGATAGGTTGCATTTTTTAAGACATTCCCAAAAATGAGATAACGAATGACCTTATCATAATAGTTTTTGGTCTCCTCCACCGTCCGGTGAGTAGTCGCTCCCAGGCTGAGCGCCCGTTTCTCGATATCCATTACCTCCTCCTTTCCGAAGCCCCCCGTATTCACCGTGATGGAATGAACTTCATAGTTCAGGTCCTGTGACAAATAGATTGCGCAGTAGGATGTATCCAACCCTCCGCTAAATGCTAAAACAACCTTCTTTTTCATAGCCCTTACTTGGGTATAGATTTCAAATGAAAATACCTGCGAACTATTCTTATTCCTCTGCGTCTTTGCGCCTCCGCGGTGGAAACTTTTCTACCGCAAAGGCGCAGGGACGCAAAGGTGACGCAGAGTTAGAGAATAATTAGTTGTGCTGGAAATTACCAGAAAAAAAGAAAACTTAGGATGGAGCTCTTCCTCTCATTTTGGTCCTCTCCGTCCTTTTTTCTCCAGCCGTGAAGCAATACAAATTGCTTAAAGCGGACCCAGCGTTCGAAGAGCCTGAAGTTTCCCCTGAATTCGCGTTTTCTTTTATGGTGAAGATTTCCCTTGCTGGTGACAATCGTTTGTGCCATTTCCGCCTGCTTTTTGGCGTTCTCGACCGGATCATAAAGCATGGCGGTGCACATGCAATTCTTGCGTTCTTTGCTCATCAGAATCTCGTAATTAACGCAGCTCTGGCAGCCTTTCCAGAACTCCTCATCGTTGGTGAGCTCGGAATAGGTAACGGGCTCATACCCCAGGTCGGAGTTGATTTTCATTACGGCCAGCCCGGTAGTAAGACCAAAGATTTTGGAATTTGGAAATTTCTTTCGCGAAAGCTCAAAGACGGTTCTTTTGATCTCCGTCGCGACACCGCTCTTCCGGAAGGAAGGAGAGACGACAAGCCCTGAGTTCGCCACATACTTGGCATGTTCCCAGGCCTCGATATAGCAAAATCCTACCCATGTGCCGTCGCCGGTAACGGCAATGACGGCTTTGCCCTCTGCAATCTTCATCTTAATATACTCAGGTGACCGCTTGGCAATACCGGTTCCCCGTGCTTTGGCCGATTCTTCCATCTCCATTGTGATCGTCTCGGCATAGTGTTGGTCGTCAGGTGTAGCAACCCGTACGATGATATTGGAATTGTTCAATTCTCGTGTTCGTTAAATGATAATAGAAAAATGGCTAAATAGGCGAAATCCAATTGTCCTTCCCGGGCAACCGACCAAACTCTCAACGAGTGAGTAGTATCAAATGCGGATCTGCCTTCGGAAACTCCTGATCACCGAAGATACTTTGGTGAGCAGATTTACAACGCCTTCGGGAAAGGCGAGGGTGAGCAATCTTTCCGGGTAGAAAGGGCTGGAGTTACAACCAGCAAGCTCAACGGAGGTGAATAAATTTTTCAATTTCTATTTCCGGGTTTTATGTGTGATAAAAGCATCCAGATTTGTATTAGGCAAAATTACGCGATAAAAAAATGATTTTCACACTATTTCTGTGACGATTTTCTTAAGAAAAGGTTTTGAAGGCCTGAAAAGTTCCGGCTCACCCTGAAAGGACTTACCTTGCGCTTCCTCAAACTATGGAAGAGTTTCTTCAACACTATGGCTATATCGCATTGTCGGTGGGAACGTTTCTGGAGGGTGAGACTGCAATATTAGTAGCTTCTTCCCTGGCCGTCAGTGGACTTTTTAAAATTCCCTTCACGGTATTTTTTGGGTTTTTTGGCTCATTCCTCAGCGATTGGGTCTATTTTCTGATCGGGAGGCTCAATGGCAAGTACTTCCTGGACAAGCGGCCGAAACTGCAGGAAAGATTTCAGCCTGTCCATAAATTCTTCAAGACTCACCGACTGCAGATTCTTATCAGCTACCGGTTTTTATATGGCTTTCGGATCATCATTCCGCTCATGCTCGGGATGAGTGATATTAAGCCCATGCGATTCCTGGCCTACAGCTTGCTAACCGGGCTTCTCTGGGCCTCCACCGTGAGCTCGGTCGGCTTTTTCGCAGGAAGACTCCTCGACCTCCGGCCAAAAACCTTTGAAGAGAACATCCTCTATATCATGTTTGGCTTTGCCTGCTTTGGTCTGATCCTGGGGTATACGGTGAAGCGTTTTGCCGAAAGGAGGATGCACATCGATAAGTCTTGAGTTCATGGTCGCTCGTCACACGTCCCTCGTCTTGGGTAGGTTGGTACTGGTCCTAACTCAAGACTCAATCATTCCGCTGCGCCTCCTTTGCGCCCCTGCGTCTCTGCGGTTGAGAATTTCATTTGCATCATTCATATCGTAATGTCTTGGCCGGATTAGTCATCGCAGTCTTGATGGTTTGAGAACTCACCGTGATGAGTGCAATCAGCAGCGCGGCCGCGGTTGAGAGAACAAAGATAATCACAGGCAAATCGATTTTATAAGCAAAGCCATCCAACCATTTGCTCATGAAGTACCATGCGGCCGGCCAGGCCAGCACATTGGCGATCAATACCAGGATGACAATTTCTTTTGAGAGCAAGGTCAGAATGTGTGTCAGGGACGCACCCAACACTTTACGAATGCCGATCTCTTTTACCCGTTGCAGCGTATTGAATGTCGCCAGCCCAAACAGGCCGAGACAGGCAATGAAAATGGCCAGTCCGGAGAATACCGTGAAGAGTTGCCCTTGCTTCTTTTCACTTTCGTACAATTCCTTGTACCGCTGACTTAGAAATATATATTCAAACGGACGGTGTGGCAAAAATGTCTTCCATATTTTTTCGATATGCGCGATCCCCTGTTGCATGGTGTTCCCTGCGATTTTAACGGATAGGGTACGGTAGCCGTTGGAGGAAAGAAGAACGACCGGTACGATAGGCTCGTGCAGGGATTCGAAGTGAAAATCCTTCACAACACCGATGACCTTGCCGCGTGTGCCTCCGTATTGAAAATCCTTTCCCACGGCTTCTTCATTTTGCCACCCGATCATTTTTACAGCTGATTCATTAAGGATGAAGGCAAGCGAATCATCACTCTTGACGGATTTGGAAAAATTTCTACCCGAGACAAAGCTAATTTGATAGGTATCAAAAAAATCGTAGTCGGCGCTTACGTTCTTGATCACCACGCTGGTCACTCCCATGCTGTCACCCCGTTGAACCCTGGCATCGTCGTAATCCACCAGGCGGTCGGTGGGGATCAGGTCCGAGCGGCCTACATTTTTGATGGAGGAATGCTTCAGTAATTCGTTATAGAAAGCATCGAAATTGGGCTCCAGCTCCCTGAAGTTCTGCAGCGCTACGATCTGATCTTTGGCATAGCCCAGGTCACGCTTGTTCATGAATTCCAATTGTTGAAAGGTGATGGCCGTTGCGATCATCAGAGCTATGGAAATGGCGAACTGCGCCACAACTAACGTCTTCCGGATTCCACCTTTGCCTTTTGCCGACCCCAGTTGGCCCTTCAGCACGAGTACGGGCTTGAATCCGGAAACCATAAAGGCCGGATAAATGCCGGCTAACAACCCGACGAAAACCGCAAACCCCACCAGGCCGGGAATCAACGACCCATTCATCAAATTGATTTCCAGCGATTTCCCGGTGAAATCATTGAGCCAGGGCAGGGCAAGAAAGGACAGTCCCAGGCTAATGATCAACGCGAGAATAGCAGTGAGCACGGACTCGCTCAGGTATTGACTGATCAACTGGGCCCGGAATGCTCCGACCACTTTACGGAGACCTACTTCCTTGGAGCGCTTCGTGGCGCGGGCAGTGGAAAGATTAACAAAGTTAAAGCATGCAATGAGGATGATGAATAAACCGATCACCCCCATCATATACACATTGTTAATGTTGCTATTGGTTTCAATTTCCGAGTCGAGTTGCGAACGCAGATGAATATCGGTCAGCCTTTGCAGGTACAACCTGGTCCAGGTGGAAGGCAACGGTTGATTTTTGCCCGCATCCGCTCCCATGTGTTTATTCAGGAAAGCAGGAAATTGTGCTGCCACCTTCTTTGGATCAAATGGCTGGTCTTTCACCAAGGCATAGGTGGCAAAAGAATTGTTGCCCCAGTTGGTTTCCAATCCTCGGCGCCCATAGAGGGTGCTATCCTCCAGTGTGGAAAAGGCCAGGAGGAAATCCGGGTGCCAGTGCGATTGTCGGGGAAAATCCGTGAATACGCCCGTTACTTCAAAATCGAGTCTGTCGTTGATCTTTAACCGTTTACCCTGGGCGCTTTCCTTGCCAAAATACTTCCGCGCGGTTTTTTCTGAAAGGATCATCGTATAGGGATCTTTCAATGCCTTGTTCTTATTTCCTTCGGTTAAAGGAATATCAAAAACCTGGAAGAGGTCAGGTTCTGCATAGAACACATTGTTTTCGTTAAACACCTTTTTTTCCTCGGCATCTTCCCGCAAGGCGATGAGGTACCGGTTTTGACGCGTTCGCACGACCTGTTCAAAATCAGGAAAATCATTTTTCAACAATGGCCCAAACGGTGGAGCTACATGGCCAAGGTGAAGCGTGGTCGAGCCGTCCGGGGAAAGGAATTCCCGCGTGATTCTGTAGATCCGGTTCGCCTTGCTGTGGTAGCGGTCATAGCGGAATTCATCCCGGATGAAAAGAAAGATGAGCAAGGAACACGTCATGGCAAAGGCCAAGCCTGCTATATTTATAAAGGAGGTGAGTTTGTTTCTGAAAATGCTTCGGAGAGCGACTTTGAGGTAGTTACGGATCATTTGGCCTTTGATTTACTTATTGTCAACTTCATTAATTGGTCTCGGTTACAAAAGATTTAACTTAAGGCTGAATAGCGTCAATTGCCAACATCAAGCCAAAACCAAAGTGTCTGAAATTGGCCTGAAATACTATGGTTTGGTCTCCCTCTTGTTCAATCCCGGGCGGCCGTGTGCGCTCGCGGACGTTTTGTGTTCCATTGAAAGGCTAGTGGCATAGTTTTTTAATACAATCTAATATGAATAAAGCCATAAAAATACTGGTGCTGATCGCAGCATTGGCAACGACTGCCGCTGTGGCAAATGTTCGGTCGTTTAAATCAAATTCGCAACAGGCACCTGTCAGCTTGCAGCTATTTTATGATCAGTTAAGTCCATATGGTACCTGGGTATCGTATCGTGACTATGGATATGCCTGGATACCCAATGCAGGACCGGATTTTTACCCCTATGCAACGCAGGGCCATTGGGTATTCACCGATATTGGGTGGACATGGTACTCCAATTACTCCTGGGGATGGGCACCCTTTCATTATGGCCGATGGTCGTACGATGATTATTATGGATGGTTATGGGTGCCGGACACGGAATGGAGCCCCGCCTGGGTAATGTGGCGAAGCGGTGGAGGTTATTATGGTTGGGCACCACTGGAACCGCGGATCTCAATCGATGCCGTTTTTGGAGGAGGGTATCGAATGCCCGGCGAACGTTGGACCTTTGTAAGGGATAGAGACATTGACAACAGCAAAGTGTATTCCCATTCAGTTAACAGGACCAGCAACACAACTATCATCAATAACACAACCCTGATACAGCACACCCGGTCGGACAAGCAGCGTAACGTCACCTATATTGCCGGACCGGAAGGGAATGACGTTCAGAAAATTAAGGGAAAGCCGGTCAGGCAAGTTGTCGTTCAGGAACATACCAAGCCTGGCCAGGATTTGACTAAGCGTAATTTGCGGACGTATAAGCCTCAAATTCAACGGGATGAAGATCTCGGTCGGAAAACGTCACCGGCTAAAATTGAAGGTTTGAACAACGTGAGGCCGATCTCGGAACGATACAAAGGACAGCCCCAACGAAAGTCAAATTCAGGCCAGTTGAAAAGTAGCCCGGGTGGGGACGGGAATCGACAACCTCAGCCTTCTAAGAATAAATCCAGGTCTGAGCGTCCTGACAAGAAGAAAGGCAAGGATTAATCCCGAGTGAAATAGCGTATTGATCAACTTGATCTGACGACGAGTCCACTATTCTTGACGAAATGCGATTTGGCCATAACTGAGTAAGTTCAAAAAACCCTAATTTTCGGAATGGATCGCTTCTGGAAATACAAGTTCGATCACGGATTATTCTGGATCGGTACGGTATTCTTCCACGCCTACACCCGGCTCGGTCTGATCCAGAAGGCGGGCGTCGGCCAGTTTCTCGTGGAAATCGTGGTGAGAAATACGTTGCTGGCGGCAGTGATCTACCTGAATTTGTTCATTCTTATCCCGCGTTTCATCCAACAAAAAAAATATCCAGCGTATATTTTCCTTTTGCCGTTCAGCCTGGTCTTGTATGCCCTGGCCAAAAATGCCCATGATGTCTATTTGTACGGCTATGTCATCGGCGACGAAGAACAGCGGCATTTCTTTCACAACACGTTTTATAACGGTTCGATCGCCTTGTTTTATGTGGCGTTCAGTGTAGCGCTTTACCTGAGTAAGGAATGGTACGTTCAGAAGGAATTGATACGGAAAATTCAGATCGAAAAATTAAATACCGAACTGGATTATCTGAAAGCGCAAATCAATCCGCACTTTCTTTTTAATTCTATCAACACCATCTACTTTCAAATCGATATGCAAAATACCACCGCTCGGGAAACCGTGTTGACGTTTTCAGAAATGTTGCGCTACCAGCTATACGAGTGTAACGGGCAGGAAATAGCGGTGGAGAAAGAAGTGAATTATTTAAGAAATTATACCGGCCTGCAACGGATGCGCAAGGAGGAGTACGACACTATTGCATTTGATTGTGAGGACGAAGTTGCGAACTTTACTATTGCACCGCTTCTACTGATTCCATTTGTTGAAAACGCCTTCAAACACGTCTCCCATAGCGTCAGGAATGAGATCAGGATCAACCTGTTCAGAACGGGGAATATATTTCGCATGACGGTATTCAACACGAAGGAGGAACGCCCTGCCGAAGCCGGAGGAATTGGTTTGAAAAATGTGCGGCGAAGGTTGGAACTGCTTTACCCGGACCGCCACGAACTCACCATTCGCGAAACAGCAAGGACATTTGAAGTCGAACTTCAGTTGAAGATTAGATGAAATTATCTCCCGCAGAATCTCGGCAGTGTCTCCCGCAGATCACGCAGATTTACGCAGAATCGATTGCTCAGCTCTGCTTAAATCTGCAAGATCCGACTTCGCTAAGGCTTCGTCGGACCACCGATGCATCGGGGCAGGCAGGTCTGCTGGAAACAAATTTTGAATTTCTTCTGCGTAAATCTGCGAGATCTGCGGGAAACAAATTTGAATTTCTTCTGCGTAAATCTGCGAGATCAGCGGGAAACCAAACCGTGATCAGCGGGAAACCATGACTCTCCACTGCATCATCATCGACGACGAACCCCTGGCCCGGAAGGGAATAGAAGAGTATGTAAAGGAAGTCGGGTTTTTGCGTTTGGTAGCCAAATGTGAAAATACCATGAAAGCGGTTTCGTATCTGGAGCAAGGGGTGGTGGACCTGATTTTTCTGGATATCCGTATGCCCGGAATTTCCGGTATCGCCTTCCTCAAAACACTGCGCAACCCGCCGATGGTGATCTTCACTACGGCCTATCCTGAACATGCCCTGGAAGGGTATTCGTTGAATGTGATGGACTACCTGGTGAAACCTATTTCCTTCGAACGGTTCCTGAAAGCGGCCAATAAAGCACTTGATTTTTATCGACTCCGGCACCAGTCGGAATCACAAAAAGAAACGTTGCCGGATTATTTTTTTATTAAGTGCGACAGCAAGTATGAAAAAGTACAGTACGACGAAGTCTTATATATCGAGGCGCTGCAGAACTATGTGATCATCCGCACGGCGGATAGAAAAGTGATCACCTACATGACCCTCCGTGGTCTGGAAGCACAGCTCCCGAAAGCAAAATTCATCCGCGTCCACAAGTCGTATGTGGTATCCCTTTCAAAAATCAAGTCCGTCGAAGGCAACGAGCTTGTAATCGACACAGCAAGAATACCCATCAGCAGGAACCTGAGAGAGGAGGTGATGAACCGGATCATGGGTGATAACCTCCTCTCCCGGTAAGAATCCTGTGTTCCTCAGAATTTCTTCTGTTCTCTCTTTGCCTTTTTCTCAGCCCTCTTTTCATCCAGCGTTTTCAGGGGCTTTTTCTTGTCTTCTTTCTTTTTGTCTTGTCCTTTTGACATAACGATTGCGGTTTTGATTTAATCCAATACTACCAAAAAAAACGTATTTAATAAACGGAGGCTGTGAAAATAAATTGCGCATGAATTCAGGGCCGTTGCGGGTAAAGAAATTAAATCGAAACGGTAATTTAACGGGCCAAACCGGTTATAGCCTTTTTAATGAATTTGGAGATGCGATCATCCAGGTTTTGGTTATAGGCGTAATGCAATGAACGACTTGTCTCGATGGCAACCTCACGATAAAGTTGAACGGTGGCTTGGAGGGCCGTCCAGGAATCCGCCGAGTCAAAACTTCCGAAACAGGCATGCAACCGTTCCCAGGTGTTGGCGTCAACCCAACCCTTCATTTCTTTTCCATGGGGTTTGGGACTAAAACCCCATTCCCTTTTTGAGCCTTCATTCCATTGCAGCATTTGAAGAAGTAGGTTCTTCGTTGAAAAGTCCCTGAATTTTGCAGCCCATAAATCATTTCGGCTCAGGTACTTTGCAACATGAAAGACCTCAAACCAAAATTCGTCGACGTTCTTTCTGAAATCGTCCTCACCTGGCCTTTTTATACTGAATCCTATGAAAGTGGGTGCCTTTATCTGGCTTAGTATGTTATCCTTGTCGAGCAAAATCGTATACCCAATGTTGAAATCGTCGGGTACCTCCTGAGTAGAAAGGATCTTATTAAGAATGCGCATGGGATGGAACGAGAAATCGATCTTCAGTTCGTCATTAAAGATGACGAGCCGCGTAGGGATCTCGATTCCCAGCAGATGAAATTGGTCGTGAATGCAAACCCAAAATTCCTGGAATTCATCTAACCAACCATCCGTTTTTATGAAATCATCACCTCCGAAAATGGCGACGTCATAGTCGGACAAGCTGTCGTTGGTAGCGCCGCTGGCGGCCCTCGACCCCGTCAAGATCACACCCCGGATCGCTGCATTCTTTTCTGCCCAGGCGAGGAAATGGTCAAGTGGCTTTATATGATTTTGCATGGAGCCGTTAGATCAACATGAACACTGCGGCAATTAACGTGGTTGCAATAATAAACCAACGGTAAAATCGCTCCGGTATTTTTTTGACAATAATAATGCCCAACCAGGCCCCCAAACCGATAAAAGGGATGGTCGTCAGATCCAACAAGAACGTGTTGACGGACACAGTATGCCAGATAAAAACATGAAACGGAACCTTGAACCAATTGGTGACCATAAAGAACCAGGCAGTGGTACCGATGTAGGCATTTTTCGGCAAGCGCATAGCAAGAAGGTATACCGCCATCACTGCTCCGGCCAGGTTGCCGACCATGGAAGTAAAGCCGCCGGCAACGCCCGTCACTACTGTGAACCCTTTGGAATGCGGTATTTTCTCTTTGTCACCCCGCTCCAGCCACAGCATGATCGCCACACTGGCGACAATAATAATCGCCATGACCATTTTGAACAGGGCATCGTCAATATAATTGCCGACAATCGCCCCGGCAATTACTCCTCCCGCCGCCCAGGGAAAAAGAATTTTTAAATGCTTCCACGAGGCATGCTGGTGATAATATTGAACACCCATCAAGTCGGCAAAGACAAGCATGGGAAGAAGGACACCGCTGGAAGTGCGGCCTCCGAATACCCCGGCCAGCAACGGAACGGCGATCATGCCGGCTCCGTGCACACCCGTCTTGGCCATGCCGATGAACAGGGCGACGAGATAGAAGATCATCAAATCAACGGCTGTGAACTGATTAGAAAAAATAGTGATCAATTTTGATAAGGTTGATTGAGCAAGTTAAATGTTTTAAATCTTAAATTTTTCATTGATCTTGGATTGATCTATGTCATACCGGAATCGTGTAACCCTGTTATTATGCTCATTAACTACGTTGACGTACCTCGACCGCATCTGTATCTCTATTGTAGGAACGCGGGTAAAATCGGAATTCAGTCTGACCAACGAGCAATTTGGATGGGTGCTCGCCGCCTTTTCGTTGTCCTACGCCTTATTTGAAATTCCCTCAGGGGCACTCGGCGACCGCATCGGTCCGCGCGCTGTCTTTATCCGTATTGTTTTGTTGTGGTCGGTCTTCACGGCCCTGACCGGGTTGGTATCGGGGCTTGCAGGACTGCTGATAGTACGGTTTCTCTTCGGCATTGGTGAATCGGGTACGTACCCAAATATCCTGTTGGTGGTTTCAAGATGGTTTCCCGCCGGCGAAACAGGACGCGTGCTAACCTGGGTTGGCATCGGCTCGCAGATCGGATCTGCCATTGCACCGTTGATAATTGTTCCGCTGGCAGTGGCTTACGGCTGGCGCATGCCCTTTTTTGTAAACGCTGCCGTGGGTGTTGTGTGGGTGTTGATCTGCTATGGATGGTTCCGCGATTTCCCGGGAGGGATGAAAAACATTTCCTTACCAGAGCGTCAATTAATAGAAACGAACAGCCGTTTTTCCACCGCGCACCGTCTTGTCCCGTGGAAGATCATTTTTAGAAATCCAACGCTATGGGCCTTGATGCTGATGTATTTCTGCTGTCAATGGAGTAATTATTTTTTTGTGGCGTGGATGCCGGTGTACCTGCAGGAAGGAAGGCATTTCTCCGAGAATGAAATGAAAATGATCACCTTTATCTTGTTCGTCGTCGGTATTATTGGGTTCCTTGCCGGTGGTTTTGTGGGTGATGCGTTGGTGAAGAGGAGAGGGTTAACCTTTGGAAGACGCTTTGTGGGCTTAACCGGTCTCGGCCTGTGCGGCGTGCTGATTTTCTTTGCCGCCATCTCGCCCGATCCCGTCGTCGCAGCGACGTGCCTGATCGGCGCCAATTTCGGTTTTTCTTTTGGTGTGATGGTGTCGTATGCCGTGTGCACCGACATCG
>Ga0193731_1000076_pt1 | contig 32374 bp, 31 predicted proteins | sample U1a2metaG_FD_144920 | JGI IMG/M metagenome (GOLD analysis project Ga0193731, IMG submission 144920) | Soil microbial communities from a riparian zone of the East river system, Colorado, United States - U1a2 | ecosystem: Environmental > Terrestrial > Soil > Riparian zone | place: USA: East River...
TGCGCAAGGGCATGATGAACATCGGGATGAAGGAAAATGAGGTCCTCGTCTACTCCGAGTTGATGGATGCGAAGTCGCTGTTCCTGACGGCCAATGCCGACACGATCTACGTCATGGGCTTCCTCGATCTCACCAAGGGACCCGTGGTGCTGGAGACACCGCCCAAGTTTCTCGGCGCGGTGCAGGATGCCTGGTTCCGCTGGGTCACCGACGTGGGCTTGCCCGGGCCCGACCGCGGGGAGGGCGGCAAGTATCTGATCGTGGGGCCGGACTACACCGGCCCGCTGCCGGACGGTGGATTCTTTGTCGCGCGCGCGCGCACCAACACCATCGTGTGGTTCGGCCGATCGTTCCTGGAGAATCATAGCGATCCCAAGCCAGTGGTGGAAGGGATCAGGAAGTTCACCAAGGTGTATCCGTACGAAGCCGGCGGCGTCGGCACGTCCCTCGCCGAGTTCCTCACGGGCAAGACTGCGCTGGGCCGCGTCACCCCACCGCCGGCGACGGTGTTTCACGAAGGCAGCGGCAAGGTGATGAACACACTTCCACCGAACGACTGGACCTTTTACGAGATGCTCAACGAGGTCGTGCAAAAGGAACCGGCCACCGCGCTCGATCCGGAACTGATGGGGCCGGTGGCCGCGCTCGGCATCGTCAAGGGCAAGCCTTTCTCGCCCGACGCGCGAATGAAGAAGATCATGACCGAAGCGCTCGCGCTCGCCAACGCTACCTCGCGCACGCTGTTCATGAATCCGCGTGACCCGAGCTGGTTTTACTACCCCGGTTCGGCGTGGTCGAACTTGTTGTTTCAAACCGGCTACGAGTTCGAGACACAGATTCCGCAAATCACAAAGGAAGGCGTGAAGCCGTATCCACCAACCGGCTACCGCACCATGGACGCGCGGACGTATTTCTTCTACGGCATCACCGGCATCACGCCCGCGATGGCGATGCGCCTGACTAACGTCGGGTCGCAGTATCTGCTGGCGATGGCGGATGCCCAGAAGAATTACTTCGACGGCGCCAAGACCTACAAATGCACACTGCCAAAGGACGTCCCGGAGTCGAACTTCTGGTCCTTCACGGTCTACGACAACATGTCGCGTTCGATGCTGGATACGCCGCAACGCTTCCCGCGCGCCGGCAGCCAGAGCTATCCCTCGCCCGCCGCCGAAGCGAGCGCCGACGGCTCCACCACGGTCTATTTCAGCCCGAAACAACCCGACGGCGTGAAGCGCGGCAACTGGATCCAGACCGATCCGAACAAAGGCTGGTTCGTGATCCTGCGCCTCTACAGCCCGCTAGAACCGTTCTTTACCAAGAAGTGGCGCCCGAGCGAGGTCGAGCTGGTGAAGTAATGGTCGCATCGGTCGTGAAATCCGTGGCCCGTCTCTCACGCTGGCGAAAAGGACCGTTTCCCACAAAGCGAACTCCAAACAACAAAGCCGATGAGGTGACTTGAAACTTCCCGCCCACGTTCTGTTTCGCAAAGAGTTATCGCTCATGGTCTGGAAGCCGCACGGCATTCTGGATCAGGCACTCGTGAATGAAATCGTCGCGTTTGTCGAAGCTGCCGAAGAAAGAGCTCAAAAGCCGTTCAACCGGTTCGCAGACTTATCGGCGCTCGACGCGGTCGATCTCAATTTCAGGTTCGTCTTTCACATCGCGCTGCACCGCCGCCTCGCCTTTGAGTCGCATCCGCCGGTCAAGACGGCGTTCTACGTCACGAGCCCCGCCACCGCCCACTACCCAAAATTGCACGCCATGTTGACTGACCATTCGCCACTGCATGTTTCGCTGTTTACGGAACGCGACGCCGCCGCGAAGTGGCTTGGCGTTCCAGTCGAAGCACTGAGCGTGTAGAATATTTCTGCGCCTCCAAAAGCCAGAAGGAGTCGTTCTTTACCAAGAAGTGGCGCCCGAGCGAGATCGAGCTTGTGAAATAGGAATTTGTCGGTTCTGAACTACAGGCCGCCGTCGCCTGTAGCCGATGATATTGCCCTAAAGTCTTATTGACGGGCGAATTTTTGAGGGACAAGATGGGCGCATTCAAACGATAGGAGTCGAACACATGAAAAAATATAGTTCAATCACTCACATCGTCAGTCTGGCCTGTGCCGGCCTGATCTTCACCGGGTGCGCAACCAATCAGGCTGGTTTAGGGACCGCGCCAATACCTGCGAATTCAGGTCATTTAATCGTTACTCGGGTGGCAAATTTTGGGAGCGATCTCAGCCTTGTCCTGTCCATCGATGGAAAGGACGTGGGGAGCTTTACCGAGGGCCGAAACTACGATGGCTACTTGCCGGCAGGCCAGCATGTCATTACCGCCCGCGTTGATCCCTTTCAGGCCGGTAAGCGTCCGGGACGAAAAACCATAACTGTACAAGCTGGGCAGACCTACTCCTATACTGCAGCGTGGTCGGGAGGGAATTTGGTTTTGAGAAGGAACCAGTAACTGATGCCGGCACATCTTTTTTACTTTAATCGCCATCTTTCACGAGCGCTACGTACCGTCGGGGTCGTAGTTGTCATCGCCTTTCTCAGTGTGTTGTGCTCGGCAGCATTCGGCGCCAACCCCGCGGAAGAGATGGCCAAGGCGGGAGCCACTGGAGGAATCGATCCCAAGGGCAATTCATGGGTGTCGATCGAGAAAAGTCTCGAGCAGTTCGCCCATCCTTCGTTCATTCTACGACTCTTCCTTAGTCTTACTTTGGCGGTCGGCTGTGCCTTCGCAATCGCATGGCATCCGCGTCGCGCGTCACTGCGAGATCCGCTGAGCGACTTCGAGGAACGCAAGGCACTCATACTGCTTGGCGTAGTTGGGGCGGTCGTCGCTGAACTGAGCGGCACCAGTCAAACGCTGGCGTTTGTCATTTTCGGCATTGGTGCGCTACTGCGATTCCGAACACTGCTCGACAATCCGAAACTTACCGGAAAAGCAATCATGGTCGTGGTCGTCGGACTAGCATGCGGCATGGGATCATGGGCAATGGCGGTGTTCGTGACCGCCTTTAGTTGGTTGCTGTTGTTCTGGCTCGATTCGCATTCGAGCTGCGAGGTAAGAATCCGCCTGAACAACGGCGCGGATTCAAAACCGGTCTTCGACACGGTGCAATCTTTGCTTCTCTCCCATCGGTGTCGCCTCCAAAGTTCCTCCCTGTACGAGGACAAGGGACGCATGGTGTTCCTGCTCTACCTCCCCACGGGAGTGGATCCAAGGAAGCTGGAAGACGAGGTGCGAACAAGACTACGGAAGAACGACGTCTCAAAGATCGTTGTTGATGTAGTATAAGCGCACCTGATCTATTCACTGCTGTGAACGTCGCCTTATTCCCCGCTCTGCTGGCGGCCTTTGTTATTGGTTCGGCGTTCGCTAAATCCGTTACAGCGCGTGAAGTGACTTTCGTCTCGCCTTGTGAGTGTCAGGGCCAAAAGAGCGGTAGTCGCTGGCCGGCCAAAACGGATCCGTCGCCCGTGCCTTTGGACAAGTCGGCCATTCAACCAGTTACACCATCTCAGATTTGCGACTGGAAAGGGCCGGAATCGAATGTGCCTTTGACGCCCGAGACCGACACGAGAATCGCAGCTGAACAAAAATGGTATAACCTCACTGGCCGCGTTGTTGGCGTAAAAGTTGAAGCAGATGGCGACATAACTCTCGTACTCAAAGATGCCGACGGCAAGAAAGCCGGAAGTGTTGGTGCTGAAATTCCCGTCGGCCCCACGTGGTGCGAACTTCGGCAGACTGTTTTCGGTTGGACTACGCAGAGCTTTCCTTTCACGTTCAAGGAATCCCAAAAGCTCGAAATGCGCGAGCAGCATATAATCACGGTCACGGGCAAGGCGTTTTTCGATGTTCAACACGTGTCTGCGGATAATTCAAACCGACGAACCAAACAAAAGAAATACGCAGTTTGGGAGATTCATCCCGTGATGGCACTGCACGTCGATCAATAGCTTGCTTTGGTGAAAAGCCCATGCAAAGCGCCGTTAGACGCGACATGTTTATAGGATTTGGGCCAAAATCAATCCAAGCTCCGTAGGAACGGCATGGGAACCAACCCCGCCTGCAACGCCCCGCCTCTCGCCTTGGATAAGGGGAGAGGATTGAGGTGAGGGGTTGTAACACCCGCACGCGCCAACTGCCCTGAGCGATTCCTCAACCTCCCCCTCTCCCAAACCCACTCCTTTGCCCTCACTGGCGCCGGCGCGTCCGTCTCTCCCAAAGGGCGAGAGAAGGGAGAGGCGACCATTCGCCCCGGCACGGTCCAACAACCGGCACCCATCCGAACTGACAATTGACCAACACTACCGATCCGTGGCGGCGGCGCTGGTTTGGCTTTTCAACAGGGCCGAGTTAGTCGTAATATCGGGACAGCGTCTCCAAGATCGCTGTTGACGTGGTGTAAGCGAGCCTGATCCTCGCGAAACGCCGTTGGTGAACGAAGAAACATCTGTCTAGCGCCAAGGGCGCAGCATTCACCGCGAGTTGCTTCGCGGGCACGGCGTTGATTTCGCTGAGCGGTACGTTTGGGATTGAGAAGCCACGCCAGATTGAGACGCGCTTTCAGCGCTTGGTTATCTGGGGATAATCGGATTCCTGGGGCGCTGCCCCAGGTTCGCCACGGCGAATCCGTCCTCTGGCGGACTAGCATGAGAGAGCGCCTTTGGCGCTAGGCAAAAAATATTCCCTCCGCTCGCGTATCGCTAACGCGCATATTGACATTCATCCCACGCACATCAACGATGACGTTCATGCATCGGCGTCTCTTCACCGCGATCTTTTTTGCTTTCGCGCTGATATTCGTAGCGCATGCACAAGACGGACCTAAGAATTCTGTCGTCCTGATTATTCGTCACGCGGAAGACGCCGATAGCGGCCATGGTATCTCGCCGCGCGGCCAAGAGCAGGCCGAAGCATACAAGAATTACTTCCTGAATTTAAACGTGGATTCCAAGCGGCTGGAACCCACGGTCATTCTTGCCGCCAATGACTCAAAGAAAAGCCACCGCCCGCGTTTGACGGTGGAACCATTCGCAAATGCAGCAAAATTGCCAATCGATACCCGTTTTGGTAACAATCAATCTGCTGAACTGGCCGCTGACCTGCGTGCAAACGACCAGGGAAAAGTGATTCTCATCTGCTGGCGTCACGGGAACATTCCGGCTCTACTCCGTGCCTTGGGAGCAACGCCCAAACAGTTTCTGCCCAACGGTAAATGGCCGAGTTCGATCTACAATTGGGTCATTCTACTGAGCTTCGATCAGGATGGCCGTTTGATTCCGTCGAGTTCAAGACGGATAAACGAACACCTGATGCCGGGTGACTCTCAGTAGTCAGGTGTGACTTTCGTGTCGCCTTGCGAGTGTCAGGGACAAAAGAGCGGTACTCGCTGGCCGGTCAAAACCGATCCGGCGCCTGTGCCTTTGGACAAGTCGACCATCCAATCAGTTACGCCATCGCAGATTTACGAGTGGAAAGAGCCGGCGCCGAATGAGTCTTTGACGCCTCAGACCGATACGAGAATCGCAGCTGAACAAAAATGGTATAACCTCACCGGCCGCCTCGATGGCGTAAAAGTTGAATCAGACGGTGACATTACACTGGTGCTCAAAGATGCCGAAGGGAGGAAAACGGAAAGTGTTAACGCCGAAATCCCCGTGGGGCCCACATGGTGTGAGCTTCGGCAGATTGTTTTCGGTTGGACGACGCAAAGCTTTCCTTTCAGTTTCAAGGAATCCCAAAGGCTCGAAATGCGCGAGCAGCATATAATCACCGTCACAGGCCAGGCCTTTTTCGATGTCCAGCACGCGTCTCCGGATCATTCAAACCGACGAACTGAATCCAAGAAACACTCAGTTTGGGAAATTCATCCAGTGATGGCGCTGCACGTCGATTAATAGCTCGGCCGCACGCCGTCGGTGCACGGCTATTGTACCGACTTGCTCTTCGCTTACCTGCGTTGTCTCCCGTAAAGAGGAAGCATCCCGCTCGCACCACCCGAAGTAAATGCACTCGGAAATCGGAGTGCATCGACGTATTGGACTAAGGTCTTATAGACAGAGCCCCGGGAAGCCTGCGAAATTCCTGCCAAAATTCTCTTCTGGCAATGAAACCATCTCCAGGACAACCGCAAAACTGGATGGAACCAATAAAAATGAAACAAATACGAACCTCATTCAACATGATCAGCGTCATCGCTCTGTTAGCGTTGACGGTCGGTTGCGCCACAACAAGCAGCACGCAGAACAAAGAGAGCATGCTTGTGGCGTCCGGCTTTAAGGTGATCACTCCCAAGACCGCCGCGCAGCAGCAAAAGCTTCAACAGCTTCCGCCGGGCAAAGTGGCCATGATCAACAGAAAGGGGAGAACCTACTACATTTTCCCCGACGCGGCTCATAACCAGGCCTATGTCGGTGGACCGCACGAGTACCAGGCTTACCAACAACTCCGCGCCGCAAATAACATTGCGAACGAGAATCTCGAAACCGCTGAAATGTACCAGGATGCGGAGATGCAGTGGGGGGCATGGGGCGGTTGGGGTATGGGCTGGGGACAGATGGGAATGGGAGTAGGGGTCGGGCGGTTTAGATGAGCAAGATTGCTTAAGTTTCATGAATCACCACTTAATTCAGGTATCCCTCCACACATTAAAACCCAAATAAGGTGGGGTGGCGGTTGGGATCGGGCTTCCATGCGGACTCGATTCGATTCGGTCCATGTTTAGATCCAAACTTACCGTCATGGGTGGAACGTTGCCATCTGGTTATCGAAGTCTCTCAATCAGTCGCTTCCATGCGATGCAGCGCAATCGTTCCAGATCGTCGGTCCTCTTGCTCGCCATTTAGGCAAGCTCCGGGAAAAGGTTGGTAGGGTTGTTGGCTCTTCCACAAACTAAGTAGCAGCACGGCAAGTTTTCGCGCCACCGCTACCGTGTGCCAACGATCTCCCAAATCCAATCCTACCGTAATGTTACTGCTCTTGGTTTGTTGCTTTATCGGCGTCGAGCTTACCTGAGCGCAATCGCTCAGACGCTCTTCGCCTTCTCATCTAATCTGGTTAGGCGATTCGGCTGAGTTCGGAGCCATTGGAGCCGGGAGTCTGTGACGCGAAAAGAATTTTGAGCAGCGGTGGTGCAATCAGCGTTGTCACAACCGCCATGAACAGGACGACGCCGAAGAGCGAGTCCCCGATGACGCCAAGACTCAGACCGATCTGCGCAACGACAATGCCGACCTCGCCACGGGGCATCATGCCGACGCCGACCTGAGCCGCCTGTCGCCAGCCGAGATGCAAGGCGCCTGCCCCGCAGCCAACGATCTTGGTGAGCAGGGCGGTGATGGTGACGAGGATGGCAAGGGTGAGGGTTTTGGGGTCGCTGAATATGTCGAGCTTGAGTTGCATGCCGATGCTCGTGAGGAAGAACGGGACGAACAACTCAGTAATGCCGCTGGTCTGGTCGTGGAGAGTGTGATTTGACTCGGTTGCCTCGGCCAGTGCCATGCCTGCTAAGAACGCGCCGATAATGGCGGCAACCCCTATGTAGGTGGCGGCAAGGGATAGCCCAAGACACAGAATGAGCGATGTGACAAAAAAAGCATGGCCTACACGAAGCCGTTCGAGGCGCGGGCGGAGACGGGTGAGCACGGGAGCCCCCACGAAGGCGAGAAAGGCGGTGAAAGCTAGCGCGAGTGCCGAGGTCGTAGCAATCTCAAGATAGTTGATCTGTCCGGCGGCCATGCTGGCGACCACGGCCAAGACTAACAGCCCCAGAATGTCATCGATGACCGCCGCTCCGAGGATAATGCGGCTCGACGGTGCTCCGAGGACGCCGCACGCCGAGAGCACGCGGGCCGTAATGCCGACGGAAGTAGCTACCAGCGCCGTGCCAACGAAAAGTGCCTCGACCTGCAAACCGCCCCACGCACGCATGAGTGCCCAACCTGCGAGAAGTGGGACGACAACACCCAACACGGCCACGACAAGAGCGCTCTTGCCCACGCGGAATATTGCGGCGGGCTTGGTTTCGAGGCCGACGGTGAACAGCAGAAAAATAACGCCAATCTCGGCGAGGACGCTCGTAATCGCTGAGGGGCTGACCCAACCGAGGACGCTCGGGCCGATGACAATACCTGCGAGAATCTCGCCCACAACGGCAGGCTGCCGCAGGCGCTCGAACAGCTCCGCAAACAGCTTGGCCGCAGCCAGCATGATGAAAAGCGACAGGAGAACCTGTGTACCGTGGTCACTAGCGGCGGCGAGAATCATTCGTATTGGAGGACGCACGGAGAATGGCCTAACGAAAAAGAGATAAGCCACGGGCGGGGCCGGTGGCAAGCGCGTTGACGTTGCCTCGCAATGAGGCCGTTAGCTTCATCGATTGGTTGGATGCACGGGCGATCAACACGACGAAATTCAGTAATGCGGGTGATTGCTCGGTCATAGCTATTCATCCACCCGAAGCCCATCCCCATCACCCGGACGCCATCAGACCGCGTGTGAACTGTCATGTCCACGTAGCGAAGGGTTCCGACGACGCGAACCCAAGAGCCGTGCGGGATACGCTCAATAGACACAATAGGGAGACGCGTATTCGGGAAATCGGCAAAGGTGAAGTTTTTTCATTGCAGCTTTTTCGGAGCGTCCCGAGGCGTCTGCAGAGCGCTCCGTTTAGTCAGACCTATACGACCAAGGTCCCATACGTAGAGCCCACGAAACCTGCGAAAGTTTTGAACTAATGGTGATCGGTTCGCAAGAACCGCCTCGCTGCAACTTCAATCTAAACAAGACAAAAGCATGATACGAATACAAAAACTAATACTGCTCACGTTAGCCTTCGGGCTGGCGATCGGCGTCGGCGCTCCGGCGCAGGCGCAAGATAAGAAACCCAACATCGTCTTTATCATGGGCGATGATATCGGCATGTGGAACATTGGCGCCTACCATCGCGGCATGATGGCTGGTCGGACACCCAACCTCGACAAGCTCGCCAAGGAAGGCATGCTGTTCACCGACTACTACGCCGAGGCGAGTTGCACGGCGGGTCGGGCGAACTTCATCATGGGTGAACTTCCGATTCGCACGGGCATGACGACGGTCGGCCAGGCGGGCGCCAAAATAGGCATTCCGGCGGAGGCGTGCACGATTGCAACCGCGCTCAAAGCGCAGGGTTACGCAACTGGTCAGTTCGGTAAAAATCACCTCGGCGATCTCAATGAGTTTCTGCCAACGGTCCACGGGTTCGACGAGTTCTTCGGGTATCTCTATCACCTGGACGCGATGGAAGACCCAGCGCATCCTAACTATCCGCAGGACCTGTTGGATAAGGTTGGCCCACGCAACATGGTCCATTCGTGGGCGACCGCCACGGACGACCCCACTGTGATGCCGCGTTGGGGCAAAGTTGGCAAACAAAAAGTCGAGGACGCCGGCACGCTTTATCCCGAACGGATGAAGACGGTGGATAACGAGATACGTGACTTCGCCTTGGCCTTCATCGAGAAAGCCAAAAATGACGGCAAGCCGTTCTTCTGCTGGCTCAACCCAACACGCATGCACATCGTCACGCATCTCTCGGAGAAGTATGAGAAAATGCGCAACTCGGAGAATGGCTGGTCGGAAGAAGAAGCAGGCATGGCCCAACTCGATGACGACATTGGTTTGGTCATGCAGAAGCTCAAGGACCTGGGCCTGGATGACAACACCATCGTCGTCTTCACCACCGACAACGGCACCGAACTCTTCACCTGGCCGGATGGCGGCACCACGCCTTTCGCGCAGTCCAAGGGAACGGTCATGGAAGGCGGCTTCCGCGTGCCGTGCATCCTCCGCTGGCCCGGCCACGTGCCGGCGGACTCCGTGCAGAACGGCATCTTCTCCGGTCTCGACTGGTTCCCGACCTTCCTCACAGCCGCGGGCAACCCGGACATCACCAACCAGTTGCTCAAAGGTGTGAAACTCGGCGACCGGACTTACAAGAACCATCTCGATGGTTATGACCAGACGGCGGCCATTACCGGCAAAGGCCCGTCCGCGCGTCACGAAATCTTCTACCTCGGCGAGAGCACGGTCGGCGCGGTGCGCATTGACGACTACAAGTATCGTTTCATCGACCAGCCGAACGGCTGGCTTGGTGCCAAGACGCAAGTGGACATTCCCTATCTGATCAACTTGCGCCTCGATCCCTTCGAGCGCCAGGGTTGGCCAAACGACGGGACCAAAGAAGGGGCGCAGCAATACTTCGATTGGTTCAAGTTCCAATTCTGGCGCTTTGTTTTCGTCCAACAGGTCGTCGGCAAGGAACTCCAAACCTTCCTCGATTACCCGCCGATGCAGAAAGGCGCGAGTTTCAACCTTGAAGCTGTCAAAACGGAGTTGGCGAAAAAGATGGCCCAGGCGGAGGCAGCCGCCAAAGGCACCGGCCAGTAACAGTAACATAAATGACCTTCACGGCGGGCGGCTCGCAAGGGCCGCCCGCCTTTTTATCAATCACCTGATCCCTTCGATCGTGAAACGCGCGGGCTGTTCGCATATGCGCGGGCCCGCCCTTATATGGGCGAACCTCTCGGGCAAACTACGTTAATATCCGGGCTAACCTAGCCCCAAACGAGGCTTTTCTTCGTTCCGAAACTCCGGTATCGATACGAGAGGGAAAACGACCACGTCAACCCAGTTAATGAATGATTGAAAGTCAGGTCATAGCTGCACTGTGGGCAGGAGCCTTTCTCCTGGTCCACCTCGGCGTGATTGCCAGGGTCATTTTGCGGCCGCACCGGGAGCCGGCTTCACGGGTTGCTTGGATCGTTGTCATGATTGTTCTGCCAGTGATCGGCATCCTGACTTATATCCTTCTCGGTGAAACCAGTATCGGCCGCCGGCGTGTGAGTCGCCTGCGCGCAGTGCTGGCCGCCATGCCTGACCTTACCAAGGCCCCCGGAATGGATTCGCCTAATCTGCAACCGAAAATTCCAGAGACTTACGCCCACCTCTTCCGGCTCGGACATTCGGTCAATGGCTTCGAGCCCGTGGGTGGCAACCGCGCGACGTTGCTGCCAGATTCCAACGCGACCATCGAGTCCATGGTCGCAGATATTGATGCTTCTCAGGATCATGTCCATCTGATTTCTTACATCTGGCTGCCGGATAACAACGGACTTAAAGTGGTCGAGGCACTGAAACGGGCCGCCGCGCGTAAGGTCATCTGCCGGGCGATGGCCGATGGGTTGGGCTCGCGCATCATGATCCAATCCCCACATTGGAAAGCCATGCAGGCGGCGGGCGTTCAGGTGGCTACCGCCCTAGCCATCGGCAATCCTCTCTTGCGTCCGTTGCGAGGACGCATCGATTTGCGCAATCACCGCAAGATTCTGGTGATTGATAATCGGATCACATATTGCGGCAGTCAGAACTGCGCAGATCCCGAGTTCCGGATCAAGGCAAAGTTTGCCCCATGGGTAGATGCGATGATGCGTTTTGAGGGGCCGATCGCGCGGCAGAATCAGTACCTTTTCGCGAGCGATTGGATGGCGCAAATGGGTGGCGATCTCACGCCCTTGTTGCGTCAACCGTTGCCGCCCGGCGAGCCTGGGCTGACAGCACAGGTCATAGGCACCGGGCCGACGGTATATAACTCGGCCATGCCCGAAGTCTTCGAAACCCTGTTGTACACCGCCCGGCGGGAGCTGGTCATCACCACTCCCTATTATGTGCCCGACGAAAGCATGCAGACAGCCCTTTGTGCCAGTGCGCGGCGCGGCGTGACGACCACTATCATTTTCCCCGCGCGAAACGACTCATGGATCGTGGGCGCGGCCAGTCGCAGTTACTACAGTGACTTGCTCGCCGCCGGGGTCCGCATTTACGAGTACGAAGGCGGTCTCCTCCATACCAAGTCACTCACATTGGACGGGGAAGTCACCCTGATCGGCTCGGCCAACATGGACCGGCGTAGTTTCGATTTGAATTACGAAAACAACATTCTGTTCTACGATCCGACTTTAACCGCCGAAATGCGCCGTCGTCAGGACGCCTATCTTGCCTGCTCCCATCCCGTCACCGCCGAGACGGTGGCCCAATGGCCGATGAGCCGACGGCTTTGGAACAACACCATTGCGATGTTGGGGCCAATTTTGTAAGAATCGATCGTCTTAAACAAACATGCACAAGCAACTTCAAGCCAACATCACGGTGCTGTCGCTGATTAATCCGGCGATTTGTGCGGCGATGTTTAGGCGGGCGGTCGCCGGACAGTCGCTGGCCGTCCTCAGTCGAAAGGAAAGCACCTGAAAATGGCCAAGCTAAAAGAAGAGTTCTTCAAGATCCTCCCGCCGACGATTTACTTCTTCGTCGCGCTGCATCTCGTCATGTTTATTCGCGTCTTGATGTTGGAAGGAACCGGCCTCTCGCCCTACTCTTCAGCTTCAATTGCTGTGACTGCGCTCGTTCTCGGCAAGGCAGTATTGATCGCGGACATGCTGCCGATGATCAATCGTTTTCCTAACAAACCGCTCATCTACAACATCGCGTGGAAGACCGTTATCTACCTGTTGATATCTGCTGTCCTTCACTATCTGGAGAGACTAATCGATTTCTGGCGGCAGACGGGCAGCTTTGTCGCCGGCAATGAGAAGCTGCTCTCGCTAATCATCTGGCCGCATTTCTTCGCCATTCAGATCATTTTTTTTATCCTCATCGCCATGTATTGCACGGTGCATGAATTGGTCCGCGTGATCGGCAAGGAAAAGGCCCTGCGGATATTCTTCGGCCCGATGCCTGCGCCGGAAGTGTGAACGCTTATCGCAAAATAGATTTAACCACGGATTACGCGGATAACACGGATTCTGGAATTCAAATTCTCACTTAAGACTCAAAGGTGGAACCACCGCTGATTTCTTCGTCATTCATCACTGCTCACTCTTCTCAGTCCCCTCCCCATCCGTGCTATCCGTGTAATCCGCGGTTAAGTCCCCTAACAAATTCCTGAAAACCACACCCATGAAAACCATCCGCAATAAATTTGTCTTGCTGGCGATTGTCATCGCTGGCCTAACGGCCGCTTACGCCCAGGATGCGCTCCCCTCGTGGAACGATGGCCCGGCCAAACAAACCATCGTGAACTTCGTTGCGAAGGTGACGAAGGAAGGCTCACCGGACTTCGTGCCGCCGGAGCAGCGCGTCGCCACGTTCGATAATGACGGCACGCTGTGGTGCGAGCAGCCGATGTATTTCCAATTGCTCTTCGCGCTGGACCGCGTGAAGGCACTCGCGCCGCAGCATCCCGAGTGGAAAACGAAGGAACCATTTGCGTCGTTGCTCAAGGGCGATGTAAAGGCCGCGCTCGCGGGCGGCGAACGAACGATGCTCGAAATCATCATCGTCACGCACGCGGGCATGACGACGGCCGAATTCGAACAAATCGTCAAGGACTGGATCGCGACTGCAAAGCATCCCAAATTCAAACGGCCGTACACCGAGTGCATTTATCAGCCGATGATTGAATTGCTCGCGTACCTGCGAGCGAACGGGTTCAAGACTTTCATCGTTTCGGGCGGCGGCATCGAGTTCATGCGGCCCTGGACAGAAAAAGTCTATGGAATCCCGCCTGAGCAGGTAGTCGGCAGCAGCATCAAGACCAAGTACGAGTGGCGCGACGGCAAGCCGGTGCTCATGCGGTTGCCGGAGATGAATTTCATCGACGACAAGACCGGCAAACCGGTCGGCATCAATTCGCACATTGGCCGCCGGCCCGTCGCCGCGTTCGGAAACTCGGATGGCGACCAGCAGATGCTGGAGTGGACGCAGGCCGGCACCGGTGCGCGGTTGATGATGCTGGTGCACCACGATGACGCGGTGCGCGAGTTCGCTTACGGCACGGAATCGAAGATCGGCACGTTCAGTGACGCTCTGATGAACGAGGCGAAGACGAACAACTGGACAGTCATCAGCATGAAGAATGATTGGAAGGTAATCTTTCCTTTTGAGAGCAAATGAGCGCGCCGGGTCGAAGAAATCTCGCTGGTAGTCTTAGTAAATTGTCAGGTGGTGTTCAACGGATAGCACTTACAAGGGTCGCCTCGCCCTTCGCAAGGGAGAGGGGGAGGGTGAGGGTTGCTCCCAGCGAGTGGTGCCGTCTGGAGGGCTCAACCCCTCACCTTAGTCCTCTCCCCTCGGCCAAGGGGAGAGGCGAAACAAACACCATGGGACCCACAATCGGCGAACACTACCGTATTGGCCTAAAGTCCTATTGCCAACGGCACCAACAGCGTGCCAGGATAAGCGCGGTCCACCGCCACAATTATGAAATTGCCTAATATTTCTTTGCTTCACTGCGTACTTGTTGTCTCGGCGCTCCTTGCGTCGCCATTTGAGAGAGCAACCGGCACGGTCACCTCCGATCAGTCGGCCGATCCGGGCTGGCCGCGCGAAAAGTACAGCAATGGGACTCGACTTATTATTTATCAACCGCAGGTCGATGACTGGAAAAATTTCCAAGAGTTGACCTGGCGAATGGCGGTTTCGCTGACGCCTAAGAGCGGCAAAGAAGTAGTCGGTGTCGTAGAAATGAAGGGACACACGGACGTGGACAACGTTGCAAAGGTCGTCGCTATCACGAATCCTGAAATCACGGGCACGTACTTTCCTTCATTGGATCAGGCTACAAAGGAAAAGACGGAGCAGCTGTTTAAAAGCTTTGTCCCACCGACTGTTTCGATTTCCTTGCATCGCTTGATCGCGAGTGTGCCCGTGCAGCAGGCACCGGCTGGCGTGCAGCTGAACAACGATCCGCCGAAGATCTTTGTCGGCTACCGTCCATCGATCCTGTTGAGCGTGGATGGCGATCCAGTCCTGTCGGAAGTTCCCAACACGAACCTAAAGTTCGTTCTTAACACGCAGTGGCCGCTCTTTTTCGATAACGGAAATTCCACCTACTATCTTGCAGTGGGTCAGCAATGGCTCACGGCCAGTAGCCTCGAAGGGCAATGGTCGGCCACCAAGAAGTTACCGCCTGACATGTCCAAGGTTGCGCAGGACAAACAATGGAGTGCACTCAAAAAGGTTATCCCACCGCCTGCCAAGTCTGGTGGAGTTACTCCGGCTGTTTTTTATAGCGACAAGCCGGCAGAAGTCATTCTTTTCGATGGACAACCCGTTTACGCGCAGATTCCGGATACACAGCTGACTTACGCCACAAATACAGACAGCGTCGTTTTCGTTTATACGCCAACGCAGCAATTTTACTATTTGACCGCGGGCCGATGGTTCAGCGCCAACGATCTGCAGGGGCCGTGGACTTACGCGACGGCAGACCTCCCGGCTGATTTCGCCAAAATTCCACCCAGCAGTCCTGCTTCAGCGATACTCGCTTCCGTTCCGGGAACCGACGAAGCCAAGGATGCAGTTTTGTTGGCGCAGGTTCCAACCACCATGACCATTAAACCGGCGGAAGCACAGGCTAAAGTGAAAGTCGACTACAGCGGTGAGCCGAAGTTCGAGCCAATCAAGGGGACATCCATGGCTTATGCTACGAACACGCGCGATAAGGTAATCCAGCTCGAAGGGATTTATTACCTTTGCCTACAAGGAGTCTGGTTCATGGCTCCTGCTCCGAACGGACCGTGGACAACGTGCATGTCAGTCCCGCAAGAAATCTACACGATCCCGCCGAGCTCTCCGGTTTACAACGTTACCTATGTCACGCAGACTGCAAATTCCGACGGCACGGTTCAATCCAGTTATACTGCTGGTTATTTGGGCGGGTTCATCCTGGGGGCAGCGACGGGAGCGATCGTAGCCAACGGCAGTGGGTATTGGTGGCCGCCTTACGCTTACGGAGGCTACTACTATCCCTACGCAGCGACTTACGGCGGCGGATATTATTATGGGGGCTACGGTTATCATTATGCAACGCCTTACTACAACTCCGCCACGGGAGCCTATGGCTGGAAACAGACTGCCTACGGCCCCTATGGCTCGGCAACCAGAGGCGCGGCCTATAATCCCTACACGGGGACTTATGCTCGAGGCGCGTCGGTGTCGACACCTTACGGGAGCAGAAGTGCAGCACAGGCCTATAACCCCTACACCGGAACCTACGCTCAGACGAGGCAAGGTTCGAATCCAAACGCGCAATGGGGTAGCTCTTACGTCTCGCGGGGGAACCAGAGCGCCACGATGGGACATTACTCCACCGCGAATGGCACGGTGGCAGGCATTTCAGGCTCACAGGGAGGAAAGGCTGCTGCTTCCAGCACCGCCTGGGGGAACAGCGCGGCCGCGAAAACAGCCAGCGGCAATATGTATGCCGGACACGACGGTAATGTTTACAAAAACACAGGTAATGGTTGGCAGAAATATGACAACGGAAGCTGGAATTCCGTAAATAAGCCCCAGCCGAACTGGCAAGGGGCAGAAAGCAGTCAGCAAAAGACTGCAAGCGAAAATTATCAGCAACGATCGTCGGCGGCGAGCAGCTCCGATCGCTCTGGCGCGAGCGGCTCCAACCGTTCAAGTGCAGGTACAGGTGCTTACGACCGATCTGGCGCGAGCAGCTATAATCGATCCAGCGGCGGCGGTGGTTTTAACCGATCTGGTGGAGGCTCCCAAACGCAAGACTTGGATCGCGAGGCACAGAACCGGTCGCGTGGTGGGCAGGAGAGCCAACGCTTTCAGGACTTTCAACGCGGCGGGGGTGATCGCTTCGGTGGTGGCGGAGGATTCGGCGGTCGTGGCGGCGGTGGGTTCAGGGGTCGGAGATAACAATTAATGTCTTGAGCCAAGCTCTAATTTTTTTGTAGAACTAACAAAGCAAAGAACACACACACAAAGGAAAAACATGAAAAAACTATTAACACTAACAGGTATCGCCGGTATCGGGGCGGTCCTGGCGCTATTGGCAGCGTGTCAGACCACCGGTACAGGCGATGTTGTCGCCCAGAAAGAGTCCTTGCTCTCGCAGTCGGGCTTTAAGCTAATCACGGTCACAACCCCAAAGCAGCAACAGGCAGTGAGTGGACTTGCCCAGGGTAGGGTCACGGCCGTGAAGTACAACGGAAAGTTGTATTATGTGTTTCCCACTGCGACGAAGGACAAGATCTACGTCGGGAGACAAAAGCAATACAATGCCTATAAACAGGCGCTCGCGGCGCAGTCGGCGAGCCATCCAGCAAGCATGGCTCAGCAAGGCCAGTCGCAGATGGCGGGACAGTCTCTGATGCCCACACTGGAGAGCGCCGGACCGCACAACGTCGAAGTTCAGCAGTTCGGTGGGTTTGGCCCGATGGGCGTGAACGCTCTGGGAGATTGGTAAGCAGCTGATATATTGACGCGATTCCAGCAGGCTCCTGGCGACATATGAAAAAGCTATTAACCCTAACAGGTAACGTCAGCACCGTGGCGATCCTGGCACTAATTGCAGCATGTCAGACCGTCGCCACCAACAACGCCGAAATCGTTGCATCCCAGAAAGAGAACCTGCTCGCGCAGTCAGGCTTTAAGGTCATAACGGTCACGACCCCCAAGCAACAACAGGCCATAAATGGACTTGCCCAGTACAGGGTCTCGGCCGTGAAGTATAACGGGAAATTGTATTACGTGTTTCCCACTGCGACGAAGGACAAGATCTACGTCGGGAGACAAAAGCAATTCAACGCTTACAAGCAGGCGCTCGCGGCGCAGCAGACGACTCAGCCAGCAACCCAACAGGCTCAGCCGGGTCAACAGCTGATCAACCCGCCGCCCACGATGACATACGAGGGCGCGGGCCCCCATCACATCGAAGTTGACCAGTTCGATGGCTTCGGTCCGATGGGCACGGCGTCCTTGGGAGATTGGTAAGAGCAGTTACACATAACGTACGGGCGGCGGCTGGATGGTCGCTGCCCGTCGTGGATTGAGAGGCACCGAAAAAGATGGAGCAGCCAATGTGAAACAGGCTCAAATCGTTTTAGGAGTCAGCGCGCTGGCACTGGGAATTCTCTCGGTGGTTCCGGCCATTTGCGCGGCCGAACCTTTGCAGCTCGATGCAAACGTCAACGCGGCTGCCGAACCTTTCGCTCCTGACGTTGGCGCTTCGATCAACTTGCCGCCCTTTCGCACAAACCAGAATTTGACGTTGGCAGTCGAATCCCCTGATGAGGCTGCTGAGGCCGATCAGTTAGCCAAGCAACTCGCCAATCCAATCGCTTCACTCATCAGCGTGCCTTTTCAGGCAAACGAGGATTGGGGCTACGGCCCTACAGGCAATGGCTACAAGTTCACTCTTAACATTCAGCCGGTCGTTCCGCTCTCAATTAGCAAAGATTGGAACCTGATCATACGCACAATCCTGCCAATTGTTTCCCAGCACGATCTTTTCTACTTCGCGAACCTGCCGAAGGATTCGCCGCTTCAGCCGCAAAACCGTTCGCAGGACGGTCTTAGCGACACGACGCAAAGCTTCTTTTTTTCGCCTAAGAAGCCGGGGGCCATTCGGATTGATCTGGGGTCTCGGCCCAGCGTTTCTTTATCCGACCGGCACACAAGACCTACTCGGCTCAGGCACATTCTCGATTGGACCCACTTTTGTTGTGCTAAAGCAGGCAGGCCCGTGGACCATAGGCGCGCTGATGAACCAGCTTTGGTCGGTCGTAATCGAGGAACATCGCAGCAGTCTTAGCCAGATGTTCGTCCAACCATTCATTTCATACACGACAAAGACCCATACGACCTTCACCATCGATACGGAATCTACCGCAAATTGGAACGCCACATCAGCCGACGGGAAATGGACTGTGCCGCTCATTTTTCAAATGAGCCAGATTCTGAAAATTGGGAAACAGCCGATTAGCCTCCAAATCGGCGGCAAATACTATGCGGACTCTCCACGCTACGGCCCCAATTGGGGTGTGCGCTTCAACCTCACGCTACTCTACCCGACGGGTAAGCGCCCCGAACCTGTAGAAAGAACCGGCGGGGTAAAGTAACGATTAATCCTGCTAAAAGACTCGAGGATTCTTTAGGTAACAGGGATTATCGGGGACAAAGTAACCTCTCACGCGACGAAGTTGTGAAGACAGAGTGAACGAAACCGGGAAATCGAAACAGCCAATGCACGCACCGCCGCGGCGACTAAAGTTCCGCCGCTTCTCTGCGGTGCAGCTTCTCATTGCTCTCGGTCTCTTCTTCATCTGGGCGCCTTTTGTCGAGGAAATCAAAGGCGGCGATCTCATTGTGTCGGCTTTATTTTCGCTGGTCCTGCTTGCTGGCGTCGTTGCGGTCGCAGATCGCAAACGCGTCCTGGTCATCGCGCTCGTGCTTGCGATTCCGGCGATCGCCGGCAGGTGGATAAATCATTTCCGCCCGGACCTGATTCCGCCTGCAGTCTTCCTCGTTGCCGGGCTCATTTTGATTGCTTTTGTCGTCGGAAATCTGCTGCGCTTCGTTTTTCGTGCGCCGTCGGTCAACACTGAAGTGCTCTGTGCGAGCATTTCCGCCTACCTGATGCTTGGTCTGATGTGGACGATGGCCTACTGGCTCGTGGACCAATTGACGCCTGGAGGAGCCTTCTCGTACAACACAAACGCAGGGACGCGATCGATGAACGGGTTCACTGGCTTCTACTTCAGCTTCATCACACTGAGCACAGTCGGCTACGGCGACATCACTCCCGTCTCAAGAATTGCGCGTTGGCTTGCGGCCATGGAGGCGATGACGGGCCTGCTCTATGTCGCAGTCCTGATCTCACGCCTGGTCTCACTCTATTCGATTCCGAAATCTAACGATTCCTAGTCACTCAGGATTCGCGGAAAAAAACCTGGTTTGCTGCAGCACTGAAGTACGCCGCGCTTCAGTGCAGCTTGTCTTGGTTCAGTTTTTGGGTATCCGGGCCTTGGGGGACGCGGACGGGTTGAGAAGGAGCAGGTTGACCTTCCGCGTTCAAGGGAAAATGCATACGGTAAAGAGCGCCGAACATCGCTACCGAGTTATCGCTCCACAATCCTCCGTGACCCCAAATGATTTCCTTCGGTACGCGCACGACCCAGCATGGCACACGTGCATTGCCAGTGTAGACAAACTCCCAACGGTGCCAGTCTTCGTTTCCCGTGGGAGGGCGCGTGTCATCCGGATTGTAATCCGGACCGCGACAGAATTGTTTTTCGTGACCATTGTTCTTCTCGCTGGTGAAAAAGGTTCGGCCGCGCACGTTTTGTCGAAGATTGGCTTCGAAAGCCCGGTTCTCATACGTGCTTAGCCCCGACGGCGCAGTGGCTTCTCCCAAGGGGACAACGTTAAAATTTACCAGATACTTATCATTGCCGGGCGTGTGGGTCTGGAGCTCTCCCTCCGATACTTTTTGTCCGTTGCTGCCAGGCACTGGAACCCTGTCCCAGTGGTAATGAAGATTGATAGTGTTTGCGAGACCCTGGCCGATTGGAAAAAATTTCCCTGTCGCCTGATCGTTCTCCGATTGCAGAATGATGAGAAGGGGACGGTTCTCGTTCGTCACGGCCCCCTCTTCGGCGCCGGGCGTCCTGCCTACATAAGCGCCACGGGTCGGGTCATACTTATAAAGATAATCTAACTCGGATAACAACTGCCGGGTGCCGATGGAATCATCCGCAGGGTTGAACGCCACCGCCATGTCCCAAGGACTCGCGTTCCGCGCGCCCGTGCTGCTGGCATCGAGGATTGAGTGAGAAATAGTATTACTTAGGACCAATCCGCCAAACGAGTGGCCCATGAGAACGCAATGGTGGACCTGCTTGCCTGGCTCTCGCGCAGCCAGTGCCAGTTCGTTAATAGTAGCCAGGCAGCTGTTTTGCGCTGCCACCGAACCGCCTGTCAACTTGCGGTTCCAAAACGTCAGCAAATCCAGGCCCGGCACGCTAAGGTCCTTGCCGCGCCACGCGATATAAACACCGATCACATTAATCTTTCCCTGGGTGACCTCGGGAAGACGCGAGATCATATCAATGAAGTGTTCAAATCGGCAGACGTCACCTGAAACGGCATTGTTCATCCAGCCGTGGATGTAAACGAAAAGAAGGGGGCGCTGCGCCTGGCGAATCACGTTGATGGCGGCGGCTCGTTGTGATGTATCCAACGCCGAGCCCTGATCGCCGAATTCGATGAAAGCGAATTTGTAGCGCCCGTCGCTGGGGCCTCGCAGCGAGTTGAGCGGTTCACTGGAAGTGTTCGCGTGGTACGGCCCATATGGCGCGCAGGATCCCCAGAGAATCGCCAACGTCAGGCTAAACAAGACGCGGTACCAAATCGAATCAGGATTTCGCATTTGATGCAGGAATGACCGACGGTCTCAGGTGAAACAAAAAGAATAATAACAAAATTATCTTTGCATTTTCCATAGGACTTTAGTCCAATACGCAGATCAGACCGCGCGAGCCAGAATCTGAGATGCCATCGCAACGTAAAAGTTCACGTCGGCTTCAGCTCATCGCCACCGGAACATGTCTCATGTTTTTTGCGGGCTGCGCGACGACGCCGCAAACAGCAGGCCGTCTTCAATACGCGCCTGCCGCCAACATCCTGCGCGAGGCCCGATCAACGCAGGTTCCAGTTGAGCAGCGAGCTGCTGATTATTTGCAAGTCGCTGCTATGACAGCTCCGCTGCTTGGCACCGGCGCTCAACAGACACCAGCCGTCAATACTTACAACGCCGCCTGCGGTGAACTGACCATGCTGCTTCGCAACAGTGAAGGAGGACGGCTGTGGAACCATCCGCTGACCCTGACAGCGGACAATAAAACTTATCACCTACGGCTGGAACCCGCCGTCAACGCAGTCTGGGCACCGAACTACTTCACTACGTTCGTGGGCGCAGATCAGATCAAAGAGAAACTGATCAGGAAGGAGAACATTCACGAAGGTGTCGGCGGCGCGCTAGTAGGAGTGCGACGGGTTAATCCACCTGAAAAGTTCGCGCCACCGAGGGGAATCACAGCACCAGTCACAGCCACCCTCGATTTCCACGCAAAAGATGCAACGCTCGCGCTGCGTCGTCCGGCAAAGCAACCGAGTGCGACTGTTCAAGGAAAAGTGCGTCCTCTGGCTGCGAATTTCTCGGCGCCACTCAGTTACTATCCGCCGCCGGCGAATCTGATGTTTGCGGGATTGCTTGGCGGATTCAAAGCCACGAACTATCCGGCACCGACAGGGCTTTATTTCCTCCAGCCGTACGACCCGGACCGAATTCCGCTGGTCTTTGTGCACGGGCTTTTCTCAACACCATTCGATTGGGTGAAGACGATCAATGGACTCCAAGCCGACCCGGAGATCCGCAAGCATTATCAATTCTGGGTCTTTGCGTATCCGACTGGCAATCCCATCCTCTATTCCGCGCTGCGGTTACGGGAGGAATTGGCCAAGGCCGATCAACTGTATCCCAACCACAAGCCGTACGTCGTGGTCGGCCACAGCATGGGTGGGATGCTCACTCACGACCAGGTAGTTACGGTCAATGAAGCAATGTGGGACAAGGCTCTGGGGCAAGCAGCTAGGAGCGTTTTCAAAGAAAATTCCGGGAATAGTTTGATCGTTCGCGCGATAAAGTTTCGCGCGAATCCCAGGATAAAGCGTGTTGTCTTTATTTGTACTCCGCATCGTGGGAGCGATCTGGCCAGCAATGGAATCGGAAAAATTGGAATTAGCCTGATTACGCTTCCGACCAGACTGGCCGCAGTCATGATGGACTCGCTCACCAGCGCGGACCTCGCGCAAATCACGGGAAGTTCCAAGCGTCTGCCCAACAGTATCACGGGTCTGAAGCCTACAAGCCCGGCTTTGCCGGTAATCAATAGTGTGCCCATCAGCGTTCCCTATCACTCAATTATTGGCGATCGGGGGAAAGACCACTGTCCGAACTGCAGTGACGGTGTTGTCGCTTACTGGAGCTCTCATCTCGATGGCGCACAATCCGAGAAGATTGTTCCCGGTCCCCACGGATCGTGCGAACTACCGCAAACGATTGCCGAGCTTGATCGGATTCTGCGTTTACATCTTAGAAGCAGCGGGAGCTCAAAACCGGCAACGACTATTGCTCAAGCTTCCAGGTGAGCCTGCGAATTGGCTGCCGCCATTGACGCGAAGTTCTTCGATCCTGATACTTCCGATGCATCCGCTGCGTGGAGTTCTGAAATGATCTGGCCCGCGCTGCGCGCTTTCGCGTGGACGCTTGCCTGGGTGATTGCGCTTGGCTGTGCTGCGTGGGCATTCGGCGCGCTGCACTACGACTTTCCCGTAGGCAAGCCCGTGATCGCATGGACGTTCGCTGCCGCAATCATCGCCGCGATCGTTTTTCTCCGCGGCGCGGCGAAGAAGGTCTGCGCCGTCTTCCTCGCCTTCGGCCTTGTCCTGATCTGGTGGCTTACACTCAAACCCAGCAACGATGGCAACTGGCAACCCGACGTGGCGCAGTTGGCATGGGCGGACATCAACGGCGATGAAGTTACTTTTCACAATGTTCGCAACTGCGATTATCGCACCGACACCGACTACACGCCGCACTGGGAGACGCGGACTGTGCGGCTTTCGCAGATCACCGGTATCGATCTCGCGATCGACTACTGGGGTTCGCCGTGGATTGCGCATCCTATCGTCAGTTTCCAATTCGCAGACGCGCCGCCGCTGTGCTTTTCGATCGAGACGCGGAAGACCGTTGGGCAGAGTTATTCTACTATCGGTGGCCTCTACCGCCAGTATACACTCATCTACCTCGTCGCTGATGAGCGCGATGTGATCCGCTTGCGAACCAACTACCGGCACGAAGACATCTATCTCTACCACCTGACGGCTCCGCCGAACCGGGCGCGCGAACGGTTCCTCGAATATGTGCATTCCCTCAATGCACTGCGCACCCAGCCGCGCTGGTATAACGCCATCACGACCAATTGCACAACGAGCATCCGCAGCCAGCATCCCAGCAAAGAAAGGATACCGTGGGACTGGCGGATCCTGCTCAACGGCAAGGGCGATGAATTGTTGTATCGAGACGGAGGCTTGGTGACCGGCGGCCTTCCATTTGCCGAACTCAAGGCGCGAAGCCTGATCGACACCCGCGCCCGCGCCGCCAACGACTCTCCTGATTTCTCAAAAATGATTCGCGAAGGCCTACCTTACGCGCTTCCGTCCGATGCGTCACGGCGATAACTACTGCGGACCACCTTTCTGATTCTTTGATCTTGCACCGGGCAGAAGGCGGTTCAGCATCCTTCCAATGAAGACGGCGCCTACGACACAGCCGACTGTGATGAGCGATATGATTTCAGTGTTCATCGCAGGGTTCTGGCAAGTCGTTCATGTGGTTAGATGTTTGAGCCAGACCCCGATAAAGAGAATTGCCAGGATAGCGTGAACTGCAATGGCTGGCAGCAAAAGTACCCCGACTGATTCACTGCTAAAGCGTAGGTATCCAAGGTAAACAGTCGTCAATACATTGTAGATGAACATCGCTAGGAGGCGCTGGACGTTTCCTTCAACGCGCGGCCAGCAAGCGATCCCTAATAATAACAACCCAAAACCGGCCATCCGGACAATTGCGATCGCCGCACTGGAAATATTCGTGCCTAACAAGAATTTAGTCATTGTTGGAGCAATGATTAACACAATTCCGGTGACCGTTTCGAATGTTGAGGCGACCACGAGTAACACTTTATCCATCACGCCGGGTGATTATCTGCCGCTCTGGCAGCCGATGCCTTAAATTCCGCTAATCCGCAGCCGCGGTCCTGAAACTACGCGGGCGCCGCGTAGCCAAAGTTAGCCAACCGGTTTGGACTGGAGTTCTCGTGATCGTTCGACAGCCTCCGCATCAGGCTCAAGGAAGCCGAGAGCGTGTGGCACCTTGATGACCCTCACTCCGGCGGCGCGTTGCTGCTCGATAATCTGATCGCGAAGCGTCTGCATCCGCGTCCAATGCACCTTCGGCCGGAAATGATGCTCCGCGTGGTACCCGTTGAAGAACCAGGTCCAGTTGTAGAGCTTTTCGTAGGTGCTCACTCCCCACGCAATCGGCTCGTCGGGATTGCCGCCGTAATGTCGATAGTAACCGTTCAAATAAGAGAGGCAGTGGCCAAAGTACCAAAACGGCAGAAGAAAACAGATGTAACGCCAGTTGAGAATGCCCAGGACAACGAACGTTGTGACGAAAGAGGCCAACTCAAAGACTCCCCAAAATGCTTCGCGCGGATCCTTGCGCTTCAATTCCTTGAAAACCGTTTTCGGATCTTCGCGAAAGAAGCTGAAGAAAGTGTACTTGAAGGGGTGCTCCGCTTCGCTGTCGTGACCATGTTTGTAGATTGAAATCCAGTCGACAGTTTCACCTGTCTCATCTGGGCGGTCCGCGTTGCCTTTGTGATGCTGCATATGAATGCATTCGTAAAAAATTTGGCTAAACCCGACCGTGATCGATTCCATGATGCTAAACAGACGGTTGAGTAGCGGCGAACGGAAGTACGGGTTGTGAATAAAGTTGTGGGATATCCCGTTGATGTTCCAGGAAATGCTCACCGAATAAACAAACCCAAGGATGAACATCACCCAAAGCGGTACGCGCGGGAACAGATAAAACATGCCGAAGAAATAGGCGCAGTGTAAAACGGCGGCCGCGACTGGGATCACATCCCAGCGTGTGTACGCAAAGACCCGGGAGTTCGTCCTGGGGCGTTCGACATTTACGAACTCGCTTGATGAGCGCGGCATTGTCGGGAGAGTGTCTCAGTCTACTGGCCCGTGTGCAAGCCGCGAATTGGACCTTAGGCTTATATCACCGCGTGGGGCGTAATCTTCCCGACCCAGAAACCTGTGATACGAAAAGAGAGTGCGATTCGAAGGAGCCAACCGTTCGCAAATCTGCCGATCCGACGTATATTCGTTGTTCGCTCTTATGAACGAATTGAACATAGAGAACCTGCACATCGCCGTGAACGGTCAGGGGATTGTTCGCGGGTTGACGCTCCGCGTGCCGCGGGGTGAGGTGCACGCGCTTATGGGCCCAAATGGCTCAGGGAAAAGCACCCTGGCCAAAGTGCTCGCTGGTCACCCAGACTATCAGGTCACCGCTGGCAAGGTGTTGATGGACGGAGAAAATCTTCTTGAACTTGAGCCCGACGAACGGGCGCGGCGCGGCTTGTTCCTGGCCTTTCAGTATCCGAGCGAAATCCCGGGCGTAACAATTGCTAATTTTCTCCGCGCAGCGTTGCAATCGCGTCTGCCGGAAGGCGAGGAACTCGAAGCCACCGACTATTACGCAAAGCTTTATGAAAAAATGGAGCTGCTCGGCATGGATCGGTCGTTTACGTCCCGGGCAGTTAATGAGGGTTTCTCCGGCGGCGAAAAGAAGCGCGCTGAAATTCTGCAACTGGCGATGCTCGAGCCGAAATATGCCGTCCTTGATGAAACCGATAGCGGCCTTGATATCGACGCGCTCAAAACGGTTGCGCACGGGGTGAATTCGTTGCGCGGCCCCAATCTTGGCATATTGTTAATCACGCATTATCAGCGCCTCCTGAACTACATCGTCCCCGATTACGTCCATGTGATGGTAGGAGGGCGAATGGTTAGAAGCGGGAGAAAAGAACTCGCTCTGGAGCTCGAAGAGAGAGGATACGATTGGGCGCGGGAGGGGGCGGTTGAACCAGCGTTTAGATAAACAGGGGGAAATACACAATGAAAACCGAAACTTCTGCAGTCAATATTGATAGAAGCAAAGGAGATTTCTTTTATCCGGAAGCTCACGTGCGCGATGCGGGCGCCGGACTGAGCGAGCGGACTGTTCACTACATCTCGGACGTCAAAGAGGACCCGGATTGGGTGCGCGAGTTCCGCTTGCGCGGCTTGAAAACATTTCTGGAAAAACCGCTCCCGACGCATTGGGCGAGCAAGGATCTCGAAGCCATCGATTTCGACAAAATCCGTTACTATCTCTCCCCCGGGACCGAGACGAAACGCAGTTGGGAGGAAGTGCCGGACGACATTAAGCGCACATTCGAGCGGCTCGGTATTCCTGAGCAGGAGCGAAAATTTCTCGCCGGCGTGGAGGCACAGTTCGACAGCGAAGCCGTCTATTCAAACATCAAGAAAGCCGTCGGCGAACAGGGCGTCATTTTCGTCGGATCGACAGAGGGACTGAAGAATTATCCGGAAATTTTCCGGAAATGGTTCGGCAAAGTCATTCCAATCGCCGACAACAAATTTAGCGCTCTGAATTCTGCTGTGTTCAGCGGCGGCTCGTTCATTTACGTCCCGCCCGGCGTGAAAGTGAAACACCCGCTGCAAGCTTACTTCCGCATCAACGCAGAAAATTTTGGCCAATTCGAGCGAACCCTGATCATCGCCGATGAAGGCTCGGAAGTGACCTACATGGAAGGGTGCACGGCGCCGAAATTCAACACTCCGACGCTTCACAGCGCCGTCGTGGAACTTGTCGCGCTAAAGGGCGCGAAGATTCAGTACATCACGGTGCAGAACTGGGCTTCGAATGTTTTTAACCTCGTGACGAAACGTGGGCTCGCCCAGGAAAACGCAGAGGTAAAATGGATCGATTGCAACATCGGCTCGCGTCTGACGATGAAATATCCGAGTGTGATCATGAAAGGTCGCAAGGCACGCGGCGAAGTTCTCTCCATCGCGCTCGCCAACGACGGCCAGCATCAGGATACCGGTGCCAAGATGATTCATGCTGCCGATGAAACAACCAGCAACATTGTCTCTAAATCGATCTCGATCGGAAAAGGTCGCGCCACTTACCGCGGACTGGTCCACGTGCCGAAGCATCTGAAGCATTGTAAAAACAACACCGAGTGCGACGCGCTTCTCATCAACTCGACGTCGCGAACGGACACGTATCCGGCTATCACCGTGCGTGGCACAGGCAATGCCGTTCAACACGAAGCCAGTGTCAGCCAGGTGAGCACGGAGCAAATTTTCTACATGCAACAGCGCGGTCTCAGCGAGGCGCAGGCCATGAGTTTAAGCGTGAACGGTTTCGTCAACGATCTCGTCCGCCAATTCCCGATGGAATACAGCGTCGAGCTCAAACGGCTGATCGAGCTGGAGATGGAAGGCTCGGTCGGATAACCGTTTCGCTGGGCAAATTCTTTCTGTAGCGGCGGTCTGTGACCGCCGTTGCGTTACAAGGTCAACATGTCGTTAGTCACACATCAAGAACAGGCCGCCCCAATTCTGTCCGGGCCGAGTGATCTGCGCGAATTTCCTGATTGGTTCCGTGATCAACAGCACGTAGCCTGGCAACAATTCGAAGCGCTGCCGAATCCGACCCGAAAAGATCAGGCCTGGCGGTTTTCCAATGTCGCGCTTCTCGATCTGGCGCCGTTCAAAATCAGTGCGCCGCTTTCTGAAGACGACCGTAAGAATGTTTTAAAGTATTCCCGCGGTCTCGACCATTACGCGGCGCGAATGATTTTCGCGAACGATCAGCTGATCGAGCGCGACGTCGTTTCTGAAGATCTCAAAAGACGCGGCGTGATCTTTCAACCACTAGAGCGCGCAATGGTGGAGCACGCCGATCTGTTCCGGAAATATTTCATGTCCACTGAAGCGAGACTCGGTTCGGCTAAGTTCGCCGCGCTGCACAAGGCGCTCGTTTCGTCGGGAACATTTCTTTTCGTGCCGCGCGGGCTCGAGATCAAAGAACCGATCGAGATCTTTCATTGGTTGCGACACGACAATATGTCGATCTTCCCCCATCTACTTCTCGTCACTGATGAGCTCGCGAAGGTCACAGTCATCGAACATTTCCGCTCGTGCGATCAGCGCGCCGCCGGGTTTGCCTGTGGTGTAAACGATCTCATCGCCGGCCCCGGCGCGAAGGTTACCTACGTCTGCGCCCAAAACTGGGCGGAAAACGTGATCGCGTTACAAATGAACTCGACGACGGTCGATCACGACGCCTCCGCGATGAGCCTGAATTTGCATCTGGGCGGAAAGTATTCGCGCTTCGAAAGTTTAAGCCGGCTCATCGGCGAAGGCGGCCGAAGCGATTTGCTCGCTGTAGCAGTCGCCAAACACCAGCAGGAATTCGACGCTCGCACCTTGCAGGACCACATCTCACCTCACACCGCGAGCGATCTTCTTTACAAAAATGCGCTCGACGATCGCGCGCGCACCACTTTCGGCGGCCTGATCCGAGTCGAGCCGCATGCTCATTTCACCGACGCGTATCAAAAAGTTCGCAATCTTCTATTGAGCGACGATGCAGAAGCCAACTCAATGCCCGGCCTCGAAATTCTCGCCGACAACGTCCGTTGCACCCACGGCGCCACCTCCGGCCAGATCGATGAGGACGAGCTCTTCTATCTGCGCACGCGCGGCATCCCCACAAAAATCGCCCAACGCCTCTTAGTCACCGGTTTTTTGGACGAAGTCATCCGGCGTCTCGATCATCCAGCGATAGCTGAGCATTTGCATCGGTTGGTTGAGGAGAAATTTGCGAAGTAACGGGAGATTTTAATCTTCTTGCGCTTACGTTCGACTGAACGTATCAATAGCTGCATGAGCTGCTATGGGCGCTGAGCCGCTAATTGCGTCCGATGGTTTGTTGGCCCGTAAAAGTGGTGAATGGGCAAAGCGAAAGCTTCACTTTCTTCGGAATTATTGCGGGATAACCACGGTAGCTATGCGGAAGAAGTGGCGCTTGCGTTATTTGGATGTAATGGCCGGACCGGGCCGCTGCAAAAACGCCGAAACGGGCGCGGAATTTCCTGGCTCGCCGTTTGTTGCTCTGGACTATGGATTCAACGACTTCCTCTTTGTGGAACAAGATGCTGAAATGGCGAATGCTCTCGAAGAACGCATTCGCCAACATCCGAAGAAGGAACTCATCCAAATCGTTCGACGCGATTGGACGGAACTTGCGCGCAGCGGCAAGCTGAAATTCAGCGAAGACACGTTAGTCGTAGCCTTTATCGATCCAACCGGGATTTCTCAGGTACCGATGAATGCGACGCTCCAACTTACGAAGAACAAACGAATCGATTTATTGGTTACGATTCAGCATAGCCTCGGTATCACGAGAAATTTGTCCCAGTATTTAAAGTCAGAGGCTGGACGAACAGCGATGGATCGATTTCTCGCCTCAGACGAATGGCGAAAGTGGAAATGGAAGGATCCTTCGGAATTCGCGCGGCTTGCGATTGACGCATTCGGCAAACGAATCAAACTCGAAGGTTTCATCGGGACGCGGCATATTTCTATTCCCGAGCATCATCCGCTCTATCGATTCACACTATTCAGCCGCCACGAACGAGCCGAGAACTTTTGGAACAAAATCCTAAAGATCGACGAAAGCGGACAACGCGAACTGCTGTGAAGACAAATCGCACCAATACGGTAAGCCCACGGCGAAGCAAAAGCTCGCGGAAGCGATCGAGTCGCCACTCAGCTACTTCGGCGACGATATCCCGAGAACCGATAGGCCTCTGGCACGCACCAGCCGTGATTGCGCCGAACAATTTCGTCTACAAAAGTCTGTCTAACTGGTCATTCAATATTGCGGTCGGCTGTTCACATGCGTGCCTGTTTTGTTATGTGCCGAGCGCAGCTACAATCAAACAAGGCGAGCGCCTAGCAACGTACGGCGTTGAAGATCCCGACCGTGAGTGGGGCAATTACGTTTTGCTGCGGCCATGGGACGAGCGAAAGTTTCTCGCGTCGCTGCGTGCCGCGGAAAATACTCCGCAATCCAAGCTCAAAGCAGATGGGAATCGGGCTGTCATTTACTGCAGCACGACGGACCCTTACCAAGTGATTCATCATCCGAACGCCGGCCGACGAAAAGAACTCGCAACGCACGCGCGATTCTTGGTACGTCGCTCGTTAGAGCTTATCCGCGATCATTCCACAATTAATGTTCGGATATTAACGCGAAGTCCGCTCGCTCGCGCCGACTTCGACTTGTTCCGAACGTTCGGCTCGCGTCTTTTGTTCGGCATGAGCCTCCCAACGTTGCGAAACGATTTAGCAAAAGTTTATGAGCCAAAAGCTCCGGCACCTTCGCAACGGCTTGCGAGCTTGCGCGCCGCGAAGGATGCTGACCTTCATGTGTACGTCGCGATCGCGCCGACATATCCTGAATGCGACGACGAAGACTTACGCGCAACCTTGAAGGCGGTGCGTGAGCTCGAGCCGGTGACGATTTTCCACGAACCAATCAATATTCGCGCTGAGAACGTCGGCCGCATGCAAGCGCAAGCGACGGCACTCGGAATTGCGTTAAAGACGGAAGTTTTTGCGACACGTGCCCAATGGCAAGACTACGCAATCGGCGCGCTGGGAAGCGTCCGTCAGATTGCGAAGGAGCTCGGAATAGAAAACCGGCTTCACCTTTGGCCGGACAAAACACTTGGCAGTTCGTCGTTTGTACAGCGAATGCAAAACCCACGGGTGTACGTGGAACGTTTACAGCACTGGTGGTCACGCATTAGCGAATGGCCTAACGGCGCGAACGAAGCCGAGTCCGTTCGCGGTAAACTCATGCCGTCGCGTACTCGAGAATTTAAATGATGTCGACCTTCAATGTCGATCTTGCGCGCGTTGAAATTCCTGATGGCAACGGTTCCTTTCGCGGCGCAAGGTTTCGGGATGGAAAATCCGGACGCGCAGCTGCCACAGACTTGCTGCCCGATTGTTGAGCTGCGGCAATACACGTTGCATCCGGGAAAGCGGGATGTGTTGATCGATCTGTTCGACCGGGAATTTGTCGAATCGCAGGAAGCGCTGGGGATGAAGGTCATCGGTCAGTTCCGGGACCTGGATAATCCAAACCGATTTGTCTGGTTGCGAGGTTTTCGGGACATGCCTTCGCGCGCGCGGTCGCTCAAAGATTTTTACGGCGGGCCTGTCTGGAAGGCACATCGCGAAGCAGCCAACGCCACCATGATCGATTCCGATAATGTGCTGCTGTTGCATCCGGCAACGCCAACTTCGGGATTCTCGTTTGGAAACAAGGAACGTCCTCGAGCGGGAGCAAACGAGGCCCGGAGCGACCTGATTGTGGCGACGATCTATTATTTCGATGCGCCGGTGGATGTGGGCTTCGTTGAGTTTTTCGAGAGAACAGTGAAACCGGCCGTGATCGGCTCAGGCGCAACGGTCCTGGCGTTTTTGGTAACCGAGCAAAGCGAGAACACTTTTCCCGCGCTGCCGGTGCGCGAAGGCGAAAATGTTTTCGTCTGGTTCGCGCGCCTTAACGACGCGGCGGCATACGAACGTCACATTGCCGCTCTGACCCAGTACCCGCGTCGGCGCGACCAAATTTCGAAAGAATTCGCGCGACGCATGAAGCGAGAGCCGGAGATTTTGAAATTATCGCCGACGACGCGCTCGCTTTTGTAAAAGCGGCCACAATTTTCGCGCTGCGAA
>Ga0193731_1000077_pt1 | contig 32350 bp, 32 predicted proteins | sample U1a2metaG_FD_144920 | JGI IMG/M metagenome (GOLD analysis project Ga0193731, IMG submission 144920) | Soil microbial communities from a riparian zone of the East river system, Colorado, United States - U1a2 | ecosystem: Environmental > Terrestrial > Soil > Riparian zone | place: USA: East River...
CCCCATTCACAATAATCAGATCTGACTTAAAAACGTGAAGAAGAATATCTGCCTTCTTTGAAGTACGAACTACATGGAATGGGTACTCATCAATTGCCCTGCCTGGTGTAGCGGTAAGTAACGTTACCCGATTATTCTGGTTCGCTAAACATTTAGACAGGGTGTACGTGTTTCTTTCCATTCCCCCCATGTCAGGCCAGAAGGTTTCGCTATAAATCAGGATGTTCATTTATCCTGGCTGCTCTTTTTTAAAATACTTATTGTATCATACGCTACAGGAATAGCAACTATCTTACCTAACCCGGGAACTAAACCAAGTAGCTTATTTAAGATTACCAGTAGCTGAAAAGCGGGTCTTAATTTTCCAGTTGTCAAAAATATACTATGACCTGGAATGCTGGCAACGTTGTTTGATAATAGCCCCTTTTCAACGGACTCGAATCTTGATTCCACCACTTCCAGTTCCACCTCCTCCGCAAGCGCCTTTATTCCTTCAGGATAGATTCTCCAGCAATCTACCGGAGCCTCATGGTAGGGCCAGCTTACAGGGTTTATAAGTATAATCATTCCATCCTTTTTCGTTATCCTTTTGAGCTCTCTTAACCAAACCCACGTTTTCTTTACGTGTTCCATTACCTGACCAGCGATGACAATGTCATACGTATTTTCTCCAATTGGATAATTATATTCAGAAGAGCTTATTATGTGATTTGGATTTTGCTCGCCGCCTTCAATAAACTCAGAACTGATATCTAACGTATGCCATTCTACCGTACTGAGTTTTTCAACAAGTTGACAATAAATAGATGGATATCCTGAAGGTCCTATTTCAAGTATCTTTATGGAGTTAGAAAAATACTTAAGACCGTATTTTTCAAAAATCAAGATGCTATTAAGATGCATACTATTTATTGTTCAAAGGTCTTTTTCTTTTTTCTGAAAACTTATCAAATGAAACCCGCTTTGAGTATCAATTTTAGAAACACAAATTTTATATTCAAGATCAAGAAACACGTTGATCAATTGGTCATTTTGATCTTTATTTCCATGCAGCTCAAATAGGATACATTTGGCTCTGGTTAAATAAGGTGCAAAATTATGAACAAGCTCATACTCGGCGCCCTCAATATCTATTTTAATCAGACCATCACAAACTTTTTCAATTTCCCCGATCTGAAGGGTTCTGATCTCGATTTCTACGTTACCCTTCTGTTTACTTACAGACGAGGATAAAACGTGCCTTTTGCTTAAATAAAATTTAACAGATGGCAATAAGGGCCCTGCAACGGCCTGAACAATTTTGTATTCTTTTATCCCAAACAAAATTAAGTTCTCTTCAAGTCGTTTAATGAGGTGCGGATTCGCCTCTACAAGGACATAGTTTGAAGGAATAAAAGCTTTATACCTTCTGAATTCTTCAACGAGCAAAGAAAAATAACCCAAATTTGCACCCAAATCCAACACATTCCCCGGAGCGCTATTTAAGCGCATCAACGTGTCCCAATAAAATGCGTTAACAAAGACGTCCTGAAAACCTGCAATATGGTGTTTATCCGATAACTTAATTTTTCTATTCTCAGAGAAATTAAATGTGCAGGTAATAATCTTACTTAATCTTCTGTAAAGGAAAGCTGAGAAATCGAAACGCACGTTGCTGTTAGAAAATGCTATTCACTTCAATTGAGAATCTGTACGAACTGGTTTGCAATAACCTCCCAGCTTAATTTTCGCTTCCAAAACAAATTATTCGGGTTTTCCAGGCCGTTACTATTTCTATTTAAAATAGTATTGACAATTTGAACAATCGGGTTTATATCATTTAGGTTAACCAGGTACAATTCAGGTATTTCTTTTAGAAGCGCATTATTCATATCCCCTTTTATTCCAATGACTGGCAAGCCGGCAGCTAAAGCAGCAGCGAGTGAACCGCTTTTGTTCGAGGTGCCGCCTAATTTTCCTTCGTACAGGGCATCCGGCAAAATAAATAGATCACTCGTTCGCAAATAATCATGAATTTGTGAAGCAGATAAATATCCTGTAATGTAGATGTAGTCTGCTATTTCTTTGTATAATGAACCGCCAGTACCCTCCCCACAAATCAACAACCGGCAGTCATTTCTTTGCTCCAAAAGCTTCTTAAATAAATCTATCAGCAGAACATGATTTCTTACACCAAAGGTAGAGATAATTTTTTCTCCATTTGGCGCTATTCTCCTTCTTACTATTTCAATACTGTCGTTATTATTTTCACCGGGTAAGACGTTAGAGCCTACCGGTATCACTTCAATACTCTTTTGAGTGAATTGTGACAAAAAGGATTTGTAAAGGTCAATGCTCGTCACAATTTTGTCGGCCTTTTGACACAGGCGCATTGCTACCCATCTTTGCACACATGACAGCACCAATGATTTGAATGGAAACAGTTGCAATCTTACAAAAGGCTCGTGAAAAAAAGCTAGCACTTTTGAATACTCCCTCCATTCCGATAGTAAGGATGGTAGTTGAATGGGCATACCGTTTCGGCGAAAAGAAAAGGGCACATATTGAAACAAAATCCACTCAGGCTTTACTAGTTTTAAATTTTCGACCAATTCACGCGTACCACTATAGGTCCACGATTTTACAATGGGCAAAATCTTTACGGTTGAACTACTCACATAATTGAATTGTGAATCATTCAGGCAGGCAACAGAGACTTCAAAACCTCGTTTCGCAAATTCATGGGCCAGATTCCAAGTGTAATCACCAACACCATCTCTTTTTGGCGGCAAACTCTTGGTGATAAACAAAAATTTCCTCACTTTAAATCAAATACGCATGGTATTCATTGTCAGCTATTTCACTAACTGTATAACCACAATCCCTCAAAAACGCTTCAGCCTCGCCTGGCCGAATATACAATTGTTGCATCCGCATAGCATTACGTTCAAAAAATATATGTTTTATTTTTTTTGCTTTAAGCATTTTAGCTGCACCATAAATTATCCAGGTATCGGCGCCCTCTGTATCGATTTTCAAAACATCGATTCTCTCAAGCTTGTTAAGCGCAGCAAAATTATCAAGCGTATCTACGGGCACTTCGATTGTTCCCTGTAAACCACCCGGCATAAGCCCACCCCAACCGGTTTGGCCGGTTTCGCTCCCCAAATAAAACTTTAATAGACCTATTTCCTTCCCTAAGGCTATCGGTTGTATTAATATGTTTGATCGAAAGTTATTCCGTTCAATATTAGTCGTTAAGGGCCTAATATTTTCCGGATTCGCTTCAAAGGCAATCACGCTATTACCGATCTTACCAGCAGCCCATAAACACGAAAAATAACCGTAGTTGGCTCCAACATCTACAAGAACACCCCCACTTTTAGCCAGTTGGGTAATTCTTTTTGAGAGCTCCAGTTCATAAAAACCGTTAAGAATAATCGCTCGATGGCCGACATCCGAACTTTTCAAATCTAATTTAATACTCCTGTTGAACGTCAAGGAAACATTCAAATCATTTAGATGCCGGTTCTTATACAGGTGCTTATTAAATAAAATACTTACCCGTTCGCGAATTCTGAAGGGATACACATACCGGGTAATCATCTCGTATCTTATCAATGGTTATCTTAGTATCATCAAGAAATTAAACATATTCTTCTCCAGAAAGAAGCCTGTTCCTTTAAACTTAAATGAGATCAATTTAGGGACGCTTGAAATACATTCAGATACAAATATTTTAAATCTTGACCATCTAAAACTAAAATCCCTTTTAATCCCATGTTTATTCAGAAAGTAATGATGCGAAATGATCCATTTACTATAATTGTTAAACGGCTTCATTCTTCTCCACGGGTGAACGACATACGCTGAATCAATAAACCGAATCTTGGTTATTTCAGTAATCCTTTTGTAAAGATCGATATCTTCCATGGCAGGAAAAGGAAACTCCTCATCAAAACCATTGATCACCCAAAACAACTGCTTTTCAATTGCAAAATTGCATGACCAAAGATTTCCACCGCAAATATTCAATGGTGAATGCTCATCAAAACGCTCTTGATCTCTATCCGCCAAAACTTTTCCTTCAAGAACCTTAGCTTCAGATTCGCTTATTGCCCTTTCATATTTCTTTAATAAATCAATATCCAAGGCAATCATATCGTCAATAAAGACGAGCCACTCACCTTTAGCCCATTTTGCACCATTATTCCTGTTCGCAGCGGGCCCTCTTTTAGAACCTTCAAGCCATTTCGCCCAAGGATACTTATTCTCAACAAACGCTTTTGATGTATTATCTCTGCTGTCATCTGAAACGATGATCTCATAATTATCCCTATTCAAGGATTGAATGCCGGGAGCCAACCTGTCCAGGCACTTCCTGAGGAGATCATTCCTGTTACAAGTCGGAATTACTACAGAAATCAGCATATCTAAAACGCAAATTTAGGGATTGGTTATATTGACTCCCATCACCTGATCAAACATCCTATTGTAAGATCCTTCCAATACCTGCCAGGTGTAATTTTGCCGCACAAATAAGTTCAGACTTGAATCTTTTTGTAGTGTCGGTAATAATGAATTTACATTTTGTCTAAAAGAATTAATATCATTCATATTCATAAAATGCGCTTTATCCTTTAATACATATCGAGACTCATAGAAATCATGACATATAACGGGTGTCTCAAAATACATGGCCTCCAAAAAGACAAGCCCAAAAGACTCCTTTTCAGAACAAAGGATAAAAGCATCAGCAGCGGTGTAGTAAGTGCCAAGCTCAATTCTATTTACTTTACCAATAATAAATCCATCCGCACCAAACCGCTCCATCATCAATTGCTTGATTTCTTCACTTTCATTTGTCCACTCACCCAGCAAAATTGGAAATACTGAACCTGCATGATCCCCCAAAACAGCAGGAATCAAGTGCATTCTTTTAACTGCCTTATCAATGGAGCCAACGCTTAGAACAATTTTCTTACCGGAGGCCCTATTTCTTATCTGCGTAACCAGATTACCGTCCACTTCAAAATTGGTGTTCAGGAAATGAGGGATAATAAACTGCCTTTCCGGAGGAACTCCTCTCTGATTTAAATCTCTATAATAAATATCAGTAATGTGATGGACATAATCCCTCCTCGGTTCAAACAATCCCGGACTTGCTTGCCCACCAGTATATAAGACCAGAGAAAAATTCAGGCCAAGTAATTTTCTTGCTTTAAATAAGTAACAATACAGGCTATATTCTCCTAAGTAGATAGTTTGCGGTCTCCGGCTAAAGATGTAAGGAAGAAAAAAAAAGAAAAAACTAATTTGCTCAATAGTAAAAGCACTGTGACCATTAATCTTTAGTTTTCGTAACAAACCAGAATTTCTAGACACATTAGATATAACAACATTGTCATATGAACTCTTATCCAACCTGCCTCCAGCGAATACAGTAGGCTTAATTTTAAAATCGTGATCCTTAAAGCAGTTTTCTGCAAGGTCATTTATATAACTCTCAAAACCTCTTTTAACTTTGCCAAGACCTGTGCAAATAAAAAATATAACAGGACGCTTCTGGTGATTTATCTTTGCAACAAACATTTTATAAGGAATTTAAACGTCTGCTTGTTCGTCATTGCAAAATATTTTCTCCCAAAGTGGACATAAGCCCAAAAGGAATACAACCCTATCCGGCTATATTGGTAAAAAGAATTATAAAAATAATGGCGGGTAAATTCGAATAAAAACGTTTTATCACTTTCAATTAGTTCCTGAAGAAAGTAATAATCACCGATTCGCCTATAGAAAAGCAACGTCTTTAAACACGAGTAACGGTCAATACTAGCATCGCTATAAAATAAGTCTTCATATTGTCTTAAAAGCTTATCCGGTAAATTCAGCTGATTCTGACTAAAATACTTTTCCCTTATCAAAAGTGTACTTTCCTTATATCGTTTTCTAAAGGTTTCACCAGATAACCTGTTCGCCGAATGATGTATCCTGTAAAATAGGACAACTTCATTCAGACACCCATACCTTAAAACTTCGGCATTCCTCGTAAACAGTTCATAATCATCACCGTAGTTGAAACCTTCCGCATATTGTAAACAAGAACCATCCTTAAGCTTTTTCCTGAAAACAATTGTCGGATGCACAAACGGACTACACAAAAGAAGCATCAGCTTAATTACGCTATGCGAATTTCGAACCTCACCGATAACACTTAAAGGTTTAGAAGGCGATTCCGAAAAACAAACGGCTTTACTTCCAATTAAATCAATATCAGGATTATTCTCAAGGAAACGCAATTGTCTTTCAAGACGATCAGGAAAACAAATATCATCTGAATCCATTCTAAAAATATAACGACCATTGGATAGATCGATTGCCTGGTTTAATGCAGCAACAATACCTCTGTTTTCAGAAAATTTCTCGTACCGTATCCTCTCATCATTACAACTCAGGATAATCCCTTCGCTATCATCACTTGATCCATCATTAACTATTATAAACTCAAAATTTGGATAGGTCTGATTTAATACACTATTGATTGCCTCGACTAAATAGGATGAAGCATTGTATACAGGCATGATTACAGATACGAGAAATGATTCAGCTTTCACTCCAATTTCCCTTAAGAAAAGCTGTCATGCAAACCATTTATTGAACGCTTCAAAGTGTTCATAAACATGCCATACGATCTACTTGATAAGGGATCTTTTAACAGCCAACGTTATTTCATCGTTCTCAAATAAGATAAAATCATGTCGCTTTAAGACGGTCAAAATGTATTCCCTGTCACAGACCTCATCATGAATTTCCAAAGCTAGTATCTTCACAATATTAAGAAAATCTAAATTACCTCTTTCAGAAAAGACTTCACCTTCCGCTCCCTCTATATCAATCTTTAATAAATCAATTGAATTGATATTATACGCATTGATTATTGAATTTAGATCTGTTGCTTCTATTTTATACAAATAAGGCACATTCAAATTCTCGGTCACAGAATGCGACCATGATTCCCCATCTCTAAAAGTATCTGCAATTGCCAACGTTGTTTGATATGACCAAATTGCTTTGTTTTCAAAAAGACAATTATTTATGGAATTGACATTTTTAGAAAGCATTTTAAAATTCTCAAGATCTGGTTCAAATGCAATTATCTTAGCATTTGGAAAATGTTCAGCAAAATACATTGACGAAAACCCAACATTTGCACCGACATCTAAAATCAGCCTGCAATCTGTCTCAACGTTTTGGCTCCAAAACTCAATCACAGTTTTATATTCCTTCTTCAAAAATATTTGATCATAGACATTAAAATCTGATGACCCGTTTCTTAAATGGAAGCAAAACCCGTTAGCCTCAATCAAATAATATCCATTTACATTTGAAATAGTTCCTCCTAACGACTCACTTTGAGTCAACACAACTTGTTGATACTTCCATTTTCTATATGACAGAATCTTATCTATTATGCTCTCTAAAAGCTTTCCAGCCAAATATTTTACCTTATCACTGAACTTAAACACTTTTATATAAGTCAAAATTCTCATTTTCTATACTTTAGAACTCGTGCCGGAACACCGCCTACTATTGAAAAAGGGGGAACATCTTTATTCACAACGCTGCCTGCTGCCACAATTGAACCATTTCCTATTCTAACGTTATCCAAAATTTGACAACCAGCTCCAATCCAAACATTATCTTCAATCACTATTCCCTTACTATTTAATCCTTGTTTATTAATATCATCGTCCACATGCTCAAAGTTATGATTGACTGGAACAATAACTGTATGCGCCGCAATTAATACGTTGTTGCCAATTAGTGTGCCCTTGCCATGTCCATAGATAATTGCATACGGATTTACGCTACAGTGATTTCCGATCTTAACCATACCGCCATAACTTAGAATTAATACGCTATACAAAAATTCATTATTATCCCCAATCTCGATTGTTCCACCGTGTACCCTTCGAATGATAGCATTTTTAAAAATAATATTGTTATCCCCAATTTTGATTTTATGTACCCATCTTAAAAACCACAATTTATAATTAGAGATAAGAAGATTCATATAAAATGAGCATTTCCACCATCCCTTAATTATCAACGAATTAAGCATAATTCGCGAAAGGGATTTGCCTGAATAAATTCATAATCCTATGGAAAACGGTATGTTTTTCGTATACTTCATTAAGCGCGTTGATAGCTAATTCCTTTCTAATATTTTCATCAAACAAAATTCCCTTGATTCCATTTAGATACTCCTTATAATTATTAGCTACTATCCCAATTTTTCTAAACTTTTCTGGCAAAATCCTGGGATTATCTGTTACTTGTGCTATCCCACAGGCAGCAATAATATATGCTCTCTCATTTAACTGTCTACTTAGCTTTATTTGCGTATCAAGATGAAGGTTAAGCGCAATCTTAGCTCGAGAATATAGATATCTATCCCGCTCTAAAATCAGTTCATAATTACTACTCCAAGGCCATCCTGGGCCAGCAACAAGTCCCTTGTACTCTTTAAACACGTTAACAAAGTACTCATTGTATCTTTCGATTTTGTCGTAATTCGACGAGCCAAGAAAAACAAAATCAAAATCCCCGGAAACATATTCGGCAGGGTAATGAACTAAAGGGTTTGCCGAAAATTCGATAGAAAAGAGATCAGTCTTATTTTTTATAAATAACTGCTTCAGACCAAAGTCAAGATTGAAGTCATTCGAATCAAAAGAAAAAAAGAAATCCACATTAAGTAATCTATAATATTCAATAAACGTCTGAGCTGCATCCCTATCTTCCACATCGAAAGTGCATTGAAGTAACACCTTTAACTCACTTTTGTTTTTGTGCTGATTTACAATATTCCAATTAATAGTATTTGTAATTTCGTAATTACCGATTCCGAAAATATAATTAGCATCTTTTAGCATTTCCTCATTTAAGTCATCCCAGAATAATTCGACTTTTACCCCCATGTGAATTAGAGCCATTTGCAAATTTCTTAGCCAAGAATTAGCCCCCACAGAAATACTAAATGGAGGCGTGTGAAGTAATATTTTTAGACCCCTTTCCTTCAACGCGTCTCGATTAGCATCGATTGCCTCTCGCCTCAAATCATAACCCAGCTTAAAAAGTGAGTTTACCTCACCATTTACTTCACTCTTCGATTTAAAATTTGGATCCCTTGAAAGATTTAATGACCAATCTAATGCTTGTTCTATATCTCTATTATATTTTCTATTGTACTCAATTGACAATTTATCAAAATACCAAGCAGAATTCTTTTTACCCAAAATTGACTTTAGTTGGTATTTTAAGAAACTATTGTACATTGGTCATCCCTGTTTTGCTTGAACGAGCTTACTAGAATTTATTCCATAAATTAATCCTACTGGGAACGTGAACGCTAAATCTGGGGCAAAAAGAATAAAGCCAGATTTGATCAATTTATCAACGAGAACACTTTTACCATTATAATGCCATTCTATGATAATAAATGCAATCTTATCCAGAATATTTTGCTCGAACAGATCTTTGATAATTTCATATTCAGCGCCTTCACAGTCTAACTTCAATAATATCTTTTCATTATGTTGCTGTAAAATTTCACTAATGGCTGTTGAGGCATCTTTTACAACTACATCAATGGTTGATTTATAATCGGAGGGCTCGTGTATTTTTTCCATTACAAAACCGGTCACGCTCACCCCTACAGATCCTCCTGAAGCAGCCGGTATTTGAATTATCTTATTTCCCTTGCCTAACGCAGCACAAGTAATATTAATTTTATCTCCTATTGCTCCGTTAAGGTCAAAATTCCTGGCTGCCATCGTGCAACTGGAAGGAACGGGCTCAAAGCCATAGACCCTTTTCACCCGGTCATTGCTCGCAAAAGCTAAAGCCGCAGTACCGACATTCATTCCCACATCTACCACCACAAAATCGCTATCAAGAATCGTTTCATAGGCGTCTTTTACCAGAATTTCATAGAACGCACCCCAGCCGTCGAAACTATTCATCTGCAGCTTCAGCTTCTTCCCATGCTTCACTACACTCATGTAAACCTTCTCGTGAATTTCATCCAGCGAAAATTTCTCAAACGCCTCCTTTAGCAAGGAAACATCATTATCAAAAATAAAAAGATTGGCGGCGTGAATCGACCTGCCTGATGGAGTATGATTTAAGGTTTTCTTCTTCAATGAGAATTCTCTCACAAGGTCAATATTGGATCCCCCCTTCAGAACTCCAAAAAAAAGGGCCTTCTTTAAATTACCGGTCTTAACGAAGATGAATGCTATTTTTGACCAAACCTTCGCTTTACTCATCAATACCTTTATCATGCCTCATCTGTTCTGTGGAATTTATTCATAAAATTATTTAAACATCGCACTAATCGTTTGAAAACGCTATTAAAATGTGCCTAAAAATGTTCTTGAAATTCTCCTTGTAAGTATTGACTAAATCGATCCGTCACGCCCGATGCGTCGGCTTCACGCAGTAAAAACCTTGTTTGCTTTTCAACCAGGAGCTGACCCCCATCTCTTTGCTGCACTTGCATTTTAATGAAATCTTTCAACTCGCCCAGTTTTGGACTCTGAAATGTGATTCCAATATTGTTCTCCTCCATAAACCGGTTGTTTGCCGAATAAGAAGGTCCATAACTCCAGACAAGCCTACCTGACGCCATGTAGTCCGTAAGCTTCGTGAATACCGAAGTAGCAACCAATGGGTAATGCTCTTTTTCAAAGGAAGTAGTGCACAAAAGCAAATCCGCACTGGTCAACGTTTGAAAAAGCTGATTGTATGGAATAAACCCCCCGTTTGCAACATTCCATTTTCTAAAGGATGGTTCAAAACTGTCCCAGAAATCCTGACGAGTGTATATTTTTAGCTCAATATCAAATCCCTCACATTGCAATTCATAAACTGCCTGGGCCACATTAAATAGCGCGTCATGAAATGTATGTATTGAACCGGCATAAGCGATAACAAATTTATTTCTGACCAACGGAACGTAGGTTTTGATCGCCTTTGACGCCTCCACCGGGTTGTGCAATATAAATGTTCCTTTTGGGGCAATACCATATCGCTTGCCCAATACGTCAGCCAAATATTTGCTAATCATGACCCAACCTGCTGCCCCTTTCAGAACGCGCTTCACAACAGATTGTCTCCTCCCACCCCAGTGCCATCCCTTGTCATTCATGGAGTCATCCATCAGATAAATGAATAACGGCTTGCGAATGGCCTTAGTTATTCTCGAAGCCTCCAACAAGGTGCTGTACATCATGGGGACCAGGAAGATCACATCCGGATTAAATTCATTGATCTTCCTAAGCTGATGATGAAGTTTTCTCAGACTTTGAAAACTGTGATTATAGAAATTCAATACTTTATTAACGAATGGAGCCCACCACCGTGGCTCATTCCTCCTTTTATTGGGGACACCAAATTTCAAATAGTTGGATTGAAAGACCCGAAAATCAGGGTGGCTAAAATCATTATCAGGCACGTAATAAAGTATTCTATCTATTGGATAATCTTTTAAAATATTTGTCAGCGTTCTTCCGAATCCGAGTGAATTATCCCTGGGTGGATTTTCTGTGATTACAAGTATTCTTGGGTAATGAATTACCTCCATCTGTCAGCCTTTCTTCAACATTTCAAGCAAAACAAACTATAAGCATTATTTGCCACCCCTAAGATTCCAACTTTCAGCTATTTGCCGGATTGTTTCCTTCAAACCAATGGTGATGTCCCAAAGGGGATATTGATTTTTCATTTTTCGTAAGTCACTATAATAGCAGATATGGTCGCCTTCCCTGTTCTTATCAACATATTCAAAGGTTTGTGGTTTACCCGTGAATGATTCCGTGATTTCAAATGCCTCCAAAATTGAACACGTATTGGCTTTGCCACCTCCGAGGTTATACACTTCGCCTATGCGAGGCGCATTTATGAATTCCTCCATAAATCGTACGACATCATAGGAATGGATATTGTCCCTCACCTGCTTACCCTTGTACCCATAGATATAATATTTTTTTTCTTCCAGGTTACACTTTACCAAATAACTAAGGAAGCCGTGCAACTCTACCCCGCTATGACTGGGCCCGGTCAGGCAACCTCCGCGTAGGCAACAAGTAGCCATGTCAAAATACCGGCCGTATTCCTGTACCATCACATCAGCTGCCACTTTCGAGGCGCCAAACAGTGAATGTTTCGACTGGTCAATCGTAAAGTTTTCGGGGATGCCTTCACTGTAGTTTGAATCATCGTAATCCCAACGCGTTTCCAATTCTTTCAAAGCAATCTTATTTGGTGAATCGCCATATACTTTATTGGTACTCATATGAATAAATGGCGATTCCGTTGCAAATTGTCTTGCTGCTTCTAATAAATTAAGTGTGCCCACTGCATTCGTATCAAAATCATCAAATGGAATAGCAGCCGCCCGATCATGACTGGGTTGCGCTGCGGTATGAACGATCACATCAGGCCTAATTTCCTTAGCAAGTTTTAATATTGTTTGCCTGTCGCGAATATCGGCTTCATGGTGATTAAAATTCTTTAACTGCATTTGCAAACGTTGCTGGTTCCAGCGCGTATCGCCTTGCGGTCCGAAGAAAACAGCGCGCTGGTTGTTATCCACCCCGTGCATCTCATACCCTTTTGAATCGAAATAAACACAAACTTCACTGCCAATCAAGCCTGAGGAACCGGTAACTAATATTCTTTTCATTTTTTTATTAAGAATATCCAAAGATTCCTATTATTCATAAATAAACCTATTGTACTTTTTTATAAATTGATAATCATCGTCCTCTGATATTTGACAGATCGGACCTATCATAAATTGTAAATGAGACCGGTTTAAACCGCGGCGAAGGATAATGTAAGCTATTCCCCTTAAAAGATTGATCAATCTGGTTCTCTTCTGTTGTTTTAAAAAGATGATGTAGTCATACTTACTAAGCCAATAGGAAGCCTTAATGAAACCTTCATTCAAACTATTCGCATATTTTACTGATAATCTACCTTTCGGAATAAAATGTTTGAATTTCAATCGTTGATCATACCACAATTGGTAGCCTAATAAAAGGGCCCAATTGCATAACTCCGAATCTCCCCCTGAACTTAAATCTTCCCCTTCTCTATCCCGTAAATAACTCTCAAAGTCAAATTTAGCAGCTTTCAATAAGACGGATTTACGAACAACAAGACCTGCACCCCATAAATAAGTACGATTGGTCAGCAGGCCACTTTTCTCGGCCTGTTCGCCAACCACATAGCTTCCTTTTCCTCTCTCAAACCACCCAGGCATTTCAATCTCAAGCACTGCCTCACTTTGGCCTCCGGCCATTCCAATCCCTTGATTATTTTCCAGAATTTCGAATGCTAATTGTAAATAGTTCTTATCCAACCAATTATCATCGTCACAAAATAGTAAGTAATCGTATTGGGATTCATCAATTCCTTTCCTCCTCGCATAGGCAAGGCCTTGTTTGTTTTCCGAAATGACCTTAAAGGGGATATCCTTCTTGAATGAATACCATAGCACATTTGCCACCGTTGGCGTATTATCGTTGGAATTGTTGTCAACCAAAATAATTTCCCAGGAAATAGCGTAAGCCAATTCTTGTTTGGAGAGATGGATTAACGTCTCCCGCAGCCTGCCAGCGCTGTTGTAACAGCAAACAATCACCGAAATCCCTCTCATTTAAAGAACTCCCATAGCTCAAACAATGTTCAAAGAAGACAGGTTAACTTGTAACCTTGGCAAATTGATTTCCTCATAAGCCGGACTTGAATATATTCCTCATTGACCTGATTGTATTTCTTAAAAATGGCGGAACGACGGGATTGTTCAATAATCCTCCATATGCGATAGTCTTTCTTCTAATGGGCTTTTTATGCAATTGGTAACCAGAGAAAAATTCAAAATACGCTCTATTCCGCTCCTCAAGATTAAACCTGGCTTTTATCACGTTGGTGCATGCCATGCTGTACGATTCCAACAGACTCCGGTCGCTATCGAAATTATGAATGGCCCTGGCCATTCCGTTTATATCACCCGGATCGACAATTATAGCTTCAGCAGGAAATATCATCCCTATACCCGGATTAAAGCGGTATATAATCGGAACAAGACCTGCTCCCATCGTCTCTAACATTGCTAAAGGAACCCCATCCAGCCGGGAGGGCAAGATAAAGATGTCGTGGTGCGGCAACTTGGAATATTTTTCCGCATCGTTAAGATTTGTAAAAAGCCGAAATCGGGCATTCTCTTTTATTTGATCCTCGAAATCCCTTCTTTCGGGTCCATTCCCGATTACCGTCCATTGAACCTGAATTCCCCTTTGAAACAGGTATTGGTCAATTTCCAGGAGATCATAAATTCCCTTTTTCTTATCCAATCGCGCAAGAAAAAGTAAACGGAGCGGTTTATCAAAGTTAGGTTGCCTACGACCGGATTTCAGATCAATTCCGAATGGAAAATAATGCACGTCTTCTGCCCGCCCGGGCATCCATCTCCGCATTTCCTCAAAATAAAACGGATTGTGGGCAATGTACTTGTCTATCAAAAACTCAAATTTTTTTGCATTTTCAAGGTACAAGTCGTCATGACATATAAAATAGAGGGTCTTCTTTTTCTTCCGGTAGAGGTGAAGCATGAACAACTCGTTGGAGAAGTTGGTCACGACAGCCCCTGGGCGATCTGAAACAATTTTACTCAGGCGCTTGGCGTACTCATAAAGATTTTCATTCTTACCGATGATGAATACCTCATGCGGAAAATCGAATGGAGTAATTGGCTTAGCATCCACTGAATTCTCATTTTCAATTAATATCCACTTAATGTCAAAATGAGTTTGAGGATAACGGATCAAGTTATAATAAAAATTCTGCACCCCTCCAAGTTTGTGTTCTGCAAAGAATACTATTTCAGGCTTTTCATCCATAAAATGAGTTTCTGAAGTCCATCCTCCAAAGAAACCTGAGGGTTGAACCCTAATTTTTGCATTCGTGAAATATCTGCACACCAGTTTTGAGGATCCCCTTCTCTTGCGGAATTTGAAAATTCGATCTTAATGTTTGAGTTAAACAGGCCCACAAACATCTTAGCGACCTGATCAACGGAAGTTTCAACGCCGGTGGCTATGTTGTAGACATCGGCCTGAAAACGCGAGGAGTTAGTAACTACATCAAAAGCGCTCATCAAATCATCAATAAAAATAAAGTCTCTGCTTTCCTTTCCGCTTCCCCACAAATCGATTGTGTGATTCGTGGTTGCCTCACACTTCTTTGCCAGATCCCAAAATAATTGCTTCCGGAGACCTGGCCCGTAAACAGAAAAAGGCCGCACAATAGCAACCCTCAGGTTAAATACACTATGGTATTCTTTGCATAAATTTTCCGAAATCAGTTTATGCCATCCATAAGGGGAAATCGGGCTTACTCTACTTTCTTCATTAACCGGAATTTGAATCGGGTTTCCATAAACAGCCGCACTGGAGATGTGCAGATAGCGGCAGTGCGGTCGAAATTTTCGCAACCCGTCAAGAATACGAACGGTGTCCAGGGCATTCGCTTCAAAATCACTGACTGGATGCGTCACCGAATAGGGTACATTGCCGCTACCGGCTGCATTAATGCACAAATCAACGTGAGTATGCTGGAGAATCTCATCATACTCCGGCGAGAGCCTCGAAATTTTATGATAATTGTAACGTTGCGTGCCAACCTCATACAAATCGGCACCATGAACCTTCCAATTTTTGCTTTTGTAGAATTCGACCAGGTGACTGCCGATAAAACCTTCAGAGCCTAAAATCAGAATATTCAATTTTCTTAGTACTGTATTAACTTGCTGTTTATCTTCACAACAGTGTTATCCTCCACATTGACAACATCCAAACCTTCTATGAGTTTTATCCGGTCTTTACCACTCGGCCTATGATGACCGACCATTGCCTCCCTGAATTTCGATACCACAAAGGCAGACTCAACCGATTTCCTCTTGAAAATGCCCAACTTATCATTTCTTATGAAATAGGCGTTGTTCCCTTTACTGTTGCAACCAATCAAAGAATACCCTTTTTTTGAAGCCAGCCGATCTAAGGCACCCAAGGAAGCTCCGTAATAAATCCATGAATTGTGCTTTTCGCTTCGTACAAAGGACGGATCGTACGGCACAGTCCATAAGGTATTCTTACCAAACAAGCTATTGTATTCCGTGATTACAATTGCTGGATTTACTGAATCCACCGCTTCCCATACCCAATAATCGTTTCCGTCTAAATCGATGCTTAATATTCCCATTTCAGGATCAAACCCTACCTTATTTATTAGGTCATTTATGTTTTCCCTGGTGATAAATGCGCATTCGCAGTGCAACTCACAAGCCCATGAAATGGTATCCTTTCTGATAAAGCTTACGTTCTCTTCCGAGCCATCAATAATATAACCGGTCCAGTTATTATTGATCAAAAGAAATCTCGTGTTTGATTCTTTATAGTTCTCCACGCCGAACTCAATGAAGGTTTTATTGGGGATTTCTATTTTGCTGGTTAAATATTGAATAATTCCATCATCTCCCCATTGAGAGAATACCTGAAATTCAACTTCTGAGAGGTCTTTTATAGACTCCTTTTGACTATTAAGATGCGATTGGATTTGACCCAAATTTACTTTGTGGCTTTTTAAATCATTTTCGTTATACGAAATAATTTGCTGGATTTTATTTAGTTGATTCCATTGGTTAATTCTAAAGCAAATCCAGGATTTAATTTTACGAATCATTTTTAACATTATTAATTGGTATACTTTATTATGTGGGCCGGACTGCCTGCAACAACGGCAAAGTCGGGAACATCATCTGTAACCAGGGTGCACGCTCCGATAACTGCACCTTTTCCAATCCTAACGCCTTTTAAAATAGTACAATTAAATCCAATCCACACATCATTTTCTATAATAATGGATTTCTCATTATAATCAGCTGCTGATTTGAGTCCATTCTTAAATATTTCCACAAAATCCTTATGTCTGTCGATAGAGGATAATGGATGAGAATTACTATCATGAATATTTACACAATGTGATATTAATACTCGATCCCCAATTTTAATTTTCTTTGCTGACCAAATCCTTGAATCAAGACCAATAAAACAATCATTACCAATCTCAAGGTCCCCCCCATGGTTATAAACAAGAAGAGATCCCTTAATCAAACAGTTCTTACCAATTCTTATTCTATCGGCATTCAAATCATTCTGAATCATACAGTTGGGGTCAATCACTGTACCTAATCCAATAGTAGCCTTTAATGAATCTCCTTTCGTTTGTTTTTGAGATTCAAATCTTCCAATCAAGTAAATCTTCAGAAATAATTTTCTAAGTAAGTATTTTATCATTGCTCCACTCAGGATCTAAAATAATACAACCATGATCCCCTCCCTCATAAAGAGCCAAATCGGTACCACTTTCATGAATTTTTATAACACAAACATTATCGACAAAATCGAAAATATGGCCCGATTTAGTCCAAATGGCAAATGCACATGAGTATTGATTCGGCGCAATTATGCAATTGGGTAATTTAATACTCCCTTGATAAATTCCTTCGTTGGATATGTTAAAGAAATCTATTGGCTTTAGTACGGTGAAAATTCTATTTTGATATTTATCATTAAATCCAATTCCAATCTGGAGATTGGGTACTCTATTCGTTATCTTAAATTTGAAATTTAAAACAATGTAATCTGTAAACACAAAGTCACTCGCTTGTACACCAACTATGTTTGAGGAAAATATATTGGTAAAGAAGTTTTCTTTTTGATTCGACTCTTCATTTACTATATATTCATTCCTTGTGCCACCTTGGGAAGAAACATACAATTCGATTATATCCTTAGTAGCACCAATGGACGACATCTCGCCTTTTTTTAGCAGCATTGCTTTATGACACAATTGAGCAATTACCCCCATATTATGGCTAACGAACAACACTGTTCTTCCCTCATTCCTGCTTACATCTTCCATCTTGCCCAAGCACTTTTTCTGAAACTGTGCATCACCCACGGCCAGCACTTCGTCCACAATTAGAATTTCTGGTTCAAGGTGCGCGGCTACAGCAAAGGCCAAGCGTACATACATACCACTACTGTAACGCTTCACAGGTGTATCCAGGAATTTCTCAATCTCCGCAAAGTCAACGATCTCATCAAATTTTTTTCTAATCTCCGTCCGGCTCATCCCAAGGATCGCTCCGTTTAAGAAGATGTTCTCCCGGCCAGTCAGTTCGGGATGGAATCCAGTGCCTACTTCGAGGAGGGAAGCTACTCGGCCATTGATCGTCACACGGCCAGTGGTAGGCTCGGTAATCCGGCTGAGTATTTTAAGTAATGTGCTTTTGCCCGCTCCGTTGCGACCTATGATACCGACACGATCCCCTTGTTTGATTTCAAAGTTCAAATCCTTTAGAGCCCAAAACTCTTCCCGGGTAAGTGATTTCTTTGCTTTCCCCTTTCCAAAAGAAAAGGCTTTCTTCACGTTACGCGTCACTGCATCGCGAAACGAATTATGGCTCACTTGCTCTTCATGGGAGATGATAAACCGTTTTGATAAATCTTCAACCTTGATAATGGAGTCAGCCATACGTCAGATATTATCGGCAAAGCTGCGCTCGGTCTTACGGAAATAAGCGATACCGATCCAAAGAAAAAGTGCGATCATGAAAACTGAAATCAAAAAACCAGGCCAGAACAATGGCTCGCCCAAAATGCACCAGCGGAATCCGTCCACCACACTTACCATCGGGTTAAGGGAATACCACAGCCTCCATTTCCCGGGTACCATACTGCTGCTAAAGCCAACGGGTGTGATATACAAACCAAACTGAACAATAAATGGGATGACATGCCTAAAGTCTCGGTACTTTACATTGAGTGCGGTGATGTATAACCCCACTCCAAAAGCGGCTGCCAACGCAATTAGAAGAAATAATGGCAGTAAGAATATTTTTAGATCAGGGACATACTTATAGAAGACCATCATGGCCACTAAAAGTAAAAACGAAATGCCAAAATCGACCAAACTTGTAATGATCGAACTAGCCGGAATGATCATGCGCGGGAAATACACTTTCGAGATGAGGTTGGAATTAGTAACAAGGCTATTACTTGCCTCACTCAATGCATTGGCAAAAAACTGCCAAGGCAACATACCCGTAAAAACCATGATCGCATAAGGTATGCCACTGGGTGCGCTTAACTTCGCCACCCGGCTAAAAATAACGGTGAAAATGATCGTGGTGAGCAACGGGCGGATGATACTCCAGGCCGCTCCAATGACGGTTTGTTTATACCGAACCTTAATGTCCCTCCAGGAGAGGATGTAGAAGAGCTCTCGAAATAGCCAAATATCCTTCCAATAGTTCTTTTCTGTTTTCCCAGGCTCAATGATCAATCTTTCAAATGCCTGACCCTCATTTCTCATGGTCATGTTTTTTTCTTGAAAAGCCCCGCATGAGATTTATTGTTGGGTGTCTCTTCATAATAACCATTGCTTCCGGAGTTAATGTAACCATATCCGTATCCATATCCTTGACTGTAACCATAACCATAACCCAGTCCGGACTGGTAAATATCATTTAGTAAAATGCTTACATTTTTTATCCGTCCATTGCGGTAAAATTCGTCAACCAGCTTCAGCATGTTCTTGGGCGTGAAATTCTGTCGCGTAAGAAACAAAAAGTGATCTGCATGGTCAGCGAGCACTAGCGCATCCGATACAATGGCCAACGGTGGACTATCGATTATAACATAATCATAAAGTTTCCTGGCTTCTTCAAAAAATTGGCTCATTTCAGAGCGAAGGATAAGTTCGGACGGATTCGGTGGCACAGGTCCTCCACTAACAAGGTCCAGATTTTCCAAAGAAGTCTTTTGAACTACTTCATTGAAACTATTCATTCCAGCCAGGTATGAACTTAAGCCAACAGTATTGGAGAGATTGAAGTCACTAAACAATTTAGGTCGCCGCATATCGGCCCCTACGATCAGTGTCTTTTTTGATGAAAAGGCCAGAACAGTAGCAAGATTGATTGTGGTGAACGTCTTACCTTCGCCGCTGATGGAACTGCTGACCAGGATGCTGATATTTTTCTTTTCTTTTGTAAAGTAAGCCAGGTTAGATCGTAAGGCGCGAAAGGATTCGGCAACCTGCGATTTGGGAGCCGAAAGCACGGCCATGTAATCGACAGAATTTTTGTGACCCACACCGCCTATAAAAGGGATCGATGTCGTTTTCTCAATATCTTCTTTCGACTGAATATTTGAATTCATATACTCCAATAAGACGAAAAATAGAAAGGGAATTGCCAGACCCAGAACGACAGCAAACATGAAATTCTGCTGCGTTTTGGGCGAAATGGGCCCTCCAGCCATCGGAGGGTTCAGTGTATCGATGTCGCTGCTCGTCGAAGCTTTTGAAATAGCAGCTTCAGCCCTTTTTTGCAGCAGAAAAATATACAGGTTTTCCAGCAAAGAATAATTCCTGCTGATGGAAATGAACTGGCGCTGTGTTGCCGGTAAATAAGCCAGGTGTTTCTCAATGTTATTGATTTCTTTATTAATATAATCGAATTTGATCTTGTCCGTATTCTCCTGGTTTCGGATCGATTCAATAATATTATTCTTAATCTCCTGAAGCCGTTGCTTTCGTTCCCGGATAAGAGGGTTATCGGTCTTATCCTTGCCTCCTATCATCTTTAACTCCATTTGAGTTGCCATCATACCTGAAATCAGTTGACCCAGGATGGGATCGTTTAATCCCATAGATGAAGGCAGAATGACCTGGTCCAGGTTCTGATCTTTTTGAATGTAATTGGTAAGATATTCATTGTAATTTTTCCGGATCATCATCTCCGTCTTCTGCAGTTCCACGCCTTCGAGCTTTTCATATAACCTGCTCGCTTCCTCATCCAGTTTAGTGATCCCATTCCTGCCTTTAAATCGTTCCATCACACCTTCCACCTCTCTGAGGGAATCTGTGATATCATTAAGCTGGCCTGTAATAAAGTCAATCGTACGAGAGGCCGTTCCACTCTTCTTTTCGAGATCGTAGTCCTGGTACCGCTTGATCAGCCCAGCCATAAAGTCCATTTCTTTTTGTGGATTAGTCCCGCTGACAGAGAGGTTTATAACTCCCGCCCCTTCCTCTGCCCAACTTGCCTTTAGTTTGCCAACATATGAACCGGTCATTAGTTCAGGAGCGGTATAGGAAAAGATCAAATGGGACTTTTCAACGGTGTCAATCACGCCCGGTTTGTTGAGTTTAAACACCGCCTTTAGTCCATCATAAAAAATGGTATCGTTAAAATTAAAAGTGTGCACTGCCTTTGAAAGTTCAGTCGTTGAATTTTTGGCCAAGGGACCAAGCTGGTATTGCCTATCATTTAAAATGATCAATAGTCGGCTAAAAGTTTTGATCTTATCTTTATTAATGATATCGACGCTGAACGGTAAATCCCCATATATCTCACTGGTCAGTATACTGCCTTCCTGATAAAAGGAGACACCAAAATTCAATTCCTCCATTACCGATTGAATCAATGGATAGGAACGGAGGAGGTATAATTCATTCAGGTAATTGCGATGAGGACTAATGATGGAGTTGGTGTACAGTAATTTACCGGCACCGCTTGCTTCCTCTGTTTCTTTGACAATGATGGAGGCTGTTACCGGATATATCCTTGGAGCGTAACGATTATAAATAAACGCAATTGAAAACGCTGTGATGAGAAATAACGCAACGACGTACCAATATTTGATGGCCCGGTATAAAACCCTTTTATAATCAATGATGACGCCTTCTTTTTCAGCATCAATTCTCAATAATTCAAGTTGTGCTTCCTGGTTGTTCAATGATATCGCGATATAGAGTAGGCCAATACGAGTAATGAGATTGCTGAAACGAATATGGAAAAATTCGATCCGAAATAATTCCTGAAGGGTCGTTGTCTTAACGGACGTACAATTAATACATCATTCTGATAAACATAGTAATAAGGAGAGGTGATGAAGTTTTCGTCCAGCAAATCAATATACTGAATATCTACTTTTCCTCCCTTTTGCCGGATAAGCTTAACGTTCGAACGATCGGCCAGATCCCCAAATCCGCCGGCAAGCCCTATCGCTTCGATCATACTCACCCTGTTGTTTGTTAACGTAATTGAATGTTCCAGTTTCACCTCGCCCAATACCGTAATCCGGTAGTTTAATAAGCGAACTTTAACAATGGGTGACTCTAAGTATTGACTGGCAATAATTTGTAATTTATCCTGAATCTGAAAGACCGTTAAGCCTATTACATTAATTTTTCCTACAACAGGGAAGGGGATATCTCCATTTTCATCTACGAGCTCACCCATCGTTAATGCATTAGCAGCAGACATTTGCTGCAGCCCTGGCGCCTGGTTTGAAAAGAAATTATATTGTTTATCTGTAATACTTTCAAAGCGCACCGATAAAATGTCGTTCGCCTGTACTCTATACCGAAAGGTATCAATTGCATAGGTCCGAACAATCTGATCCTTGGGGAGATCTTTCGTTCTCACATCATCTTTCTGGAGCATCACAATTTTCCTATTTGGCACGCAGGAACCGAAAAAGACGAGCACGGCAAAAAGGAGAAAAAGACGCATATTAAGTTAATCAGGTAAAAACAAGCCGCTAATATAGTCGTTCTGCCTTAGTTAAGGAAAGAGTTCACTGGCAAACTTAAGCGACTTATCTTTTTAATGTAAAGCCTGCAGTGATATCATCCCTTCGCTTGTCAAGTTTGAACCTACTCTCTCTCAGGAAATCCGCATAGGTCTGCGGCAGGCATGGCAGCGGACAATCCCAACAGTAGGCATTGGTTTTATAATGATAATATTCCTGTTTGTCAATGCGAAGTGTATCCAGTCCGGCAAAAGAATAAGAAAAGTGAGGGAATATAGTCTGGCCGAAGTGAAAAGCATCCAGCCTTCCCATCTGCCTGCTGGTTGAACTGATGGTAATGGCAATGGTAAGGAAACTCAAGATAACCATAACAATAACCGCAGCCCCGGGTAACAAATATGTAAACGATGGACCGGGAGTAATAAATGAACTTGCCACGTACACGCTATAACTGATATTGAAAATTACAACCGGTATAATGAAACGGTACTGCGGAGCGAATTTCAACCAAACAATAAAACTCAGGATCGACACAAGATGAAGGGCAAGGAAAGGCCTGAGCGTTGCTCTCAATTTATCGCCCCGGAAATAGAGTACCGGTACAGCTAAGAGCGAGATCGCTGCCGTACCAAACACAATGATATTAATAAAACCCTTGTACCCTTCCCGGTGAACCAGCAAGGGTATGATCTTATCAAAATTCACATACTCTATTGTCTTCAACTGTTCGTACGTTCCAATATTCGCAAACGCCCACGCCTGCAGGCCTTTTCGATAATATTCTACCAACTCCACGGGAGTGGTCCAGGAGAGATCGGTAAATGCAAACCAGGGAAAGGGATAGAACGGATAGCCGGTCTGGTACGTATTCTTAACAATCACCATTGCCATGATGAGCGTGAAGAATGATACCATCCGGAAGCTGGTGCGTCTACCGTCTCGCGTGCTGACACTGCTCCCCTCTCCGCCTCGGAGAGGGGCTGGGGGTGAGGTGATTAACCAGCCGACAGGAAGTAAAAATAAAGCAATGGCAGAAAGCTTAATTGAAAAGCCAAAAGCAGCCAGAAGCAACAGATCATACTTGTTCTCTCCCGGGGCTCTCCTATAAAGATCAAAGCCGATAATGGTAAGGAGGATCACCGGTAAATCGGGAGAACAGGCGCTTAGGAAGGGTACACTTATCAGAAGTCCAAGGGAAAAGAGCACGGTAGAAAAGGTATCCTGTCTGGTGTAATTCTCAATAAAATAGAAAAAGAACACAATAACCAAAAACCCATTCATATCATTGAACCTGATCCCATCTATAAAACTAAAAGAAAACACCGCCTGCAATACATGCCAGGAGGACGTCAGTCCCAATGGCAGGAACAAATTGGAAATCCCTTTTACAAAGCCTGCCTTGTTGAGCCATAGGACGGTCTGTGTATAATACAGCCCGTCGTCGTTTACTTTCGAAGACTGTGAGGATTGGACCAGCAAGGCAAATACCAGGAGAAGAAACACCACGCGCATCTTTGATCCAAAAAGGGCGCCGTATAAATTTCGAATACATCCGGCAATGGCATTCCTATGCAAAAAATGAATGACACCGGCAGTTATAATAAAGATAAAGATGAGAAACCGTGCACCGGTAAAAAACAGGATCAGGCTTGTGCCGCAGAATACAGTACACAAACCCCACACCATCGTTAAGGCGTTTGTCTTTTCTATATCGGAAGGCAGAATAAAATACCTTCTTACACAGAATCCATGCAGGAAGGCTACATAGCCTGTGACCAACCAATTAATAAGTATAAGAAGCATTCTAATTTGCTACGGGCTCGCTGAGGATATAGGCCCAATACCGGCTCCAGTGGGTCCTGCCCTTCAGCAGGTCTGTTCTTAAATGAGCCACTTTTTTTGAAGTTGACTGCGGTTGTACCTGCTTCATCCATTGATCAAATGGAAAGCTGAAACCTTGTTTGGGTCTGTTCCATATCTCTTCAGGCAGTTCTTTTTTGAATGCCTCCACCAGCAAATATTTGATCTGATCTTTATTGAAACGGATGTCCGGATTGATGCTATAGGCAAGCTTCATTACTTCCTTATCAAGAAAAGGCACCCGGACTTCGAGGCCATGCCACATGCTCATGTAATCGGTGTCTTTTAACAGTTGATTTTGCATGTAGAGGTTCACTTCCATGTAGCTCGTTTTCTCTTCGGGCACGAGCTTTTCCACGAATGCCGGCAACTCCACCTGGCATTTCCTCAGGGCACGTTGTACCTCCTCTTCGGAACAATCCAGGAGCGCTGCAACTTGTGATGGTATAAACAAAGCCCGGTTAAACAAATACGCACCCAGCCCGCCCTTCAACCCCAGGTAACTCGCTTTCTTTTTGCGTTCGTCGGAAAATATACCAGCGAATTCAAACACGAACCGCGGCAGCCACCGGATCGAATTAATGGTGCTCGCCCGGTTGAACGATGGGTATCCGCCAAACAATTCATCCGCCCCTAACCCGCTTAAGGCAGCCTTTAAACCGTAGGCCTTTGCATACCGGGAGATGAAATAACTATTGATCCCATCACTGCTCGGTTGATCCATGGCCTTGATGATGTCGGGCAGACTTTCCATGAAATCATTTTCCGTGACGAGATACGAGCGGTGTTTGGCATTTGTTTTTTTGATGATGATGTCCTGGTAGTGTTTCTCCGAGTATTTTTCGTTTTCAAATATCAATGATAGCGTAAGCAGGTTATCCCCCTGAAAATATTTTGCAATTAACGTCAGCAGGCTTGAATCCAGTCCGCCGCTGAGGAACAAGCCGATGGGCGCATCGGATATCAAATGGCGCTGGACCGCCCTGGTGAGCGTACTGAATATTTTGGTCGTCGCCTCCTCCTTGTCATTAATGGTATAATTGTAATAGAGGGTAAAGTATTTATAAGGAGTAGCTTTCAACGAAGGGAGATCAAACTCGAGCACCGTCTGCTTGGGCAGGGGAATTACATTTTCCAGGGTGGTGACGGGTTCCGGCAAATGACCGAACATGAGAAAATATTTCTTCCAATCCTTATTCTCCGGCCAGTCGGGTTTTATTTTAATAAAAGCCCTGATCTCGCTGGCAAAGTAGAGTTTATCTTTTTGAATGGAATAATACAAAGGTTTAATACCGGCGTGGTCCCTTGCCAATAATAATTTGTTGATCCTTTTGTCCAGCAAGGCAAGCGCAAACATGCCATTAAAGCGCTTGAAGCATTCTTTTCCCCACTGGAGATAGGCGTAAATAATGACTTCCGTATCCGAAGCAGACCTGAAAGGATAATGGTAAGGCCTCAGCTCTTCCCTGATCTCCTTGAAATTGTAGATCTCGCCGTTGAAAATAAGAACGATCTGTGCGGTAATATCCATCATCGGCTGATGACCATGAGGCGAAAGATCCTGAAAGGACAATCTGCGATGACCGAATGCCAGAGGAAGCCGGTCGTCCATATAAATACCGGCATCATCGGGACCCCCGTGCTGCATCGCGTCTCTCATGGTTGTAATAAGTTCCGCCGTTGGAGGAGAGGAGTAATCAATGATACCTGCGATCCTGCACATAGTCGGTAATCGGTGATCGGTGATCGGTAATCGGTGGTCGGACGCCCTCGGGTTCGTGTAATGTACGGCTTTTCTTGAAAAGTCCACTTATGGGGTGTTTTTTACCGTTGGTTGGTGGGTTTTTACCGCTTCACCTCACCCCCTGCCCCCTCTCCGAAACGGAGAGGGGGATCGAAGATGGTACATCCCCCTCTCCGCCTCGGAGAGGGACGTCCCGACTTGTCGGGACTGGGTGAGGTGAGCTTCGCCTCCTCAGTCCCATTTTTGAAATGGATGAGCAGGCTCTTACCTGTGTTCGAGGCTGACCTAATTATTAGAGAGACAAACCAAAACTTAGAATGCCTCTGCGCCTCCTTTGCGCCCCCGCGCCTCTGCGGTAGAATTTATTTAGTCAGTCCCATCACTCTTCCACAGCCACAGCGCTTTATCAGCGTGGAGATTACTTTTATTTTTTTCAAACTCCCCTTCCGTCAATACAAGTGTCCTGACCTTGCGGTTGATCAGTTTCTCTACTTTATTAACACAAAGGTTGAAGTAATCCTGGTCGATATCTCCCACGACGATAAGATCGATAATCCCGCTGTCCCGGCCTTCGGCGTAGTCGCCGGTAATGAAGGCCATCTGAAGTTTGCCCAGGTTGTTAATAATATTGTGAATGATCTTATCAATGCCCAGGTACTTGTGAACCAATGTCTTCAACTCATTATATAGCGGGTGCTCAACATTGGCACTGTAGTAAATGGAACGCCCCTTTTCTTTGGTAACCAGGTAGCCGGCCTTGGAGAGATTGTTGAGTTCAACGCGGATCGAATTGGTAGATTCCCCGAATTCCTTCGCCATCTCCCGCAAATAGGCCGAAGCGCTGCTGTTGGAAAAGAACTTCAACAGCATCTTGACACGGGTCTTGGAAGTGATCAGGGAGTCAAGCACGGGGTAAATTTAAGGGAAAATTCTGTTTGAGTAAGAAAAGTACTCAGAGATTTCCGGTAGATCACGAGAAGGGTTTCCCGCAGATAGCGAAAATGGTTTCCCGCAGATCTCGCTGATTTACGCAGAAGGGTTTCCCGCAGATCTCGCTGATTTACGCAGAAGGGTTTCCCGCAGATTGCGCAGATTTACGCAGAAGTGCCAGCATGGCGGAAGGGTTTCCCGCTGGGTCCAGGAAGGGGATTTACGCAGAAGTGCCACCACAGCGGAAGGGTTTCCCGCAGATCTGGCCCAAAAGCACTTACCCAATGATGAAGAGGGGAATCCCTGAGCGCTTGCCCCGATTTTTCATCGGGGCAGGCCCCCTTTAGGGTCGGGGTGGGTCGGGGTGGCGCGCGGGCGAAATAAGGGGTATTCCAGCCCCGGTGAATCATATTATCTACGCTTCTTCACTCAGTATCTCATCCAGCTTTTCCTGGGTAAGTCCACGAGCAGCCATGCGTTTCTGCAAATCATCAATAAATGCCAGAAACCCGGCTTGGGAATTTTTGAAAAATTTCCTGCCAATTCGCACGCTAACTTCATTAATTCTAAATACAAAGATATAAAATTGTTTCCCGCTGGGGCTCGGAATGGTCTCCCGCAGACCTGTCCGACGAAGCCTGAGCGTAGTCGGATCTCGCTGATTTACGCAGAAGTACTTCCAGTGCGGAAGGGTTTCCCGCAGATCACGCTGATTTACGCAGAAAAGTGCGCGATGGGCCCACGCGCACTCTCCTGCTCCCTAAAGGGAGGCCCCACCGCACTGACCCCCTTCAAGAGAGAGCTCTCAAAAACTATGGAAGAACCTGCGCGCTTGCCCCGATTTTTCATCGGGGCTGGCCCCCTTTAGGGGAAGGGGTGCGCGGAGGCGAAATGAGGTGTCTTTATTAAGGATGTCCCTGGCACCCCGAGGAAGGAGGCGCGAGGGACGGAGCGCCGACTGACGAGGGGCGGACTGCCCTCTCTCCTTTCCCTTATGCCGAGGAACGAGGCATCTTCTGGTAGTAAGCCGGCTCGTTAACGCCAGGGGATTTCCACGTATTGAGTGGCTCGTTCATGCCAGAAGATTCCTCGCTGCCAAGCACTCACGTCTTGGAAGGCTCGCAGTGCTCGGAACGCCAAAGGCGGGCAGGGGTGCGCGCAGGCGAAATGAGGTTCCAACCGCCACACAAACCTTTGCGCCCTTTGCGTTTTTCCTTTTGCGATCTTTGCGTGAAACATCAGGCGGAGCTTTTCTTAAGCAACCCCCTATCAATCTCCACCCTAATCGCCTGTCCCAATGCTTCCAATATCACCACAAACTTCCCCCCCGCCTTCCCGGAAACAAACCCAATGAGTCCTTTCAATGGTCCATCCATCACCACCACCTCCTCCCCTTTCTCAATCGAATCGGCGGGAAAGGTTTCTATTAAAAGACCGGTTTCTATAAAGCGCACGATCGTATCGTATTCCCTCGCATGCAACTCCGCCGGCTTGCCATTGTGGCGGATCACCCAGGATACACCGGGTGCTTCCAGGACGGAAGTGATCTGATGTTCGGGGATGGAAACAAAAATATAAGAATGAAACAACGGCATCTCCACCTTCTTCTTCCGGTCGCTCCACTGGCGTACTACTTTTTGCATGGGGAGGAAGACGTTGAATCCTTTCCGGAGAAGGATATCGCGTACTTTTTTTTCGTGACGGCTTTTGGTGTAGAAGACGAACCAGGGGTGGGGGTTTTGTAACATATATGGAGATACTCACATTGGAGATAGTGTAGGCACGGGAGGGTAATCGGTGATCGGTGATCGGTAATCGGTGGTTTTTACTGAGTTGAACTAGCTGCCCTTAACTTGTTATTTTTTGAAACGTTGAGATTGCATTTTGGCCAAATCAACATCCCCAATGAAAGAACTACATACATTCTAGAACTACCAATAAACAATCAACAATAAACAATCAACAATCAACAATCACCAACTCTTGCCAAACCAACATCCCAATGAAAGAACTACCTACATTCTAAACACCCCCCTCGCCGCCAACACCAAATCCCCAACCTCCCTCACCACCCCCTGCCCACCTTTAGCCCGTGTAACAACAGCCACTTTGCTGCGAACATACTCCGGCGCATCGGAAGGGCAAGCAGACAGGCCACTTACTTTCAATATTCCAAGGTCATCGATGTCGTCGCCGATGTAGGCCACCTGCTTCTTCTTCAGTTTGTGAAAACTCACCAGCTTTTCAAACGTAGCGAGCTTGTCGACGATCCCCTGGTGGCAGAAATCCATTTTCAGTTCCGAGGCGCGTTTGCTGACGATGGCGGATTCTCTCCCGGAAATAACACCGACAAGGATCCCGGTTTTTTTTAAGTATGGGATAATGAGTTCGTCTCTTCCGTGAACCGTCATATATTCTTTGCCGGTCTCGTCGTAGGTTTTCTTTCCGTCTGTCATCACACCGTCGACATCAAAAAAAATGGCCTTGATCTGGGCCGCTTTTTTGAGTTGATCTTTGGAGTAGTGGGAGAGGATTTCTTTCGGAGGCATTTTTTTTGTCGGGATTCTAACAATGGGCCTTAAAATTAGGAAATAAATTGGTGATCGGTAATCGGGTGATCGGTAATCGGTGATCGGTAATCCGGTGATCGGTGATCGGTGATCGGTGGTTTTTAACCAGACTTAAGTGAGTTCCTTTGGTGAGGAGTTTACGCTGTGTTCGCTGTGGTTCGCCGTGTTCGTTGTGACCTGCGTTTCGGGAAAATTGTCTGAACTGTGATTCTTATGGTTTGAATGATGGGTATGATTTTTTTCAAATGGAGTGTACCAGCATAAGGATCATTTTAATCATATAAAATCACAAGAATCACAGTTCAGACAATTATCCTCTGCCAAGGGAATAAGGTTAGCTAGCGCTGTTCCTGTGTTTCTAATGTTGATTTGCCGGCACCGTTGGAGCCGGTAATGATGTGAAGCTCCGGCACTATTGAAGCAGTTCCAGATTGAGCTCGGTACGAATAGCACTATTTTCCTCCCTGGAGAGTTCCCGGAGGGTTGTAAATTCGTGTTCCCCCACTTTGACCGTTACCAAAAGAATTTTGCCTTCCGGAAACTCCAGGTAGGCTTGGCGAGTGGGAAGGTCCTTGGAATAGATCAGAAACGGATGACCATTCCGCAGTTTCGAAATCCTGAGTCTGCGGACTGCATTTATCCCGGTATTGCCATCTTTGGTAGATAGTGTCATGATATTACAACAATCAAAAATAGTAAAAAATGCCCGATTTACCTATAAAATCAGGGTTTATGCATTGTAAATTGTGATAAAAAAAGGTCCCTCCGTACGCGAGGGACCTTTGAACTTACCCGCCTTCATTCGGCCTGACTACGCTGGGACAGCTTCGTCAGACACAGTGCGACGAGTGCCGCGAGAGAGGCTTACAGCACGACCTCTGCAACTCCAACGTTACCCGGCCTGTCGTAGGCGACGGCCTGGATTTTGGTGCCGGTCAATTTGGGGCTCGCAGCCGTAGCTTGGTATACCCAGAGATTGATCTTCAGCTCGTCCGGTCCGGCATTGCCTTCTTCGATCAATTCGCCGGCGGCGTCTTTGATCACGATCTTCACTTTCGTTACCATGAAGTCGTCGGTTGCTTTCACCGTGATCGTGTCGCCGATCGCGCCATGATAGTCGACGGTGTCGATGAAGTGGACTTTCGGCTCAACGAGGTAGTCACTCATGGCCACCAAGAAGGCCGAACGCTTCTTGGCGGTGACTCGTTTGGCATACAACGCCCTGGACTCAGGCAACGAGATTTGCTGGAGGCCATACTGTGATGCCTCCAGGAACCGGGCCTTTGCCTCCTCCTTTTTGCTGGGATCTTTAGCAAGAGCGGTAGGACGACCCAGTTGTCGCCTGGGTCGGTTCTTCACTACGAGCTTGCCTCGCACATTGCGGAGGGTTGAGCTTTCGCCCAGCACCCCGCTGAAGCTGGAATCATTTTTCATGGGAATCATAACATTATTTGTTTTAGGTTTCGCATCGTCAGCCGCTCCTGCCGCGGACATTCGCTGCCGCGATGCTTGATCCAAAGATGAAAACGCCGCAGCACACACCTTCCCTGTTTTTCCCTCTAAGGCCCTCAATGACCCTCTATCGCCCTCAATGACCCTCTATTACCCTCAATGAACCTGTATGTCACTGTGTTACTTTGAATGTTCCTGCGACTTGAAGCAACGTTGACCGTACGTTCACGCTACGTTGACCGTATGTTCACCGTACGTTCACCCTACGTTGACCGTACGTTCACCCTACGTTGGCAGTACGTTCACCCTACGTTGGCAGTACATTCACCCTACATTGGCAATACATTCACCCTACGTTGGCAATACCTTGACCCTACGTTGGTAATACCTTGACCCTACGTTGGTAATACCTCGACCCTACGTTGGCAATACCTTGACCCTACTCAGGCGATACCTTGACCCTACTCAGGCAATCGAGTGACGCAAGTTTCAAGCAGCTGCCATATCGGGTAAACCGGACTGACCGGCTAGACACCCGAAAAAAGGACAAAAATTTTCTCGCTGACAATCAGTGAGTTAAAAGATTTTTCAAAAAAAATGTCCAATTTTTTCGCCCATTCACCACTAATACACTAGAAACCCACCTTCGCCTCGCGCCTGAACCATGGCTAAGTGGGCTAAACCAACCATTTGAAATTATGGATGAGATCGTGCAACTTCGAAAAAACGTCCTGTCTGACTTGTTAGACAAAGCACTGCGAAAAATGGAGCAAGTGCTTACTCCGACTCCATTCCCGTTCCGCCGGGGCAGCCCGGTCAACGGGACTATAGACGGCAAATCGATGAATGAAGCAATGGAAATCAAAAACACGAGGGAACTGGAAGCACCATTCCTGAAGGCCATCGACGACCATGAAGGCATCATTGCCAGGATGTGCCGCGCTTACTGCAAGAGGCGCGCCGATAGAGAGGACCTTTATCAAGAGATAGTCCACCAACTCTGGTTAGCGTACCCTTCATTCACCGGCGACTCCAAAATCGGTACGTGGATCTATACGATTGCAGTGCGCTCCGCGATACTG
>Ga0193731_1000078_pt1 | contig 32279 bp, 33 predicted proteins | sample U1a2metaG_FD_144920 | JGI IMG/M metagenome (GOLD analysis project Ga0193731, IMG submission 144920) | Soil microbial communities from a riparian zone of the East river system, Colorado, United States - U1a2 | ecosystem: Environmental > Terrestrial > Soil > Riparian zone | place: USA: East River...
CGTGTGCCGGAGCGACAATCGCCGACCGCATCGACAATGCGGGGGACAATCCATTGACTGAAACTATCAGAGATCGCGCCAGAAAGTATGGCCATCGAAAATTTTATCTGCGTGCAATGCGGGACGCAGTTTGCTGAGAAAGCCGAGCCGCCGGCAAGCTGTCCCATTTGCGAAGATGAACGGCAATTTGTTCGTCACGCTGGCCAGGAATGGACGACGCTCAAACGGCTGGCGACTGATCATCACAACCGCCTCGAAGAGGAAGCGCCATGCCTTCTGGGGATCGGCACCGAACCGGAATTTGCGATAGGCCAGCGTGCTTTGCTTCTGCAATCGCCGGGAGGAAATCTGTTATGGGATTGCATTTCGTTGCTCGACGACAAAACCGTTGCCGAAGTGAAAGCGCGTGGCGGTATCCGCGCGATCGCGATTTCGCATCCGCACTTTTACTCGTCGATGGTCGAATGGGCGGAATGTTTCGACACGCAGATATTTTTGCATGCTGCCGATCGCGAATGGGTCATGCGTCCCGCGGACGCGGGATCGCGCATCCAATTTTGGGAGGGAACAACGTTTTCGGTTTGGGATGATCTGACGCTGATCAATTGCGGCGGACATTTTGAGGGAGGCACCGTGTTGCATTGGCCGACAGGTGCCGGTGGCAAAGGCGCATTGCTCACCGGCGACATTATTACCGTGGTGCAGGATCGCCGGTACGTCAGCTTCATGCGAAGCTATCCAAATCTCATCCCGCTCGGACCCCCGGCAATACGCCGAATCGTCGAAAGAGTCGAACCATTCTCTTTCGATCAAATCTACGGCGGCTGGTGGCAGGCAAACGTCTCATCCGACGCCAAAGCGGCGGTCACGCGATCGGCGCAGCGATATTTGCGCGCGATCGCAGCCGCCGGGAATTACGGCTAAATTACAGCCAGAGGGCTCGCGTTCCTTTGCGCTTTGGAAACCGCCTCAGCGGGTTTATCTGTTATTATCCGCAGCAATCTGGAAAAATCCGCGGCGAGACAAGCCGTGAAGCCGCGCAACTTCTTCTCCGAGCTGAAGCGGCGCAATGTTTATCGCGCAGCGGTCGCGTACGGAGTCGTCGCATGGTTCCTCACGCAGCTCACAACGCAGGTCTTCCCGTTTTTCGAAATTCCGAATTCGGCAGTGCGTTTTGTTGTCATAGCGCTCGCGGTCGGATTTCCAATCGCGATGCTACTCTCCTGGCTCTACGAATTCACCCCGGCAGGAATAGTGCGGACAGAAGATGTCGATCCGGTACAGGCGCGGTCGGTTCAGCGGGCCACTGGACGGGTCCTCGACTTCATCATTATCGGGGTGCTGCTGCTGGTTATTGCAATGCTGATCGTTGGGCGCCGCCCGTTTTACACGCAGACTGGCGAGTCGATTTCTCCGAAAAGCATCGCGGTTCTCCCATTCGAGAATCAAGCGAAGACAAAGCGAACGCCTACTTTGCCGACGGCATCCAGGACGAGATTCTGACGCGCTTATCGAAGATCGCCGACCTGAAGGTCATTTCCCGGACATCCACGCAGCATTATAAAAGCGCGCCTGAAAACCTTCCTGAAATCGCCAGGCAACTTGGCGTCGCCCACATCTTGGAAGGACGTGTGCAGAAGAGCGGCGACGCCGTGCGCGTGAACGTACAGCTGATTAAAGCAGCCAATGATTCCCATCTTTGGGCCGATACCTTTGACCGCAAACTGACCGACATCTTCTCGGTCGAGAGTGAGGTGGCCAAAGCCGTCGCCGATCAGTTACGCGTGAAATTAACCGGTCAGGAAGAACAAGTCATCGCCGCCAGACCGACAGACAATCCGGAGGCTTACGATGCCTACCTGCGCGCGCTGGCTTATTCACTGAAGGCTGGCGCCGCATCTGCCAACTACCTCGCCGCACAGAAATATCTCAGAGAAGCGGTGAGGTTGGACCCGAGGTTCGCCCTTAGCTGGGCGCTGCTGTCATACGTGGATGCGCGCGGCTATATCACATCGGCTCTTCAACCAACAGTCGCTCTTCGTGAAGAGGCACGGCAAGCAGCTGAAACGGCGCTCACTCTTCAGCCTAATCTTGGCGAGGCGCTGCTTGCCAAGGGCTATTACCACTACGCCTGCCTAAAGGATTACGACACCGCGGTGCGGTACTTTGAGCAAGCACGTCCGTTCCTGCCCAATAGCAGCCGGGTTCCTGAGTCGCTGGCTTATGTGGAACGGAGGCGAGGTCAGTGGGAGCGGAGCGAGTCGCATTTCAATGAAGCCGAGCGACTCGACCCGCGCAACGTGAACCTGCTCTTCCAGCACGCGTTTTCCTATATAGTCCATCGTCGTTTCCCCGAGGCGCTGCGAAACCTTGATCAGGTTCTCGATATCACACCTGACGACGTCGATACCCTCACGGTCAAGGCGGCTATCGCACAAGCCGAGGGCGACCTGCCGCGGGCTGCGGCGATCCTTGCTCCGCTTCACCCGGCCGCTGACGACAGCATTGCGTTGGAAACGCAAGTTTATCAGGCGATCCTGGAGCGCCGCCCTGCACAAATCATCCCTCGGCTAAAGGAGCTACTTGCCAAGCCTGATCCAACGTTGGGTTACATCAATGGCGAACTGCGCTTTTGGTTAGGCTGGGCGCAAGATGTCGCCGGTGACCATCCCGCCGCCCAGGAAAGTTGGCGACAGGCGCGCAGCGAACTGGAACCTTTCCTCAAAGAACAGCCAGACAATTATAGTCTCATTGACGATCTCGCGCTGACCAATATGGGCTTGGGTGACAAAGCCACCGCGTTCCGGCTGATCGATCAGGCTGTAGCCGCGATCCCGATTGAGAAAGACGCGAAAGCTGGCCCTGCGCCGATCGAGATCCTCGCCCGGGTGGCGGCAGGCATGGGGGAGCCCGACCGAGCCATCGCCGCTTTACAAAAATTACTCTCCAAACCGTATGAAGGCCCACTGGCTTCGAACATGCCGCTCACTTCCGCGCTGCTCCGGCTCGATCCCATGTTCGATCCGCTACGGAACGATCCGCGCTTCCAGAAACTCTGCGAGGAGAAGAAGGAATGAACCCGCGCAATTTCTTCTCCGAGCTGAAGCGGCGCAACGTTTACAAAGCCGTAATCGGAGAGATGTAGCGGATCGTTGACTGAGATCGCGGCGCTTTTATGCTCGGAACGATGGCTAAAGCTACGCCAAAGCCGTCTGCGGTTATCGACACGCGCGTCATCTACTGCGGGGACAATCTGGAGCAGCTAAGAAAGCTGCCCGGTGGGGGCGTTGATTTGATCTACATCGACCCGCCGTTTAACTCGAACCGCAACTACGAAGTTTTCTGGGGCGAAACAAAAGAGAAACGCGCCTTCGAAGACCGACATTCATCAACCCAGGCTTACATCGAATTCATGCGACCGCGCTGTGTTGAGCTGCGCCGCGTGCTCAAGAAAACCGGCAGCTTCTATTACCACTGCGACTGGCACGCCAGCCATTACGTCAAAGTCATGCTCGACCAGATTTTCGGCGAGAATCAATTTCAGAATGAAATCGTCTGGAAGCGCAGCAGCGCGCATAGCGATTCGAAACGCTACGGAGCAAATCACGACACGATCTTCTTCTACACTTTAGGAAAGCTATGGACGTGGAATAAAATGTTCATGCCTTATTCCGACGATTACTTAGAACAGAACTATCGTTACAAGGACGCAGACGGAAGGCGCTTCCGTGTTTCAGACATGACGGCCAACAAGCCTGGAGGCGACGTGTCTTACGAGTGGAACACACCGGACGGAAGAACAGTGAAGCCGTACAAAGGTCGATATTGGGCATATTCAAAAGAAAATATGAAGCAAATGCATGACGCGGGTTTGCTCTACTACCGCACGACGGGCATGCCAATGCTAAAACACTATCTCGACGAGATGCCAGGTGTACCGCTCCAGACATTTTGGGATGATATCAGACCTGTAATCTCTGGTAGTGAGGAGCGACTCGGTTTTCCGACGCAAAAGCCGCTCGAGCTGCTTGAGCGGATCGTGAAAGCGAGCAGTGACGAAAACGACATCGTGCTTGATGCGTTTTGCGGCTGCGGAACAGCGCTGGTGGCAGCGCAGAAACTAAAACGTCAATGGATCGGTATCGATGTTTCGCCGACGGCGTGTCGCGTGATGGCAAAGCGATTGAAGAAAGATTGTGGACTCAAAGAAGACGAAAAACTCTGGGAAATTGGACGCGGATTCATCGTGCGCGATTTGCCGAAAACCGAAGCAGAACTTCGCAAATATCCAGCGTTTGAATTTGAGAATTGGGCGGTGGTCGCGCTCGGCGGAATTCCAAACAAAGCGCAGGTCGGAGATCTTGGAATCGACGGTCGCATCTATCCGGTAAGCGCGATACCGGAATTGCGCGTGAAAGAAAACGTCGAAATGGATTTCATGGACGTTTGGTATCCGATCCAGGTCAAGCAAACCGACAAAGTCGGCCGGCCCGACATCGATGCCTTCGAGACCGCGATGCAGCGCGCGAAACGCAAGCTTGGTTATTTCGTCGGCTTCGATTTCAGCGGCGACGCGCTTTTCGAAATCGACCGCTTCCGCCGTCAAAGTGGCTGCGAAATCAAACCGCTCACCGTTCGAGAAATCTTGGACGAGGAGATCTCAAGATCGTGACCTCGCCTCGGGTCAAAATAAGGGAGTTGTCGTTATGGGATGAGGACTATGTCGCGGCGCTCCCCGCAGGAGAGTTAGATTGGATCGAATATAAAGGAAGCGCCAAGTTGACCGATGCAGCTTGGGCGCAAGATATATCGAAGTATGCATCTGCATGGGGGAATTATGGCGGCGGTTATATTATTTTCGGCATTAAAGACCCCAAGTCCGGAGAACCATTGGAGATCGATGGGGGAGTTCCCGAAGCGTTCAAGCCGAAGCTGGGAGATTGGCTCGATGACGTCATCCCGAGATTAGTAGAACCTCCGCTGCAAAAAGTGACGAGTTGGTTGATTCATCCCAAGCGCAAGGCATCGCGCATCAAGCCGGGTCATGTCTTGATTGTTATTCACATTCCCGAGAGCGAACTTGCACCGCATCAAGCGGCCGATCACAAATATTACCAGCGCCTAGGTCGGAAGCTGGAGCCGCTAAAACACCGTGCAATCACCGATATTGCTGGTAGGCGCCGCTTTCCAAAGCTCCGCACGACAGTCCTAATTCACTCGGGCGGTATTGCGGACCCGTCCGTGTTTTGGAAACTCGAAAATCTCGGCTCCGCGTTAGCCTTACACTGGAAAGCATCCTCAAATTCCCCACGCAGATTAATGGAAATTACGTGACCTTTCCCGACGAGAGGATTCGATTTTGCGAAACAGAGGATCAAAAATCCTACATAGAGCTGCGAATTCCGCAGTACATGGGTTCACCGCTATTTCCGACTTCGGACGTGTCGCGGTCCTTCAAAATTGTGACGTGCCGTCACTCGACTCCTCTGAAGCCATCAATTGAAAATATTCGCGTCATAACTTTCGCTGACGAGATGCCTCGTCATGAGGAGATCATCACCCTGGCATCCGCACTGAAACTGCCGAGAAGGATGGAGCCGGCGAAGCCTGCGAAATAGATTTCATGAATGGTATCCGATCCAAGTGAAGCAAACCGATAAGGTCGGTCGGCCCGACATCGACGCCTTCGAGACTGCGATGCAACGAGCAAAACGTAAACTCGGCTACTTCGTCGGTTTTGAGTTTAGTCGCGACGCGCTTTTCGAAATCGACCGATTCCGCCGCACGACCGGTTGTGAAATCAAACTGCTCACCGTTCGAGAGATTTTGAATGAGGAGATCGCGGGCGAGGACATCGCTAGATGAACATCACACAATTGCTGAAGCGGCTCGAACAGACAAAGAAGGTCTTAAAAGCTGTCAGTGGGCTCGTCGTCGTGGCGATTGGTATGAAGGACATTCTCAACCGTTCTCTTCCCTCGTTGAAGATTCCTCGGCTACACGGCAGATCACAGACGGATGATATCGGGAAACTCTATAATCAAGTGGTCGATGAGTTGAAGTTGGAGCGTGCAGCACACGAGGAAACGAGAGAATATTTACGGTGGGCGATCAGGGAAATCGAAAACGTCAAGAAAGCGATGAGAGACTGGCAAAAGAAAGCATTAACGAAAGCACGTCCCAAACGTCGCCGGTTGCAGCACAATAGTTGACTGTCGCCAGCCCCGTTTGAACTTTTACCCTCCAAATTATTTCTGCGCGAAAAAAGTCGGTTATTGTCGACTAAAAGCGCCTTAAAGACGGTTTAAATCGCCAAACGCGGCAAGAAGATCAACAGCGAGACAATTTCTTGATATTCGGGTGTATCTCAGAGTCATATGCGCGAAATCATTTTTTATGAAACCGATTTTGGTAATAAACCGGTCGAAGAGTTTCTTCAGAGTCTCGATCCTGCACCCCGCGCGAAAGTCGTTCGCACATTAGAATTGCTGCGCGAGCAGCACATTGTTCCATCAAAGTTCTGGCAGAAACTATCGGGAACAAATTTGTGGGAGCTGCGCGTCGAGTATGCCGGCAACATCTACCGACTCCTTGCTGCAACCGCGAAAGGCAATCGCGTGATCATGTTGCACGGATTCCAAAAGAAGTCGCAAAAAACTCCGCGGCAGGATATGGAAATTGCTGAGCAGAGACAAAAGCGGTATCTTCAACGGCACGGTTATTTGTGAAAGACGATTTACAAAAGTTTCACGCGCGCAATATGGCGAGCGACCCTCAGTACGCCGTTGCTCGTCAACTGCTCGACCTGGGTGAGGCGGTTGCGCAGTTGCGCGCACACGCTCGGCTGACTCGCGGTGAACTCGGGAAACGCCTTGGCGTAAAGGCGCGTGATATCGCAATCGTTGAAGAGGAAACACCTCGTGCGCCAGCCGGACTGCTGGAGGCGACGTTAAGCTTGTTACTCCAGATGATGTCGCAGCGAATGGCAAGCGGCTCGGCGCCTGCGATTCGCACGATCCGGCATCTCAGGCCAGCATTGGTCCCGGCGTGAGTGCCACGTTGGGCCCTGAAGAGGAAACATGCTCGATCGCGGCAAAGTCCAGATTGATCTAGTCAAACTCGCAGAAGGCGCGCGATTGTTGCGCGTCAGTGAGCCGCGCTCGGGTTTATCCTTAGAACGCAAGATCGATAACGACCGTCCGGTGCACGATCAAAAGCTTCAGTTGATCGAAATTTTCGAAACGACGCTCACGCGAGCGCAAGCAAGCCTCGCCTGATTTATGGCGTTCGCCGCGGCGAACGCCCTACAGTTTCATCTGTGAGATAGATTGATCGACCAACTTCGGCAGAGCAATCGCAGCCGGCTCGCGCACCAGCTGGGTCGCAAATCGTGAGAGCGGCGTTTCCTCAGGATTCACTTCGATAAGTTTATCGCTAGCACGGCTGCCCCGCAGTGCCCAATCGATGATGTATCCAAAGGTCGCAGTGGTTCCGGTCACGATCACAAGATTATAAGCTCCGCCATCAAGATATTCTTCAACCCGCTGCAGTTCGTTCCAAGGCAGTTGTTCTCCGAACCAGACGACCCCGGGCCGCATCAGGGCAGCGCATTCAGGACACCTTAAAACGTCGACATCGTTTTCCAAGGTAGGGGCGATTGACCTCAATCGCCCGCTCTCGGGTTCAACTGCGCGAGGGTCGGTCGGTTCAGGTGAACCGCCCCTACCTGCGTACGAAACATGACAGCGCGAGCACCGCGTCACGAAAATATCGCCGTGAATCTGCACCATTTTTTCTCTCGGCAATCCCGCACGCACATGCAGGTCGTCCACGTTCTGCGTGACGAGCAGGAACTCCTCAGCGTGTTCGGCCAGTCTTGTAATCGCCGCGTGCGCCGCATTCGGTTGCGCGGTGCGAATGCGCTGCCGGCGCTCGCGATACCATTCCCAAACGAGCTCCGGGTCGCGCGCGAATGCTTCCGGTGTGGCGAGCTTTGCCGGATCGAGGTTTCGCCAGTAGCCGTCCTTTCCACGAAAGGTCGGAATTCCGCTTTCAGCCGAAACGCCCGCGCCGGTGAGAACGAGAACACGCACAACATAAGATCGAGAGGCGGCGGCGATTTCCAAGTCAGCCGCTACACAATACTGGCGTCGTTTCGATACTTAATGTTGCCAATTGCCGTGTTGGCTTGCCAGACTCGCTCCCATGAATCACACCGCAAAAGAAATTGAATCCGGAGCTATCCGGGAAATTGAGCCGGAGGTAAGGACGCTGTTTACAAAGGTAGTGGAGCGCGATCCTCGCGAGGCGGCAAAGATGTTAGAGCCGTATCCGGACGAATTTGTTGTTCAAATGCTGGAACTGCTAAATCCCGCGTCGGCACTGAAGATACTTCAACGCTTCGATCCGCCGCGGCGGCAAACGATTTTGGCCACCGCTTCCCTTGAAAGCAATCAGCAATGGATGCGGAATCAGACGTACCCAGAACGTACCATTGGACGCCTAATGCAGCCACCGCTGGCAGTTTTCCGTCCGCAAACAACGGTTGCCGAGGCAACCGAACAGATCCGACGTCTCGCGAGAAAAACCATTATCACCTACGCCTTTGTCACAGACGAGCAAGAGCACCTCCTGGGGGTCGTTATCATGCGTGACATGCTCTTAGCGCAAAGCAGTCAGCATCTTGAGGAAATTATGCTCACCGATCCGTTCTACCTCACACCGGAAATGTCGCTGACGGAAGCGATGAGAGCGGTGCTGGTTCGGCATTATCCAGTTTATCCGGTTTGCGAAAAGACGGGGCGACTACTCGGCCTGTTGCGCGGTCAGATGCTATTTGAAGCCGAGGCAATCGAATTAAGCGCGCAACCGGGCGAAATGGTGGGTGTAGAAAGAGAGGAGCGGCTTACCACGCCGTGGCTGCGAAGCCTCAGATTTCGGCATCCCTGGCTCCAGGTAAATTTATTCTGTGGCTTACTCGCCGCGCTGGTAGTCGGATCTTTTCAGGAAACGATCGACCGGGTCATTGCGCTGGCAGTTTTTCTGCCGGTGCTCATCGGCCAGGCAGCTAATACCGGTGTGCAGGCACTGGCAGTCTGTTTGCGTGGGATGACCCTGGGCGATTTGAGATCGGGCAGAGAACGGATGCTCCTGATTAAGGAAATGTTGCTTGGAACATTTAACGGAGCGTTGACAGGCGTAACAGGCGGAATCGCGATGTTCATCTTTGCAACGATGATCAAAAGCCCGCTGGCTCTGACGTTAGGTTTGGTGGTGTTTCTCGCTATCACGATCAGTTGTTGCTTTAGCGGCGTGGCCGGCGCGATGGTGCCACTGGCTCTCAAGAAATTTGGGGCTGATCCGGCAACGGCATCCAGCATCGTTGTGACAACATTCACGGATGTTGGCTGCCTGGTCGTCTTCCTTGGACTCGCTGCCTTACTAATCTAACAGATCGACATTGAAAACCTGAGCGGCAGTGTTTCCGCGCTGCCTTGATGATGAAATTACAATGCGCGGAATTCCTCGCCTCGTTCGAGCGCCACTTCAGCTTTGAGATTTTCCAAGTCGCGACCAACACTCGCAACAGCAGTGACTTTGTCGCCCGCACGGAAAACCGCGGAGGCGTCCTTCGCTTTCAAATCACCCGACACAGTTGCGCGATCGTCTCTGCTGCCGTGACCAACGTAGCGGATGGCCAGATCGAAATGATTGCTCCAGAAAAATGGCGGAGCGACGAATCGCTCGCGCGCGCCGAGAATATTGCGTGCCGCAGTTTGCCCCTGCCGTTCTGAAACGACCCAGTGCTCCACACGAATGCGGCCTGCGCGCGGATCGGGCCACCGCGCGATGTCGCCGGCGGCAAAGATTCCCGGGACATTTGTTTCCAAAAATTCGTTTACCAATACGCCGTTGTCTGTCGCGATTCCTGCTGCTTCAGCAAGCGATGTGTTCGGACGTACGCCGATTCCAACCACGACGAGATCGCAATCCAATACCGTTCCGTCATCCAACTGCACGTGGCGATCTTGTATGACTGCTGGCGTTCGCCCGAGATGAAACTTTACTCCGTGCTCCTCGTGAGTTTCGCGAATCAATTGACCTAGTTCGCGTCCGAGAACCTTTTCGAGCGGCAGCGAGCCTTTCCCGACGACTGCGACTTCAAGCTCGCGCTCGCGCAACGATGCCGCCACTTCCAAGCCAATGAAGCTTGCGCCGATAACTACCGCGCGCTTCGCGTTTTTCGCTTTCTCGACGATGCGTCGGCTGTCGCTTAGCGTTCGTAAATAACAAACGTGCGGCAAATCGTCCCCAGGAATTTCAAGCCGCACAGGCTCGGCACCGGTTGCCAATAGCAGCGCGCCGTAAACCAACGAGCGACCATCCGACAATGTCGCCTGTTTGGTTTTCGGGTCGACCGCGAACACCGATGTGTTGGTGATGACGTCGATCTTTTGCTCGCGATAAAAATCTGCCGAGCGCAATGGGATCCATTCTTCCGGCGCTGTGCCTGCGAGATAATCTTTGGAAAGATTCGGCCGATCGTACGGGAGAAATTCGTCAGCGCCGATAAGCGTGACCGGCCCGTCGTAACCTTCGCGGCGCAACATTTCCGCCGCGGCGTTGCCGGCTGCGCCTGCGCCAACGATCACCACGCTCGCTGGCGACGATTTTGGTTTGCGCGCTGTTTTCTTCTCTTTCCTGCCGACCACGAAAAAACGCCGGCCCCGTTTATCAATATTCCAGCAAGGCGTATCGCTCAATGCCGGCGCACCGATCACCTCACCCGTGCGAAGGTCGAAGCGGGCGTGGTGCCACGGGCAGCGCACGGTGCAATCGACCATCAATCCTTTCGCCAACGGCCCACCGTAATGCGTGCAGGTAGCGCCGATCGCAAAAAGTTGAGACCCTTGTCGGGCCACGAGAATTGCTTCACCAAACGCGTGCCCCAGAAGCATTCCTCCATCCTGCACCTGGTCGATGTCGCAACCCTTTTCGAAATCCGGGCCTTCCAGAGTGCTCGATTCTTCAGCCATAAATTCTCTTTGCAGGGTCAAATTGAAATCGTGCCGGAACGACGTCGCGCGCGCAATTCAGGAGCTTAGTAACACAAAAGTTACCTGATCTTTCGTGCTCCTATGAGAATCCGGGTCCAGCAGGCTGTCGGATAACCATTCTGATGCCGCAATAGTTGATCGACATTTGCAAAAAGCGTTTTATGATACTCCCTAATGAGCGCTGGAATCCATTGTCAGAAATACGCTGTTAATAGCAGCCGTGTTGTCTTCGCGTCAGCGCTCATAGTCTGGCGATAATAAGCGACCGTTTTTCAACGGGCGCTGATTTCTCTCTCTTCTCCACAAGGGAGATTTGTCTCTGCCCAATGAAACCAACCATCCCTTTGTTAAAAATATGTTGATAGTGATGAAACCCAGCGCCACCGCGCGCGACATCGACGCGGTACTCAAGATCATTGAGACAATCGGGCTCCGCCCCCATCCGATGCCTGGCGCTACGCGCACGGCTATCGGCATCACCGGCAACCAGGGTCCAATCGATGGGCGGCGTTTTGAAAATCTCCCGGGCGTTGCGGAGGTCATCCGCGTCACGAAACCATATAAGCTGATCACGCTCGATCTGCGTCCGGAGAGAACGATTGTGCAGATCGACGGCGCGACGATCGGCGGAAGCGAGCTTGCGATTATCGCCGGACCGTGCGCGATCGAGAGTCGCGAACAGGCGTTCGCCGTAGCAAAGGTAGTGCAACGAAGCGGTGCGCGTTTCTTTCGCGGATGCGTTTGGAAACCTCGAACTTCGCCTTACACGTTCCAGGGTTTGGGTGAGAAAGCGTGGGAAATCATGACCGCGATCCGCGATGAATTCGAGCTCAAGATCGTCACTGAGGCGGTTGAGGAATCGCATGTCGATCTTATCGAAAAGTACGGCGACGTAATTCAAATCGGCGCCCGCAACATGCAGAACTTTTCGCTTCTAAAGCGGGCCGGTCGATCAAGGTTGCCCGTGCTGTTGAAGCGCGGGATGGCCGCAACGCTTGAGGAATGGTTGCTCGCAGCCGAGTACATCATGGCTGAGGGGAACTACAACGTGATACTTTGCGAGCGCGGTGTTCGCACATTCGCGCAGCACACGCGTAACACGCTGGATCTCGCCTCGGTGCCGGCGATCCGGCGCATTTCACATTTGCCGGTCATCGTCGATCCGTCACACGGCACCGGTACCGCGTACATGGTCACCCCGCTCGCGCGTGCCGGAACCGCGGTGGGAGCAGACGGCCTCATGATCGAAGTTCACAATCAACCGGAGCTTGCTCTTTCCGACAGCGCGCAGGCGCTAACGCTCTCGGAGTACGCGCAGCTCATCGAAGAAGTTCACGCCATTCACCAGCTCACCGCGTCAGCCGCATGACAGGATTATGAAAAAGAAACGAACCCGTGAGGCGTGTTCTGTTGGTCAATTGTCAGTTTGCGTAGTGCGGGAGAATCGGATGTCAGGCTGCCAGCCTGTTCCCACGCCCGTTCGCCAGGCTGGAAGCCTGTCGGCCGAGTCAGCCAAGCTGGCCGACATCCAACTCCGCCTCTTTTATTCAAACTGATAATCAACAGAAACTAATCGAAAAATGCTTCTGCTAATCGACAACTACGATTCGTTCACCTACAACCTCGCGCAGTATTTCGGCGAGCTCGGCTGCGATATTGTGGTCAAACGCAACGACGAAATCTCAATTGATGAAATCGCAGCGCTAGCTCCACAACACATCTGCATTTCTCCTGGCCCCTGCACGCCGCGCGAAGCTGGTATCAGCAAGGAAGTCATCCTGCGCTTCGGCCAGCAGATTCCGGTTCTCGGCGTTTGCCTCGGTCATCAATGCATCACCGAAGCGTACGGCGGGAACGTCGTCCGCGCTGAGCGCCTGATGCATGGAAAGTCATGTATGATCAGCCATGACGGCAGCGCGCTTTTTTCAGATTTAGCGAACCCGTTTGAAGCCGGCCGGTATCATTCGCTCGTCGTCGAGCGATGTTCATTTCCCGAGTGTCTCGAAATCACCGCCGAAAGTGACGACGGAGAAATCATGGCACTGAGTCACCGCGAATTCCCGGTGCACGGAGTGCAATTTCATCCCGAATCGGTGCTTACACGAGATGGTAAGAGCATCCTCGCGCGATTCCTCGCTCTCGCACCCAAAACTTCGATAACGCGTCACAAATTGCTTCAGGTATGAAAGCTCCAATAAAATCCCTGGGTTTCTGGCCGCCTCTCCTCTTGCTGCAAGGGGAGAGGATTGAGGTGAGGGGTTCCAAAACAGCGCGGGAACTGAAGCTGCAAATCCTCACCCTACCCTCTCCCTTGGAAAGGGAGAGGGTACTAAACCGCCCCATGTAAGTAAGAGGAGTCAAACCCGATCCATGAAATGACCGCACAAGTCACTCCATCGCTGGACGAATTCCTGGCACTCACGAAACACGGCAATGTCATTCCTGTGTTCGCCGAGCTCGTTGGCGATTGCGAAACACCGGTCTCGGCGTTCAAAAAATTTAGCCACGGCCGTTACAGCTTCCTTTTTGAATCAACGGAAAAAAATGACGTGTCCGGCCGCTTTTCGTTCGTCGGATTCGAGCCGCGAGTAATTATTCAAAGCTTCGGGCGCGACATCCGCATTGTGCGAGACGGCATCGAGGAACAGTTCAGTACGAATACCGATCCGCTCGACGAGCTCCGCAAGCTTATGGCGCGGCATCAATTTGTTTCGCGCGCCGAACTGCCACGGTTCGCCGGTGGCGCGGTCGGTTTTCTCGGCTACGAAGCGATTCGATTCTTCGAACCGAAAGTTCCCGCCGCACGCAAGGACGACCTGCAACTACCCGATATGCTCTTCATGCTTACCGGTAACGTCCTCATCTTCGATCATCGGCTGCGCACTTTAAAAGTCGTCGTCAACGCTTTTCTCGACGATCGGCCGCCGGAAAAAGTCTATGCGCGCGCCGTGGAATCTGTGGATTCCATTCTACAACAATTGGCCGGGCCGGTGGATTTGCCGCTTGTTCCGATTGCGTTGGACGAAAAACAGCCGATGCCGCGCAGCAACTTCCGCCGTGAAGAGTTTGAGCGCGCGGTTGAACGGGCCAAGGAATACATCCGCGCGGGCGATATTTTCCAGGTGGTTTTGTCGCAACGTTTCGAATCGGATTTCACGGGGCGGCCGCTCGATTTCTATCGCTGCCTTCGTTTCATCAATCCTTCGCCGTACATGTTTTGTCTGAACTTCGGCGACGATTTTGCGCTTGTTGGCAGCTCGCCTGAGATGCACGTCCGATTGACCAGCGACACGGTCGAGATTCGTCCAATTGCGGGGACACGCCCTCGCGGCCTCACTACTGCGCAAGACGAACGAAATGCCGCCGAACTCCTCGCTGATCCGAAGGAGCGCGCGGAACACATCATGCTCGTGGACCTCGCGCGCAATGATGTCGGGCGCGTTGCAGAGTTCGGCTCAGTCTGTGTGACCGAGATGATGGAGATCGAGCGCTACAGCCACGTGATGCACATTGTTTCAAACGTGACGGGGCGTCTGCGCCGGGGTTGCACTGCATTCGATCTGGTCAAGGCGACGTTTCCGGCCGGGACCGTCTCTGGCGCGCCGAAAATCCGCGCGATGCAAATCATTAGCGAACTGGAACAAACCAGACGCGGCTGTTACGCAGGGGCGATCGGCTACTTCGGATTCGATGGCAACATCGATTCGTGCATCGCATTGCGCTGCGCCATATTGAAAAACGGCACGGCCTATGTGCAGGCCGGCGCAGGCATCGTCGCTGATTCGAACCCGGCCGCAGAATACGAAGAGACCGTCAACAAAGCGCGCGCGATGGCAAAAGCGCTTTCAATGGCGCAGCAAATATAATTGGAATGAGAAAAGGAACAGCAAATCCAAAATCGACCAGGCGGACGACCGGCAGCGATGCCCAATTATCGAAATCTCCGGCACGTGTTCCTGTCGGCCCGCTTCGCTCCTCGGGTGGAAATGACGGAGGTCAGGCAGCTTTGCCTGACTCGGCTGGCAAGCTGCCAGCCTGCCAAGACAGCCTGGCAGGCTATCATCCAACTGATATCGGCGATTTCGAATTGCGCGACGCGACACTCCGTCTGATGCAGCGCAAACATCTCAGCCGCGCAGAAGCCGCAAAGTTGCTTGAATGCCTGCTCAGTCCCGTCACTACAGACGCGCAGATAGCGGCGGCGCTCATCGCTTTAGTCGTTAAAGGCGAAACCGTCGAAGAACTCGCAGGAATGGCCGAAGCGATGCGGGATCGCGCCATTCATTTGAATTCCCGTCACCGCAATTACATCGATACTGCAGGGACTGGGTCGAGCGCGGCGAAAACGTTTAACGTTTCAACGGCTGCAAGCTTCGTTATCGCAGGCGCCGGTTTACCCGTGGCGAAACACGGCGCGCGCGCGGCGACATCGAGTTGCGGCAGCGCCGACGTCCTCGAGGCACTCGGCGTTAACACTTCGGCCTCTCCGGAAATTATGGAGCGGTGCCTCAATGAGTGCGGGGTTTGCTTTATGTTTGCGCCACTCTTTCATTCGGCAACGGCTCGCGTCGCGAACGTGCGCCGCCAGCTGGGCGTGCCTACCACATTCAATTTGCTCGGTCCGCTAACCAATCCTGCACGAGCGCCCTTTCAACTTCTCGGGGTGTCGAAGCGGTCTCTTGTTGAGCCGATGGCGTCGGCTCTTGTCCTTCTCGGCATCGAACACGCGTGGGTCGTTCACGGCACTGATGGTCTCGATGAAGTTACAATCACAGGCGAAACTTTTGTCGCGGCGTGCTCCGCGCGCACCGGCGTGAAGACGTTCACGATTTCGCCGGAGGACTTCGGATTACATCGTCAATGCCTTATTGCAGCCAGCGTGCAGGGCCCAACTAAAAATGCCCGGCTAATCCGCGCAATTTTGGCTGGCGAAAAAAATGGCAGCCTGGCTGCGGCGCGCGATTTAGTCGTCATCAATGCTGCTGCAGCGCTCCATCTCGCGGGAGTTACCACGGATCTTCGCCGTGCAACCAACATCGCTCGCGAAAGCATCGACAGCGGACGCTCGGCGTCGAAGCTGGACGCGCTCATTCGAGAAACAAATCAGAGCTGATGATGACTAACATTCTCTCCGAAATTATCGATCGGAAACGGCAAGTCGTGGCGCGAGTTCGAGCCGATCGCGCCTCGCAAGATTTTCGTCAGTGTGCACTGGACATGCGGGCAAACGCAGTGCCCCATCGGTTGTTGCGAGCTTTGGAATCGGACTCACGGCGGCTGAACATTATCGCGGAATTCAAACGAAGGTCCCCGTCAGCTGGAATCATTCGCAGCGATTTATCGGCGACTGAAGTCGCCTGTTGCTACGAGCGCGGTGGCGCCTGCGCCATCTCGGTTTTGACAGATGAAGAATACTTCGGCGGGTCGATTTTCGACCTGACAGCTGTTCGCGCGAGGACCGATCTGCCGATCGTGCGAAAGGATTTCATCATTGATCCGGTCCAGATTTATGAAGCAGCTATCGCCGGTACGGATGCTGTGTTGTTGATTGCAGGGGCGCTCGACGACACCGCGTTAGCCAAATTACGCGCGATCGCCGAGGACGAATTAGCACTGGATGCGCTTACCGAAGTGCATACGTCCGAAGAATTGCGCCGCGCGCTGAATGCTGGCGCCAAAATGATTGGAGTGAACAACCGCAATCTCCAGACGTTTCAAGTTTCACTGGAAACGAGCGAGTATTTGATCGCCGAAGCTCCGCGAGATCGAATCATGATCAGCGAGAGTGGACTAAAAAGTGCGAAATCTTTGCGTCATCTTCAGGCGCTTGGATTCCGCGGCTTTCTCATCGGTGAAGCGCTGATGCGCGCGACCGACCCCGAAGCGGCCTTGCGCGATCTCATCGCAGCAACCGAGCTCGACACTGTGAATGACAATCCACACCAATGAAGAATGATGTGAAGACTGTAGGACCTGCGCTGATGAAAGGTAGGGGCGGCACTCCCGTGCCGCCTGCCCCAGCGACATCCAAAATCCAAGAACGGCGGTCACGGAGTGACACGCCCTACCAAACGCCCGCCGGTTTGTGATTTTTATGTTCACTCCGACACAAATCAAAATCTGCGGCGTTACGAATGCGAACGACGCGAAAATGTGCGCCGAACTTGGCGCGGACATGATTGGCTTCAACTTTTATCCGCAAAGCCCGCGCTACGTTGAACCGGAAGTTGCTCGGCAAATCATCGAGACGCTGCCGAGCCATGCTGATGCAGTCGGTGTTTTCGTTAATGGCGATGCCGATGAAATCCGGAACACCGCAAACGCGGCGGGAGTGCGATGCGTCCAATTGCACGGAGATTTCTCGCCCGACGTCGGGCGGGACTTCGCTCGCGAATTTCGGGTGATTCAAGTGTTTTCCACGCACCCCCAGTTTCGCCCGGAAGACGTGGCATTGTTTTCCCATTGCGACGTGCTCGTCGACGCACATCATCCCGATCTTCGCGGCGGCACCGGCCAGATGTGCGATTGGTCTGCTGCGCGAGCAACATTGCGATTTTCTCGATTTCTCATTCTCTCCGGTGGTTTGAACGCCGAAAATGTTGCGAGCGCGATCAAAGCGGTCACGCCACACGCTGTGGACGTTTGCAGTGGCGTCGAGAGCGGGCCCGGCGTGAAAAATCACGAGGCCATCAAAGATTTCATCGCTGCCGTGCGCACGGCCGAACGCTCCATGGCAGCAACATCAGATTCTCAATAATGATATTCTCAATTGACATAGATGAAGTGTGCGCGGCGCGCACGGGTCGCCTCGCCTTTCTTAAAGGACAGGGGGCGGGTGAGGCTTGGGCTTCGGCAAGTCGCTTTGGACGGCTTCGCGAAGTGGCATTTGTCGGCTCCAAGACCACTCACCTTAGTCCTCTCCCCTTCAGTAAAGGGAGAGGCGACAGATCACCCACGATTTGCTGTGCATTGCGGTCATTGCAAGGACAAGCAGCCTGAAATTTCGATGCAAAAGTCGCGAATCACAACAAGTGAGCCGGATGAACAAGGCCATTGGGGTAAATTTGGCGGACGCTACGTTCCAGAAACCTTGGTTGCGCCGCTGGAAGAGTTGACCAAAGAGTTCACGCGCGCGCGACACGACAATAATTTCTGGCGTGAGCTCAATTTGCTACTGCGCGATTACGCTGGGCGACCAACACCACTGTTTCATGCTCAGCGTTTGTCGACACACGCGGGCGGAGCGCAAATTTATCTCAAACGCGAAGACCTTTTGCACACCGGCGCGCACAAGATCAATAACGCCCTGGGCCAGGCGCTGCTGGCGCGCCGGATTGGCAAGGATCGTGTGATTGCCGAGACCGGCGCAGGGCAGCACGGCGTCGCGGCGGCAACGGTTTGCGCACTCTTTGGATTGCGATGTGTCATCTACATGGGGGCCGAAGATGTTCGACGACAAGCCCTGAACGTTTTTCGAATGCAATTGCTTGGTGCCGAAGTAAGAACCGTCAACGCGGGCACACGCACCTTGAAGGACGCGATCAATGAGGCGCTGCGGGATTGGGTGACGAACGTGCACGATACTTATTACCTGCTGGGCAGTGCACTTGGTCCACATCCGTATCCTGTGATGGTGCGCGAGTTTCAGAGCGTGATCGGCCGCGAGGCACGCGAGCAAAATTTGTCTGCCACCGGAAAATTGCCGGGCGCGCTGATCGCCTGTGTCGGCGGCGGCTCAAATGCGATCGGTTTGTTTCATCCTTTCATTGCAGACGAACAAGTCAGACTGATCGGAGTAGAGGCCGGAGGCCGCGGCGATTCGTTGGGTGAACACGCGGCCAGATTTCATGGTGGATCAGAAAGCGGCGGCGGACGCGTCGGTGTGCTGCAAGGAACGATGTCATACGTGCTTCAAGACCCGAACGGGCAAATTGCAACGACGCATTCGATTTCGGCCGGGCTCGATTATTCCGCGATCGGGCCAGAGCACGCATTTCTGCACGATAACGGACGAGCCGAATACATCAGATCGAGCGATGCCGAAGCGCTCGAAGGATTTCGGCTTTGCGCAAAACTGGAAGGGATTATTCCCGCGCTCGAAACAGCTCATGCCATTTTGCCTGCCGTGCGTGTCGCTCGCGAGTTGCCACGAGATGACGCGATCATTGTGAATTTGTCCGGTCGTGGCGATAAGGACGTGCAGCTCGTCGCGGATTTGCAAAGGCAATGAGTCGAATCAGGGAGACATTCACTTCCCTAAAACGTCTGGGACGCGGTGGGTTCATCCCATTCATCGTTGCGGGCGATCCCGATCTTGCAACCACCGAACTCTTGCTCGTCGAGCTTGCTGCTGCCGGGGCGGACATTATTGAACTGGGCGTCCCCTTCAGTGATCCAGTCGCCGACGGTGAGATAATTCAGCGCGCATCCGAACGCGCGCTGCGGAATGGAGTCAGCGTGCGGGACGCGCTCACGTGTGCGCGCAAAGCGAGACAGCACATCGATGTGCCGATCGTTCTTTTCAGCTATTTCAATCCACTCTTGCAATTGGGAGAACAACAGTTGGCTGTCGTAGCAAACGAGGCTGGGATCGATGCTGTGCTCGTGACAGATCTGATTCCCGAGGAAGCAAAATCGTGGACGCAGACGCTGCTTGGACACGGACTCGATCCGATCTTTCTAGTCGCCCCGACCACGTCCGACGAACGGCTCGCGCACATCGCGCAGCAAGCGCGCGGATTCATCTATGCCGTGTCGCGCGTTGGCGTGACAGGCGCGCGCGATCAAATGACGCGCGATGCTGAAGCTTTGGTTAACCGTGTGTGCGCCGTCAGCGATTTGCCCGTTGCAGTCGGCTTCGGAATCTCGACTCCGGAACAGGTGCGCGCAGTGTGGCGTTTTGCGGATGCCGCCGTCGTCGGCAGCGCGATCGTGAGCCAAATCGAAAGCCTCGATAATTCTCCAGAGTTGCCGAAGCGCGTCGGCGACTTTGCGCGATCGCTCATCGCACCTATACACGGATCCTGCGTTTCGTCCCCTGCTCTTAGCTAACCTCCGGCTATGTCTTTTTCTTAGCTGCGAGGTACGCACGCTGAAGGAAATCCGACGCTGCCACGCTGGCCAAAATTCCAGCGAAAAGACGCGTCGCGCGCGGCGCGAAGACGAAACCGAACGCGAGAGCCGTCGCGCACCAGGGCGCCATGCAATACGGACATGAAATCAGGTTGCCGATTCCGCGCTGGATTCCGCGGCCGCGCGGTTCCTCCTCCACTTCACCTGCGCCGGCGCTGCGAATGTAACTCACAAAAGGCGCGCGGAGAACGCCGGTGATTCTGTCCTTTGCCACCATGCGGCTCAACTTGTGGGTGGCCATTCCCAGTAACGCCAGATCAAGCAGGCTGAATCTCTTCGGCAACCGCTTCTGTTCGATTGCCGCTCCTGTGAGCACTGCCACGCTCGCGACATAAAAGCCCAGCAGCGCCGCGTACTCCGCAAGCAGTTGCTCCTCGCACTCCTCTTTTTCTGCAGTTCGTTCTCCGTATTTTTCGATTGAAAAATCGGCGTCAGCTCCGCGTGATGATCGATCCACATAACTAGATCGCAAACTTCTGCCCATCTGCGTGTGGAAGACAGCCTGCTAGGCTGTCTCGGCACGCAGGCTGCCAGCCTGCAATCTCTGCCGCACCATCATCGACAGGCTGGCAGCCTGTCGGCCGAGACAGGCAGGATGCCTGTCCTCCGTCACATCGCGAACTTCTGCGCATCCGCGTGTGGAAGACAGCCTGCCAGGCTGTCTCGGCACGCAGGCTGCTAGCCTGCAGTTGTCACCGCGTCATCATCGACAGACAGGCTGCCACTGCCAATCGCTACTACTTTCAGTGCGACAGCCTGGCAGCCTGTCGGCCCAGACAGGCAGGATGCCTGTCTTCCGCCAATGCCTCAATTTGGTTGGAAAAAACGGCTGAATCTCCTACTGCATGGTCCGTGGCGGATGAATGCGATGCGGTAGTAATTGGCTCTGGCCCAAACGGTCTAGCCGCCGCCATTACTCTGGCGCGTGCGGGATGTTCCGTTCTCGTTTGTGAAGCGAACGCGACTATCGGCGGCGGCGCGCGTTCGGCGGAATTAACATTGCCAGGATTTTTGCATGATGTCTGTTCGGCGGTTCATCCGCTCGCGGCTGGCTCTCCGTTTTTCAAAACGCTTCCGCTGGAGCAATTCGGACTCGAATGGATTCAACCTGACATCCCGCTCGCGCATCCGCTCGATGATGGCACCGCGGCCTGCTTGTATCGAGATGTCGATCTTACAGCGGAAGAACTCCGCGACGATTCGCGCGCGTATCGGTGGCTGATGAAACCGCTCGCGCGTGACTGGGAAAAATTGGCTGACGAATTTTTGCAACCGATGCTGCATTTGCCGCGACATCCAGTAGCTCTCGCACGATTTGGCATCCCCGCGATCTGTCCGACGACTTTCCTGGCCAAAAGCTTATTTCGCTATGAGCCGGGCCGCGCGTTGTTTGCTGGGATAGCTGCGCACTCATTTCTTCGTCTGGACGCGCCAGTCTCCTCTGCTTTTGCGCTCGTGCTTGGACTTGCAGGGCACGCCGTTGGCTGGCCAATCCCGCGCGGGGGCTCGCAGCAAATTGCAAACGCGCTGGCCGGTTATCTCCATGAACTCGGCGGAAAGATCGAAGTTAATCGGCGCATTGAAAATCTGGATGAGTTGCCGAAATCACGCGCAATTCTTCTGGACGTTTCTGTTTGGCAATTCTTGCGAATCGCTAGCCCGCGATTGCCGTCACGGTATCGCCGCCGATTGGAATCGTTTCGGCACGCACCGGGAATTTTCAAAATCGACTATGCCTTGAATGGTCCGATTCCGTGGAAAGCCGAAGCCTGCCGTCGTGCCGGCACAATTCATCTCGGAGGCAGCATCGATAAAATAGCCGCAGCTGAGCGCGACGTTTCGCGCGGGAAAATTTCCGAACGTCCGTTTGTGCTGGTCGCGCAGCAGAGTCTTTTTGACGAAACTCGCGCCCCGCGCGGGCAACACACGCTTTGGGCCTACTGCCATGTTCCATTCGACTGCAAGATCGACATGTCGGAGCGCATTGAATCTCAGATCGAGCGATTCGCTCCCGGTTTTCGCGATTGCGTGATTGCCCGCCACAAAATGGGTGCTGCTGATCTCGAGAAATCGAATCCAAATCTGGCAGGCGGCGACATCAGCGGCGGCGCAGCAAATCTGATGCAGCTAATTGCGCGACCAGTCCTTAGTCCTACACCTTACCGCACGGCGTTGCCGGGCGTTTATTTGTGCTCCGCGTCAACTCCACCCGGAGGCGGAGTTCACGGCATGTGCGGCTATCACGCCGCGCGCGCGGCCTTGCGTGATCATTTCGCGAAGCGCAAACGCACGTGAGCAATCTAGCTGGGGAATACGACCGGCAAAGCCTTGAAACCCGTCTATAAGTTGATGGGAGACCCCCGAAACGTCGCACACGCGAAGAAAGTTACTCAAGAGAAGCAGCATAAAGCGAAGCATTCTCAAACCACTCGTGCGCCCCAGCCAGGCAAGAAAGTGCAAATCGAGGAAACGAAATCTGCTGCCACTGAGCAAAGCACCGCGCCAAAGCCGGGAGCCGAAAAGCCGGCGCAACCACCAGATTCAAGCAAATTAGAGAAATCGCTCGCAGTACTTTCCAATCTTAAGGACCTGGAGTTTCACTCGCGGGCGAACATTGAAAAGCTCGCCGAGCTCAGCTTAACGATCGAAGAAGAGCTCAAGCAAAAGGCTTTCGCCGAAGCAATCGGAGCGGTCTATGCGGCGCAGGACGCCTTTCAATCCAAAATCGTAAAGTTGATCGAAGATTACGAAACGGAGTGCGCGCGTTTATCGGGCTCTGCCTGACATACGGCGCTTATCGGTTCAGGACCTCGGCTCTCTCTTGCAGTTTCTGCACGCCAATGAGGACTCAGTTTCGAACAATACTTGAAACTGACAGTCAAAGCCTAACAGACATGAAAACGAAAAACCTATTGACAGTAGCAGCGGTAAGCGCCGGCCTGGCATTCGGCGTGACCGCACAAGCGAAGGAAGAAAAACACGAAGAGCAAACCATCGACAGTTCTGATGTCCCTGCGGCGGTCCAGCAAGCTGCCCAGGCAGAAGCAAAAGGCGGAACGATTGTTCGATGGGAAAAAGAGGGCGCCAACTTTGAAGCCGTCATTGAGAAGAATGGCAAGCAGATCGGCGTTGAAATGGATGCGAACGGCAAAGTGCTGAGCAAACACAACGAAGCCAACGAGCACAAAGAAAAAGGCGAGAAATACTAATAGTTGGTTGGATCGCGTTATCGCCTGGCACGCCGTAGCGTGCGAAGGCGGCTCAGCGCGATGTTAATTGAAGCGCGGCGAAGCGACATTGTTCCTAACGACGTCTTCGCCGCGCTCCCGCATCCGCGGCTTTGTAGCCGGGGTCGATGACCCCGGATGCTGTGGAAAGTGAACACGTGCAAGGCGCCGGGATCACCGATCCCGGCTACAGCTCACGCGAGCGAGCGAATGGTCGAGTAAACGATTCCGCCGAACATTGCTCCAAGAGCCACCAGAGCAACGTCCCGCTTCAGAAACGCGATCAGAAGAAAAGCAGCCACCGCGATACCGACAGTGAGCCAGTCAACGATTGCTTGGGGAATTAGATCGAGCGACACGACTGCTATGATACCAACGACTGCGGCGCTTACCCCCGCGAGGAATGCCTGAATCTTGCGATTCCCACGAACTTTTTCGACGTAATGCACACCGGCAATCACGAAAATAAACGAAGGTAAAAAAACGAAGAACGTAGCCAGGACTGCTCCCATAACTCCACTCGCGATATATCCGACAAATGTGGTGAACAGCATGAAGGGGCCGGGCGTTGCGACGCTAAGGGCAACGCCGTCCAGCAACTGGCCATCTGATAGCCAATGATATTGTGCAACTGCGCCGCGCTGCACGAAAACAAGCGACGCATAGGCGCCGCCAAAACTCAGTAGTCCTGTCTTGAGAAACAGCCAGGCAACTTGAAATAATCGCGAATCGCCAAAAGGAACCAAGAGACCGATTCCGCCGATCATAGTCGGCAACATCGGCGTAGTTTTTTTGAGCACCGGCCAGCCCTGATCGACAATTAGATTCAAAACGCCGGCTATTAAAAGAATCAGCAGGAAATTAATTCCGGCAAACCGCATTCCTGCGAATGCGCCGATAAGCAGGATTGCGAGAAAAAAACTTCGAATCGCAGCACGACCGAGTTTGATGATGCCAGCGGCGATGATTCCGAGCACCGCAGGCTTAAGAACATAGAGCGCGTCCATGACCTGCGGGAGTTTGCCGTATCTCACGTAGAGCCAACTGAGAACGATCATCACTACCGCGCCCGGCAGAATGAAAGTCAGACCTGCCAAAATTCCGCCCCAAAGCTTTCTTTTCAGATAGCCGACATAGATCGCAAGTTGGAGTGCCTCCGGGCCGGGAAGCATATGACAGAAAGCCATAATCTTGATGAACCGGTCCTTCGATAGCCAATGACGCTTTTCCACCATGTGATTGAACATCATCGTGATCTGCGCGACCGGGCCGCCGATGTTGACGAAGCCGAGGAATAAAAAATAGAGAAACACTTCGCGCCACGACGGCATCTGATCGTCTGTGTCGGAATCGTTCTGCTGATCTTTTGCTGGCGTTTTCAATTCACGATTTATCGGCGCTGTAAAAATGTGTAGAGCGCATCGAAGCATTGGAATCCCCGCCGCAAGATTTCTTCGTCGGGCAATCCTTGCTTTGCCCAACCTTTGAGAACACGATCAATCCCGACGGCTTCCACTCGCTGAAATCTGGCGTCGTCCAGATCGGCGTCATGGATCATCTCCCCAATCTTCGCCACTGCTTTGTCAGAAATCGCAAAACGCCTGATGAGCGTCTCGAACGTGCAGTAGTTCCCATGGTGCGAGAACTCGGCATCAAGCATGTCAAACGGGATCGCGCCAGGCTGAGCGTCTGCGGTCGGCGCGAATACAAATTTCGGCTTCCGGTCAATGAACTTGGAGATTAGCCACGCGGATCCAACTCGATCGATCTCCGGGCGTGGGCGCGTCAGCCATGTTTTGCTCTGGTATTGCTTCGCATCAAGCACTGCAAGCTGCCGCGCGGTACTGCGGCCTTCGGCGCGACGGAGCAGCATCGCGACGTCGTGTCCACGTGCACTGTCGAAGAAATCGACTTCGCGAATTTCACGGAATTGTCGCGTGAGGCGTTCCAGTTCCGCCGCCCCCGGTTCGCCCTTTGTTTTCCTCCGAATTCCGATGAAATGCTGAAGCGATTTTCGCAACTCAGCATACTCCTTGGCTCGCGCAGCGTTGAACAGCTCAACCAGTTTTTCATTTGGTAACCCCTCAATTTCGCGCGCCCGCACCAGCGTGGCATCGCCGCCGGCATGCCGAATTTCCTGAGTTAACCACTGGAACGTTTCATAGCGCGCCGGTTCATCGGGTAAAACGTAGGTTGAAGTTTGAATTTGAATGGCGCCAGACTTCTTGAGTTTGCGCCAAATGGCAACCCGCTCGGCGTTGTGCGTGGCCGGGAGCCGGAGAAGGAGAAGAAGCCAGGTTAATTTTTTCTTTGTCCCCATCTGGGTATATACATATACTTCGACGTTATAGATATAACAAATGCGATCGATATCACGGATTCTCTTGATCAGCAATTCCACCGTCCATGGCCGAGGCTATCTCGACCATGTCGAAGACGAGATCAGAAATTTCCTCGGCGGCGCGCGGACGGTTCTCTTCTTTCCCTTCGCGTTGTATGACCGGGACAGCTACGTGGCCAAAACCAAAGCACGGTTTGCTGCAATCGGTTACTCACTGGAATCAGCTCACGCAACGGACAATCCGAAGAGAGCCATTGAACAGGCGGACGCGATCTTCATTGGCGGCGGTAATACCTTTCGGTTGTTAAAAGCGCTGCAGGACCTCGATCTGCTCGAAGCAATCCGTCGCAAGGTCAAAACCGGAATGCCGTACATTGGGAGTAGCGCCGGCTCAAACGTCGCCGGGCCGACAATCAGGACTACGAAAGACATGCCGATTGTCGAGCCGTCCTCGTTCGATTCGTTGCGCCTGGTCCCGTTTCAAATTAGCCCGCATTATCTGGACCCCGATCCGACTTCCACGCACATGGGCGAGACACAAGAGGAGCGGATCGTGCAATTTCTGGAGGAAAACGAAACACCAGTAGTGGGCATTCGCGAGGGAGCATGGCTGTGGATCGAGAATGGCAACGTCACACTGAAAGGACGAACCGGCGCGCGAATTTTTCGTCGCGGTGAACCGCCGACTGAAACCACGCCTGGTACTGAAATCTCCAGCTTGGTCGGAGGACCCGATGCAAGCTGAAGGGACCCTCTTGTTGCGTCGCATTGATGTCGAAGAGCTGCTCAGTTTGGGCGACTGCCTTGACGGGGTCGAAGAAGTATTCCGTTTGCAGGGCCAGGGGAAAATTCCACCTTCAGAAATTCTCGCAGTTCGGGCGCGGGACGGTGGCTTGCACGTGAAAGCGGGATTCCTGCCAGGCGGAAAAAGCTATATTGTCGCGAAGCTCAACAGCAATTTTCCCGGCAACAGAGCGCAGTTCCAACTTCCCACCATTCAAGGCGTGATTGTCGTTTGCGATGCCGAGAATGGTTCGCCGCTCGCGATTCTCGATTCCATCGACATCACGGTTAAGCGCACCGCGGCAGCATCGGCGGTCGCAGCAAAATATCTTGCCCGAAAGGATTCATCTGTCGTCACAATTTGCGGGTGCGGTCAACAAGGGCGGGCTCAACTTCGCGGCATCCAGGCGGTGCTGCCGTTGAAGAAAGTTTATGCATTCGACGTCGATCCGGGCGCGGCCCGCCAACTGGCAATCGATCTTTCGCGCAAACTGGAGATTGACATCGAACCGGCACGCGATTTGGCGAGTGCGATTCGTAAAAGTGATGTGTGCGTCACGTGCACGCCCGCCAAAGAATTTTTCATCCACAAGGAACATGTAGCTTGGGGAACGTTCATTGCTGCCGTCGGCGCCGACGACAAGCACAAGCAGGAAATCGATCCGGCGTTAATGGCGTCGGCGAAAGTCGTGACGGACAGTCTCGAACAATGCTGTTCCATCGGTGATACGCATCACGCAATCGCGAAGGGCTTGATGCGGGAAGAAGACATTTATGCGGAGTTGTCAGAAATCGTCGCTGGCCGCAAAGCTGGCCGCGTCAGCGCCGACGAGATCATCGTTTTCGACAGCACCGGTCTTGCGATCGAAGACGCGGTAGCGGCGGTCGCCGTATATGAAAAAGCGCGCACCGTCACAGTCGGAAGTCAATTCAGCTTCGCGAGCTAAGAATCATGAAATGGGTCACGCGCGAGAAAATTAAAGTTGATCGCGTGGCGTGTCCCTGGCTGATCCGGAACTTTGTCGATCCTGAGGCTGACTTTGTTTTCCTTCCACGGGATACTGATTGGTCGAACATCGATAATGGAATTCTGTTCGATGTCCCTGATTGCGAGCTTGGTCACAACGGCGAAGATGTTTCGTTCAATTCCATTCTGAAAAAATACAATCTAACTGACCCCGCGCTGGTTCTGCTCGGTGAAATCGTCCGCGCGGCTGACTCGCATCCGCGCAATCCCCATCCCGCCGGCGAAGGCCTGCGCTGGCTCGCATACGGTTTTGGCAAGCTCGGTCTGGACGACCGCCAAATTTTGAAACAGGAGTTCATTGTTTACGACGCGCTCTACCGGGAGTGCAAAGCACGGATCGCCAATTCCCGCGGACGACGCATATCCGCCTCGCTTTTCGAAGTCGCGAGCACCGTGCGATAAACGCCACATGTTCGGCATTCATCACTTCGGATTGTTTGTTGTAGCCGGGATTTTGCTCAACCTCACTCCCGGCCCGGACACTGTTTATATTTTGGGACGCAGCATTGCGCAGGGCCGTGCTGCGGGGATCGCATCGGCGTTGGGAATTTCTGCCGGCAGTATTTTTCATACTACCGCGGCTGCACTAGGCCTTTCGGCAATTCTGGCAAGTTCCGCTCTCGCTTTTGGGACGATTAAATTGATCGGCGGCGCTTACCTCATTTTTCTCGGAATCAAAATGATTCTCAATCGCGAAAGGGAATTAGGTTTGCCCTCCAATTTTCGCCGACGCACCAAGGCTGCGGCATTCCGACAAGGGATTCTTACTAATGTGCTGAATCCTAAAGTCGGGCTCTTCTTTCTGGCATTTCTGCCACAGTTCATCGATCCCGCATCCGGAATGAAGGTGTTGGCTTTTCTTTTGCTTGGATTCACGTTTGTGACCACAGGAACCATCTGGTGCCTCATAATTGCGTGCTTTGCGTCCGCTTTCAGCGAACGATTGCGGACGAACGAAACAATCGGTCTGTGGCTGAGCCGTGCAGCGGGTGCGCTTTTTGTGTTTCTGGGCCTGCGGCTCGCGAGAATTAAGTGAGGCATCGATCTTTGTCGGAGATTATCCAGCGCTGTTTGCGATCAGTTTGTTGCTACGGCGGTTCGTTTCGAACGGGTGGAGGCACTTTTGTTTCTCGAAAGAGGGATGGCAAAATCACCCGGTCGTTTCGTGGTCGCCGGTTTACCGTTGGGTGATATTTCTTGGGAAACTGAAAGGAATATTCCACAGATGAAAACAGGCAAGACAACAGCAACATGCTGGCTGCTGATGGCCAGCATCAGTCTGATCGCCCTCGACCGCCCGTTCGCAGCCGATCTCGATACCGGCCGCATCGATGAGCTCACCGGGCTTAAGGGAAAAATGAACGAAAAGGAAGGTGTTTATAAAGTCACCTTTCCGCGCACCGGCGTGAAGGTCGTTGTGGATGGATGGACGATGCCGCCATTCATGGGACTTGGTACCTGGGCTGCTTTCACAAAAGGCGTGCACACCGAAGCGATGGTGATGGGCGATACCGTTCTCTTTGAGGATGAGGTCAATGCTGCGATGACCGCCGCGCTCGACAATAGGCTCAGCGTAACCGCGCTCCATAACCATTTCTTCTTCGATCAGCCCAAGGTCTATTTCATGCACATCGAAGGCGAAGGCGGCGTGGATCAACTGGCCGGCGCAGTCCGAAAAGTTTACGACAAGATCAAGGAAGTTCGCGCAGCCAGTGCGCAGCCGAAGGAATCATTCGGGGCAAACGCGTTGCCCGACAGAAACTCGATTTCTGCCGACCCGCTGAACCAGATTTTCGCGATGAACGGCGAAGTGAACAACGGCATGGTGAAATTCTCGATCGGTCGGCCGGCGACGATGCATGGCGTCAAGATCGACAATGCAATGGGCGTCAATACATGGGCGGCGTTCGCCGGCAGCGATGACAACGCTGTTGTTGATGGAGACTTCGCAGTAACGGAAGATGAATTGCAGCCTGTTTTGAGATCGCTTCTCAAGGACAAGATCAACATTGTCGCCATCCACCAACACATGACGCATGAAGAACCGCGTATCATGTTTTTCCATTACTGGGGACGCGGGCGAGCAGAAGACTTGGCGAATGCCGTCAAAGGCGGACTTCTCGTCGGTGGACTTCTCAAGGTAAGTTCGCCGTTGTAAAATTGAGCGCGCCTTTGTCGAGCAAGATAGCCTACGTGGCGCTTTGTTGCACAGGCATCGTCATGGTCGCTGCACAGAGCGCAGCGCCGCTGAAATTAAAGCAAACGTTCCCATTATCAGGTGTCGAGGGACGGATCGACCATTTCGCGTTCGATCTCACTGGCGAAAGATTGTTTGTTTGTGCGCTCGGCAATAACTCTGTCGAAGTGCTCGATTTGCGTAAGGGCGAGCGAGTCCACTCGATCACGGGTCTCGGCGCACCGCAGGGGGTGGCATACGCTCCGGAAGCCAATCGTTTATTTGTTGCCGATGACAAAGGCGGTATTTGCAAGATCTACGATGGAAAATCATTCCAGGCTGTCGGGGAACTGCGTTTTGAAGATGACGCCGACAATGTTCGTTATGATGAAACGAGCCAAAAAATCTATGTCGGATTTGGCGGCGGAGGCATTGCCATTGTTAATGCTCCCGACGGAAAACAGGTCGGCTCCATTAAACTCAGCGCACATCCCGAAGCTTTTCAGCTGGAGAAAAAGGGTAGCCGAATTTTCGTCAATGTTCCCAACTCGCGTCATGTCGCAGTGGTCGATCGCGATAAAGGCGAGGTAGTTGCTAGGTGGAAAACAGACCTGGCCTTCGCGAATTTTCCCATGGCACTTGATGAAGCGGATCATCGATTATTTGTCGGCTGCCGCCTTCCCTCCAGGCTGGTCGTGCTCAACACCGATTCGGGCGATGTTGTTGCAAAGATCGATATCTCAGGCGATTGCGACGATCTCTTCTACGATACGAAACGCCATCGTGTATACGCGATTTGCGGAGCGGGAAAAATCAACGTCATCGACCAAATCGATCCAAATACCTATAGAGTCTCAACCACGATCCCTACAGCGGATGGCGCTCGTACCGGCATCTTTGTTTCGGAACTCGACGTCTTGTTCGTAGCTGTCCCGCATAGAGGCTCACAACAAGCGGAAGTTCGCTGTTATCAAATCGAATGATTCACGGCTTAGGCTCTTAAATGCCGCGTAAGCCTGCGGAGATCATATTGTGAGTTTCGATTCTATTTGCGCAGCAAAAACAAACCGATGACGGCAAAAGCAATGCCGACGATTCGCTGCCAGGATGGCGCTTCGCGGAAAAACAAGATACCAGCGACGGCCATGATCGCGGCGCCACCCGCCAGAATAGCAGGAACGGAAGACAGCGGACCGCCTTTTTGGAACAGCAGAAAGAACGCAATGGTTCCCGCGCCTACGCAGATGCCGGTGAGAGCGGAATAGAAAATTCCTTGCGCGCTGGATTGCTGATTCCAACGGCTCGCTAACCAAAGAAACGCGAGGTACACCAAAATCGACAATGCGGCCGTTGCTTCGACCACAAAACCTCCGAGCCCTTCGCCAATGTGATCGGCTGCCATCCGTGTGAAGATTTGATGCGCGCCATAAAGAACAGCAGCGATGACTGCATACCAGAACCAAGCCGCCACAGAGTAAAAAGCGTACACTACCAACTAAATCAAATGCGAGACGTAGTTATCCTACCGCGTTGCTCAGCAGGTTTTGCAAAAACCGTTCTTCGGAACTCAGTGGCGCCGCGTGCGTCATTTTCAGCGCGATTGTTCACTCGAAAAGTATCAAAGCCGTTCTGGCACTAGAGCTCGTTAAGGAGGAAGCTAAGTAGTGCGTTCGATTTCTCGATGCATAGTTGGCTGTTACCTTGGCCTGATTTGCGCTACGGCGCCGGGCGAAGACGCGTACCACTTCGTAACAGAAATACCGATAGGAGGCGAAGGCGGCTGGGACATTTTGACGATCGATTCGGCCGCGAGCCGTCTCTACCTTTCGCACGCGACGAAGATTGTCGTTGTCGATTTGAATACAAACACCGTGACGGGCGAAATCGCCGACACGCCTGGTGTCCATGGATTCGTGGCCGTACCCGAAGTGCAACGCGGTTTCTCATCGAATGGCAAAGAATCGAAATCGAGCGTTGTTGATCTAACAACGTTAAAAACGATTTCGAAAATTGATACCGGCGCAAATCCAGACGCTGTTGTTTACGAGCCACGTCATGGTGAAGTCTACGTTTTCAATCACACTGGAAATTCGGTCACCGTTATCAATGCGAAAGCCGCTACCGTCTCAGCGACCATTCCGCTCGGAGGAAGTCCAGAATTCGCGGCGGTAGATGAAACAGCAGGGCGCGTTTACTGCAACATCGAAGATAAGAGCGAAGTCGCAGTCATTGATGCGAACAAACATGAAGTCGTTGCGCACTGGTCGCTTGCACCGGGCGAAGGACCAAGTGGAATTGCGTTGGATGCTACGCATCATCGTTTGTTCTCGGGCTGCCACAACAAAATGATGGTGATGCTCGATACCGAAAGCGGAAAAGTCATCGATACTGTTCCGATTGGCGCCGGCGTAGATGGCTGTGCGTTCGACGCACGGCAGCTTGCGTTCGCCTCTTGCGGAGACGGCACGACGACAATCGCCAGAGAAGTAGCACCAGGGAAATTGACCGTTATCCAAACTTTGAAGACCGAGCGCGG
>Ga0193731_1000079_pt1 | contig 32200 bp, 16 predicted proteins | sample U1a2metaG_FD_144920 | JGI IMG/M metagenome (GOLD analysis project Ga0193731, IMG submission 144920) | Soil microbial communities from a riparian zone of the East river system, Colorado, United States - U1a2 | ecosystem: Environmental > Terrestrial > Soil > Riparian zone | place: USA: East River...
CGAATGGCATCGCAAATTGTTGAATGGGTAATTGCACATTACGATGTAGATCCCGACCGCATATCGTTGCATGGTCTTTCCAATGGAGCAAGAGGCGACTGGGATCTGGCAGCCAAACGACCTGATTTGTTTGCAGCAGTGTTGCCAATGTCCGGCGTAGGTTCGGACTATGACGCCATCACGGACGCGCTCGTCACCACTCCCATCTGGCTTTTCCAGGGCGGCAAGGATACCAATCCTGCTCCGCAAGCTTCCCTCGATATGATCAACATGTTGCTGGCCAAAGGAGGCACTCCAACGTACACGGTATATCCACTCCTTGGTCACAGCACGTGGACCTCAGCGTATGCCGAACCCAACTTTTTCCCGTTTATGCTGACGGCAAACAAGAAGAACATTGTTGTGTTCGGCAACGATCCCAACTTGTGTCCCGGAGGGTCGTTGAAGCTTGGTGTTTCTGCCGGTTATGCCGCGTATCAATGGACCCTGAATGGGATTGATATACCCCTGGCCACAACGCGATATTACAATGCGACCCAAACGGGAACGTATGCCGTCAGAATGACGCGCCAGCCCACTGTAGCAAGCGGCGGAACAATCACTTCAAACACGGTTACCGTTGGAGGAGAATCTTCATCCGTTCCTCCTCTCCTTACCAGCACAGGATCTCTGGAGTTGCCTGTAGCCAATGGCCTTAGCCCCGGTGGGGATCTGGGTGGTGTCAACAATATCATCCAGCTTACTGCTCCTTTGGGCTATTCCAACTATATTTTTTATAATGGAACAACATCGGTTCAGAATTCCTCCTCTAACACCTATACGTTCAGCCAAAATAATGGCGCTGCAGCCGATGCCGGGATTTACACGACGAAAGTATTGATGGCTGCAGGATGTCTGAGCGTTTCGTCTAATCCCATCAAAGTCGTTTGGACTAATCCACAACCTGTGACGAATCCACCCCCTGCACTGGTTCCCGTTCCTGTCCCTGGTTCGTCAACAAGCATGAACGTAACATGGAATGATGTTTCGGGTGAGACAGGGTATGAAGTCTGGCGATGGAGATTTGCAATCAATGGGTATTCCATGCAAAACTGGGCGCTGGTTACCATTCTTCCTCCCGGCAGTTCCTCACCCGTTGCGTTCCTCGACCATGGACTCCGGCCAAACGGCAAGTATCAGTATAAAGTCAGAGCACTCTACGGCGCCAGCGGCGCCACTTTTTCCGCCGATTCCGATTGGAGCATTGAGAATGCTGATCTCATACCCCCTACTGCCCCCTCCAACCTGGTGGCAAGCGATATCACGGAAACGCAAATTACGTTAGCATGGAACCCCTCTTCGGACGACGACCTTGTTTATAAATACGAGATCTATAACGGATCGACCTTGTTAACTACTGTCTCCGGCGGAACAGAAGGCACACCCTTGCCGGCTACCACCACCACCTTAAGCGGGCTTACACCATTTACTTCATACGTATTGAGTGTCCGGGCGATTGATTACAGTAACAACTATTCCCCATTTGCCGATGCAATCACGGCATCGACAATCATTCTGGGAAATGGCTTGAATTTTAAATATTACACTTACACCGGTACTATGCCCGGTGTTGCCGGTGCTCAACTTTTGGAGCCCCAGTATGGTAATAGCTTTGATTTCACACAAACACCGGTTCAAACGGGCATCATTGGCAATTTTGATATTTCGGGCGCCGCTACTTTCCAGGGAATACCGGACCCGGATAATTTTGTTTATGCCTTCGACGGCTATATTCAAATCACCAGTCCCGGAACGTACCGGTTTTATATCGACTCGGATGAAGGAAGCAGGCTGTATCTCAATGGATCCCTTCTTATTAATAATGATGGCACGCATGTCGCCGGAACTCCTCTATCCGCGGTCACGGCGGCGTTAGCGGTTGGCAAATATTCCATTCGGATCACGTATTATGAACAACTCGGCAGTCAGTCATTGACCCTCAAATATAATACCCCTGCTACGGTTGATAATTACAGTACGGCAATGGTCGTACCCAATTCAGCCCTGTACTTATCGGGCACGGCGATTGCCCGGTACTACCTGGTCAATACTCCTGCACCCAATCCGGCACAACTTTCGGCGTGGACAACAAAAACAGATGGTTCCTCAGGCGGATCTGCTCCGGCAGATTTCACCACCCAACTCCAATACTTTACCATAGCAAATCAATCGTCGGTTAGTTTGGGGAGTGCCTGGACCGTGTCGGGCAGCGGATCGAAATTAACTGTCGGTGACAATACCAATGCGATCACCTTTGCTTTGAACGCGGCGCTTACCGGTACCATCGATGCCAAAAAGAATGCAACCATCAATGTCAGCAATACCTCGATCCCCACATTCGGCGTCTTAGATCCAGCCTCGACGGTCAATTTTAAAGTCGCCGGCGCCATCCCTAATGCTTTGTATGGAAATGTAAATCTCCAGGCGGCCGGTCAATACATTTTCCCCGTGAGCACCACGACCATTCAAGGTAATCTGGCGGTCGCTGCCGGTGCTACAACAGCGGGTATCGCCAACAATCTTTCTGCCATTCGGATTGGCGGCAATCTCTCTTTTGCCAATACCGGAAATCCTTTTCCGGCCAATCCGGCTCAACAATATTCACTCGTGTTTGCAGGTGGAAGAACCCATACCATCAGTTTTGCTACTCCGGTTGATCCTGCTCTTTTTGCTTTGCAAACAGACTTTGGTGATAATATCGTATTCTCCAACAGCGGCACCCATACGTACACGTTTGGGTCTGCCCTGAGCCAGGGAGGCGGATTAATCTTAAAAGATGGTTCTACCCTGAACATCGGTGCCAATAATCTGGTTGTAAGCGGCCTGGGCGCCATCAACGCCAACAGTGAAACGGGGGTGATTTCCATGAACAACGGCAACTTTACCCTCAGCACAACGGGGATACAGAATTCCAGCGTTTACTTCAGCACAACGGCAAACCAGGTTTATAACTTCACCACCTCGACTGCCGCCAATACCGTTATCAGTATCCTGTCACAAGCCAACATTCGCAACCTGGTAACCCTTTCAGGAGGTGAGCTCAACAGTAACAACGGAGCCCTTACGCTGCTCTCCGATGCTACCGGCACGGCGCAAATCGGACCGATCCCAAACGGGGCCCGGATCACCGGCAGTATTACTACCCAACGCTACTTGAACGGCGGCCTCGGTACAATCTACCGTTCCATTTCTGCGCCGGTGAAGGGGTTTACCGTAGCCTCATTGGAGCAATACATTCCGGTCACCGGAACATTTACAGGCGCCAGCACCGGCCTGGGTACCGCTGCCTCGATGTTTTCCTATACGGAACCTAACTATGTGAACTTCCCTGCCTCGGGGGGAACCAGCCAGGATACGTTAAGGCGCGGAAAAGGATACACTATTTTTGTCCGGGAAGGCACAAACCCCACCACCTGGCAGGCAACAGGTACACCTAATCAGGGAACAATTCCCTTCACCCTTACGCCCGGATCGGCGGCGCCGAATGATGGCTGGAACCTGTTGGGCAATCCGTTTCCTTCTGCGATTCAATGGACCGGTGCGCAGGGCGCGGGTTGGCCCGTGATGACCAACATTACCTCCACCATTTATGCGCGTCACAATTTTGGTACGCAGTTTCAATGGTTCGTTTATCGCCCCGGTATTACGACCGGAGATCTTGTGCCCGGCCAGCCTTTCCTGGCAAACGGCCTCATCGCGTCAGGCCAGGCGTTCTGGGTCCAGGCCAATGCCAGCCCCGCTTTGTCAATCGCCGAAGGTGCTAAGTCAACAGGAGGAGGCACCTTTTATCGCACCGGTTCCCCCGAAGCTGCCGATGCAATAACCGATGTACTGGCTATCCGCATGTCGAACACTACCTACAACGATATCACGTACATCGTGCACGATGACCAGGGTACGGTAAACTATGAGAAACTATTGGATGCGGTGAAACAACCCAACAGCATCTTTAGCTTGTCCACGCTGTCCGACGACGGTATTTCCCTTGTCATCAACTCGACACCCCGGACGTTCTGCTCGAAGGACATTAAGCTCAACATCCAGAATGCGGCGACAGGTCCCTATGTGTTGACCTTCTTCGGTCCCGTCACCGCCAGGTTGCAAGACCATTTCACAGGGCAGACAACTGAAATAAGAGCGGGAGCCACGTACAATTTTACGATCACCACCGATCCTGCGTCTGCCGGCGCCGGGCGATTTGTTCTTTCCGAAAAACCGACGGTATTGACGAACTCTCTCTTGAAATCGACCGGTGCGTGTGAAAGCAACCCTTCTGTTACAATCCTGACCACACAGTCCGGCGCTCAATATCAGGCCTTATTCAATGGTGCAGTGGTGTCCAATGCGGTTATGTCGACCGGTGACAGCCTGAAACTGACCCTGGACCACAGCGTACTCGGCTATGGAATGCATACGGTCAGCCTGATTGCCGGCTTCCCGGGGTGTGACCTGTATGCCCTTGATCAAACAATCACCGTGAGCGTGGACACGTTACAGACGCCGACCATTACACATCAATCCGGTTTCCTGGTGGCGAGTCCTGCCAATGCTGACCATTATCAATGGGTGCTCGATGGTAGTCCACTCCAGGGCAAAACGGAACAAAGCCTGATCGATACGAATCTGGATGGGAGCTTTCAAGTGACCGTTTCCACCGGAGTATGCAGTAAAGTATCGGCGCCTTATGACATCACTGGCATAGAGAAGGACCCCGGGTCCCTGGTAAAGGCATATCCTAATCCCTTCCGCGAGCAAATCACAGTAACCCTTCCCGAAAAGATCCAGGGCGGCACCGCCACCTTGATCAATCCCATCGGACAGAACGTGCAGTCTGTGAACATAGCCCCGCAGGACTCGTATGATGTGACCTTGAATTTCGCAGCCGTCGAAGCAGGGCCGTATGTGCTAACGGTGGGGAGGTATAGGGTGAAGGTGGTTAAGGTCAATTAGCAACTAATGAAGTGTTGAAGTGCTGATGTGTTGAAGTGTTGAAGTAGTGATCTCAATGGGTTTAGGGTTGGTCCGTCGGAATGTGTTGAAGTGCTAATGTGTTGAAGTGTTTAAGTAGTGATCTCAATGGGTTGGGTTGCTTCGTTGGAAATGTGTTGAAGTGCTGATGTGTTTAAGTGTTGAAGTAGTGATCTCAATATGTTTACGGTTGCTCCGTCGGAAATGTTGAAGTGTTGAAGTGTTGAAGTAGGCTCTCAATGTGTTTAGGGTTACTCCCCAACATTGGACTCCCCAACATCTTGGGATCACTACTTCAACACTTAAACACATTAACACTTAAACACTATTCCCTACCACACCCCTTAACACCTGGGGACCCCCACTTCAACACTTAAACACATTAACACTTAAACACTATTCCCTACCACACCCCTTAACACCTGGGGACCCCACTTCAACACTTAAACACTATTCCCTACCGCACACCTTAACACCTGGGGACCGCCACTTCAACACTTAAACACATTAACACTTAAACACTATTCTTACCACACACCTTACCACCTGGGGACCGCCACTTCAACACTTCTAAAGGGCTTAAAATAAGCCCGGGTTGCCAGCCCAAACATGGCTCGATCTCCCCCACTATCCCCATAGGCAATAATTTCCTTATAGTCGTTAAGATCCAGGTATTGACGGATGCGATTCACCTTTTCATTTCCATTGCAATTTTTTCCATCTATCCTGCCCGTCAGGCAGTCCCCATTGACCTCCAGTTTTGTAGCAATCACTTCTACTCCCTGCTTCTTTGCCCACGGCAGGATCCAGTTCTGCGGAGAGGCCGACACGATGATCGTTCGGTCGCCGCGTTGGACATAGGATTGTATCGCCTCCAGCGCCGGCGCCCTTATCAACCCGGGAAGCACCTCGCTGTCAAATCGCTGACAGCATTGTTCAAAATCAGGAAGTTTCCAGTTCTTAAAGAAATGGGTTAAGAATATCTGTTTCGTGCGTTGTGATGACAGGATCGACATTCTCTGAAGCGCCAGGGGCAAGGCCAGGTAGAACATCGAGGAAATGTAGCGCGCCTCACCCACCGCAAACCGGGTAAACTCAAGGAGGGTATCCCGGTGGGTGATGGTTCCGTCGAAGTCGAATAATGCTACTGTGCGAGGGTGTTCCATTTGGTAGTCGGTAGTCGGTGATCGGAATTCGGGTAATCAGTAATCTGTGGATTCGACCTTGGTATCTAAGATCATTGCCACACTTTTAGTAAGCTTGCAGCCACCACCGATTACCGATCACCGTTTACCGATCACCGATTTTACACTATGTAAATAATAATCAGAAAGCACAATAGCCAGCCGGCGAGGGTGAGTTGAATAAATATATCGGTCAGAAAAATACGCGTGGGTGATCCGCTCCGTTGTTCGACCATCGTGATTTGCAAGAACCGGAGCAACCCGGCAAAGACAAATAGCGCGGTAATGTAGAGGTGCTCGGAATGAAGACGGTTGACAACTTCATCCGAAACGGTGTACATGATATAGGAAACAATGATGACGCCGGACAGCAGCGAAATGATCGTATTGACAAAATCCATTGAATAATTTTTAGACGATGCCCGGATGGGAACCAGACCCTGTTGCGAAAGGATAAGATCATCTCTTCTTTTCCCCATTGCCAGAAAGTAGGACAACAGAAATACCATGATCACCAGCCATTGGGAGATCGGCACCTGCGCCAGCCTACCTCCGGCCACGGTTCGGATAAGGAAACCCGAAGACACAATCAGCGTATCGACAATCGCCACGTTTTTTAATCCCAGGGAATACATCACATTCATCACCAGATAGGCAACCAGGCTTATTCCAAAAGCCGTGCTGAACGAGAAGCCCCAGGGTAGGGCGATGGCCAGCAAGAGCACCAACAGCACAACGGCCGTGGTCTCGGAAATTTTGCCGGAAGCAAGGGGCCTGTTTTTCTTTTTCGGATGCAAGCGGTCTGTTTCGCGATCGCGATAGTCATTGATGATATATACGGCACTGGAAACAAGACCGAAGCAGATAAAGCCCTGTGCGAGGAGAAAAATCAAGCTCCAATTGGTAATCACTCCCGCAAAGAAGGCCGGTATGAAAATGAATGCATTCTTCGGCCAATGATGCAATCGAAGCAGGTAAAAATAGCGCATAGGGAGGTTACGATTTCATGAAAATAAAGCGACGAATAGTGATTTCAGGAGCTTGTAAGCCGTAAATTTGGATAAATTAATAGTATGAATAAGAGTGTTTCTACAAAATTTCTTGAAAACCCTTATTCCTATCTCCTAATCGATCTGATTCTCGTACTTCCTTTTTTACTCCTCCCGTTATTTGTCAGCCTTCCCTATCGCGTCAATATATTCCTGACCTATGAAGGCGCTTACCGGATGCTCCTGGGCCAGGTACCCTTTCAGGATTATGGGCAACCGATGGGCTTTGGATTTTGGCTTATTCCTCTTCTTTTCTTCAAACTATTCGGACCAACGTTCATGTCCCTCGTCAAAGCGCAAGTGTTTATTAATTTTATAAGCCTCGCCGCCGTACGCGGAATTTTATACAATTTAAAGATAAAACCGATTGCGATCACCCTATCGCTTTTGATCTTTTGCCTGACGTATGTGATTTATAATTTCTGGCCCTGGTACAATCACATCGTCGTGGTCTTTGAACTGGTCACGTTTTTCTTCCTTACTGCGTTCAGCAACGCAAAAAGTAAATGGGGATACTATCTCTGCCTCGTGTTGGCAGGCTTTTTTTGTTTCCTGACGATCTTCACCAAGCAGGATGTGGGAGGAATAAGTCTGCTTTATTGTTTATTCGCGTTGGGCTACATCAGCCTGACTGAAAAAAGTGTAAAACCCTTATTGCCGTTTATCCTGTCCTTTGGCGTGACGGCATCGCTGTTTATACTGCCCTTTCTTCACCACGACTTTCTGTATTGGTTCAACTACGGTCAACCGCCTCACAGTTCACGGATCTCGATCGGGTTGCTCCTCGATGTTTTTTTATCCAACTCTATACTCGAAAAAGTTTATCTTCTGATCCTGCTCGGAGCCGTTATCCTTCATGTCCCCTCCTTTCGCGCCTTCTATTCGGATCGCTCTCTTTTTCTGACCCTCACCCTGTGTGTCGTCCTGATCCTCCAATCCCTTGTCACCCGCGTGACGAGTCCGCTCCCCACCGATCACATGACCTATTTCCATACGTTTGCCTTCATCGGAGTGGCCCTTTTTCTTCCCTGGGAAAAATGGAGCAGGACGTATGCCTCCATCGGCATCCTTATTGTTTGCCTTGGCTTTATTTATTCCGCCGGTGTTTGGAAATATATTTCCAGCAGGATACCGGTACATGGCGTCGATGCCACCGCGACAGCACCCACCTCAAAACCCTGGGTGGAAGGAACGCTTCCCACACTTCGACACGTCCTGGTTCCTCCGGAAACCAACCGTGGAATTGAAGAAATCATGGCGTTGCCTTTTTTGCAAAAGAAGGAATTGAAGTACTGAACATGTCGGAGCTGACGTTTCTTGCTTATGAAATCGGATACGCCCCACTGACCAACCAGCCCCTTTGGTATCACCTGAATGTAGGGATGTTTCAAAAACAAGTAGATGAGATCAACCGCAAGGTGAATGAAGGGTATTATGATTTGGTCTTATTTCAAAGCATTACAAGCCTTCCTACATTTTACCCCCAGGCGATTTCAGACGAACTGAAGAAAAAATATCTGTTGTACGATACGTTTGAAGCCCCGCGTAAGTTGGAAGACTCTTCCATCGATGTTTTTATTAATCCCGACCTGGCCAAGGCGTATGCGTTGACGCCGGTGACCGGTGACCGGTGATCGGTGATCGGTGATCGGTGGCTTCTGACATAAGTTAGAATTATCTGCATTTATTTACAATAATTGTAATCGGTTAGAGAGTCCCAATCAACAAGGTAGTACTACCGATTACCGATCACCGATTACCGATTCCCACGCGCGCGGAGACCGGTGAATGATCGGACCACGGAACGTCGTGCGTAACCTTGTAATCCCTTGCCCGCAGGGAAGGGCTGATGAGGATCTGATCGATCCGAATGGGTAGTCCCAGAAACCGAAACGAGTATTGAAAACCGGCGCCCGACCCGGCAAAGGCGTCGGTTAAGAGTGAAGTTATTTTCCGATACGGATAACTGACCGGTGTTTCGTTGAAGTCGCCGCACAGGATGACCGGGTAAGGAGATCGCTGCACAAACCGATGAATCAGTTTGACGTGCCATGTCCTGGCCCGGATGGCGGCGCGGATTTTTCTTAAATTCCCCCTTACGGAATAACTCGTAAAATCATACGACATCAGGTGAACATTAATGACCCGGAGGGTATCTTTTCCTGTGGCCACATCTACCCACATCAGCCTATTGTACGAGTTGAAAGCAAATTCCATTTTGCCACTGCGAATAATGGGGTACCGGGAGAATATAAATAGACCCAAATGGTCGCCGAGCTTGGTGTGTTTTGACGAGGATGCCTTATGGTACCCTGGAATTAGGAATGGAACCTGTTTTCCCTCGACCATTTCCTGGAGGCAGATTATATCAAAATCATTTTTCGCTATCCACGTCTGAAAGGCTTGTTTATTTGAATCAAACTCGGCCCGCTTGATATAAAACTTCAATGCATTCATATTGTGTGTCACCAAATGCAAGGGTGCTGCAAATTGGTGGTCGGCCGGGATGAATGAAAATGAAGTTGAAAAAAGGGGCAGAGCAGCACACAGAATGCCTGCCGGGAGAATTGCCCACCGGGACCGGGTAAGGATAAAGTAAATCAACGCTCCCGCTATCAGGAGGGTAAAAGCCGGAATGGTCAACGAAAGTATTCCGGCGACGTACCACTCGTCGGGGGGAATTAAAACAGAACAAAAGACCGGGATAGATAAAAAAGTGATGATCAGAATCGTCAATCGAAGCCTTCGAAAAAACATTGATCAGCAGTAGGGATAAGCCATTGCAATATACGGATTTCAGTCGGTCGAAATTTCGGAGCAAAACGGGAGAAATCCGCCGATCTACGGCATCGACCGCTTAAAATTCCGTACCTTGTACTCTTCCTGAAAAGGCTTTCTGACCCTCTTTTAACCCTCCCAGCGATCGATTCCTGACTCATGACAACTACCCGGAAGATACGTTTCGAATACGGCAAAACACAAATCCTTACCAGCCCCCGGATGCGCAAGCGACCCGGCCTGGCGCGATTGATTTACGCGATCTTCGGATACACCAGCATCGGCAATTGGGCCCGCGCGCATATTTTCATTGACCGCCTCCGCCTCCTGCCCGTGTCCGGTTTTAAAAAGATCCTTGATCTTGGCGCAGGGTTGGGCGAGTTCACATTTATGATGGCGGAAGCCCTGCCGCAAGCTCACATTACCGCACTTGAAATCCTTCCCGGAAGAATTGACCTGTTGAAAGAAGTAGTGGCGACTCAGCACGTCACCAATGTGACCGTGTTTGAAAACAAGATTGAGGCGATACGTGAAAATGAAATTTACGATTTCATCTTCAGCATTGATGTATTCGAACATATCCTGAAGGAGGAGATGCCTTTTGACGAAAGCTATAAAAAACTGAAACCCGGAGGCTACCTCCTGGTAAAGATCCCCAATGTAACGCAGATCACGATCTTCCCCGATTCCTGGTTTGAAGAACACAACCAATGGGTGGAAGACGAACATATCGGCCAGGTATACAACCTGGAAGGATTAGCAGGCCGTTTTAAGAAAGCGGGCTTTACCATCATCCATCAATCCTACAGCGACGGCTGGACATCGCGGCTCGCCTGGGAACTGAGTTATTTCAGCGCCAAAGGCGGCGCCCTTACACAGTTATTATTCCTGCCCCTTGTCAAATTTATCTATCACATCGAATGGTTGATGTTCCCGTCCAAGAAGAATGGTAATGCGATTCAGGTGATTGGGAGGAAATAGTTTAGCACTTGGGGGTTAGGGCTTGGCTCTTGGTGAACAATACATGAACTCGGGTAAATAATTCTTGGCGATATCTGGTTGTGCAAAGGTATTACGGACGATATCCTGCTACCCACTATTTCTATAGGGACATTATGTAGCAGCACTGCGAAATAGTTGTTACACTAAACAACGAGTTCCCTATTTCGTCTCTACGAGACTCCATTTCTACCTTATGGTTTGTTTACCAATATTTCGTCCCTATGGGACTTGTAGTGCGCTGATCTTTGTTTCAGACTTGTAGCAGGCAGCCTTTCTTTTTAGCTTGTCGCGGCAGATCTTTGTTTTAGACTTGCGGCGGGCAGATCTTTGTTTTAGTCCAGAGGGACGAAATATCGGTAACCAAATTCTTACCACTGATACGAAGTCTCGTAGAGACGAAATATCGGTAGACAAATCCCACCCGGATAGGAAGACCTAATGATATTCATTTTTCTAAAAACAGGCCGCCCTTACGGGCTAATGTGCTTCCCTACTGCCTACACTCTTACCCCCCGTCAAATAGTTCTTCAACCTCATCGGCCAATCTTTATACATGCACGGTTTTTCAATGGCCAGAAAAAAGAGCACGCTGAAGAAGAGGAGCACGGGAACCAGCAAAGCAAACTGAATCAGAAGATTCACGGTAAAAATGGAGGTCACGGCAATGTGCCTGGTCACGCGGATGAAAAATTCAATGAGCGGCAAGTGAATCAGATAAATGGAATAACACATGCCGCCGATCGCCGTAATCCAGGGTAAGGTAATAAAGCGGTTCACCCACGTAGACCGGAAAACGGAATACACAAGAAGAAAAATCGAGAGCGCAAACACCAACCGGTTTGCAAAAAAATGTTCCCACGACCAGAAGTAGGTTGCGCTGGCATAGGCGAGGATGCTGAGATAATTGAAAATCTCCCGTTTCGTTATTCCCTCCTTCCATTCCGTCAGATAGATATCGACGAGGATAAATCCTGCCAGAAACAAGTGAAGATGACCGATAAGGGAAAGCCTGCTAAACTCCTTCATTACCCCTAAATACTGCTGCAACGCCATCCATACCAGGATGAACGAAACAAAAACACATCGCCGGAGCAGTTTGGGTTTAATCCGGAAGAAGAAGAGCGCCAGAAAAGGCGCCAGGGTATAAAATTGTACTTCAATCTCCAGTGACCAAACCGGTGGGTTGATAATACTCCAGGAATCATAGAGGATATTGTGCAAATAGACGAGGCTCGCCAGATAATGAGGCAGCATATCTTTAAATGAGTAATACCCCATTGCTACCAGGGATGCCGCGAGCAGCGTCATGACAATGATATAGGGAGGTTCCAGCCGGGTAAGCCTTCGCCAGAAATAACTTCTCAGGGAAACTTTCCTTGTGCCATGAAGGTAATAGGAGGCAAAAGGAAGTCCCAACACGAAGCCGCTGACAACAAAAAAAATATGGACGCCCATAAAGCCGCGGTTAGCAATAAAGGTGATGATGTCGTACTCCGGCCCGGGAGTGAACGCAATCGAAGTATTCCGCGTAAAGCGCTCACATAAATGGGTGACCACAACCAGAAAGATGGCGATAAACCGCAATCCATCGATTTCTCTGATGATTTTTCCACCCGTGGTGACGCGGGCCAGCCGGGCGGGTAACGTCCGGAAAAAATCACTAAGGCTCATCGGGGTAGGGATGTATCGCGGACTTAATCGATTTTCGCTTCGGCGTCTAACCTGCTGATAAATTCCTTGTAGCCTTCAATGTCGGGCAACGGGACGCCAACCAGGGATTCAAGGATTATTTTGACGCCATTGTAATTCGCTTGCGCCTCAATCACCAATTCGGATTGATCGTAATACGCTTGCACAGCCGCACGGTATCGTTCAATGTTAATCTCGCCTGTGGAAAACTTCTTTTCAGCATCCTTATACATTGTACGGAAGTCTTCCTTTATCTGTGCCCTGATCTTAATGAACTTATAGTATTGTTTTAACTTCTCCAGATTACCCAATATCTCTTCACGGACCGTTAGTTTCTTTTCGTTAACAAGGTGCGCCGCGTTAATAAGCCGGCCATTCGCAGCACGGGTTTGCAGGGGGATGTTGACGAAACTGCCCAACGTCACCCGGACACCAAAGTTATACCGCGGATAATATACGTTGGTCAAGGAAGCGTTGGGATGCAGCGTGTACTCATTCAGGTTACCATTGGCGTAAATATCGTCCAGCCACCGCCATCGCGCTACGCCTTTTTCTTTTTGGGCTATATCAACATTTTGGATCACCACAAGGTTGGAAGGATGATTATTCCAGGCCAACTGGACCAGCCGTTCTTCAAAATTCTTGGTCACAACACGATCGGGGAGAATGATCTTGTTATAGTCAATCGATTGAGCGTGCGCCGCCAACGGAAAGATCAGGACAGGTAAGAATCTAAGAAATTTCATCGGTTTGTATTTATGTCTGATTGATTCTCTTTGTTAAATGTGCCTCTTATTTTACCATGGGTATCCACTGCGCTGGTTTCATCCAGTTTCCTGAGTTTAACGAGGAGGGCCATGATGATATAAAAAATCAAAATCGTCGGCACCTGGATCAGCGCTTCTTGCGGAAAGTTTGCCACGACGAGGCTGAATACGACGCCCAACAGCCCGGCCATGTAGCTCTTCAGCAACGGATCTTTCATCCGGTAATAATTCCTGATTCCTACCATCAGGGTTACCGAAAAAAAGACACAGTATACTATCAATCCGATCCACCCCAGTTCCACAGCGACACGCCGGTAGCCGCTATCGGGCGCAAATTTGGCCAGCTCGGAATCAGGAGTAAAGCGGGCGCTCCAACCCCCAACACTTCCCAGCCCCGCACCAAAGGGATGGGCCTGGATAAAAGGTTCTATATAGGCCTGGCTCTTTTCGCGTACCTGATAGGATGGATCCTCGCTCGGTTTAAAGGCCGACCGTATTCGCTCCAGGCTGCTGGTGGACATGAATGGCCCCAGGTTCCGGATATCAGAAAAAATAATGCCCACGCCTATGGCCCCGATCACAGTGCATAGAACGATAATACGCTTTTGAAGGGTGATGAGCGTAAAGAAGATCAAGCCCGCCGGTATCATCGCATAGGCCGTGCGGGTTCCGGCATAGACCATCGCCAGAAACATAACGACTGCGCAAAAGGTGAGAAAAAATTTATACCAGAATTTGAACGGGCCTGCCAGCAAGGCAATACAGAATAATCCCGTATAGGCCATTAATATTCCGAACAACGTAGGATCACTGAAGAACGAAAATATCCGGTAGCGACCCCAATTCACAATTAAATTAAACCGGAAGTCATCGGCCGCTACCCAATCCTTCTCGATTTGAAATAGTCCGTGAAATTCCTGAAACAAACCGTACAGCGCTCCGATCAAACTCAACCCAATCCACAGGTTGATGAGGAACTTGACGAACTTCAAACTGTCAACCGCCTGCAGCACGATAAAATAAAAGGTCATTAACAAGGCAATCCCGCGGATCACGTAGAGCCAGGCTTCCCGCGATGCCATGGGATTGAAGAACTCAAGCAAATTATAAATGATCCAGGCCCATACTACATGGCTGATCGGATTTCCTGAAACCACAAAATCATGCTTTCTCCACTTGTCCAGCAGCAGCCCAAACAACATCGCGCCCAGAAAAACATCCAGGGCCACCCCCATCGGGATATCTTCGTAAAAGCGCTTCACGCCCAACGAATAGGATACGATCATCAGGCAGACAATTCCGAACTTCAGGTTGACTATCGAGTAGAGCACCGCCGGCACGCCCAGGATGAGCCCGATGGCGATGATCCCAAACTCCAGACCAAACAAGGAAATCCCCAACGCTATTCCCACCGAAACGAGCAACACAATAACATACATCACCGGTGACCGGAGTTTTCTCAGCAATCCCTGATGGAACCGACTCATGCGGGTTTGAAAGAGGGAACCTCGTTCATCCCGGGCCAGTTTAAGAATATAGTTTTGCTCCATCAACATAGGCGTTACAGTACAACAATCAACAGGAAGAAGTAAATCAGGGTGGCCGCCACGATGATTTTCAGGATCACCTCCATTGCCCTTTTTTCCAGCGGCAATTCTTCCTTCCCCGTCAGCCTTTTATTCTTTTCCGTCATGACGCTTTACGACAGTAGGGGTCCACGATCTTCCAGAATTCACTTACCCTCGCCTCCCAGGTATTACCCGATGCCTTTTTTACGCGACCCGATTGCTTTTCAGCAGAATCCGTCCGCAGTTCATCGGACAAGGAGGCAACAAACTCCTTTTTCGTTCTGGCAATTTTGATGACATCTTCAAACTCATTTAGATCCGGCGAAAAGTTAGTCGTGACCACGGGCTTGGCAGCGGCCAGGTATTCATTCAATTTCAACGGGTAAATACTTTCCGTTAATGCATTGCATAAGAAAGGGATGATGCCGCAATCCATAAACCGCACGTAGGCGGGAAGTTCGGTAAGACGTTTCGAGCCGGTCGTGATGACATTCGGTAGTTCTTCCAGGCGGGACCGCTCAAAGTTCGACCCGGTTGGGCCGACCAGCAGGAGCACATACTCCGGATGGTGTGTTGCGATGTCGGTCAATAAATCGTAGTCCATCCGATGATCGACATGCCCGATATAGCCAATTATTTTCTGATCGACCTGTTCGATCTCCCTGGGCCGCCCGATGGCGGTTTCCCGCGCATGCTGAAATAATTTAAAGTCGGCCGCGTTGGGCAAATAAAATACGTGGTTTGAAAGTTGGCGGGCGTACTCACTCAGACGCTGCGACGTGGTCAGCGTGAGATCAAAATTCCGGATCATTTCCTTTTCCAGCGACCGGCCATGCTTTGCTGTATAGTATTTCGACGCCGCAATATTGTCTACGCAATGATAAATCTTACACAAGGGACGGAAGGCGTCCATGTTTGGAAAATAAAACGGGTTAAAGGAATTAATATAAATAAAGTCGTTGATCCGGTGATCGCGAATGGCGGAAGCGATGGCGCGCCGAACGATCGCATTGTTGATCCGGCTTAGGAAACGGTGTACCCTACCGGCAGGCAAAAAGTTGGCTGGAAGGGTAGGATGGGAAGTGACGTTGATCAGGTTAGGGTTGTCATGGTCAATCCTCCTGTATTTATCAAGGCCGAAAAAAAACGCCATCATCCTGATCCGGACCGGTTTTGTAAATAAGCCTGTGATCATGTCTTTTACCGTGAAAGGATTATCCACGTAAAATACGCGGTGGGTACGCGACAATTCCTTGGCCATCGACAACGCCGTCGAAAAGTACGGACCGTCCCAGCGGGGCAAAGCAAACATTATAATATCCTTGTTGTTCATTCTTAAAATTTAAAATTGGGGGTAGCCTTCGGTTTTAAATCTTACCTATTAAATTTTAAATTTCAGCGTATTCCGCCAATCCAATAAAAAGTGAAATGCGTTCTTATAGTACAGGGCCATATAATAGATCACATTCTTCATGCTTACGTCAAAAATCTTTTTCAACACGAAATGACCCGCTACCGATATAATCACATAAGAAAGCAACGTGCCGTAAGCGGCACCGATTACGCCCATCGCGTGAATAAAAATGGCATTGCTGATGATATTGATGATGAGCGCAAAAAGGAGCAACGCAAAATTCATGTGTGGACGACCCGAAGAATCCATGGCCATCCCGAACTGCCGGTTGAAGGGCGTGATCAGGCCAAAGAGTATGGTCACTCTCAAAATATCGGCCGACGCGGCATAGGCACTCCCGGCAATAAGATAAATGATATGATCCGCCAGCAAGAACGTTATCAAAACAACCGGAACGGTAACGGTCAGCGTCAGGCCAACGGATTTCTCATACAACGATTTCGTGACCACCTCGCCCTCCTGGCTGATCCGGTAGGTGCTGTGGGGATATACTACTTCGGCGATCGAGGTAGCGGGGTATTCAATGAGATTGGACAACCGCATAGCCGAACTGTACAGGGCAACACTACTGGCATTGAGGAAATAGCCAACAGAGAATTGATCGACGCTCTTAAAAAAAATAGAACATAGGTTGGTTCCCATTACATATTTTCCAAAATGAAATACGCGTTTGGTAATCGTCCAGTCCCATTCAAACCTTGACTCCACCAGCCGCCGGGAGGAAAGGAAGGCGATGATCAATCCGATGAAAGTACAAGCGGCGTGTACAACCACCAGTCCAACGAGGGACACGTCAATCCTTAGAAAATAGATAAACAGCACGGCGAGGAATAAACTCCCCTGACGGCCAAAGGCAGTCCAGAAAATGCCGCTAAAGCTTGACTTGGCCTGCTGTAAGTAATTGAATTGAGAAAGGGGCACCAGCAAGGCCATGGTGAGACCATAGTAGAGGAACATGGGCCGCAAGGCCGCTACTCCAAAAGCAGATCCGAATCGCTCCGCAAAAAGGACCATCGTCAGGTAAATAACGAGGGAATAAAATAAATTGATTATCCAGGATGCGCTAATCACTTTGTTCGAATCGGCAAGGGTATGGGAATGCAGGAGTTTGATCAAGGCATTTTGAAGGAGGCCGTTCCTGGACATTTCTACGATGGTGGTAATGGTGAGAAACAAACTCCAGGCACCAAAATCATGTTGCGGTAAATACCGGATCAGAAAATAAAAACTCCCGAAACCAAAAATCAAAACGCTCATGCGGGAACCTATTGAATAAACACCCGATCGGATCCATTTCGTATTCTTGATGATCTCATCAGCCATCGCAGGAAGTACTAAAACAAGTCCTGTACCTGGACTTTGTTGAGAACCGTGCCCAGCATCTTCCCTTTTACCGATTTCAGATATTGAATGGATTCCTTGTCCAGGTAGTTCAATACTGTTTCTGCACCAAAGACCGCGATTACCTTATCCACGTATTCGATCAATTCCTTACTATCGGAATACTCGTTCAGAGATGAACCTTCCATCAGAATATAATCATATCGGGAGGACAAATTATCAATCACATCCTTGAAATCCCTTCCCGCCAGGATCTCCGATGGTGAATCGTACCCGCCAATGTTTCCAATAATATCGACGCCCTGGAATTCCGTCCGATAGATAATACTGCGCCGGTCGCTCGTTTTTTCGTCTGTGTTTTGACCGCCCCCGTTACTTCCGTTGCGGTTGTTATCCTTCTGTGTATCCTGATGGGTTTCCTTGTATTCATACTCATTATCCTTTGTATTCTTCGCGTCGGGCTCTCTTCCCTCCGGCTCTTCCGGGGATTTTTCGTCGTTCACCCGTTTGAGAAGCTTGGGCTGATCCAGTTTAGGCAATAACATTTTGGTCAGGGAGTTATGCCTGAAATTCGTATCGATAATCAATACTTTTTTGTTGATCAGACTCAGGGTATACGACAGGCAAATGATCATAAATGACTTGCCGACTTTTACCTGCGTACTGGTGATCAGAAATACCTTGCTCTTCGAAGTCTGTATTTCATACCGGAGCTTTCTTAGAAAGTGAATAAATATCTCCGATTCCTTATCGACATTTTTGTTGTTGAACGTTTTTACCAGGTTAAAGCCTGCTGTCTTTATCAAATTAACGGAACCGATGTTCTTCAACCCGGTAATCCGTTCAAGCCTCGAAGCCTGCCGAAGGCTGAAGTCCATATACTCGATGGCCAGGATAACGATCACACACAGGGCTAAACTTCCTGCACCGGCCAGGGCCATGAGCATTAATGCCTTGGACGGTTCGGCTTCGTAACTGGGCTGGCCAATAAGGGTCTGCCGGATAGAGCTGCCGATTACCAGGGCCTTGTTCTTGGCCGTATTGTATTTGTCTTGTACAAGCGCGTAGTCATTGGAAGCAAATTCCACTGCCCGGGTGAGGTCCGACAGCCCTGCTTCCTTGGTAGCAAACCCGGACACATCGTATTTTAATCTGCGCAACCCCTGCTCAATGGAAGCCAGGTTTGACTTCGAAATTCTCAGCTCCAGCTTGAGCTGGTCGCGCTCCTTTTCCAATGCCTTTGAATCGTCGGCCGACGAACTTCTATTCATGGCATCCAGGCGGCTTACTTCCAGTTGAAGCTCGTCGCGAAGGCGGTTCACTTTTGCTTTGCTGGCTTCCGTACTGGAGTTGCTTGACTCGGAAATTTGTCTTCGTAAATCGATGACCCGCTGATTTACCTGAATGACCTCTTGCTGGTTGCTCTTTCCGGAACTCTGAATCCTTCCTTCCGCGTTATTCAATGAGAGTTCAAGACCATTCATGGTTTTCTCCTCTTTGTCCCGGTTCAATTCATAATCGGCAATCAATGTAATTTTGCTTTCACTCTCCGCAGTGTAGTTCGAGACATTATTGGTGACCTTATAGGTGTTTAAGTTGGCCGACTTTTCATCCAGCGTTTTTTTCTTCTCCTTCACCAACGCCTCCAGAAAATCAATGGATTCGGAAGACCGATCCACTTTCAGCGCTTTATTATAGTGAATAAATTCCTCGCAGGCCGCATTCACGATGAGCGCCGAGAGGTATGGATTTTCAGAAACGTACTCCACGGATATAAAGTCGGAACTGGTTACCCGGGCAATCCATAATTTCTTAACCAGCGATTCATGATCGTATTCATACCCCTTCAGGATAGCATACAGTACCCGATCATCCGGATCCACGGAGTTCAATGGTTTGAAATGTTCGAGCCGGCTTTTGAAGATGGGTTTCGCCCATGCCAGTTTCTTTTGATCCACCACCACATCCGCCGTCCTGTCCGAAGCTTTGAATTCCCTGAACGGTTTAGAATCTTCCAGGTCATGGAGGATAAGCCGGTAGGAAACCAAACTCAACACCGGAATCGAATTCATGGATTCAATGATGTTGGTGAAGTTGGTATTGATCTCAAACGGGTTGGTGCCACCCTCATTCAACTTCACGTCATCATCGGTTGTAAATCCGGTGGCGATTTGCGCTACGGATTTATACTTTTTATCCATCCTGGAGATAAAAAATACCGAACAAACAATCGTAAGGACCGGGATGCCTATCAGTATCCACACTTTACGCCGGAATATTCTTAAAATCGTGAGAAAATCCATGTATTAAATCTTTACGGGGATACTAAAAATCTTGTGCCAAGGCGGGCCGAAATAGCCGATTTTATGGCTCAAACGGCGATTCTAACGATAAGAGGTAGGTGGTTTTACCGGTAAAATCTGATCCGCACGGTTTCCTGGTCGGTGGGCAACATTTTCTCTGACGGTTCAATCCCAAACGTGATTCTGCTGCCTTCAATACCGGATCGCTTCAACTGATCCAGGATGGCGAGCAAGCGCATCTTGCAGATTTCCAAATCATTGGTTTCCGGATTCTTCAACGCCAGCAGGGCACACCGTATCTCATTCTTAGCCAGCACCGTATTATTAATTCTCCCGAGCGTTTGCTTTTGACCTTCGCTTAAATCACTGATCTCCCGCTTGAAATGCAAATCGAGCGGGCTGCCAAATAAATCCTTTATTTCTTTGTCACTCAGATACCGCCGGCCGGCGACCTCCTTTACGGGTACAGCCTGCGGCGCAATCTTCGCTGAATAAATATCCGCCAACCCTCCGGCACGGTTGCTGGAAAAATAGGCGACGCTATCGCCGTGCAACGAAAAAAATGCATCAAACCCTTTGGAATTCAGATGCTCTCCAAGGTTTCGGGGAGCAGACCAAACCTCCCAGGAATCGTACAGTCGGTCACAGTAAAAAATATCCGCATCCCCCAACCCCGGATGACCATTGCTGGAAAAAAAAAGTCGTTTTTTGTCGGCCGACAAAAACGGTGAGATTTCAAAACCTTTGGTGTTGATCGTCGCGCCCAGGTTAATGGGTTTCGACCAGTGTCCCGAGACGTCACGGGTCGTGACATATAAATCCTCCTCGCCATAGCCGTCCTGCCCTTTCATCGAAAGGAAGATCACGTCAAAATCGGGTGAAACAAATACGCCTAAGAAGCTGGCGGTTTCCAGATCCGGAATTCGTATCAACTCCGGTCTTGACCAGGTCTCACTTATCTTTTTGATGAAATAAATTCCCTTCGGAGACTTCCCTGGCCAGGTGTCCGTCAAATACAGGGTGGTACCATCCTTATTCATTCCAACAATAGTGTTATTGCCCTTGGTATTGATTTCCGACAGGTTAGTCGATTTTCCCCACCGGCCGGCCGAACCATCCCAACGACTGATCCACACGTCTGACCCTGAATAGACACCGCCCTTGTTCTCCGGCTCCAACGTGCGGGCGAAATAGAGGGTCTTTCCATCCGGAGAACGCAACGGCATGGATTCTTCAACGTTTGAATTAACAGTGGCCGGAAGCCTCATGACGTCTCTAAAGTCCAGCAACTGCGCCCGGGAAAGAACGGGAAGGGCAAGGAATAGAATACAAATAAAATAGTTCATCGCGTGCATACCTTAACCTATCGGCCATTCTTAAATACAATGAGCCCGGATGGGCCATTAAAGACTACGCTCCATCAGCGCCTACCAAAGCCTCGATTTTGACTCATTGGGATTAAACAAGGCAACTCCCACCACCAGTTCGTGAACGTTTACGTTCAAACTGCTCAAGCCTGAAAAATAATGATCGTAAGCATAGTTGACTGTAAATTTTCCGTTCACAGCAAGGCCAAAAAGCAAAGACATTTTGGAGCCGCTGGTATAGCCTGCACCAACGTAAATCAATTCCTTGTACCGAAGCCTGCTGTTCACGGCCCACATCAAATCATATCCGTCCGCTTCCGTCAGTTTTATTCCTGAATTTAAAGACAAGGAACTTCCGACCTTGATGTTGGTTCCCGTCTGCATGCTAAATTGTCTTTTATTGCTGATGCTTAGCTGGTGATCTCCGCTCAGGCTTTTGATGCCAAGGTTAGTCGACGAAAAAGCCAGATACGATCGTTCGGAATAGACAACCGTCCCAAAGTCAATCGATGCTGAATTCTGATTTCCCGGATTGGACTGCATGAGCTGTTGATAAAACACGTCGTTAACCGGATCCCGGACGGTGTACCCATTGAAATCGACCCGTTGGCTTCCATAGGCCAGGCGGGTTCCCAGGGAAACATTTAATTTATTCGAGATCGGCAGGTGATAGGCATAGTTGGCATTTAAACTCACCGAAGTATACGGTCCGACTGTTCTGCTGGTCGCCATCCCTCCGATGCCTTGTCTCCTCCTCAATCTCCGGTTGGATTTGTGTTCCTCAAAGGCTTCGAGATTACTGATCCGCAACGAATTTCTCTTCAACGATGCCTGCCTCGAAGCACCCAGGGCGCCATAGGCGCTAATGAATACATTACTATTCTTTACGCCAAAATCATTCCCACCGATCCGGTATCCCATTTTCAGATCCATATAATCCTCCATTCCTGTAAACCCCGCATTCACACCAGCGAGATTGAGGTAGTATTGGGTGTAGTCCACTTCCTGGGCATGCACATTCATGGAAAGCAATAGCAGCGTGCTAAAGCCAATCGCGGGAGCGTATTTTCTTGTTTTCATTTCAGTATAGTTACAGTTCCCCGGTAGGTTCTCTTGCCACTGCCCAGATCAATGTTATAAAAATAGGCCCCCGCCGGAAGGTCTTTGCCCTTTGTCTTGCCATCCCATTTGCAGGTCACATCACCACAATCAAAGACGCGATTTCCGTTTTGATCAAAAACAGCAATTTTAATCTCTTTGTAAAACTGCAGATTGACAAAATCCCAATAATCATTGACCTTGTCGCTGTTCGGTGTAAACGCGCTGACAATACTCAGTTCAGGAAATGCATTGGTGACCCGGATGATCCTTGACACCCTGTTGCTCTCATCGACGCTGTCTTTAACCACAATGGCCACCATCCTGAACGAAAGAGAAGTATCTCCGGAAACCGGACTGCTGAATAAGACCTGACGGAGCGCGGTTTCATAATTTGACCTTGTATCTCTACCCGCCAAGACGAGTTCGCCTTTCAGCGGATCGAAGGTGGAGGTGATCTTTGGGTTAGAGGCGCCGTCCCATGCCAGCCAATCTCCGTTTTTGTACTGCGCGGACAATCCAATCGTGGCGCCGAACATGAAGCCATTATCGGAATCACTGACGATCAGCATTTTTGTAACGGGCGTTGGCTTGTCTCCAAGGTCATACACCATCGGTTCTGATTCCATGTTGGAAAGAACAGGCGGATGATTGACCGGAATTACCGTAATGGAGAGGAGGGCATCTGCCACTGCAGTAGACGTTCCATCAAATACATTCCACTTTAAGGCATCCGGTCCGCTGTAGTTGGCGTTGGGCAAATAGCTGAAATCATTTAGTTTGCCATGAGCCACCGCGATTTTATCTCCCGGTACAATCTTTTTGCCAAGCCAGAACAGGTAGCCGTTAGCAGGGGGTTGAACAATTTTTATAGAAACGATAGAGTCCCCGGCATAAGCCGAAAAATTTTTATGAAAGAGGGCATAATCGAAAATGAATTTCGAATTTTCAGCTGTCTCGATCAGGAAATCGGTCAAGGTAGGCGGAAGACTGGAGACAACGGAAAGGATGCCTGCCACATAAGTGAAATTGTAGTTATTATCCAGTCCCGCGGAGACCGTGATAGCATATGTACCCAACGGTGAAGCAGTCGTAGCGGCTGTCAACGCTATCGGTGGTGTATCAATTGCGGCCGGTGTGTCTCCATTGACAAATCCGCTATAGGCGATGGTCAGCGGAGGGTTCGGCGATGCAACCAACCGGATTTGATTATTTGCGGTGGCCGTGGACATTGCTTTGTTCACCAGCAAGGTGCTGGCGACATAATTGAAATCGTAATTCGTGGAAGCACCACCGGACGCCGTGATCGGATAACTCCCGGAATTCGATAACGCCGTGGCCGTCGTGGATGGTATTGGGAGGGTAGCGATTACGGCGGGGCTCTCTCCATTCATAAAGCCAGTCCAACTGATCGTCAGCGGCGGGTTTGCCTGACCATACGTTTTTGATTTAGTATCGGGCGTGGCCGTTAGCAATGCTTTTCCAATGGTCAGCGTGCCAGTCTGAAATATAAAACTATAGTTAGGCGACGTTCCTCCACTCAATGAAATGGGGTACGTACCGGTAATGCTCGCCGGGGTCGCCGTCGTGGTCGATGCGGGAGCCGTAAGGTTCGACGGATCATCGCCATTCACAAAACCAGAATAGGTAATAGCAAACACCGGGTTCGCCGATCCATATGATTTGGAAGCATCATCGGGCTTGGCGATAAGAGATGCCGGGGCGATTGTCAATGTGCCGTTGATATAATTGAACACATAATTATTGTCCGTCCCATTAGCCGAGACAATTGGGAAATTGCTTCCGGCAGGGCTGCTCACAATGGCGGTACACGTTGCCGTCGGAGGGGTGTCAATCACTCCGGGTGAATCTCCATTCACAAAACCGGTATAGTCAATCGCAAAGGCCGGGTTGGATGCCCCATACGGCCTGCCGGCGCTGGAGGCCGTGGCGGTGAGGCTTGCTGTCGTAACGTTGATATAAACCGTGCTTATCACGGGGTTGTAATTCACGTTATCGGCCGGTGTAAAATTGGCAATCAAAGCCTGGTTAGCACCGGCGTTGAAAACCGTGCCCGATGAAGGCGAATAACTGAACATACCCGGCACATTCGATGCTGCATTGAGCTGCCCGGACGCCAATACCGTACCATATATAATGTCGGCAGGGTTCGCCCATGTGATCACGGGGTTATCTTTGACACTGACTGTTATCTGCACCTGGGTATTGTTTACCGTGTTGTAATTGGCTCCGTCTGTCGGTGTGAAATTGACAAAAAGCCTTTGGTTAGCACCCTCCGGCAATACCGTGCCGTTGAGCGGTGAATACACAAATGAACCTGGCACGTCGGCGGTTGCGTTGAGTTGGGTCGGGCCTAAAGGGACGCCAACCTTGATGGGGAGCGGCTGCGGCCAGGTCACAACAGGCGTTGCGATGTTTACTGTAATTAATGTAGTGACTCCATTCACCACATTGTAATTATCCCCATCGGTCGGACTGAAATTTAATGACAACACCTGATTGGCCCCTGTGTTCAGAACGGTTCCAATGGGCGGAGTATAAGTAAATGTACCGGGTGTAAGGGAGGATGCATTGAGTTGTGTCGTGCTCAGCGCTGTGCCATAATCAATTCCCGAAGGATTGGACCAGGTGATTTCCGGAGTTGCCTTGTCTACGGTAATGAACGCCTGGGTGCCATTCACTGAACTGTAGTTATCAACATCGGTCGGGGTAAAATTTACACTCAATACCTGATTAGGCCCGGCGCTTAAGACTGTTCCCAGGGGCGGATTATAAATGAACGTACCCGGTACATCCGCTGTCGCATTGAGTTGCGCAGACCCTAATGACCCACCATACGTAATGTTCGCAGGATTCGCCCAGGTAATCACCGGGCTGTCCTTCAGGTTGACAGTTAGTAACACATGCGTATTATTCACATCCCGGTAGTTGTCCGTGTCCGTCGGTCTGAAGTTGACAGACAGGGTTTGATTAGCACCAGCGGCCAATACGGTGCCGTCGGGTGGAGAATACAATAAAGTTCCGGGTACACTCGATGTAGCATTGAGTTGGACCTGACTCAGGGCTACCCCAACCCGGATAGGCAGTGGCGCAGGCCAGGTCACGATGGGCGTTTCTTTGCCTGCAGAAATTTGTCCCGTTACCACAATCACTGCATTATAATGGATACCATCCGTGATGTCGACTTTTTCACCGGCACGCACCATGTTGACCAAAAGCAACATCAGTAGTAAGAAATTAATCACTATGTAATTGATCCGTCTCATCATTTCAATAGGGTTACCGTTCCATGGTAGGTTCGCTTGCCCCTATCCAGATTAATAGTATAGAAATAAGGTCCCGCGGGAAGCTCGTTACCTTTGTTTTTACCATCCCATAGGCAGGCCTTATCACTACAATCAAAGACGCGTATGCCATTTTGATCAACAACGGAGATGTTGATCTCCTTGTAAAACTGCAGGTTGACAAAATCCCAATTGTCATTGACTTTGTCACTGTTCGGGGTAAAGGCGTTGACAATGCTCAATTCAGGAAATGCATTGGTGATCCGTATAACCCTTGTGGCCAGGTTGCTTTCAGCGCTGCTATCTTTCACGGCAATGGCCACTATCCTCACGGATTGGGCAGTATCCCCCGAAATCGGCCGGCTGAATAAAATATGGTGGAGTGCTGTTTCATAATTTGATTTTGAATCTTTCCCTGTCAACAGGAGTTCACCCTTCTCGGCATTGAAGGCAGGAATGATCGCGGAACCAACGGTCCGGACCCATGTTAGCAAATCACCTTTTTTGTAATTCTCCATCAGGGTGATCCTTGCGCTGCTCATGAAACTATCATCCACATCACTAACAATCAACTCATTTGAAATAGGTATTGGTGTATCGCCAAGGTCATATAGAAGAAGGCCTGATTCGATATTGGTCAGAATGGGGGGTTGATTGAGCGGATTATTGCTTTCTGTATTGACATTGATAGCAACGGTAGTGATCACCAGGTTATAGTTAGTATCGGTGGGGGTAAAATCGGATGTCAATACCTGGTTGGCCCCTGCCAACAAGATTGTTCCGGCGGGTGGGTTGTAAATAAACGTTCCGGGCATATCCGCCGTCGCATTGAGTTGCACGGATCCCAATGGTATACCATACGTAATGTCGGCCGGGTTCGCCCAGGCGATCACCGGGTTGTCGTTCGGGTTTACTGTTATTCGTACATGCGTATTATTCACCGATCTGTAATTGATATTGTCTGTCGGCGTAAAATTGACAGACAGGGTTTGGTTAGCACCAACCTGCAATACCGTGCCGCTTACAGGTAAATACACGAATGTTCCCGGTACATTGGCCGTGGCATTGAGCTGGGTCGGGCCCAGGGCAACCCCAATCGTGATAGGAAGAGGTGCCGTCCATGTCACGACGGGCGTTTTCCTTCTTGCCGTTTGCAGCGCCAGCCCCTTAACAGCATTGTTATAGGTTGCATCAGCCGGGCGGACTATCTCCCATGCATACACACTGCTAACAGAAAGCAAATGCAGTGCAGTGAATCCAATCCCTATGAAACTTATTACCCTCATTACTTCAATATACTCACCGTTCCTCGGTAGGTTCTTTTGCCACTATCCAGATTAATCGTATAAAAATAAGGTCCGGCGGGAAGCTCCCTGCCCTTGTTTTTGCCGTCCCATTTGCAATCCCGATCACCGCATTCAAAGACACGGGTACCGTTCGGATCAAAGACGGATATTTCAACCTTTGTGTAAAATTGAAGGTTGACAAAATCCCAATAGTCATCGACTCCATCATTGTTCGGGGTAAAGGCATTGACGATACTGACTTCGGGAACCACTTCCGTCCTTATTTGGATCATTCTCGACACCACGTTACTGTCATCGATGCTGTCATTCACGGACAGGGCCACGGTCCTGGCGGAACGGGTAGTATCTTCTGTAACCGATCTGCTGAACAGCACATGGTGGAGCGCCGTCTCGTAATTTGCTTTGGAATCTTTCCCCGACAACAGGAGTTCCCCTTTCACCGTATTGAAGGAAGCCGAGATGGTTGAGTTGGAACCGCCGCCCAGGGATAGCAAATCCCCGGTTTTGTAATTCTCTGTCAGGGCTATCCTGGCACTGAACATTAAATTATTATCAATATCGGTTAGGAGTACTTTTTGTGTAATGGCTACGGGCTCGTCGCCGGCACGATAGAGAATCGGTTCCGATTCCATGTCAGACAGGACAGGGGCATCATTAACAGGTATAACGGTTATAGAGATGCGTGCGTCCGTTGTTGCTGTAAACGTACCATCAAATACATTCCACGTTACGGCGTCCGGACCATTGTAATTGGGATTCGGCATATAACTGAAATCACTTAGATTGCCATGGACAGTAGAGATTTGATCCCCCGGTGCGATCTTCTTACCAGCCCAGAACAGATCGCCGTTGACGGGAGGCTGAATAATTTTTATAGCAATAATAGAGTCGCCGGGATACCCCAGAAAATGCTGATTGAAGAGGTCATAGTTAAACACAAACCGCGAATCTTCATTGGTCGCAATTTGAAGATCATTGATACCGGGCGGAAAGCTGGATATAACGGAAAGGGTACCCGGTACATAAATGAAATTGTAGTTATCGTCTGCTCCGGAGGAGACGGTGATCCCATAATCCCCCACAGGCGATTTGGTCGTTGCCGACGTCGACGCTACCGGAGGCGTATCAATCACCGCCGGGGTCTCCCCATTGACAAACCCGCTATACTGGATCGTGAACGGCGGGTTTGGCGAATCGAACAAACGGCTCTTGCTGTCGGCAGCGGCCGTGAGAGTCGCTTTATTCACCGCTATCTTTCCTGAAACGTAGGTGAAATCGTAATTCGTTGCAGTACCTCCGGAAACGGTGATCGGATAACTGCCTGCATTGGATTGCGGCGTGGCGGTAGTCGACGGGGTTGGAAGGGTAGAAATTTGAGCTACACTTTCTCCGTTTACAAATCCCGTGTACGTGATAGTAAACGGGGGATTGGTTTCTCCATAAATCCGGGACTGATCATCGGCTGTAGCCGTTAGCACGGCTTTGGTTATGGTAAGGGTGCCATTGGTAACCACAAAATTGTAATTCATCGTCGACCCGGTCAGGGTTATCGGGTAGCTCCCTGCATTGCTGGCCGTTGTCGCCGTTGTCGTTACGACAGGCGCGGTGATGGTGGCGGCGTTATCGCCATTAACAAAGTCGGCGCTCACATACGTAAACGTGAGGGCGGGATTTGCCTGGCTGTACATTCTTGATTTATCCTGAACCGTTATTCTCAGCGGAGCTTTGACAATGGTCAACGTCCCGTTTTGTAATGTTAACGTGTAATTGACCGCGGATCCACCGCTCAGGGAAATAGGATACGTTCCAACGTTACTTGACGCCGTAGCGGCCGGGCCACTCAGCGTGGGTGGGGTAATGGAAGTGGCATTGTCGCCATTCACAAAACCGGTGTACGTAATCGTATTCGGCGGGTTAGCACTACCATAGGCCCTTGATTTGTCATCAGCCTTGACCGTCAGCGCGGCCTGTGCTACAGTAATCAAAACAGTCGCTCCATTAACGACGTTGTAGTTGGTTGCATCGGAAGGAGCGAAATTGACGGAAAGGGATTGATTCGCACCGGTCTTCAGAACAGTGCCACTCGGCGGCGAATAGGCAAATGCACCCGTGGTCGTTGCACTGGCGTTGAGCTGCATGACACCCAAGGGAGTACCATAGGTAATGCCAGCCGGTTTAGGCCATGTAATCGTTGGGGTAGCTTTAGTCACTGAAATCAACACGGTCGTTCCATTAACTACATTATAATTCGTCTGATCGGTGGGACTGAAATTAACCGACAGCGTCTGGTTTGACCCTGCATTTAATATCGTTCCCTGGGCTGGGGTATAAATAAACGTGCCAGGCACGCTGGCCGTCGCATTCAACTGCACGCCGCTTAGGGCAGTTCCATAGGTGATGGGTGCAGGGTTGGCCCAGGTAACAACGGCGAGGGACCGTGATACCGTCAGAATTCCGTTTTGCAGGGTAAAGTTGTAATTCGAGGAAAATCCTCCACTAAGTGTAATTGGGTAACTACCGGCATTGCTACTGGCGGTGGCCGTGGTCGCAATCGTTGGGGCGGTGATGACGGTTGGCCCATCTCCATTAACGAAACCGGTGTATGTGATTGTTAATGCCGGATTAGCCTGACCGTAGATTTTAGCTTTATCATCGGCCTTCGCGGTCAATGTCGCCGGGGTGATGGTCATCGTTCCATTTTGCAATATCAATCCGTAGTTCAACGCCGAGCCCCCGCTGAGGGTTATTGGATAAGAACCTGTGTTGCTGCCCGTGGCAGCCGTGGTACTGCTCGCCGGCGGAGTGATAGCCGAAACATTATCACCATTCAGGAAACCGGAATAACTGATCGTTAATGCCGGGTTGGCCTGGCCATACGTTTTTGCTTTGTCGTCCGCTTTGGCCATCAGGGGTGACGTATTCACTGTCAGTGTTCCAGCTTGCAACGTGAGAACATAGTTGACGGCAGATCCTCCACTCAACGTAATCGGGTAGGAACCAACGTTGCTGGCCGTTGTTGCTATTGTACTAATTGTTGGTCCGGTAACATCGCCCTTATCATCGCCGTTTACAAAACCCGCATAGGAAATGGTAAACGTTGGATTAGCCAACCCATACGATCTTGACTTGTCATCCGCTTTTGCTGTTAGCGGCGCCTTGTTGATGGTCAGGGTGCCGTTTACATAGTTAAAATCATAGTTCGTATCCGCGCCTCCGGCCGGAACAATCGGGAATGTGCTTCCGGCACTACTCCCCGCAACCGCCGTGCACGTCGCGGTTGGCACGTTGTCAATCACAGCGGCCGTTTCATTGTTCATGAAGCCGGTATAATTGATTGTGAAAACCGGATTCGATGCACCATAGACCCGGCTGGCGTTAGATGCCGTTGTCGTGAGGGATGCCTTGTTCACAGTAAGTTGAGTTGCGCCGCTCACGGAGTTATAGTTTACTCCATCCGTAGGCACAAAATTTACCGACAACGTCTGATTTGTGCCTGCATTTAACTTCGTGCCTGCCGGCGGCGTGTAATTGAATGTACCCGGCACATTTGCCGAGGCGTTGAGTTGTGTCGCACTTAATGCAGTGCCATACGTAATAGCTGCCGGACTGGCCCACGTGATCACCGGGTTGTCCTTGTTGCTTACCGTAATCTGGACCTGGGTATTGTTTACTGCATTGTAATTCGTTGCATCGGTCGGGGCAAAATTAACAGACAAGGTATAGTTTCCTGCTGTGGTAAAAGTTGTTCCGGCGGGAGGCGTATATGTAAATGTACCCGGCACATTATTACTGGTAGCATTCAGTTGCGTGCCGCTGAGGGCCACGTTAGTCTTAATGGGAAGCGGAGTCTGCCAGGTGACGACGGGGGTGGCCTTGTTTACCGTTATCTGCGTTGTCGTTCCGGTCACTGCGCTGTAATTCGTTGCATCCGTAGGAGCAAAATTGACCGACAAGATTTGATTCGTCGCTGTGTTTAATATGGTCCCGGCAGGTGGTGAGTAGGTAAAGACCCCCGCAATATTTGCTGTGGCGGCAAGTTGGGTAGCACTTAATGCCGTTCCGTACGTAATCGGAGCAGGGTTGGCCCATGTGATCACGGGTACGGCTTTATTTACCGTAATCAATTGCGTCGTACCATTCACTGCGTTATAATTTGCCGGATCCTTAGGGTCGAAATTCACAGACAAGATCTGATTGGCGCCGGCGTTTAGGATCGTCGTGGCGGAAGGAGTGTAAGTAAAAGTCCCGGGAACCGGAGTGGTTGCATTAAGTTGGGCTGCGCTTAGCGCCGTGCCATACGTAATCGAAGCGGGGCTCGGCCACGTGATCACCGGTGTGGCTTTGTTCACTGTGATCTGAACGGTTGTTCCATTCACTGCATTATAGTTAGCACCGTCGGTCGGATTGAAATTTGCGGACAACGTCTGGTTTGGCCCAGCAGCTAAGATCGTCCCGGCAGGAGGCGTGTACGTAAATGTTCCCGGTGCACCGCTTGCCGAAGCATTGAGTTGCGTAGCACTTAACGCTGTACCATAATTAATGGCAGCAGGGTTGGCCCAGGTAACTACCGGCGTTGCTTTGTTCACCGTAATTAATACCTGGGTACCATTGACGGCATTGTAGTTGACCGCATCGCCGGGCGTAAAATTGACCGACAACGCCTGGTTCGCCCCTGCATTTAAAATTGTGCCGCTGACGGGCGCATACGAAAATTGTCCCGGGACAGTGGCAGTAGCATTGAGCTGTGTACCACTTAGGGCCGTGAGATACGTAATGGCAGCAGGGTTGGCCCAGGTGACTACCGGGGTGGCCTTGTTTACTGTAATCTGTACGGTTGTCCCATTCACCACGGTATAGTTGGCTCCATCGGAAGGAGTGAAATTGACTGACAAGGTCTGGTTCACCCCGGCATTTAATACTGTGGTGGCGGCGGGGGAATAGGTAAAGGTTCCTGCAACGCTGGCCGTTGCATTGAGCTGTGTTGCACTTAATGGCGTGCCGTACGTTATAGCGGAAGGGTT
>Ga0193731_1000080_pt1 | contig 32173 bp, 39 predicted proteins | sample U1a2metaG_FD_144920 | JGI IMG/M metagenome (GOLD analysis project Ga0193731, IMG submission 144920) | Soil microbial communities from a riparian zone of the East river system, Colorado, United States - U1a2 | ecosystem: Environmental > Terrestrial > Soil > Riparian zone | place: USA: East River...
TTGTTAAAAGTGCTCCAACATTAAAATTTTGTATGGAGGTAAATGAACCAGCAATTGTAGATCCATTAGTCCGCAAGTTTATTCCTCCTGCTGCGAGTGAAGCGTCAATATAAACATCCTGGCCTGCAACCTGCATACTCATTCCCATCACACCAGAGGATGAGTTTATTGCAATATTCCCAAGTACCTGTAGAAGATTACTTGCTCCTGATGAAGCCCCGGTGGCAATTAATAATTGCCCCGTAGATGTAAAATTGGCAATTTGTGTATAAGCTGCCCCATTAATACTCGATCTTAATCTCCATAACCCCGTTGGGTTTGCTGCCCCTTGTACTGGAAGAACATCGGCTATGAACTTAACTGATTGACTAGCCACTGGTGTAGTTGCCCATCCCTGTCCTTCCCATAGTACCCCACCTGATATTTGTTGCGCTCCTGCCGCTGCGGCCGTAGCATTTTGAATCCATAATCCCTTTCCGTCAATCGAGGTTACTCCCAATGTTGGAGTAAGAAATTTCAATGTATTGGCTCCTGTGGTGGTCTGATCAATTACGACCGCACCGGTAAGCGTGGAGGTTCCGGTAAGTAGCCAACTCAATCCAGCGGTCTGTACCGTAGCGTCTATATGTGCAGAAGTTATCTTCCCCCAGGAGTTGGCTGTAGTTACTCCACCCGAGATCAAGGCGTTACCAGTAGCTACTGAAGCAATACGTACCGGTGCACCCGCTGTAGTGCCTTGAATAAGGTCACCTACTGCGGTCATGGGGTTAGTCATGCCGCCGGAAGCCGATAAATCAATAATAACTCCAGATGGTAGTCGAATTGTGGGGTGAGAAGCATTTGCATTATCACTATAAAGTAAAAAGCCACCCGTAGGATTGGTGGATGGATTACTATTCGAATCTCCGATAAATATTACTTTTGTTCCTCCACCATAAGAAGTTGTTGATTGTGATAAGAGAGAAATATTTCCATTGGTAGATCCGCCTATATTGTAAGTAGAAAACAAGTCGGCTGTTAATGCTGCACCGGCGCCTTGAAAGTTAATAATACCTCCTGCACCCAGTGTCATGTTTATTGGAAATGTACCATTAGGGTCCTGGTGATATAGGCCGACCGTGTTAGTACTACCGGTTATTTTAATATTTCCTGTATAGGCTGTAGAAAATACAGAAGTCGTGACGCTACCAAAATTAATTCCATTGTTTCCCTGTGTGTAAACATCAAACTCACTAAGTCTAGCACCTTGCCCCATGATCCAATAATGCGCACCGGGACTTGTGTCGTCAATAAACATGTTACCACCTATTAAGGTAGTAATAGAATAGGCTAAAACCGTCCCATTAGTTGGAAGGGTTAAATTTGTGGTCGCTGTGGTGGTTAATGTTGTAGCAAAGGCACCGGATGTTATTAGATTACCCCCTAGTGTAATAGTCTTAGATGTATTCGCAACGCCGGTACCACCATTCGCACCTGGCAATATTCCGGTTACCCCACCAGTTAACGATACATTGGTGATCGTGTTATTTGTCCCGTTGATTGTTTTATTTGTAAGTGTCTGCGTGAACGCCTCTGTTACCATCACGTCATTGCCGGTAAGAAGCGGTAAGGTTAGGTTGCGATTAGCAGCAATTGCTGACCCGACAAATGTGTATCCAAAAGTTGCCGCGGGGTTCTTGAGAATTATGCTAGATGATGGAAAGGTCTGAACACCTATGTAGGTTTTAACCCCAAGAACGTATTCTACATCAGTCAACGAATGCAATTGCGTTACATATCCTGTAGCCGCATATTCCAGGCCTTTCAACGATGCTCTGGTATCGGTAAATAATGCAGAAGTTCCTGTGAGGTCAAGTTTGGTGATATTAGCACCACTTAATCCACCTGAACCTCCAGCTATATGAACCCCAGTGGCATCTAGAAGAGTTTCCGCACTAGTGGTTAGACTTGGATCAACGTGAGTAAGTTGAAGAACATTAATATTTGCTAGTAACTTAGAAAATTGTGTATAGCTCGAGTTGCCGGCTACGACGTCGAAGATTCCGAGTGGCACCGTGGTGTCTCCCCAACGAACATTGAAGGCACCGTCGATATTTAAGTTTTGAGTAAGGATGTTGGTGCCTTGATTGAGGGCGGACCCGCCACCGCCTCCACCAATTATTTGAAAGTTTGTTCCATCGTAAAAGATAACCATCGCTTGTCCAGCCGAAATATCCCCCGAACTCAAAGCCATGCTTCCATTCTTTTTTAATGGTATGGCTCCAATGCTGCCTATGTTTATAGTGGCCGGTCCGGTATTGGCATTGTTGAATATAACAAAGAATTTTTGATATGACGCATAGGCGGTTAATCCAAGCGGAGCAGATCCGACATAGGTATCAGTCCCGGTGAGAGAAATTGCATCTTTAACCGATAACTTACTGTCTGACGAAAATTGATAAGCATCGGCAACACGCCCCTTCGTGTTACCCCCAGGTATTGTTTCGTTCCTGATTACATCAAAGATGGTTTTTAGTTCTGCATTCGTCTTTGGATTTGCTTGTCCGTATCCATTGAGCCAGATTAAACCAAAACTTAAAATGATTAATAATTTTTTCATATCAGTAGTTGTCAACTTTATAGAAATAACCAAGGTCGGTCAATTCCAATTTCACTTGAGTATCAAATCCTTTGATCAATCCTACGTTTAGTAATTGTATTCCTTCATTCACCCTCACATTGAAGATCACCCGACCCATGATCACGCTTTCTGCATCCTGCCCCATTGGGTTTGCAATATCCAATGCTTCACTCAATGTTGTGCTTAATGATGGTGGATCAAATCCTAACGTTCTGTATTGCGTATCTTCTAAAATCGTCCTGCATACCCCAAGTATCTTTTGCATTTTAATCATTGACTTGGCATCACCCCTTATCGCTCCGCTACCCGCTGCCCCTGATTTGGCTACTGAATAGCAATCAACACTATATTTGTAGATACCTGTCGATTCTTCTGCGTCCCATGCCGTAAAGTCTCCGCGAAAGAAATTAACATTCACCGCAGGCATTTCAGTGTGATTGAATGGAATAAATCTAGAATTCCAAACAGTCAAATCCAAATCATTATCTCCGAAACGATTGAATTGATTTCTAATTTCATCCGCAAGAATCTCCCCAATCCGATCACGAATCAATTCAAAGTTACTCCGTGGTATTTGTGTGTTAATTAAACTCATTCAAGGTCGCCTAAAATGAAAACTATCAATCCAACCGTTTCGTCTGGAAACCATTCCCGTACCACATAAAAACAAACGGTTCCTGTGCTATCCTTAACCGCCACTTGATGATCACGCATGGCCACTTCATGTTTTGAATCTCTAACCACATATCCAGCATCATCAAAAAACTTTTCTGAAACAGTGACGCTTGCATTTTTTGTGTTTACCCTTCGTTGATCTTCCGTTATTCCTAAATGATGTTTGGTATGCAGTCCATTCAACGTGACCATCATTGTATCATTTAACCTTGGATCAAAAGTCAAATCAAATGTCCCGCCTGGTACCACAAAAGTTATTGGAACAGCCCATTCATTCAAGTTTGATGTGATCTTTTCAATGTCGGCCTTGGCTTGTGCTATTAATCCCATATTAAAAATGCCCCTTCACTTTCTAAAGGCGAAGGGGCTTTCTTTAAATCGCCCATGGCAGAGCAAATATCTTCTACGCTACTACTTGCAGGGTATAGATCGTATCCACCGCTATCGGGATTGCTACCCCGGCAGATTGAATGTCGAAGTCATGAACCGCCTTGCGTTGGTCAATGAATTCACCAACCTTGTAGGCTCCCTGAACCGGCATTTGCCCTGGTTCGCCAATGAGTTGTGGCACCGCCGCGAAGGCAAGTTTGAATCTTGGATTCAACGGAACGATGGCAATCTTCTTTGGATTCCAATAGGGCTGTGACACCCCATTAGCATCATCATAGAACTGAGGATATCCCCACAGTTGGAACTTATATGCTCCACCGGTCACCGTGCCATTGAAGGTCATTCCCGCTGCACCCCTTGCCGGTCCTTGAACCGAATCCAACGCCATGTTGAAAAGGTTCTGTCGTGCTAAGAATTTCGTATTGGTCAAAAGATCGGCCAAGGCTGTGGATCCGATAATGACATTATACAATGCATCGGGGGAACGTCCTACTTTACGCAAGAAATCTGCACCGGCTGCCAAATCAGCGAAAGGGTCAACTGTGCCGGTCGCCCAATAAGCACCCGCTCCCTTGTCCACCATGCTTGCTGCCTTGCGCTTGAAATCAATGTCGGTGGCTGATTGTAACAATACCTTACCTGTTTCCAAAACCTGTGCTGCCTGAATCTCATAGGCCCGTTCAATCTTGTCTTGAAGCAAACTCATGCGATCTGCTACCGATTGGAGTAAGGCCGTGAACAATGGCACCTGGGCGTTGCCCTGTGAACCCAACACGCGATCATAAAGATCAAGTTGAGTTGCGTCGAAATATTCCCGATAGATCGGTGGGATAAAGATTTTCTCTGTGCTTTTGGAAAACGTATTCCGATTTCCTTCTGTACCGCGAACTACGTCAACGGCAACCTTTTCGCCCATGCGTTCCACCTCAATCGAAATTTCTTTCGTGGGTGCCGTTACAGTCGGGAAGAATGACCGAAGAAAAGCGGTGGGCCTGATACGCTCCTGATATACATCAATGAGCATCTTGGTAAAGAGCGCCCTTGCATCGGTGGTCGAAATTTCTGCCATATACTTAGTTTTTTATGATCCCCTTTTTTAATTATCGAAGTCTGTCATTTCCGTACCGGGAACGAGTTTGATACCAACGGTATCACTTCCGATACGATCATGCAATGTCCTACCTGCCACAACGGTACTCATGTTGTTTCCGGTCCAGAATATAACCTTTTCTTGAGCCACATCACCTGATACACAGATCGCCACTTGGTCGGTTGCTCCGGCTGAAAGGGTAATGTCTTGTGCTAAAATTCCTACGGGAAATTGGCTACCGTCCAACTTTGAAGCATCCAACGGAACCAGTACGTTGGTCGCTGCAACACGGCCCATCAACGTTCCTATCTTTAGTGTCAATGGATCGTAATTAGAGTTGTTCACCCAATTATCATTCTCATACCGATTGTTGAGAATGAATATCTTCGACAAGTCATAATCGGTTGTCGCTTGCGAAGGGGTATTGAGACGTTGATTTACGGTACTCATATTTCCGGTTATTTAAAACTTCTTTTTCTTTTAAACTCCTGCCTTGATCGCTTCCGGTGATTTGCTTTTCTTCAAGCTGTTCTTTACATCATCAGCGAAATCATTCACTTGTTTGTCCTTTTCGGTTTTATCCTTTTCGGTAACTGCCCCGGTTTTAACCTCACCGGTAGAATCACTGGCAAGTTTTTTTAACGCATCTGCGCTCATGGATTTCAATCCGAATTCTGCCATTTGCTTTGCACTCAATGGCTTGCCCGATTCGATGGCTGCCTTAACCCCGGCAGGATCAATCTCATTGAAAACCAAACAGGCTTCAACCCGATCTTTCTCTTGTGAAACTCCTGCTAAAATCCCCAAAGCAAATATTTCATTGTAAATGTTTGGATGTTGGGCTTTCAATTCTGCAAGTGTCATGATATTGGGATTTGAATTTGAATTTTCGTTTGTTGGTTTGTATTCGGCGGCAACCTTGTAGATCATTTCATTGAAAGCCTTCATTTCGGTAGGGTTCACTTTGGTGATCTTTTGGATAAGGCCGATCTCCTTTGCTTGCCGTGCATTAAGAAATACATTGACTTGTTTTTTTGAATCAAACATTTCGTCAATTGTCATGCCTGCGACCTCTTTGAATTTTTCTTCATTCAATCGCATCTTCATTCTCGAACGTAAATCCTTATTCACATTATCCAAAAACTTTTGCATTTCAACATCACCTTCGGCAACATACATATCGGCACGATGCAGGATGAATTTAGTAACGTCTAAAGATTCAGATGATTTGGAATAAAGATTCAAATTAGCCGCCATGGATGCTGCTATCCCATCGTTCTTAATGTTTACGTTTCCATGCTCTTTTATTTTTGCTATCATCCCCCAACCGGCAAATACTGAACCACCACCACTATTCACTCGCATATCCACTTCATCATCCATCGCATCATTCAGGCGATTGATAACATCCTCTGCTGTGAAGTCATAAATTCCGGTGTATAAAAGGATTTCCTTTGGCATTTCGAATGTGAAAATTGGAATAGTGGGGCGCTTAAAAAATGTTTTTCCCCTTGAAAGGGAAAAAATAAGTCTTACATTTGACCTATGAGTAGACCATTGAAGGGTGATCAATACCTGGATAACGAAATTAGGGTGAAAGGAATCCCCCCACAAACCCATAGCGATTTAATAAATATCTCTCAAAATTTAGGCATTTCATTATCGGCACTACTGAAGCCAGAATTACGAAAAATAGCTGATAGCTATTCTACTGAATTAAAAAATTCTCCTACTAAAGATTAAGCGGTTGCCGGTTTTGGGGCTATTGGTGGCGCAATGGGAATGATCTTCAATTTCTTACTATTCTCCAATTCCTCCGCATACTGTTCCATATTAGAATCTGAATCTCCACCGTTCAAGGTCTCTGTCGCTGCCTCCACCGTTGTTAAAGGAAGGCTTGCCCCGGTGTCTCCTAATTTCAGCCGTTCGGCCATGACTTCCTTTAAAGGATCAATGTGAGGAACCGGCGCTCCCACCCACCGTGTATTACGATAAGCCTCCAATACCATGTAATTGTTCTGTGCCCTTGCAAGGATGTAACCTGGGGCTGTGATCTTGTTCTTGAGTATTTCAATCTCAAGCCAAAAATCGAAAATAGGTTGGTAGAATTGGGATGCAAAATCATCACGGATCACCGATAAGGTATGTTCCCAATCCTTGAGCGCCGCCCGGCTTGCGGAAAAATTGCTATTGTATTTTGACATTGCTACCTCCGGTGGTATGCATAGTGCCGAACATACAAGGTCAATGTTCACACCGTAAAAGTCTTTGAAATACAATTCGTTCTTGCTTTCAACCTGCTTCATTTCAGCACCATTAGGCAAGTTGTAGGTCTGCTTATTTGTTGAGGCTGCAACCCTGTCGGCCAATTGATTGCCCTCTATAGTGGTCGGTAACTGTTCATTCAATGAGGCATCCATATCATGAGCAATTGCAAGTTGTTTGGTTAATGGACTTTCTCCCGTTCCACCTAATTCATGAACGATCTGCAAGACTATCTTTTGCCGTTCCTCTGCACTGCCCACTGTAGCTTCCTTGTAGCGTTCAAGTTTCTTTAGGGTTTCAAGCACAACCGAAATTAATGGAATGCCCCTCACGTTATCTATCCGGTAGTCCATCCCATAAACCAAGAATGCCATGGTCAATCCTGATTGCTCCCCCTTGCATGGAACTCTGGTTGTCTCGAAGGCCATCCCTGGTTTACGAACGTAGTAGGCGATGTGTTCATTGGATGGCGAAAGTTCAATACCGTTTACGATCCTGTTGCCATTAGCAAGGACTTGTGGGAAGAATTCATTTCCGTAAAGTGGAGATATGATATGTGAACCATCCACTAATTGAACGTTCATCATTTCTTTTTCATATCGAAGAATCACCAAAACATCCCCACCTACTTTGGCATTTATAAATGCTTTCTTAGCAAGGTATTTCAGATTGCGCATTCCTGAATAATCTGAGGTTTTTGATTTGGTGAAAAGTTGGAACCGTGTCTCAACTGCATCACAGAACTTTTCACTATCAAGTTCTTTGATCCCTTCCGAAATTAAAACCTCATCCACCGGTTCACATTGCAATTTCAATCCTTTGCCTACAACCCACGTTGAAAATTTATTCAGAACAGTTTGAGTGATTTCACTTTCAAGATAGGATTGCCACGATCTTAACCGAAGCGCTTCATAATCGGGACTTAGTTCTTTGATAGGACCGATCTCTCCAAGATTCTTTTCCCCGTTCCAGCTTTGTGTGAACAAGGTCCGGTATTGTCCATATCCGGTGAACTGCTGTTGTGGCTGTGGTTTGGAAATTCCATTCTTTGGGGCTACACCGTTTACCCTTCGCTTAAATAGCTTTGTAAAATCTGCCAATTCCAATGCCATAAAATTCTTATTGAAATCTTCGTGGAAAGTTTTTACCGTCAACAAGTCTTACCATTCTGCCGTTCAGTCTGTTGATATACATTTGCCTTATCCCCTCCCAATACCTCATGGCGGTAGCAATCCCCACCCCTCCTTTATAGATCGTTTTTATTATGGTTTGACCATCGTTTAATGAATATTCTTGAATTGAATCATTTATGGCCATCGTTTCCCCAGAAAGAATAAGGGCATCTATTACCTTATCAATTGCAGTGATCTTGTCCTGCAAGGTCTTTTGGGATTGGATGTAAAGGCCACAACTGGAAAAAATAATCTGTCCCATATTTCAAATGTACTTAAATTTTGGGCTTAATCCCCAATACCTTTTCCTTTACGAAGTAGAATCCTACCCGACACAAAGCCACAATGACTTTCCAAAGCGCCTTATTTATGCCATTCTCCATTAGTTAACGTCCTATGGAATCCACATTGGCAAATAGTCGAAGCGCTCAACGATAAAGTTTCTTCATTGAAATTAGTCTTATCGGAACATGCGTGAACCAATCCACATTGAGGGCATTTCAAAATTAACCCTTTAGTTCCGTCATTCCGGCTAAACACACTTGCCTCCCCCGGTTGATACTGATCCACATTGTCGTATTCTGTGATAAGCGTTATCATAGTGTTTTCACTTCATTAATCTTAGCCGCTGAAATATCAATACTAATCGTCCCGGGTGTATAGGTCCCTCCGCCGGCCACAATTCCTGCGGCGATCAAAACAAGTTGAGCCTGAATATCTGCCGCTAATTTTATCATTGCTTGATTCAGGGGATTGAATCGAATAGCGTTATCCTGGGTTCCACCCAATTCCAAAGTTCCATTGTCTTTGAGCCAAATATAAAATTGCTGATCTCCATTGCTATTTGTGCAGTAAAGGCGTACTTCTCCTGGGGAGGCTAATTGTTTGATATTAATATATCCCACAATCACTTTATTCCCCTTAGTTTCCGTATCTGAATAGATGGCCACCATTCCATTAATCGGATTACTATCAACTCCATAAGGTAATGCCTCTGCTGCTGTTTGAATATCAGTTTTTCCAAAGCGACGAACTTTCACGAATCTCCGTTTAATTGAATCAAGTGCTGTGGATATGACGCGAGTGAGTACCATTAAATGCGGCTTTACCTGCTTTCAGTGCAAATTTATGCCCTCCCAAATATATTGAGCAGGTTGACCGTTATAACATTCAGGAAGTACACATTTCAAATTTGCCGTTTCTTTTTTGCTGTCATTGGTCAATTCTACTTCTTCTATTAACCAGTTGGTTTTTTTATACAAATAGATTTCCGGATTTGTTACACTGATCAATTTACCAGGACGTACAATTTTCCCATTTAAAATCCACCTATCAATTTTAATATTCAATTCGATATTTTTAAGTTCCTGCGCTAAAGCATTCTTTGCTGCCAACTTAGTATCATCGTCCCCACTTCCTCCACGACCCCTTGAACTTTGAACAATAACCTTTGGACGAAATACTGTATTAATTACATAAGGATTCCTCTTCATGTTGTCTACTGAATTAAGATCATCTATATCAGCTTGAGCAACCACTTTAATATGGGAGTGCATTCCCTGCCCATTAAAGGAAAGGCCCATATTTATTCCAGGCAACGTCTTATCAAAATGGAAAATTGCTTTCTGGAAGGCTGGTGCTTGGGTGAATACCAATTGTCCTTTCTCATTATGACTAATTGTAATGTTCTTTTGTGTCGCCAATTCAGTCAAATAAGACTTAATGTTCTGTGAAATTCTTGCCTCTGTTTCATCAAATTGCTCTTCCATTCTCGCCGACACGATAGGATCAATTACCATGCTTAATCCAAATGGTGCAATTGCTTTTTGCACAATCTCTTTAAAAGTAAGTCCATCGGTTTGAAGCGATACGGCCATTGCATCGGCTTCGGCCTGTGGAATGAATTCTTTCCATTGCCGCGATAAAGCAGATAATTCTGACGTAACCGGGTCACCGGTCATGATCTCACAATCTTCTAATATACCCGGCAATGAATATCCACCAATGGTTACTAATTGCCTTGAGCTTTCACTATTGAATACTTCTGATATAATTTGCCCTGTAAGTAGGGTTTCATTATTGTGTTTGATTGTACATAAATGGTAATGGCCGATACACGCCATTTCTTTATGTTCTATATTCTCAGGATTGAAGTAAAACTTGAATCCAAAAGTTGAGTGGGTGGAGTCATATTTTAGGCTTGCCCTGAATTCATTAAAGAAATTAATTTTTCTGGTCCTGATCCTATCATTGATAAAAAGTTCCATTCCTTAAACGTAATAAATAATTTTACGCCCTTTGTTGATTTGAAGTAATTCTAAAAGACCAATGCTGTTGTTCTTTATCAATGTATCTATCGTACTATCATCAGGCAATAATCCATAGAGCCGATGTGCAAGCAGAATCACATTTGTATCTTTTTCACAATATAGTGTTCGCTCCTGTTTAGAGTTCAATGAAATATCAAATAAGTTGGATAGGGTGAAATTAATTAAATCATTTAATGCAATGAGCGATCCCGCATCAGCCACATAACTGTCTGGCGTGCTATTGTTCAGGCTCTGAAATGTATCAATGTCAGTCACATAGAGATTATAATTCATGTTAATTAAATCCATAGAGGCCATCACATCAGCCCGATTATTATAATCCATTTGCGTAATCGAACTCACGGCCATTGAAGAAATCATCATCGCACCATTATTCTCATAAGCCTTTTTCGAAATCTTATTGTATAATGGCGATCCTGTATTCAATAAATTAGTTATTGCTGTTCTTAACGCATTGAACTGTGCGGTCAATACATTCAGCCTGACCCTAACCGAATTAGTGAATTGTGCAGGAGCATTAAATAAATTCTGGATTTGCAGAGTATTTCCTTGAATATCACTTCCTATCTTAATAGCCGCGGCGTTCGCGGTATTGAATAGATTGAAGTATTTCTCCGCATCCAAATCCAATTTGATTGAAGGTATCCCGAGTTTATAAGCTGATGACACATTCTGCGTTAATTGATTAGTGAATGGAGGAAGTTCGGTGGGCTTAAAGGATTCATTAAAAGCGGCCTGAGCAAACACATCGTCCATATTGCTTTTCATGAAATTTATTTCATCCACCGGATCAACATTGCCTTTGGGTTTATCTTCTGTGATTGTTTCAATGACTACTCCGGTGATCTTTGAAACATTGTATTTGCTATTATCAAAAACTAAAGCAATGGGTTGAACAATCAGATTCCCATAGAAAGGATGTTTCATCGTCCATGCGCGTGGATCATCAGCCGAATTCTCGAACTTCTGAGCATCTTCAATACAGTTATCCCCCTGAAAATAAAGTTCAAGATTATATTTTCTTCCCTTTGGAAGATTCCTGAAAATCAAAGTGCCTGATTGTTGAATGAATTCAAAATCAGAAACATTATATTCCTTTTCCTTACTGGCATTGATCCAATTAGGCTTGAATGTCTCTCCATCGCCCGTGACAATGATTAGATCGTTTTTAATTTTGTCAAGCCAACTCATTTGGTCAATCTAGAAATTTGTTTCTGTGCTTCAATTATATAGAATTGTTCCAGTTTATTCGCGCTCTCAAAACTTGCCCACCGCATAAATCCTGTTTCTCCAACATTGACTGAGCGCCCTTGCTTATAGGTATAAAGTCCGGTTTTCTTTATTATCGTTTGATTCCCTATTCTTGATATTGAATCCACTTTCCAAAGTTTCTGTTTTGGATAGTTCCCTAGAACGAATCCTCCCCGACCGGCTTTTATTGCTGCTCTTACAAATGCTGCTCTGGTGCTTGGCCCAACAATATTGGCAGAATTAACTATTCCTTTGATCTCGGTCAATCGGTTCATTGGCCTTACCGGTCTTGCTTGGCTTGCCCCTTGCCGGGATTCATCCAGTGGTATGAATGATTTGGCTTCAATTCGTCCTCCGTATTCCTGTTGCTCCAAATCATTTACCGCAAAGTTACTGGCCCCTATTCTCAAGTTTTCGGAAGTGAATCCGACAATAGCTTGCATGGTCATAATATTCCATCCCTTCGCCATTTCTACTCTGCTATTGGCTTTGAAAAAATTGGGCTGTCTCTGGACGAAGCGTTGGGCGCTCTTTGGCATGGTGTGCTGCTTAACGTCAAAGGCTGCGCTATTGAGGGCCGTGCGGATCGCTACCGGTAAGGCTGATTTATGCAGCTTTTCGAGTTTGTTGGTAAAAACGACAACTGCACTTGAATTGATATTTAGGATCATAAATACCTATAATTCACTCCATCCAAATCAAATGGAACTGCGGTCCAGGCATTCAAGACTAAACTTCCATCTGTATGAACTTCCAATATTTGTACGCCACCCCCTCCCATGTTACAAATTGGAACAAATAAATTTGCGCTGGACGCTGGAACTAATGCCGGGGTAGCTCCCACAAATCCAGCCGCAAGGCCACCATTAATTTGTCCACTCAATTCAATTTTTCCGCCTGATTTGCGGTATTGAGGAACCGGTGTACTTAGAGCAGTCCATGAATTTATTAGGGTTAGATTAGTCCATCCTGTTGAACCATTTAGTTGAATCCATCCCAACCATATATTAGCGGTCTTAACGTTGAAATAAACTAACTGAGTATCAGTGATAAAAATTTGACATTCTTCGTTGGGACTTGCATAAACATCAATCAGTGCACCACTCTGTCCTGCAATTGGAACATTTAATGCCCCACTTGAAACGGAATAAAATCCTCCCGGGGGTGCTGAGTCTTGTGTTCGCAATAATTGAAGATCATGCCCACTTACTATGTTTTTTGAACCTCCACCTAATCCATCACCATTATCGACTCCCCCAATACCAATAGAGACTATAGTCTTTTTCAATAATCTATTCAACGCTTGATTTAATTGAAATCCTGAGTAAGCGTTCTCGGGTAGGTTATTCATCGCCAATCCTGAATCAAGCATCAATTTTTCAAAAAATTGCATAACATCCCCGACAAGATTTTCATCTACAGGTGTACCTGACCTATCGCCAGGATTATTTCTGACCTGCCCAAAGGGATAATCAGAATCCGGGGGATTGATGTTGAGTTTATTTCTTAATGCTCTCATGGTTAAATATAATTAATGAAAAGTAAAGCGATTTCTTGCACTGGTTTTAATTTTAGGACTAGCTGGCGAAATTCATCTTTTCTATTTTTATCTATATTAGCTATTGTCCCAATTGGTGTTCCTCCGATAATGAAAGTGCTTTTTAAATTAATTCCAATATTAAAAATTTCATCTAATGATTCCTCAATGTGATTTGCAATCAAGTTATTTACCTGACTTGATTCCCCTAATTGAAAATCTCCAAGCTGTGCATCGCCAAGTTGAATAGATTGTGATGAAAAATAAATCTCAACGCTCCCTGATGATGGTGTCGTAGGAAGTCCACATAATATTTCAACATATCTCCCCGGACCATTAGTCATGGTAAAAATACCAGTTTCATTATATTCATTCGGAGAGGTCAATCCGGAAAAAGAATTGGCATTGTCACATGGATTCGATAATGGATTGTTTGGATTACCATCCCAAAACCTGACTGCTACATAATAAATTCCTGGATTAACTATTCCTATTGTCTTTATTTTAAATGAAAAAATGACCGTTGTTCCTTGTGGAATTGTTAATGGCAATAATTGAGCGGCACCCATTGATTGAAAAATTGATGCACTTGCGTTCTTGGCTAATTTTATAAACGTTTTATCGAATGGAAGATTAGCAATTTCATCAATCCATGAAGTGGGGGGTAAAAATGTAATGAATTGTAAATTCACATTTTCAAAAACATAGACATTGAATCCCGCTGCCTGAAGTTGCCCTTGAACATAGAGATAATTTTGTCTGGCTTTTATCGTCCCTGGATGATTCATCTTCCGCTTAATTGCTAAAATCCTATTGGATAAGGAAACCGCATTGTTAGTTATGAGTCCTAATCTTCCTTCCCATGCTGTTGCATCGTCAACTGCAAAATTAGAATTATCCGGCAACGCTGAATCAAGAATTGAAACAGCATCTTGATAGGCTCTTGCCTCCGAAGCGCCCAAACCAATATGAAGTTTCTCCAATATGCTCTGAAAGAAAATCCTAACCGCCCTACCTGTGGAGTAAAGTTGTTTGGTGAGATTAAGTATTTTATCAGCTATGGCCATTAGGCGTAAGTTACTGAATTAAAATATGGAATATCCCCATTGATAAATTGCCATGAGGTTTGCGCTACTCCATTTACTGAAAATGAAACCACTCCAAATTGGCTGCCGGGTCGGGTTAACAAAATGATTGAAACAATCTGATTAATATCAAAAATGTCGTTTTTATTAGCTACTACATCCGCTGCCGCCACAAAGGGACGAATTAAATTTACACGGTTTTGAAGAGCCGTGAAGATCAGGGCTTGAATGGCTGGGGTTAATCCCACAAATCCATAAATGACGACATCAATCGTTTTAATTGTCACTGGCAGATAATGAACCGCAAAAACGCCTAATGGACGACGACCCCGTTCATTCAGCGGTTTGCTTGTATCCGGATCGAATTCTATTACCGCCTGAACTGCGGCCAACATCGCAGGGGATGGAGTTCCTTTCCCATCCGTTGATCCCCCCGCGATTGCCTCCACGAAAAGATTAATTTCATTGGCCGCTCCTGTTTTGGCATAAGGATAGGTTTGCTGAACCCCAGGAACGTCGAATGCCCATAAGCGGTAATCTGAGGCGGCACCTCCTTGAGGTTCCAACCTATAGGCATCTATGGCCTTCTGTCGGTAATCCTCCAGATTCTCTGCATCTAATGGCTGGATAGCTTCACTTCCCACCACAGCCAAGGCATCTACGCCTGCAATAGGGGCCGTAGCCGTGAGTTTGTCTGCGGCGACCAGTTTACTACCATTACCCCCTACCAGTGCCCTGACGGTAATAGAATCGCTCGTAGCTATTAGATTGTGGGCTACATCTAAGACATATAACATTCCAGGAGAAATGGAATCATCATTACTTTTGAAGGTCATCCCGGCCGGAACGGTAGATCCCGCAGTTCCGGTTATTAAAATTACATATTGTCCAGCTTGTGCTGGGAAGGGATTCCGGCCCAACTTAATCAATCCAAATCTTTCCAGTGTACCCCCGGATGCAACCGGTTCGGCAGTATCTACAAAAATATTCTTTTGAAGATTCGCAATGGCCAAATAATACAATTTCAATTTACCGGCTTGTACTCCGGCGAGCATTCTTAAAAAGTTTTTACCAAATAAGGGGACGGGCGATCCAAAGGATGCTTGTAGATCACCTAAAATGGCTGTATAGAGTTGGTTTATGGTGGGGATTGTGATCATTTTTTCTATTCAAATTCTTCCGCAAAACTGAAATCAAAAATCCTCGATGGCGCCCTACCCGGCGCTATTACCACCGGAGTAAGTTCTTTTATGGTTGCATCCCAAATATAAATGAATTGCGTGGATTGAAGATTGTTTGGTTTTTGAAGTGTGATCGCTATTTCTAATCTATCGGTTGCTGTGATTGCCGTCTCCACTGTCACATTCACGAAAGGGGCCATGACTTGAAGATCGGTTTTAATCGCACTCTCAATTAAAATCCTTCCAGCGCTTGTTAATGGAATGATGTTTAATGCTCTCTCCGTTTCAGAATTGAATTGAATATCCTGGTTGTTTGGCATAAACAAATTATTACCCCACCAATCGAAGGCTTGTTGTGTTGCCAGACGTTGTGATGGTGTGGATTGTTCTTCATTTCCTCCGAACATTGCCAAATATGGCATATTCTCAAATCCATAAAAAACTCTCAAGTCACTACCTACATTGACCAAATCACCTCCATTTCCTGTTTCGATTAATGCTAAGTCCATCGTTATTTATTCCAAGCCTCATGTGTTGAAGTCCTGTTTATTTTAATCCAAGCACTGTCCGCCTCCGCCTCTACTCTTCCCTTCGGATCATTAATGAATAATCTCACATTCGCATCCTGTTTTGCCATTCTATAAATAAATTCAGTCTGCGCAGTTTGTGGATTCAATGCTTGTTTTGCAATATCTTCTTCTTCTTTAGATTGCTGTCCAAACATTGGCCTTGGTTTCCCTTGTTCATCATATATAGCATTCAATACCATTTTTTGTCTAAATTTTTCAATCCCCGCGACGGCCTTATCTACCCATTCAAATCCGGTAAGTTTTGAAATAATCTCTAGAACGGTCTGAAGTGGACCAAGAACATAATCCAGAATGACCACGCCTAATCCCCTGAAGAAATTTTCTACTTTAGTGTCCCATCCAGACGAAATCATTCTTTTTTCCCAATCGGAATAGATTTTACTTGCAGCCATTACCGCACCGATAAAAGCCGTTATGGCTATGATAATTATACCAATAGGATTGGCTGCAAGCGCAGTATTCCATAACCATGTTGCCGCTGTCACAACTTTCATCCACACAGCATAAATCCCAGCAACAATATTCCAAGAAATGATAATCGCTTTCAGGGTAATCAGTGCAACTGCCACCCATTTTAAAACATTTAACCAAAATAATAATGTCTTAGCGTTGGCTTGAGTGCCCTTATCCATTGAATTGAACTCCTGAGTTGCTATCTCATTACCGTTCACCAAAAGTAAAACGCCCCGTAAGGTCTGATTCAATCTTTTAAGAAAATGTGAATAAGCCCCCGTGCCATCATCAATGGAAAGTATCAATCCCTGATAGGCCGCTTTTAAAAGCGTGACTGATCCGATATAAGTATCCAGCCTCTTCGATGCAATAATATTTGTATATCCGGATTGAACTTGTTGTAGAACTAATGTTTCGGCTTCTACTTGTTTTAAATTTCTAACCAATATCTGTGCGGATACCGCAGTCCTCCTACCGAATTTATTAAATGCCGGAGTAAGTGTATCTACATGTTTGGCAATATTTTCAAGAACCTGGCTATAGGTATGTCCCTTACGTCTACTGTCAATAAAAATGTTTCTCAATGATGTAGCACTCATGTGCGCATCAATTCCAGCATTGGCCAATGCTCCCAATAATGCCACTGTTCGCTCAAAGGAAATACCTACAGCATTCGCCGCTCCTGCCACAATAGGCAACGAAGTCTCCAGTTTAGTAAAACTCAACGCCGTATCGTTTGATCCTTTTGCAAGCACATCCATAATGTGTTGGGTGTCACTCCCATCCGTTCTAAAGTTTTGAAATGATCTTGTCATTGCTCCCGCCAATAATGCGGTTCGATCAAGAGCAGCATCCAGGGCAATTGACCCTGATACAATAGCTGCGGACATATTTAAGATTTGTGGTAATTCGAATCCAAGTCGAGCTAATTCGATTTGAAGCCCTACTACTTCTGTGGCTGTCTTGGCGGTGGTAAGACCCAACATTTTTGCTTGATCTGATAGGGCTTTATTTTTCTCAACGGTAGAACCCATGATGGCTGCAAGGTTTGCATTGGCTTGTTCAAACTGCGAGAATATATCAATTAAATTCCCAACCAATCGAAAGAGTAAATAGCCGCCTATATAAACTCCAAATCCACGAAGCATATTATTGATAGTAGTCAATGGGGACATGAGGGATCGGAATCCACGTTCGGCCCTGGCCAATCCTATTTCTGCCTTTCCTGCAAAGCCATGAAGATTCCTGGACATTTTACCAATGACTCCTGACATTTTATCTACAGCGGTAAAAATCGTGGGTATTGTAAATTGTCTTCCGGCCATTTTATTTTTTGTCTTTCAATTCTTTAATCTGCTTCTCAATGTCATTGTACCAAAATTCAATTCCTTGATAGTCTTGTGCATCAATAAAAAGGTCGCCTATTATTTCGGGCGACCATTTGGTATCTCTCACAACGGACTTAATGACGTTCTCCAGGCTTTCTTCGTCTATAAAAAAAAATTAGCGATTGATTGCCCCACCGAAGAATCTTCCGAGTCCAATAATTTTATTATCGTTTTTGCTTGATCTGTCAATGCTGAAATTAGGGCGATGGGGAGCGCATACAAATCGGTCAATTTCGTTCCCTGTAAACAAGCCTGAATTTGCGCAGTGCTTAATCTTGGTTTATACTTCAGTTCTTCCAATTCTACTTTTCCTGATTCATCTTTGATCGGAAATTTTAATTTTTGAGTTATTGTTCCTCGATCATCAATTGTCAACATCCCCTCGCAGATAGCACCAATCATTGAATCAATGCTATCTTTTTTATCCTCCCTTTTTTTTTCACCAATCTTTTTTAAGTCCAACCATTTGTTCACCTCTGCCGTGGCTACTTCAGTTGCGATTTTTATATCCATACTACCCTGATATTTTTTTGAGTAAGCCACTGCCAGAAAGTTTTAATTTAATGGTAGCTGAGTTTGCATTCAATTGAATGTCTCCTACTGGACTTCCAACTCCTTTATAAACCGTTCCGTTGATGTGAGAGACGGTCCATGTTGCATCAACCGGATCCCCCGACATGGCATTAAGTTTTTCCAGGTCTAATCTTGAATTCATATCCCCGGCGATGGTGCATTCCAAGGACCAACGATTACGATTCAATTTCTTGATAATCTGCCCTGCGCCATCGATCATATTTGAATCGTCCTCATTACGGAATCCGCCTGGATCATACGTACTATCCTCATTGGCTTTCGGGAAAAGAACGCCCTGCCCCAACGTTGGATGGTTGAATGTGAGTTCGATAATATCCCCGCCTACAGATGGCATATTCTTTTATTTTAAAGTGTCCCGAAATTAAATCCAGCCTGTGCTGTTGTGCTGGCAATCCGTACAAATCCACTTCTTTTATATCGGAAGAAAGTTTCTAATCTATCCGGATTGACTGTACTGATTGCAACTGTAATGCTGGCTTGCATGAATGAGGCCTGAACAATCAATTGACGAGCCGATAGATCATCCGCATAAGCGTCAAGGATTGATTTCCACATTTTCGGCTTCACCACATTTTGTGCCGTAACAATATCTGCATCATTGGCTATGGAGTGATTTTCTACATTGATTGCTTCAAGTAGATGATACCCAAACTTTACATTCCAATCAATGTTTAAATTACGGCAATAGCGGAATTGAGGTGGATTTTCTCCAAGAGGGTGATATGTTGTTACGAAATCTTCAACCTTATATAACCCGGTTGTCAAATTAACAGTGGAACATCCTTTCTTAACAAATGCATCCCGATTGTTGTAGGTAGCCATACTACCAATTTGCAATGTTGCTGGCACTGGCATATCAGGATAGAATGATCCGGCCACGTCCAAATTGGGATTGTTTTGTGCTTGCAGACTAAACAGATAGGCCATATTAGCGGCTGCTTCGAAGGTGAATCCTGCACTCGCAGGTGCTGGGGCCAAAGCAATCGTGACGTTGAGAGATCGCGCGTCTGTAATTGCTGAAGGATCATCGACTATAGAGCCGGTAATGGCAATCAATGGCTTCATAATGATCCCTGCATATCTTCCCGTAGGATTGATTGGATCCGGAATACCATTAAAGGCTTCAAGAGTGGCCATCGTATTTGAATCCGTTGAATACCCATTGATCACAATTGTATTCCAATCTCCACCGAATAAAGCAAGAGCCGCAGCAATGCTGGGCGTTCCACTTCCGGACGCGGTGGTTACAATCGAATAACTCATGCCCAATGAATTACCTCCATTGTCCATTGTGATAATCAACTCATTTGAGGTAAGTCCTTTCCACTTGGAAGTAAAGATTGCTTCATACCCGGCATTATAACCAATGACAGGGGCACCCACGGCTGCATTAACTGCATCTTGCATTTTTTGTGCAATGGTGGAGGATGTATCGGTAGTAACAATATTGATTGCATAAGAAACACCATCCATATTTTCACGCCCGGCAATATTCAAATAATGTGTTCCGTTTGCGTTGGGTGTACCAATGGCAGTAACCGTGATCTGTTTTGCTGTAGCCCCCGGAGCGGCAGCTTGTGGATAAACAACTGTGGGAATCCCTCCTACTCCATCCCCGGCAAGAGGTGGGCGAAGGATACGCATGATGTGATAAATTGGTGAGCCGTATCCATAAAGGACTCCGGCTTGTTGTGCGCTTGTTACTGCAACTGGATTAAGTGAAAGAGTAGATTGATTGGCATCATTTGCCTCGGCTAATATTGCAATTCTTTGAGGAAGATTTGGGGTTACCTGGCTAAAATTACCTTTCGTGATTTTGTACCCTACAATTCTGGATATGCGGTCGAGGGTTACTGCGTCAGATAATGCCATACACTCTTAATTTTAGAACGAAAATCATTCGTTCCAAAGTCAATTTTTAATTTTTTCCCTTTCAAGGGGAAAAAAGACTCGATAATCCAAACAAGTCTGGCACTATCTTAATTTTCTGTCCTCCCATATCTTTGATTATAAAGCCTTCTGGATTGGCTTCCAGTTCGGGAGAATTGTAATCTGATAATAGTCCTTGTAATTTATTACCATGTTGACCGGCACTCGAATTACGAATTTTACGTTCAATATCTTTTCGAACCCAAGAATAATGGTGCATGGGCTGACTTAATCTAACCACATCGGATTCATTGATTACTCGCGTAGGATCGCAATAATAAGGGTAGGTTGATCGGCCTGCTTTAGTGTCACTGCGTAATTCATGAATGAATGGGACAAAGTATCCATCAATTTCTTCTAGCCTCCACACAGGACGTTTAAAGTATGTATAAATTGGGCAAACTGATCCGGAGTAGCCTGCTTGAACATATTCCTCTTTAAGCGCACAAAAATTCTCATAATATTCATCACAATCAACATGAAGAAAATGTGAACATTTGTGTTCCCTCGCAATGTCCAATCCAATGTTTCTTTTTCGAACTTCATTTATTGTTCCTCCTAATTCGAAATTGGGTTTATATTCTGCTAAGATTATTTTATTGGGTTCATTAAATCCTGATGGATCAAAATCCATTAACGGATTATATCTCTCTCCAAAGTTTGAAACTTTCTGAAATATTATTATCACCAAATCAACATGCTCGATCATGCTATTGATTGATCCAGGCAATAATTCCATACTGTCCCATGCGTTGTAAATTGCAGCTAATCGCGTTTCCATATAAACCTATAAATGTACCAATGCGTTGTTTACCATTTCAGAATAAACGCTCGGTGTCATTGTGCCTTTGATGTCATCTGTGGATAGTCCGAACAGTGTCTTGCCTCTTTGTAGAAAATTGTTTCTTCCTTCTTCAAACCATGCGTCTGACCGTTCGTAAATTTTATCCTTAACACCACCATCGGAGTAATGGTTGTGCTTGAACTTCATTGGAGATACCGTATTCCTATTTACCAGTTCAGCAACAAGTGTCATTTCGGTATCACACCAGGCATGTTTGTAAGATGGGTGATAAACATACCCGAAACGATTGAAGTAAACCCAATCCATTATTGGTAATGTGATCACCCAATCCTGAATCCCATCATCTGTTTTTAATATCCAATCAATTTTACCGTCCATTATAATTTGGAGGCTCTTTGCCCACCCTTCAGGACATTCAAAGTCATCTGAAATGACGATAAGAAAATCCCCAGGCTCTCCCCGGTATTTAGAATACCACTGAGCCACGACATTGATCGCGTCAATGGCCGACCTATTTGGATGGATGAAGGTTGAAAAGTTAAGTGTTGGGAACTTATTTGAATAGTTCCATAATTCAGGATCGTCACCGTCAAGGCTTAGGATGTATTCGATTTCAGTTTCAGGAACCCCTGAGTTTGCAATCCATTTCCTACCCGTCTCAAGAGCAAGCTGTGGCCTTCCCCTGCTCGGATGAATTACAGTAACCATAAATCAGGATTAATAAAGTTTGAAACCGACGTAGCCCACGCTCCATCACTTGCCCAATCTATCATGTATTTGTATTTGGTAAGCTGAGGCCTCATTTGATAGCCGTGTTCCGCCGCAGGTTCGGTATCATGTGCCACGACAACTTTTGCATGATGCAATAGTCCTAAACTTATTTTACGGTGTTCCCCAGGCGCTTCATCGACTAAGGCAACCCCCCATTCCTTTCGCCATGGAATGTTATCCCAATTTTCAACATGGGTACTTCCATATTTATCGGCCCATTCTTTATTGGAATCGTAGGTGAAAAACTCAAGCCCTTCATCTTTGCAATATTGGCGAAGGTATTCAGTCGATCCAATCCCACATCCAAGTTCAAGGACCGGGAGTTTAAATTGCTTTGTCGCTTCGAGTGCGGCCCAAAGTAGGTAGCGATGATTCGACCAATTACCAACTACCGCTAGGAATTCCTCTTTTTTCATAATAAATTTTTCACAAGTGCCATACGCCCGAAGGCATTGATTTCATTCTTGCCTGTTAACGGAAGATTGTTCGTAAGCAATAATAATTCGTTCTTACTAATCATGTATCTGAATTCTTCAAATATTTCGAATGGCTCGCCTTTCGCTTTCTTTGCCTGAAGTGCATTCAAAAATGTATGAGGATTAATCCCCCAATCAATATTACCTATTCGAATGATGTTAAAGTTTTCAAAAAATTGCTGCACTAACGTCTCCATCCTTTTCTTGTGTTCAATGTATGGCGACCATGAATAATATCTTGAAATGGTGCTGAAATAAAATAGGCATTTGTCTCTTGGTTGCGCTAATAAGATTTTACTCTCTTTTGCGAATTGATATTCATCCCGGCAAGAACTATTCGAAACACCAGAAGCAAAGAAGATTGCTCCCTTCCTATCTTTCAATGCTTTTGCAATGTCTCCGTTTCCTATTATTGCCATTTCGGTAAGATAAAAAGTGAGTCCCAATAATTGAATCCTGCACCATGGCGTGTTTCGTAATAATGTTGAGTGAATTTATAGCCCAATGCTCTGAGTTTGTTTTCCATCATGTTCATTTCAAAAAGTTTGTAAATGCCAGTATGAAGATGAAATTCAATTGAAAGCTGTCTAGCCGGGGGCTTCTCAAGGGTCATAATGATCTCATATTCGCTTCCCTCGACATCCATTTTTATTAAATCCCACAATCCTTTGATTGTTTTTTCGCTATAGCTAGCGATTGTGTATGACCGGACTTCATTGCCAAGCTTGATTCTTGTTGCTTGAGGATCGGCATTTTTCTCAACTCCAACCCATCCTGTTTCTCCGGTGATCGCACAGCGATCATAATTTTCTTCCTGCCCAAGAAACAAATCAATGTCTACCGGATAAACGTTGTGGCCCAATTCCCGCATTTTGTCCGTGAACCCGAAACCACGGCATCCAATATCAAGAATGTTTGCCCTCTCTGGAAGTAAGTCAAGGTCCACCGAATGTTCTGCTATTATCATTTGAAATGTTTTTTGATAAACATTGGATTGTCTTGTATGCAATATCGTACCTGATATGCTCCCTGTGGTTCAATGCCGTGCATATACATTGCAAGCGCCATACAGGTTTCATCATTGCGATGGCCATTGATCTGTTCGGTTGTTGCCTCTTTTTGACTACCGAACAATCCTTCCTGTTCGGCTTCCATCCATTGTTGGAAAACTCTCAATGGTTTTGTTCTTGTGAAATCAAAATAATAAAGACTCCCACCAACCAAATGCCAACCATAGCGCTCAATCATTTCGCCTGTCAAGCCATAATAAGCAAGACATTTATTCGATACCAAGGGGCTATCTCCTGTCTTGTGAAGTTTGTTGTCATCCTTCACCGCCACTATTGGAAATTGAAATAGGTCATCTATTTTGTCTGCCAAGACCATTGCAGGATCAAGAAAAATAACCTTCGGGAATCCTGCCTCCACTGCTGCTAAAATTGCATGTGGTTTAAATCCATAAAGTGATTCATAGAAGTTTCGCGCTCCTGGTGGAAGTTCTTCCGTCCAAAACATAATGTTTGCTTCGGGATAAATTTTTTCAATAGATTGTCTCAGCCTGCGCTGCTGCTGAACATAGATTTCGCCGAAGGCATAAGAAACAAAGCAAACGTCTTTCATTTATTTAGCATTTTTTTAATTTTTCTTTCCTGCCACCATGCTAAAAACAAACCCAATAGAAATGGTAAATATTGAAAAATTAATTCCTTCATTTATTCAGGAGTTTATAAAACTCATAAGCATAATCTGCGAACCACCCAAAATTATCCGGCCATATCCCATGCAATAATTGCATTGTCTTGCCCATGTTCTCTGGAAGCCACCCTTGCCTTAACAAGTGAGCATCAATTAATTCAGGATGGTGTAAGGTCCATGCTGACCGGTCAACCCTGCCTACTGGATAGCCATTAGGAAGAATCCCCCGATTTACAATTAATTTTCCTGATACACCATTCAATTTTTCTGTGATCAAATCCTGATCCACTACCCACCGTTTTACCTGATCTTCGCTTTGCGCATTTGGTAAAGTCTCAAGATCACGTTTAATAAGACTATTGTAATCCTTGGTTCCTATCTTCATTAACATCTGCCAATCAGTCCGGTGCATCCCGATATAGCAAATTGGATAGTGTTGAAAGCCGGTAAGATCATGACCCCAAATAGTTATTCTATTTTTGTTTGGCTCCCAATAATCTGAAAGAGGCAGCATGTCTATATCGCTAGTCATTAAGTAATCTCCACCATCGGCAACACATGCACCATAAAGCCTTGATACTTGAGCAATAGTGTCGGACCGGTAGCCTTCTATTTCATTTAATGGATAAGGCCACATCTTTTCCAGTTCTGGATGATCCATCACGAACTCAAAAATACCTTCGTATTTCGCTCCCTCAACGAACAAAAGTGGTTCCCACCCGAACTTTCGCCATGCCCATATTATCAGTGGCACGTAAAATAAATATTCTGGATTCTGATTTACCGAAAGGACTATTCGCTTATTCATAGATTCCAGTAAAACAAATTTTTATATTCTTTTTCTATTATATCAAACTTCCACTGATATAAATCAAAGCGCTTAAAAAACCTGATCATTTCCAGTTCAACCACACCAGGACTACCTACGTGTCTACATGTCAGATTGCTTTCCCAAAATCTCCTATCAACTTGTGGTAAACTCATTATCGGTAATTTACTCACATCCTTTGAAAGCAGGAGATCATCTTTAATTTTTGGAAGTATTTTTTGATTCAAAAGGTGTTGATCTGATCCTCGCTGTGAAAGATCGAATCCTGCCACCATTTCCTCCCAAGAATTCCAGCCCATAATGGCCTTTAATCGCGCTGTGTCGAACCCCACCATTCCACCCATCAAACCACCATGGGCGGGATTATCGTGCATGGCATGGAACGGGGCACCGGTTTCCAGCCAATCCTGTACCACCTGTGCTTCGTTGTAGGTTGTTATCGCATCAGCATCTCGGCAAAGGACATGGGAAATGTCGATTGTCCAGATCGGCTTCATGCGCCAGAGCATGCCTTCACAAAGCAATGGAGTTGCTTCATTAATGTGAAGATCAAGGGTGTTATTCTCTACAAGCCAATCAAAAAGTTTCTGGTAATCGGTATAAATTTTCCGGTCAATTTCTAAATGAGTGCGAAAATCTGGATATATGAAAAAATTCATTCTGCTGTTCCAGTAAAAAGTTCGAATGTAGGCCATCATTTCAAAGTGATATGCGCCACTGAAAAGACTGTAAGAAATAACTTTCATTTTATAGATTTTAATGAATCAATCTGATCTTGCATTATTTCCATTTGATCAATTATATCCAAATACATATTGCCAATTCTTTTCCTAGTATTGGCTCCGACCTGTGTTTCATTCATTATTACTTTAGCTTCAATTCTGAGTCTGTGAAATCTTTTCTTTGTCTCTAGCCTTTCTAAATTAATCCAAAACAGGATATAGACACAACAAATCAACACAACAATAATTCCATTAACAATTTCTTGCTTTTTCATAATGCGTGTTTTGGTTGGCCGTTGAAGTAATGGTAAATGATCTCAGGAATTGGATACATCGTTTTGAAAATCCCCGCATCACGCATGGCTTCAGATTGCTTTCCATCCTCACCGAAATTCTGGTCAGGGAAAGGAATGTCTTTCACTAAGGATAGCTTTTGAAAGTTCAAGTGATTGATTTGTCGATAATAAAACTGGTTATCCTGCCACCATTCTATTTTTCCGGTCGCTGGATTAACGCAATCAATGAAATGATGGAATGGATTTCCTTTCTTGCCGCTGAAGTATATTTGACCCCACAATTCTCCGCAATCCATTCCGCTATTGGCTACATCAAGACCTCTTTGAATGTAGGTGTCCCCTAATAGGTCGTCATCATCAATAAAGGAAATATATTCAGCTTCACTTCTAACTGCCGCCAAAACAAGTTCGTTTCTTTTTTGTCCTATAGTTTTTTGACGTTCATCTTCGTTGAAAATAATTTTAATGCTATCGCTCGGCAGGATTTGCCGTTCAAGTTCCTTTTGCAAGCGATTCCTTAATTGAATTCGTTCTTCGAGTGTTGGAATGAGAATGGCTAGTTTTATCATTTTAGATCATTACTGATTGTCATGAATAAAATAGCGAACCCCAATGTGTGAATACTTCCCATCATGTCGCCCATTAACATTTGAACGAACTGACCAACCATCGCACCTATGGCACAATATTTCGCGGCAATTCTGTAATTGTGTCTTGTCATTTTCCTAAATGTTGAGCGAATGGAATTGGCGTGTCTGGTCCGTGGGATTCATCGAAATACCGGTTAAGACGCTCCCAATAATTTTTTGTATCGGCTTCAGTAGCTAAAGCATTTCTTCGATAGGTGTCATCATTCGGAACTGGTCTGTTGGCAGGATGTTGGTGAACAAACAGTTCGTCATCGAAATAATGGTGCCTCCCGCGCATGATGGCAACATAGTATGCTTCAGCGTCACAAGAAAATGATTTATAGGAAGGATGATAAATGTAGCCGTCACGCTTGTAGTAATCCCTGCCCATGATGCTCATTGTCGCCAAGGCATCTTTGGCATAGCCATCATTGAAGTGGGCAAAGAAGTCAAAGGAATAACCCCAAATGTCCCTGATCCTTCGCTCCATCATCCGATCCCAACCCTCCAGAACGAAAAGCATGTCGTCACTCATGTTCACAAGAATGTCCCATTCTCCGGCTTGATCCATATCCCGGTTGATCGCATCAATCTTGCTTTCAGAATGTCCATAAACTATAAATGTATTTCGTGAACAATCAACAAATGCTTTGATCTCAGGATTATTCATTGAATGATCATCAAGATCGGCAGTAACTAAAATTTCGAAGTTTTGGGTCTTAATTGTGACCAAAATATTCTCAACGGCCTTCTTAAACCAAAGTGGCCGACCTCTCGAAGCGAATTTGATCAGGAAGCGCATATTTTATTGAGATTAGCAAATTCCGCATGAAGTTCTGTGGCTCTTTGATTATAGGCAATAGCGGCTTCAACCTCTGTTTCAAATATCCCTATATAAATCTTTTTGCCATTATTGCCAGCGGAAGCCTCCCATTTTTTGTTTTTTTTATGCCATGAAACACCCAAATATGCTGAAGTCTTTCCTTTTGCTGGTCTTTGATTGCTGCAATTTTGCGAAGTATTGCATTTTCTCAAATTATTTTTTTGATTGTTAAGCGTGTCATGATCCTCATGATCTATTAATATTTTGGGATCATTGATGTTCATTATCAATCGGCTCATTCTGACCATAATGGTTTTATACTTCCCGTTAATTTTTCCAACGTAATTACCACGTACAGCATAATAATTATCCCGCTTTTTTAAAGGATACCATTTGAATTGATTCAAATACTCAAAATCTTCATCATCTACTTTTGTAAAAAATTGCCCATACTTACTTATAGATAATTTTATTTCTTTCATAGTGGTTTATAAAAAACGGCTGTAGTCCATTGTGAATGATTCGGTTGTTTAAAAAGCTGTTTCTTCCATCCCTCTAATAATATTTCCGTTCTACTGACCATTTCCGGTGTAAAATCCTCACCTAACCAATTGTCAATAATCAAAAATCCTCCTCTTTTCAAGAAATTAATGCAATAGTTCAGGCATTTTTCCCGATAGTCGCCGTCAATAACAACACAATCATATTCATGTCCATCATTAATGGCTGTGACATAGGTTGTTTCTGTTTTGGCCAACCATGCCCCGGCAGCCGTTGCCCAATTGTCATCCCCATCGACATTTTTCAAGAAAGCGCTATTAACCCTCCACCAAATTGAAGAATAACCACCGCCATATTCAAAAACATGCCATTGACTCACATCCATAGTCTTTAACCATTGCAATGTGGGTAGGGTGTACCATGGCATCACCAGTTTTGTTTCCGTGTCGATGTAGGCCCATCCAAGGTTTGCTTCCTGTATCATTTCATGGAATGTTTACCGCTAATTCAATGTTGGGGACCGGAACCGTTGAATAGAAATTATAACTTTCTTCATCCAAAGTTTCTTTCAAAAATCCGTTGTCAGAATTAACATACCGATCAAGCATATCGAAATGAGCGAACCCGCCAACTTTTCCAACATTGTGTTTGATCCCGACTGAAATTATTTTCTCCGGCTTGAAAACTTTCCCTTCTTTGAGACAATACCACAAATGAAGATCGCAATAAGGATCGTGGTCCTCTCCCCAATCAAGTTTGTCAAGGTTTGGCCGAATGAGCGTGTTCATCGCGCTTGCCCGTTGCTCGTGGTGGAAGGTGAAGTGTTTTTTCAGCTTCAGATGGTAATAAATCGTGTAATTGGTGCCAATAATAGGTGGTTTTCCTAATTCTAACCACTTTTTAGCCATTGTTTCAAGGTAATCTGGCGCATAATAATCATCGTTTTCCCAAAAGGCAATCAGGTCAAGGTGTTTATCTTGAAGCTTTTGATAGCCTGTTCTGTACCTCCAAGCTATGTCCACGGCATCACTTTTCGGTGGATCGGCGATTAATTCAACAAATTCTGGCTGCAATGTCTGATTTTTCACCATGCGCAGGCAATTCGCTAAGAAAAGCGGTCGATCTCCACGGTCCGGTATGATTACTCCGATTCTCATTTTATGATCCTTAATTCATTTTTAAAATAATATGCAGTTTTAAAAGCGGCAGGATTTTTAAGTGGTTCATCCAACTGAACACCAAATCTAGTAACCCTACTAAATCCTTCTTTCGAAGTTATTATTCCGGCTCCATGTGGAGTTTCAACTTTATTTCCAATTCTCATTTCTGCAAAATTAATTTCACCAAATCGTGCCATCCGAAATGAATAGCTTTTTCATCTTTAGGTAAGTCTTTTTTTGTCAAGTCCACAAGAATATCACGCAAGGCCATATTGTAAACCCTGCAATCCCAACTATGATTTTGTGAAGCGCTTGTTTTCTTCACCCACCGTGCCTGGATTGGACTTCCTTCCTTAGTTTCGATCACCCGATGCTCACTTTCAAAGTGTTCGAAGTAATTTTTGAATCCATACAGTCCTTCCGATGGTGTTGGGAAGTTCATGAAGCCTACTGGTTGAATTCCATCGCCCCGGTCCCATTTCAACTTCATTTGTTCCGATAAATCGTCTTTAATCCGGTTGACTTCAACCAAATATAGATTACTGCGCTCTTTGGCGACATGAAAAGCAGGAAAATCGCGTCCTAACTTGAAATATTTCTCAACATCCTTGCCTTTTAAGCCAAAAACATTCAGTCCATAGTTGTCTTTTGCCTTATCTAAAAAAGCGTAGGCATAGACCGAATGATAACCGCAGTCAATTCCAGAAATGAAAATTTGCATTCTCCTACCCGTATCGGTCTTGTAAACGTCCGAAAGTACCCTTTTTACCTCTCCCCAAACGTTTAATTGATGCGATTTGTCATAACTCCAACGTTCCCGATCCTCTTTTACTCTTTTTGAGCCTTCCATGGGAATAAAAGTGCCGATGCTCCCATGTCTCACGCTATAAGTTGTTCCTGTTTCACTCCAAGCAACAATTTCGTAATCCAGTCGTGCATCATGCTCTGTTCCGTTCAAGTCACAGGCACAAGTGAGTAAAACTATTTTTCCGTTGCCATCTTTTACTGAAAGTCCCTCCGGCACAATGCCTATTGGATAATTTCTTGTGTTTCCCTGAAGATCATTGGCCTTTGGTGACTCTCCCTGCTGCTCAAATGTCTCACCAAGGACAAGATTCACGAAAGTTTTCACTAATTCTTCCTTCGGCTTGACCCCAGGTGGGTTGGCTTCCATGAATTGACGAACGTAATGTTCCCAATCGTACATCCCCGGTGGAGCGTAAAGACTTGAAATATGGTAGGAATATTGATCGCTTTTTGTGGGTTTTGCTGTTGGCCTCCACTCACCGGCAAGATTCATTTCATATTTTTCGCTATCATCGAAGAATCCACCGCAGTTCTGGCAGACGTAGCCCACCGATCCTTCGATTAATTCATTGTGGTCATTCGTTTTCCATGTGATCCCTCCTTTTTCTTTTCCACCTGTCCCTTCAATGTCTTTTTCCCAATACAGTGCAATGTATTCACCGCAGCAAGGGCAAGGAACGAAATACCGGCGCTGATCGCCCTGTAAATAAAGTGGTTCGATGTTGGAAGTGTTTTTTAACTCAGGGGTTGAAATGTAAAACAACTTCATCTTGGCAAAATAGGCTGCAAACCGTTGCTCGATCATTCGGGTGGTACTTCCTGATTCCTTGGAACTCTTTTTGGCTGCATCAAAGTCATCAATGAACCCATATCTTACTGAGCGCTGTCGTAGAAGTTTGTGGTTCGATGCTGATCCTGCGATTAAATTACCACCTGGAAATTCTTTGCTCTTGTTCGTATCGCCGGTGCGCATGTTCTTTGCGCGAAGCACATTTGGCCTGATCATCTTACGAAGTCCACAACTATCAATCATTTGATCAATTTTTGTATTCATCGCTTCCTCCACTAAGTCTGAATGACCGGTAAGAAACAAAATATTGCCTGGGTTCTGTGCAATGATCCATCCAATGCCTGCTTCGATAACTCCGGTGGAAAATCCTATTTGACTGCCTTTCATCACTGTAATCACACGCGAAGGATGGTAAGGTGAAAGACAATCGACTACTTCACGCATGTACGGCGTTCGTTCGTAAGTGAATTTGCCGGGGAATGGCGATACATCAGTGGTCATGATCCGGTGGGCCTCTGCCCAATCGGAAGGGTTCACATCGGAAAGGAGTGTCCGTGAACTCTCAAGAATGTCAAGTGTCTGATCCCAATAGTTCATCTTAAATTTATTTCCTTTCCCATTCCCCCCTGCCTCGTTTTGCAGAAAATTCTGTTATTATATTCTTTAAACTCTTTTGGCTTATCCTGATACTTTGTGATACCGCTTCGTTGATTATCGTCATGAGTTTTTTTCTCAATCCTATTATTTCATCCCTGCTCAACTTTTTTTTTTCGAAACCTCGATTAACAAGTTCTCGCCTCCCTGCTGAAAAGAAACAGTAATGCTCTTTGAGTGTTGTGCGAATATCTGCTTTACTATATCAACAGGAATTAAAAAGGCTTCCAGTTTCTCTCTTTTTGCGCGAAGAATTTCTATTTCTTCCGTGGTTTTTGAAATCTCTAACTCCTTTATTTTTGAATTGAGTTGAGTGCGCCTGTCAGCTTCTTTTATCTTACGATCAAAATCCTCTCTTTCTTTTTTTGTCGCCGGTGGCGGCTTAACTATGATCTCAATGTTCTTCTTTCCAACCTTATCATCCCTATTTTCTAAGAACTCTTTATTTTCTGCTATGGTATCATCAATCTTTTTACCGGTCATGGTCACCTTGCCCCTGCTAATATAAACCGATAGTTCCCTACTGGTAATTCCACATGCCTTACTAAACTCAATTCTCGTCCTTAGCGCCATAATAGGCAACAAACATAGGCAACAATAGGCAACAAAAGCAACTTTTTCCTAAAAAAGTGTCAAGACTGGCTTTGTTGCCGCTTCGCATGTAT
>Ga0193731_1000081_pt1 | contig 32103 bp, 19 predicted proteins | sample U1a2metaG_FD_144920 | JGI IMG/M metagenome (GOLD analysis project Ga0193731, IMG submission 144920) | Soil microbial communities from a riparian zone of the East river system, Colorado, United States - U1a2 | ecosystem: Environmental > Terrestrial > Soil > Riparian zone | place: USA: East River...
CCGAGACCACCCAAGACACTGACCTCAATTCCGTCGCATTGGGCCAGAATTCGACTAGTCTTAAACGGGGTCGGTGGGTCCTCCAACTTAATTGTCCGCGCCCTCGGGACCTCGCGCGCAATGCGAGCGAGAAGCAGAGGTTCCATGCTGAACCCGGAAATCGGAGGATAGTCCTGAATCACGATTTCCACTTCTACTGCTGAACTCAGTGCAGAGAAGTGCGCCAAAACTGCGTCCGAGTTGAGTTTCGGCATCCGCGGCGGGCTTACCATCACTGCAGACGCTCCCGCGCTTTGAGCGTGGCGGCTGTATTCGATGCAAGTCCGAAGCCCATCAGCTGTTGTTCCAGCGACTACCGGAATGCGTCCATTGACTCGGCCCAGGACTGTGTCCAGGACAATTCCTCGCTCACGCTCGTTGAGTCGCGCCACTTCTCCAGTGACACCAAGTGCCGTAACACCGTTCACTCCCGCTTTGACAAAGAAGTCCACCACGCGACAAAGCCCATCGACATCGACGTCTCCCGCGTTTGTGAACGGTGTTGGCAGAACTGAAAACACTCCTTCTAGTTTCAAAATCCCCCCTGTTGATCCGCCGCTGTCTGCCAGAGCAGAGCCCCAAATAGCGTACTACATTGCATACAATATCCAAAAGCACTCAGTCCAAGAGGCAAAGCGAATGACACTCGACTAAAGAGAGGGCCGGACAGTATACAATCCCGTATGTGTGCGGGGTTCGTGATGTACAAACGTCTGTGAGGACGAAATCAAGGACATGAAAAAATTGTGTGCCTGATCCCTGCCTCCGCAACTGCTGGATGATCCAAGGGCTCGTCGGATGCTTCGCGACATTGAAATGAACGATACGCCGACGATGGTGGCTGATGGCGAAAACGTTAGAGCACGCAGAGACCAAATGCGACCGGTTGAATCTGGTAAAAACTGATATTGTATATTATATTCGAACTGTTTGGAGATCTCGGTGAGAAAGCTACTTCCTACCGTTTTGGCGATGAGTCTTTGTTTTCCGGCAATTGCTCTTGCGCAAGCGCGGAATGCCGCCCAAATTTCGAAGAACAAAATTCTAAAGGCCCGCCCTCTTCCTCTAAACGACGTGCGTTTGCTTGGTGGGCCTCTCAAGATCGCGCAAGACCTGGACGCCAAATATCTCCTCGAGCTAGAGCCCGACCGTATGCTGTCTTTCCTGCGTCTGCGCGCCGGCTTGGACCCCAAAGGGAAAGGTTACGGAGGATGGGACGGCCCCGGCCGGCAACTCACGGGTCACATTGCAGGACACTACCTGTCCGCTGTGAGCCTCATGTGGGCCGCGACAGGTGACGTGCGCTTCAAGGAACGCGCCGACTACATCGTGAAGGAGCTCAAAGAAATTCAAGAGAAGCAGGGCGATGGTTACCTGGGCGCCCTCATGGACAAAGACGGCGTTGATGGAAAGCTCCATTTTGAGGAATTGTGCCGAGGCATTATACGGTCAGGTGGTTTCGACCTGAATGGGCTTTGGTCTCCATGGTACGTCGAACACAAAATATTTGCTGGGCTCCGCGATGCCTACCGTTACACGGACGACCGCGAGGCCTTGGAAGTAGAAATTAAGTTCGCCGGTTGGGCTGAAAGTATTCTCGCAAGACTGGATGACGAGCAGATTCAGAAGATGCTTGCCACGGAATTCGGCGGCATGAACGAAGTAACCGCCGACCTCTACGCGGACACCGGCGATGCTCGATGGCTAACGCTTTCCCGTAAGTTTCAACATCGCGCCATTGTCGATCCACTTGCTGCTGGCCAGGACATCCTTTCCAGCAAACACGGCAACACCCAAGTGCCCAAGCTTCTTGGGTCCCTCGCGCGGTACATTTATACGGGCGATGAAGCGGATTACAGAGCTGCGACATTTTTCTGGGACCAGGTTGCGCTGCACCATAGCTTTGCCACCGGAGGCCACGGCAAGAACGAGTATTTCAGTCCGCCAGACAAGTTGAATGACATGATTGACGGACGCACCGCCGAAACCTGCGACGTCTACAACATGATCAAGATGGCGCGCGCTTTGTTCTCCGTCGAACCCGACATACGCTACGCGGACTTCCACGAGCGCGCCTTGTTCAATCACATTCTAGCTTCCCAGGATCCAGACGACGGCCGTGTCTGCTACATGGTGCCGGTTGGCCGGGGCGTCCAGCACGAATACCAAGACAAGTACGAAGATTTCACCTGCTGTGTTGGTTCCGGCATGGAGAGTCATGCCCTGCACGCGTATGGAATCTATTACGAATCCGGAGACAAGCTTTGGGTAAGCCTGTATGCTCCGTCGACTGCGAACTGGCAATCGGCAGGCGTGAAACTCAAAATGAGCACGGACTTCCCTGCTGGCCAATCCACTTCGCTGCAGATCACTTCTGATACGCCAAGGAAATTTACGTTGGCGTTGCGGCGGCCCTACTGGGCAGGCACAGGCTTTAGCGTGAAGGTAAACGGCGAATTGCTGACGAATCTTCCGAAAGCAGATTCGTATGTCGAAATCAATCGCACTTGGAAAAAAGAGGACAAAGTGGAGTTGGTGCTGCCGAAAACACTCCGAACGGAACCCCTGCCCGACAATCCGAATCGCCTTGCTCTGATGTGGGGCCCGCTGGTTCTGGCCGGAGATCTAGGACAAGAGAGAAAACGCGGCCCGGACAGAAACGCGGAGCCGCAAGCACCTGTGTTGGTCGCTGCAGCGCAGCCAGTGGAAAATTGGTTGAAACCCGTCACAGGCAAACCCGGGATGTTTCGCACATCAGGAGTGGGATTGACCACGGATATCGATTTTCTCCCCTTTTATCAATTGCCAAGGCGTAGATACGCTATTTACTGGGACATGTTCACCCCGCAGGAATGGAAGAAAAAATCCGCGGCCTACGCTGCTGAAGAAGAAAGAAAAGAGAAATTGGAAGCGTCAACCGTGGCCTTTGCGCAACCCGGCCAAATGCAGACGGAACGCGATTTCAACCAGCAGGGAGAAGACACCTCCCCGGTCCAAATCCAGGGGCACTATGGACGACGCGGGACGAAGTGGTTCTCTTTTGACCTTCCCATCGATACCGCCCATCCAGTAACTTTGATCGTAACTTACAGCAATGAGGCGCGCCGGGACGGGGCCTTCGACATTCTCGTGGACGGAACGAAAGTGGGGCAACAAGCCACGGAACGGCGCAGCCCGGAACAGGACATTCGCTTCTTTGACGTTGAATACTCTCTGCCGCCTCCGTTGGTCGAGGGAAAGCAGAAAGTGACAGTACGCTTCGAAGCTGCCGAAGGAAACGACATTTCAGGTGTATTCGGCATTCGAATGATCCGCGCTGACGCCGCGCGGTAAAGATTCCAGGGCACGAGGCCTTCCCATCTTGCGACCCAAACATGATTCGATGAAGGATCGCCTGATGTCCTGCACCCCTTTCCTTCGGCACTTCGGTGGACCGACGGATTTCGCGTGCGGACTGGAAAACCGCTGGTCACCGCGGATCCTACTATCATTGATCACTTGTGAATTCCTACTGCCGCCGCCGGAAGGGCGGGAGCCCTTACAAGTCCAGTAATGTAGTGCAGACTCAGCCGTCGTCTAAACTAGGAAGGGTTTCCATTCGGGACAGGCAGGTCCGTTCAACTCAGCTGAACTCGCCAACAACCTCGAATCGACTCTCGTTCCGCGTCTGGATGACGACAGTGTCATTGCGAGGACCGCGAAGATTCGCAGCCTGGCCGTTGACTCTGACTTCCAGTAATTTGTTCTGTGCGGGCAGCCGCAGCTTCACGTGCACCTCTTTGGGCGACCCAGAGCGGGCTAGCTCGACGGAAGCAGCGATGCTTTTCGCCGCAGGCATGGCCACCAGTTTGAAACTAATTCTGCCCCAGCGCGTCGGCGCTCGATCGATTCGAATTTCCTTCCCGCTGGCAACCCAGTCACGCGGAACGCCTTTTGCCAAGTACACCTTCTCTTCATCGCAATCTTCGAGAACCAGCATCCAGCGAATCAACAGCGGAATGGTTTGCTGCGCGGGAATGCAAAACAGCGCGTTGTCTCCATCAATGCCAGCTACTTCCCCCGCAGTCCAACTCCCGCGAGTGTGGTCGTGGTACCGGTGCGAGTAGAGGAACAGTAGGTATTCTTCAACGCGATCCAGCCGCAGCAGCATCTGCGCGTAGCCGTATGAAATGAAACCTAGAATATCGCGGCCCTCAGGATGTGGCCGTTCTACGTTGGCAACAACTCCGAGCGTCGTAGCGCCGTACGCACGCATGCAGTCGATCACTGTGTTGGCCAGCCTGGCGGGCAGCACATCGGCCTGCAGCAGCTCGGCATAGGCGCGGTGCGCCCACTGTTGCGGGCTCGGCTTTTCTTTCTGCATCGATTCCCAAAACGTCATCGTGGTTCCAGGGAGCGGCCCTATGTAAGGCGGCTGAATGTCTCTTCGTACGTTCTTTTCCATGCTCGCCACAAGCACGTCCTGAAGTACCTTGCTGCGCTCCAGCCAACCGACGGCCATCTTTTCTATCGCCTGTGAGGGCTTCGATCGATTAATCTCGCTCCACACTCGAGCGATATCCCTGAGCCCCCTCGCAGAATATGCGTTGTTCGCGAAATAGGGCAGCCACCAGGTCATGGGTTTCGGGGCCAGGCAAGAATCCGATTCGCTCCAGCCGTGGATCAATCCGTAGCCGGAATCGTCCTGCGGCAAGCGCAGGCTTTCCTCGTGAAGCTCCACAAGCAAAGCCGCCGTCGCTTCGATCTTGTCCCGATGACGCAGCAACAAGCCGCTGTCTCCCGTATAGTTGAAGTATCGCGCGAGGAGCGAAAGCGTCATGCCGAACTGCGCTATTTCGGGCCCACGCATGTTGTTCACACCCTTGGCGTCCACGAAATCCGTGAAGAAGTTGTCGATCACCGCTCGTGCCATTTCGAAGCGGCCCCATTCGAGATTCGCGTAAACACTCATCGTGAAGATGTCCTGGAACCCGTCGTACTCCGAGCCGTAGTAATCGCGGTCTATGGCCCCATATTTCGGATACACGCCGCCAGGCCGCACCATAAGCTCTTTGGCAAACGCATGTTTGGACATGTCGATCCAGTCATTCTCGGGAACGGAAGCCGCCGAGAAGTCGCTCAGCAACTTCTCCCAGTAGCCGGTAAACGCAGCGAGCGCGCGGTAGAACTGTTCCGGGTTGGGGTCCGTACGCCGCGGAGGGAACCCCGGGTAGCTGTGGCCGTAAACGACTTTTGTGATCTTGCCGTTCTCAACACGCGCTGTGCGATGCCACGTCTGGACGATGAACTTGTCGCGCGCCTGCACGTCACCGAACACCACGACTTCGTCGTAGGCCGTTTCGGAAAGTGCCATCACTTTTCGCACCGCAGGCATCCAGCCACCGATAAGCCCATCGAATCGTTTTCGGGCCGCTTGGTTCGTGAGTTCGGGGAAGTTCTGCACCGGATGGTAGGTTCTTGTGCCGCCCGCTGGGAACACCGGCATGGTGTCAAAACATTCTTTCGTTCCCACAATCGTGTCCCAGGGTAGCCTCCAACCCGCGCGCTCCGGCGAGGACGATCCGAGAGGCGGAGCAGCTGACCTCACCTTCACCGGATCGGGATCACCACCACTTGCAAGAAGGCGCTCTGCCAGAAGATCCGCACCCGTTGTACCGATGTCCTTCAAGTCCAATCCAAGATAGGCTGGCTCGGCTTCTGGGAAGGAAGCCTCCGCGCTCTTCCTCAGAACGCGCGCCTCATCCCTTGCAGACACAAAGGTGATCGTTCCCTCGCGAGTGCGCAGGTCTTCGTACACCTTCCATATCGTCGCATCGATTCTGAATTCAGAAATCTGCGTGTGACCTTCGATATCCAGGCCGGCTCCCGAAGTCGCGCTGGCCTCGAAGGCCGCGCCGAGATCCGTCGCCTCTCCTGAATACTTGCCGGGTTTGACATTGCCCGGCAAACAGCGAGTGGCCGCAGCCACGGCGGCCAGATCCTTCAAGAATTTTCGCCGCTCCATGTACCTTTCCTTCCGGCTTTCATCACTGGTGAATCGTTTACAATTGGCAGCGGGCGCTGCCCCTGCCGTGATGCTCCCCGGGGGTGCAACTACACGCACGGGCGTTCAGGAATGCTGTTCGCGATGGCGCTTGATAAATTCCTTCAGGTACTCGCCGGCGTCCGTTATATGTTTCCACAGAGCCGCAACGGCTAAATCGGGGTCCTTCGCCTTGCAGACATCGAGAAGCTCGCGGTGCGCCTGGCCGGCGCGGTGCAAGTTACGCGTGAAGACCAAGTGGAGACGGGTGTAGCGGTCGCAGTTGATGTTGAGTTTCTTCAAGAACGACAGCATGACCGGACGATTGGCGGGCTCATAAAGTGCGGAATGGAAACTCCAGTTCCACCGGCCCCAAGACTTCACGTCCGAATCATTCTCTAGAGATTGTTCGTACTGACTAAGGATGTCCGCAGCGCGCTGGAAATCTTCTTCCTTCATGTTGGCGATCGCGCAGCGCAGCATGTAGCACTCCAGGACCGCGCGCGTTTCGAACAACTGCATGATCTCGTCCGGAGAAAGAGCCGAAACAACAGCGCCTCGATTTGGGACTATGGTGATGAGACCTTCAGCCGCCAGATGGCTGAGAGCTTCACGGACGGGAATACGACTGGTCTGAAATTCAGCGGCAATGGCGTCCTGCCGAAGTTGTTCACCTTCGCGCAATTCGCCGCTGAGGATTTTCTCTGTGAGCCTTTCGACAACAGCAGCAGAAAGGGATTGCCGAGGGATCGGTGCTGACTGTTTTGGTGTGACGGTCTCCATGATCAGGCCGAAATCTCTAAACATCGTGAAACTGGCAACTTCGCTTCACCAATAGCAACTTTGAAAACAATCAAAAAACGGGATTCAGATTATTAAACCTATGCATAATTTACAACTGTCCCCAACTGAACTTACCATCAACCACTCTCAAAATCCCCGACGACTTTGCATTTTTCAGCGCGCCGGATAATGCAAAACCCAAATAGCCCTTACAACGGCCGCCACTGCCCGTAAGCCTGATAAGTCTAGAAACCACGCGGAATTAAGCGAACGGGGCCGGTCACCCCAGGAAAACGCTCGCCATGGTGTTGACGTTTCATCATGCATACAATATACATAATCCGGCATGCGCGCAAACTCTATTTCACCTCGCGCTAACTGCTGCGGTTCCTGACTCTTGGAGACGGCCAGTTGAAGGAGGAGCAGAAAAATGTGTATTCTCGGCTCTTGGCGGAAAGCTGGAATTATTGCTTTGGGACTATGGACGGGGGGCTTGTCCGCATATGCCCAGCAACCACCGGCTCCACCTAAAGACGAAGAAACTTTTCGATTTAGATTTGTTGGGCCGCGAACTGGGAATCGAATCGCCGCCGCGGCTGGAGTCCCCGGGGATCCAAGCACCTATTATGCGGGCGCCGCATCCGGCGGTGTGTGGAAGTCCACGGATGGCGGGAGCGGTTGGGAGCCAATTTTTGATAAACAGTCGGCCGCCGCAATTGGAGCGATTGCAGTCGCTCCTTCCGATCCAAGCGTGATATGGGTGGGCACTGGGGAGGCCTGGGCCATCCGCGATAGCGATGTCATGGGTAATGGTGTGTATGTCTCTCTCGATGCCGGGAAAATATGGACGCACGCTGGACTCGATGACACAGGAAGGATCGCACGCATCCTCATTGACCCAAAAAATCCGGACCTCGTGTTCGTTTGCGCGCTGGGCCGCGCGACCGGGCCACAGCAGGAGCGCGGCGTCTACCGCACGAATGACAGAGGCCAACATTGGGAGCGCGTACTATTCGCCGACGAGAACACCGGCTGCTCCGGCTTGACGATGGACACTCATAATCCGCGAGTTCTATTCGCCGGAATGTGGCATGTGGAAATGCACACCTGGGGAGAATTCAGCGGAGGACCGGGAAGTGCAATTTATGTTTCGCGGGACGGCGGCACGAAATGGACGAAATTGGAAGCCCATGGGCTGCCGAAACCACCGCTCGGAAAAATCGACGTTGCAGTCGCCCCCACGAATTCTCAGCGCGTTTTCGCATTAATTCAGACGAAGGATCAGGGGTCTGTCTGGAGATCCGACGATGGTGGCGAGAATTGGCAGATTGTCAATTATCAGCGCCCATTGATCGGACGCGCCGGATACTACATTCGAATCGCCGTTTCGAGCGGAAGCGACAAAGAGGTATTTGTGGCCAATAGCAGTTTTTACCGTTCGCTCGACGGGGGCGAGGTTTTTCAGGAAGTTCCCTGGGGCGGAGACACCCACGATATCTGGATTGATCCGCTCAATCCAGACCGCTTTATCATTACCGACGATGGTGGAATGCGCATCACCACGGTGCACGGGCGCGGATTCCACCGTGTCACTTTGCCCATCGGTCAGATGTATCACGTCGCGGTGGACGAGCAGGTGCCTTATTACGTCTACAGCAATATGCAGGACGGACCGAACATGCGCGGTCCCAACACGACGTCGAATGAATTTGGCGAATACCGATGGGATCGCAGAATGGGCGGCTGCGAATCGGGTTTCACGCTTCCTGACCCCTCAGACCCGAACATCGTTTGGTCCAGTTGTTATGCCAACGAAGTGACGCGCTGGGATGCCAGGACCAGAGCCGCGCGCTCCGTGAGTCCCTGGATTCACACATTGGATTCACCTCCCAACGAACTGAAGTATCGTTGCCATTGGACTCCTCCTCTGGCGATCGATCCTTTCGATCACAATACTGTCTAGTACGGATGCCAGGTCATCTTCAAAACGAATAATGGAGGGCAGAGTTGGACCGTTATAAGTCCCGATCTTTCGACACAAGATCCGAGCCGTATCGTTTCGTCCGGTGGAATCGTGGGCGATAATCTCGGTCAATTTTATGGCGAGGTCGTTTTCGCAATCGCGCCGTCCAAGTTACAGCAGGGCTTGATTTGGGCCGGAATCAATGATGGACAGATTTGGTACACGAAAAATGGCGGCACCAGTTGGACGAATGTCACCAAAAACATTAAGGGCTTGCCGGCTTGGGGCACGGTCACGAGCATCGAGCCTTCCCATTTTGATCCCGGTTCCGCTTACGTCAGTGTCGATTTTCACCTGGCCGACAACCGGGATCCGTTCATCTACAAAACCTCCGACTTTGGAAATACCTGGACGCAGATCATCGGAGGCCTGCCCAGGCATCCACTGGCGTACGTGCGGGTCATTGCGGAAGACCCCAACGTAAGAGGTTTGTTATTTGCTGGTACTGGAAATGCGATTTACTACTCGCTGGACGATGGAAGCCACTGGGTAGCTCTCACGGCGGAGCTGCCGCATGCTCCAGTTACCTGGGCGGTCGTGCAGAAGCAATTCCACGACCTGGTCATCTCCACATACGGGCGCGGACTCTATATCCTGGACGACATCACGCCCCTCGAACAGCTGGCACAGAAAGCATCTGACGCGCCGGTCCACCTTTTTGAGCCGCGTCAGACTTCCGATTGTTTCCTGGCGGACGCGCCCTAATAAACTATTGGTTGAAATCAGCGCCGAAAGAAGTTCCAAGAATTGAGATCCTCGATTCGAACGGCCCGTTGATCCGAAAATTCGATGGGCCCCGCCGCGTGGGAATGAATCGAGCTGAATGGGACCTCCGCTATGAAGCCCCCAAGCTAGTGGCGTTGCGCACTGCGCCAGCTGAGAACTCTCACATTTGGGAAGAGCGGCGATTTCGCGGAACGGATGCAAGACCAATCCTCCACTGGGGCATCAAGGAAGCTGAAGTCGGGCCGGTTGCCTTGCCCGGAAAATATACGATTCGCCTAACAATCGACGGTCAGACCTACACTCAGCCCCTCACGATCATCAAAGACCCGAAAAATCCCGCAAATGACTCGGACCTGGAAACCTCTTTCAAGATGCAACTACAGATTCGGGATGACATAAGCAAGACCGCTGATGCGGTTAACCGGATCGAGTGGATGCGCAAGCAAATCAGCGTGCTCGAAGCGATGGCGCGCAGCGAGGGCAAGAAAGGGCGTGACGACGAGAGAGGTGACAAAGACCAACAAGACAAGCGCCAGCAGGAAAAGGACAAGCCGGACAAGAGCGACGACAAGTCCAATCCGAATGCCGCGCTGCTCAAGTCACTCCAAGCAATGGATCAGAAGATGCAAAGTGTTGAGTGCAAGTTCATTTCCCGCGCCGAAGCCCTTAGCGACGACAAATATTATTCCTCGGCAGACAAAATCTACCTCAACTTGATCTGGTTGAACGCGGAGGTGGGAACAGGGGGTGGAGATGTGGCCGGCGGCACTGGATTCGGTCCCACGGAAGCGTCCATCACTTTACTCCAGATGATCGAGAAAGACCTTGCCGCCGCTGAAAACGAAGTTCAGACCTTACTCGAAAAAGATGTCCCCGAGTTCAACCGTTCTCTGGTCGATCGCCGCATAACTCCAATTATCAGTTTCAACAATTCTGCGCCCGCAACCAGGGAAGAAGCACCAGCAAGGTAGCTGGCGACGAAGACTCTCGGCCGATGTTAAGCAGTGCGATCCTGCGTAGAGCGAATCAGTTTTCTGAAGTTGACAGCCACCCAACGGTGTATACAATATCCATGATTCTTGGCGGCTGCTTTCTTGCATCCGCTCTCCCTCGGGGTGGGGGAAAACAAGACTTCTTAGGCAGCAATTCTAGCTACGAGGTGGCTTATGTCCTTATTTATAGCTTCCCGTTCCAAGTCAAGTTTCCGTTCACTCGTTCTCGCCTTTCTGCTCGGCTTCCTGTGTTCCCTGACTGTGACCCACACGCTGACCGCTCAGGTTGCAACTACCGGAAAGATTACCGGCACAATCACGGACAGTTCAGGCGCAGCAGTGCCGAACGCAGCTGTTTCGGTTAAAAGCACTGCGCTTTTGGCTCCGAGGAGCACACACACGGAAGCGGACGGTAGCTACCTGTTTGACCTGCTTCCACCGGGCACCTATGAGCTGACCGTCACCGCTCCTGGATTCAGCACGCAAAGTCAGACGGGGATCGTACTCACCGCGGGGTTCACGGCTACGGTCAATTCGAAGCTGCAGGTCGGCGAAGTCACGCAGGTCGTGAAGGTGGAAGGCGAGCCGGTGATCGATTTGCAAAACAACCAGACTTCGACGACGTTTGACCAGAATCTACTTCAAGAGATTCCGAGCGGACGCGACCCGTGGTCTACCGTCGCCCAGATGCCCGGAGTTACCTCGAGCACCTTCGACGTAGCAGGAAACAACAGCTACCAGCAATCTGCCATGCAGGTGCACGGGAGCACCCAAGCAGAGCAGATCTACAGCTATAACGGTCTGGACCTCAATTGGCCCGGTGCGAGTGGCGGTTATACACAGTTCTACACCAATCATGACTCGTTCGATGAGTTTCAAGTGGTCGCAGACAACGCGCCCGCTTCCGTTCCTATTGGCGGAATTTACATGAACATGGTCACCAAGTCTGGCTCGAACGAGCTGCATGGCCAAGCTGCCGCTTACTATTTGACGGCTGGTACCCAGGCTGGCGTAAAGCAGCCAGTGTTCCAAGGCTCGCCAGTGGCGACGGGCTCGCCTTTCGACATGACCCGGGACACTTCTGCCAGCCTCGGCGGCCCCGTCATGAAGGACAGATGGTGGCTATTCGGCTCTTATCGTCGTTACGATCTGAGCCAGCGCATTCTCGCGGTAACCGACCAGGCGAAAAATCCCGTGAAGGACATAAATCATCAGACCAATACGGACCTGCGCAGCGATTTCCAGGTCAATTCGAAGAACAAGTTCAGTTTTATCTGGCTCTACAATGAGCAGAATCGCTTTTTCCGCCGAGACACCGCGTATCAGTTTGTTACTCAGGACGCCAGTTGGAAACAGATTGAACCCGCCTACATCTTGCAAGGACTGTGGACCAGCCAAGTTACCAATAACTTTTTGCTCGATTTTCGCGTCGGCTGGAACAAGATCATCTTCCCCCTCAGCTATCAGTCCAACTCGACAGGTCTCAATAAGCAAGACATTGGATTCTCAACCGAGACCGGCGCAGCACCCAACGAATTTCAAAATCCGGCGTGGGTGCTGAAATGGTCCGCAAGCGGCTCGTGGTATAAGGCGAATTTGGGCGGCAATCACAATTTCCAATTTGGCTTCGAATGGGGGGACAGCTACAACTCCTATCTTTACAAAGTCAGTCAAGGCATCAACGCTATCTACAATAGTAGCCCCCCCCAGCAGCCCTTCTCGACGCCCTTCCAAGTTGTGGCCTACAACACCCCAACGACTCAAAAGAACTATTTTCGGGATACCAGCTTCTACCTGCAGGATACTTGGACTCTAAAGCGCCACATCACGCTGAATCTCGGGATACGCTATGACCGGTTCACAACCTATTACCCAGCGCAAAAAACGGATCCAAACCTTATCTTTCCGCAACTCTTCAAGGCTGGCTTTACGTTCCCAGCGTCGGGAGACCTGGTGGATTGGAACACCGTTTCGCCGCGTATAGGGGTGGCGTTCGATCCCACGGGGAAAGGTGATTCCGTGCTGCGTTTCGGTTACGGCATCTACTACATCATGCAGGGAACGGGGCTGGCGGAGACATCGAACCCAAATGGGCTAGTCACGCTCACGTTCCCGTGGAACGACACCGACGGCGACAAGATTCCGCAAGTAAACGAATGGCTTCCCGCGGGAGCGAAGCCGATAAACTCGTCCGGCGGGGCGCAAATCAACCGCAACATGAGCCGCCCCTATTCTCAGGAAATCAGTGCCGCATACGAAAGGCAGCTGTGGCGGGATCTCCGCGTGGCCGCTACATACTATTACCGTACAAAGAAGAACCTGTATGGGATCGAGAACACTGCTGTACAACCTTCGGATTACACGCCGATCACAACCCTCCTGGACGATAACGGAGTTTCCCAGCCGATTGTCAACGGCGTTACCGGCCAGCCTCTGACCTTATTCAATCTAAATCCATCCAAGGTGGGCCAGTTCAACTTGGTGGTCACCAACATTCCGCAGCTGAATGACAACTCTTATCACGCTGTGGAGTTCACAGCGGTCAAGCGCTTGTCCCACAAATGGCAAGTTCTCGGTGGATTCACAATTCAACGCCAGAAGGGTGTTTTTGGCCGTGGCTTCTCGGATGAAGCCACCGGTGACAATTTCACCAATCCCAATAACGACCTCAACAGAAAAAACAACTACCTCAATCTAGACGCCACCTATGTCTTCAAGGTGGATAGCACTTACGAGCTTCCCTGGAAATTCGGTACCAGCGTCAACTTCCAGCACTACACGGGCTTCCCGATTCAACCAACCGAGACGTTTGGAGGCCTGACCAAGGCTGGGGTAAACAAAGGGTTAAACCAGGGCTCGGAGACGGTTATCCTCCAACCAGCGGGGATCCAGCGTCTGCCCAGCGTAAACCAACTCAATCTTCGTTTTTCCCGGGAGTTTGTGCTGAATGACCGCTGGCACCTCACTCCGACGGTCGATTTCTTCAATTTGACCAACTCGCAAACCACCATTTCGGAAGTAACCCAGTGGAGTCCTCCGACTGGAGGGAGCTACCTTTTGCCTTCCCTCGCCATCAATCCATTCGTAACCCGGTTCGGTTTGCGCTTCACGTTCTAAGCAAGCCTCGCTTGAGGCCGACACTTTCCTTTCCGGCGGGTTGGGACTAATATCGCGCCCACCCGTCGGTCTCATGTTTGGAACTCCATTCTCAGTTTGTGTACAGTGAGGGCGCTATGTGGAGATGGAACAAAGCGGCCGGAATGATTATCGGGGTGGTGCTAACGTTCGCGGCCACTGCTGCACCTCAGAGCAGCCCGAAATCCTCAAAGCTGACGATTGAACAATTGATTGATATCAAGCATCCGTCCAACCCGGTGTGGTCGCCGGATGGCAAACACGTTGTCTTTACCTGGGATCGCGCCGGGGTTGCCAATCTTTATGTGGCCAATGCGGACGGCCACGGCCAACCGCAAGCGCTCACCTTATTTCCCGAAGGCCAAGTGGAGGGCGCGTTCTGGAATGAGGACGGCGATACGCTGTATTTTCCACGCGACGGCGATTTGTGGCAAGTCCCCGTGACTGGCAGTACTCCCAAGCGGGTGTGGAGCAAGCTGGATCGCGGGAGGGATTTCGTCCCATCGCCCAACGCTAAGCGCGTCGCGTTCGTTCGAAGCAATCCGTCGGGCACTGAAGGCGCACAGCAGGGAAGCGATCTCATCGTCCGCTGGATCTCCGACGGAGCCGAGTCCACGATCGCCCACGACGATGTCAGCATCCGCGACATCATTTGGTCCCCCGACGGCACATCCATCGCTTACACCGGCGGTTCGAAGATCATCCATCACGACGATTCCCCAGCATACTCCGGTGGGAAGATCATCTATCGCGTCTCAGAATATGTGCGGGGTCAAATGTATGCGCTGCGGCTCGCGGTCGGCAAACCTATCGCCATCAGCAAGTCCGGCGAGTATGGAGGCTTGGCCTGGGTTGACCCTACTCATCTGGTCTTCGATGGCCAGTCCAGCGACTTCAAGAAATATTTCATTTATCTCGCCGACGCTGCCACCGGTTCCACGCGAGCGATTCATGAAATAGACGAAGAAAAATTCTGGAGCATTCCCGACTGGGGCGAAGCGGGGGCGCAGCCTTGGCCCTCGCCCAATGGTAAATGGATTGCCTTCCTCAGCGATCAGGACGGCTGGGACCACATCTACGTGATGCCCGCCTCCGGCGGGGACGCAGTCCAAATCACGAAAGGACACTTCGAGGCCTGGCGCCCTGCCTGGTCGCACGACAGCACGCGCATCGCCTTCGACGCGAACATGGAAGACCATCCCGGCGACCGTGTCATCGGCATCGCCAGTATTGGAGATGATCCTGCGCGAGCGGCCGTCACCTACATCACAGCGGGGCCGGGGACGAACATCGAGCCGCACTGGTCCGAGGGGGACGGGCGCATTGTCTATCAGCACACCGACGCGCGCAACAGCGCGGACCTTTTCACCATCGGCACCAACGCCGGTGCGCAACCAGTGAGGCTGACTGACTCGATGCCCGCGGGGATCGACCGCTCAAAATTTGTCGAACCTCAGTTCGTGCACTATTCCGGTCCCGATGGCCAGCAGGTTCCCGGCTGGCTCTTCGTGCCGAAAAATATCGATCGCACGAAAAAGCATGCTGCGATTATCTGGATCCATGGCGACGGCGTGAATCAAAACTACAACGGCTGGCACGTGCAGCGAAACTACGCCGTCTACTACAGCTTTCATCAGTACCTGCTGCAACAGGGTTATGTCGTTTTCGCTCCAGACTACCGCGGCAGCATCGGCTACGGAAGAGATTGGCGCAATGGCGTGTTCATGGACGTTGGCGGCAAAGATGCCAAAGACACGTGGATGTCGGCGAATTATCTAAAGACACTGCCTTACGTGGATACCGACAGAATCGGTATCTGGGGATTGAGCTACGGCGGATTCTTCACGCTGATTGCGATGACCGATCAACCAAAGTTGTTTCGGGCCGGTGTAGACGTGGCCGGCGTCGTCGATTATGTGATGTACTATTCCGATCCCTATCATGGCGATTGGACCGCAAGTCGCATCGGAACGCCGGAGCAGAATCCGAAAGTCTATGCGAACGCCTCACCGATTTCACATATCGATCGCCTGGAACACCCATTGCTCGTACTTCACGGCACGTCCGACGTCAACGTCCCTTACCTCGAGTCCGTTTGGCTCATCGACGAAGCACTCAAAAAGGGTAAAGGTGATCTCCTTTCATTCATGATGTATCCGGGCGAATTCCACTATTTCACCAGAGCGCATGTCTTGCTCGACGCGTGGCACCGGGTGGACGACTTCTTTGCGTTTCACCTGCAAGGCAGGAGCAAGGTTTCGCACTGAGCCTTTGGCCGCAAAGAATGGAACTCGTGTGTAACCCAGATACTCCTCGCAAGGCATCCCGCGAAAGGCGGAACCGGAAATGAGATCGCGCTATAAGGCGTACGTTCGTGCTGTCTTGGTTTTGTGCCTGGCAGCGAGTTCAGGTAGGGCGCAAGGCACACGGGAAGACTACCAGCGCGCGCAACAATTTCTTCCCGGGAACCTGCGCCATCATGTCTACGTCGCGGATGTCACTCCACACTGGATCGCCGAGAAGAATCGCTTCTGGTATCGCAAGGCCGGCATGAAGGGGGCCGAATTTATCCTGGTTGATCCCGCGCAAGACACCTTCGGCCCTGCATTTGACCACCCGCGATTGGCGATCTCGCTTGCAAAGGCAGCGAAGCGCGAGGTTCAGCCGGCAGAGCTTCCGTTCGACACGTTTGACTACGCAAAAGACGAGAAGTCGATCTCGTTTCAAGTTGACGGGACCTCCTGGACCTGCCAGCTCGAAGACTATGAGTGCAAGAAGGGGCCTGAGCCAGTTGCGGGGCAGTTTGAAGAAGCCTCGCCGAACAAGGAATGGGTTGCCTATGTCAATGAGCACGACCTCTATCTCCGCTATGTTTCGACCGGGGAAATAATACGGCTGACGCATGATGGCGAGGCATCTTGGGACTATGCAACTGCCATTCCGTCGCTGCGGCCGATGATTGCGCAAGGAACTCAGGAGGTGAAGCAGCGGCCTGCGGTGTTCTGGTCGCCGGATTCCTCAAAATTTGTCACCTACCGGATGGACACGCGAAATGCGGGGCGCTTCACAAACCTACAGTTCGTTCCGACAGGACAGCTTCGCCCCAAGGCATTCACCGTCGTCTACCCTTTGCCCGGAGAAGTGTTGCCCAAAGCCGAGCCGATCATCTTTGACGTGCAGAAGGCGAAGCGCATCGATGTGAAGACCGCACCCTTGGAGATTCAGTTTCAGGGCGGGCCGAGTTTCGAATGGTTTCCAGACAGCAAGACTTTTTATTACGAAGCAGACGAGCGAGGCGAAAAGTCCATCGAGCTGCGTACCGTAGACCCCGAGATCGGAGAGCAAAAGGTTGTGATTCGTGAAAAGTCGGATCGTTACGTCGATCCGGGGGAGACCTTCTTCCGATTCCTTCACGACTCCGGAGAAGTCCTCTGGTCTTCCGAGCGGGACGGCTGGAACCATTTGTACCTCTACAATCAGAAGACCGGCGGCCTGAAAAACCAGGTAACCCAGGGGCCATGGGTGGTCCGCCGCATCGTCGACGTCGACGAAAAATCCCGGCGCGTCTATTTTCTGGCAAACGGCCGCGAGAAAGGCGAAGATCCCTATCAAACTCACCTGTACAGCGTCGGCCTTGATGGCAGCAACTTGACGGCTCTGACCCCGGCGAATTCCAATCACACGGTTAGCATATCCTCCGACCATTCTTATTTTGTCGATAACTCCTCGCGGCCTGATCTCCCGGGGGACGCTGTTCTCCGAAATGTAAAGGACGGTTCGCAAGTTCGCGTCCTTGAACAAAGCGACGCGAACGAATTGTTTAAAACGAACTGGAAGTCTCCTGAGGCATTTCACGGCAAAGCCAAGGATGGCACGACCGATCTTTATGGACTGATCTGGCGTCCATCGAACTTCGATCCTGCAAAGAAGTATCCCGTCATCGAAATGGTTTATACGGGCCCCCAAGCATTCTTTGTACCAAAGACATTCGGGGCTGCGGTGCGCGGTCTGCAATCAACGGCGGAGTTGGGCTTTATCGTAGTGATGGTCGACGGCCGCGGCACCACAGGACGCTCTCGGGCATTTCACGAGTACTCGTATCGGAACCTTGGCGGAGCTTTCGAAGATCACGTCGCCATGATCAAGCAGATGGCCGCTCATTATCCCTACATGGATGCGACACGCGTTGGAATCTTCGGGACCTCGGCCGGAGCTTACGGCGCCGCCCATGCCATGCTGGTATTTCCCGATTTCTATAAGGTCGGTGTTGCTATCTCCGGAGATCACGACGCGAGATTGGACAAGGCCTGGTGGAACGAACTCTACCAGGGATTCCCAGTTGGTCCCGACTATGCCGAACAGTCGAACGTCACCATGGCGGACCGGCTTCAGGGGCAATTGCTGATCGAACATGGCGACATAGATGATAATGTCCACGTCGTCGAGACAATGCGCTTCGCTGATGCTCTCATGAAAGCCAACAAGGACTTCGACATGCTCATTGTTCCCAACATGTATCATGGAGAAGGTGGCAATTTGTATCTTGCGCGCCGACGCTGGGACTATTTCGTTCGATATCTTCTCGGCGTGAACCCGCCCAGCAACTTTGAAATCCATGAGGACCGGGAACCCACTCCTGGACGTCCACGTTGATGGCCCTACTGTCGAGATTCGCGTTGCTCAGCGCGATCCCCGTTTTGCTGAGCGGCAGTGCTTCGTCCCAATCGCTCCCAAGAGCACCCAAAACAGAAGTCATAACCGTGACACCCAAACCGGGGTTTTTCACTGAGCCTTCGATTGGCGTGAATCCTGCTAACCCTCTGCAAGTTGTCGCCGCTTTTCAGGACAACGCTCATATCGCCTATTCCGTCGACGGCGGACGCCATTGGCAGCTCGCCACAGGAATCGAGCCGCCGAACTATCGAGTTTCGGGAGATGTCTCAGTCACTTTCGACAATCAAGGACACGCCTACATTTGTTATATCGCCTTCGATAAGCTCGGTACGTTTAATTATTGGGGACACAACTCATCGCGCAACGGCATCTACGTTCGCCGCTCGCTGGATGGAGGCGCGACCTGGGAGGCTCAGGATATCGCCGCGACCGAGCAGCGAGATCAAACTACGGTTCCGTGGGAAGACAAGCCCTACATCGTCGCAGATATGGGACGCGGGCCTCACGCCGGCAACCTTTATATAGGTTGGACGAGATGGACGCTAAGCGATTCTCAAATTCTATTTGTTCGCTCCACGGATCACGGCAAGACGTGGTCAAAGCCAGTGGAGATCGACAACATTCGCGGGCTCCCGCGCGATGATAACGGAGCCATCGAAGGGTTTGCCGGAGCTGTCGGGCCGGACAGCACATTGTACGCGGTGTGGACCGACGGCAATCACGTCGTTTTCACCACCTCTCATGATGGTGGAGCGACTTTTTCCCACACACGAAATATCATCGACACGGCTCCCACCATGTTCACACTTCAAGCCGTCTCACGGGCCAATGGTTTTGCACAAATTGCCATTGATCCCCGGGGCGGCGCGAAAGGCGGTCGCCTATATTTGACATGGAGCGATTACCGCAACGGCGATGTGGACGTATTCTGCTCGACCTCCGGTAACCACGGTGAAACATGGAGTCCCGCTGTGCGCGTCAACGACGATTCCCCTCACAACGGCGCGGACCAGTTCTTTCAATGGATGGCCGTCGATCCCGCCGATGGCGCGGCGTACGTGGTCTTCTATGACCGCCGCCGCGACCCGAAGAATCGCCGGCAAATCGTCGCACTGGCGAGATCGACGGATGGCGGCCGGACGTTTCAGAACTATGCGTGGATGGATCAGCCGTTTGATGCCCAAGGAGTCTTCATGGGCGATTACAACGGAATTGCCGCTTTGAACGGACGCGTGTACGGAGTATGGACGCAAAAGCCAGAGAACAAATCGTCGCGAGACACTTTAATCCAGATTGGTGTAGCGGACTTCAACACAGAAAAAATAGCGACTGCCGCACCTCAACTCGCGCAAGCAGCCAAGACCGGCCGCCGGTAACAACTTGCACGGAATCGCGCTCTCTGAATCCAAGCCTCACTCCTGCAACGGTCCGGGGGTTACATGTTCCAGGAGGTAGCGGGCCAGCAGCGAATACAGGTGATAATGTGTTCCCTTCCCTTCCGCTAACGAATGCGTCCGGCCTGGGTATTCCATGAAGTCAAACGGTTTTCCAAGCTCCACGAGCCGATTGATGAGAAGTTCCGTGCCCTGATAATGGACGTTGTCGTCGCCTGGGCTATGCACGATCAACAGTTTTCCTCGTAACCCTTCCGCGAAATTAATCGGCGAGCCCCTCTGATAACCCTCGGAATTGTCCTGCGGGATTCCCATGTACCTCTCTTGATAAATCGTATCGTAAAGCCGCTGATCTGCCACTGGAGCGACGCTCATCCCCGTTTTGTATACGTCCGGCGAGCGAAACATGAGATTCAACGTATTGGACCCTCCTCCACTCCAACCCCACACCGCAATTCGATTCGCATCCATGAACGGATAAGTGCGTTCCAGAACTTGCAGCGCCTTCGTTTGCTCCACGGATGAAAGCACGCCAACACTTCCGTAAACTATTTTGCGCCACGCACGCCCCTTCGGAGCGGGGGTCCCGCGATTGTCCACGCTGACGACCAGGTATCCGCTTTCCGTCATGGCCCGGTGAAACACCCCGCTATCACCTTCCCAGGCGTCAACCACAGTCTGCCCAGCCGGTTCCCCGTACACATAGACGAGCACTGGATATTTTCTCGCCGGATCGAAGTTCCTGGGCTTCATCATCCATCCATCAAGCGTAACGCCGTCGCCGATGTCGACGTGAATAAACTCCGTCGGCCGCGAGAGAAACTCCTTCAGGTTCGCCCGCAGTGCGGCGTTATCCTCCAACACGCGGGTCACTCGATGATCGGGAACACTCACCAGGTCCGTGACTGGCGGCGAATCGAAACGGGAGTATGAGTGTATGGCCCAATGAAAATCGAGAGAAAACTGATAGGAATGCGTTCCTGGCTGATTCGCCGGAGTCAATCTTTCTGCTTTTCCGCCGCCGTCTAATTTGGTGCGGTAGAGATAGCGTTGTGTCGCATTGTCCGGCGACGCAAGGTAGTACAGCCAGTCTTCCTGGGGAGTAGTGCCAACGACTTGGATAACGTCAGAATTGCCGGGAGTTATTGGCCGGACTTGTTTTCCGTCTCGCGAAATTAAATAAGTCCGGCGCCAGCCATCTTGCTCGCTTAGCCAGAGGAATTCCTTTCCCCCATGAAGCCACTGCAGATGATCGACCACATCCACCCACGCGCTGTCATGATCCCGATAGACAGGCTGAACGGAACCGCTGCTGGCATCGGCAAGCAGCACATCATTCGTGTTCTGCAAGCGATTCAAATGCTGCAGCACCAATGTGTTCGAATCCCCTGCCCACTCCATACGGGCGATGTAGCTGTTAGTGGGGTCTCCTAGAACCTGCAGCCAGGTAGTCACGCCACCCTCGGCGGAGATCACCCCGGCGCGAACCAACGAGTTAGGCGTCCCCGGTTCCGGATAAGCGATCTCCTTGATTTGCGGATAGAGCCCGTACTGGGGATAGGGAATGTGCGTAAGCACGTCGTAAGGCGCTCCCACGTTGTACACCAGGCCAAACTTCCGCACTCCGCTGGTATTGAATTGCCAGTACGCAATGCGCTTTCCGTCCGGACTCCAGCGAAAAGCGTCCCGAAGAAAAAACTCTTCCTCATAAACCCAGTCGGACGTTCCGTTGATGATGGTCTCGGAGCCGTCGTGCGTCAGTTGGATGGTTTCTCCCGTCTGTGCGGATTCAACATAGATGTTATTGGCCCGCACGTAGGCCAGGCGAGATCCGTCCGGCGAAAACTTTGCAAACATCAGTGTAGATGGAGAGGCATCACCACCCAATTTGCGCAGACTTTTTCCGCGCCGATCGAAAACCCAGTAGTCTCCTCGCGTGTTCGCACGCCAGACTTTGCGCGAGTTGGTGTAGATGAGCACCCGGCTCATATCCCCGGACCAGTCATAATTCTCGATATGTAGAGGATCTTTCGAGCCAGCGGGTATCAACTCCGATGCCGCGATCAGGACTTCCCCCTTCCCAGTGGCGGTGTCGTAGCGTACTAATTCGCTGGAGCCAGAGAAGGAAGAGGAAGGCTCTAGCGTCGCGTACGCTTCACCTTCATTTAACCATCGAGCCGGTCCAAATGATTTGGGTTGGAATTCGCGCTGAAGAAATGCTCTGTGAAAAAACTGATCCAAGTCAAACGACTGCTGGGCAAACAACTGGGTGGCCGCAACCAAGATCCAAACCATGGATGAGATGAGCGGAATCGCCCACACCTTCAGGAACTTGCTTGGCAGAGAATTTCGGCATTTAAGGAGGGATATGCAATCCGAGCAGTTTGACGCGGGCATGCCTGACCTCGTTTTGTGTGGTTCGAGTCCGAAAATCTAAGCAAATTTCCGTTGACTCGCGGATATTATATACAGGAGCATACCCCGTGCCTAACCCTTCGTCACATCTCACTCTAATCTCCGCTGAAAAGATCAACCCGGAAGACACGTCTCGAATTTCGCGTCGCGATTTCGGGCGGCATGCCGCCGTCGCCGCGGCCTTTGCTCTATCACCCGGGATGGCGCTCGGGTCACCCCAAAGTTCGCCCCAGGAATCAAAGCAATTGCGCGAGATTCCCGATCGCGGCCTCGCCGGTCTGACAGCGGAACAGAGCGAAGAAGTCGAAGCTAGGCTGACCAACATCATCCGCAAATACGGAAATCGTTTGTCGATTGCGCAGCGCGACCATCTCCGCCGAATCCTTGCGTACAACGAAAAGATGCTCGTTTCGATTCGCGCTTTCCCTCTTCAAAATGGTGATCCGCCGGCAAGCGTCTTGAAGGCTTCTTTCCTCGAACAAACAGCGTCATCTGGCATACACGCTGCCGCGCGTAGCGAAGGCTCGAGGCGTTGAATCTAGGAATGGGGCCTAGACTTGTTATCAGAGGAAACTCTCTTTTTGTCCTTGCGCGAACTCGGTGACCGCATTCGTGCCCGCCAACTCTCGCCGGTCGAACTCACAGAAAGTTATCTCGCGCGAAGTTCAGAGTTAGGTCTCAAGCTCAACGCCTACGCTTGCCTGACACGTGAATTGGCATTGCTTCAGGCTAACGCGGCAGAAAAAGAGATTGCCGCAGGCCATTATCGGGGTCCCCTGCACGGCGTCCCGTATGCCGTGAAGGATCTGGTCGCAGTGGAGGGTTATCCAACGACATGGGGCGCGCGGCCCTACGCAACGCAGAGGCTCGATTTCAACGCCGCGGTGATCGAGCGTTTGAATCGCGCCGGTGCTGTTCTGATCGGCAAAGCCGCAATGATCGAACTGGCCGGGGGGCTGGGATATTCGACCGGGGCCGCCTCGCTTACGGGCGGTTGCAAGAATCCATGGAATACCGACTATTGGACATGCGGCTCGTCGAGCGGCTCCGGTGCGATTGTCGCGGCCGGCCTTGCGCCATGGGCGCTCGGCTCGGACACCCGGGGATCAATTCTTTGTCCTTCTGCCTGGTGCGGCATTTCTGGAATGCGGCCGAGCTTCGGCCGAGTGAGCCGATTTGGCGCTATGGCCATTGCATGGACAATGGACAAACTCGGACCGATGGCGCGTACGGCGGAGGATTGCGGACTCGTACTTTCCATCCTCGCGGGGCACGATGCTCGCGACTTCGACTCGCTGCCGCCGGGTGTCGCCGAGTTTGCTTACCCTGGCGGGAACCGCGCTTCGGCGAAATCCCTTCGCATTGGCCGGCTCACCAATGTCTGGCGGGAGATGGATCCTGGCCTTGATTCTGCGGTGAACAGCGCGCTAAAGGTGCTTGAAAAAGAAGGTGCCAGGATTTCGGATGTGGAGATCCCGGATGGGCCTTATGAAGAAGCGGCAGAGCTTACCATCCTGATCGAGGCAGCTTCGGCGTTTCGGGATCTGATCGCCAGCGGCCGGTGCGCCAAGCTGGCCGATCCTGTAGGCCAGATCAATGGCTATGCGAGCGAAGAATTCTCCGCCACAGATTATCTCCAAGTCCAGCGCGTGCGAAGCCTCCTGCAGAAGCAGATCGACAAACTGTTCGACAATTTCGATGTTCTGGCGACGGCTGGCGAATCTTCAGCCGCGGCGCTACTGAATGCTCCACCCGAGGAAGATTCTGCCGGCCCGATCGAAAGACGCGCACCCGATGGAATCTCCAGCCTGTGCGGGCTGCCCGCGATCACTGTCCCTTGCGGCTTCCATAAGGACAAGCTTCCCTTCGGCGTGCAATTCATTGGCCGTGCACTCAACGACCGCGTCGTGATTGAAGCAGCTCATCGGTTCCAGCAGCACACGGACTGGCACCGGCAACGCCCACCCATCCACTGAGTACCGCCAAATTGAAAAATCTATTTAAACCCTGCCATTTCCCACTTTTGGAGGGTGTCCAGCACCAGCGCCTTCACCTTCGCGATTACTTTCCGCGAATATTCCTCGGCTTTGGCCTGCGTGCGATCTTTCGGCAATCCCTGTCCCTCCGTATAAAGCAGCATTGTCGAAGGAAACGGCGTTGCCGACCAGCCGTCGCCCGGGGATGGCAGGGCCGTGGCCATGTCCTTGCCCGTGAATAGATCCCAATGCACAAGCTTCGGGTTGGCGGCCTGGACCATCGCCGTTTCCTCATTTGTCGCATGCCCGCCGTCCTCGCCAAACACCTGCCGCGTGATATCGTTGCAAAGCAGCCACCAATTGATGAGCAGCGTGTTGACCTTATACTGCAGCGAAATCTCGTTCGCCAACTGTTGAAGAATGAGGACCTGCGGACCATGCCCGTTGAGGATTACGATGTTCCGGAAACCGTTGTCCACCAGTCCCACCAGCACCGCGCGAACATAAACTCGAAATGCATCCTCAGGAATATGCAAGCTGCCGGGATACGGCGCGAGGATGTCCGTGACGCCATAAGGAATATGCGGAGCAATCAGCGCGTTGACCTCGCCAGCAATGGCATTGGCAATCGCCACCGGTACGGTATTGTCCGCACCGTTGTTGATGAACCCGTGCGCTTCGAGCGTACCAACGGTCAGGATTACAGTTTTGACTTTTGCCGGGACAAGCTGTTGGAACTCCTTCCAGTTGAGAGCGTCCATCGACCGCGAGGAAGGTTGTTGGGCACCGGCGCTCGCCGGAAGAAGCAGCCACAAAGAAATCATAAGAGTTCGCACCATGATTTAGCCTCCTTGGAAAGGCAGGTGTTCGCGGCTCAGCTCCGGTTCGTGAGAGAAGGATATCTTCGCCCCGTCCAGGCGCTCAGTCCGGGTTTGTGGTCATGGACGCCCGGCGCCCCGTGGTGATTGAGAAATAGTCAATCCACTGTTTGCGAATTCCGTTTGTTCGTTCGATCAGCTCGCTACTCGGCTTGGCGCCGTGCTGAACGACGATGACCATTCCGGTGTTGAAGTGCCGTTGAGATTTGTCAACACCGGGCGAGCGCAGGCCTTCCACGGCAATGACGTCTTCGATGGTTACCCTGGTCCTGTCCCCTTGGAAGATTGGGCGACCATTGGCGTCTTTGCCGGCAGGGACCAGGCTGCGGAGAATGAAAAAGTCGGGCACTTCAGCGGGAGAAATCAGACCCATGAGGTAGAGGTCGAGGTATGACCATCCAGTCGTGGGCACGTAATAGTCATCGTCGAGTTGGGTGTAGGTCTGGTCAAAGTTGTCGTGCCAAACACCACCGCCCATGATGGATGCTTCCGTCGGTCGTTGATAAGGGAACGGCACCCGGGCCTGCAATCCGCGGGCCCAGTGGGTGGGACCGAGCGGAATTGTTTCGCCACTGACCTTTGCCGAAACGAAGGCCGCCCAACGGTGGCCCATTTCATGGGCAATCTGCGAGATTCCGTACATATAGGGAGGCATTCTGCCGTCTTGCGAAATCTCAGCGAGTTGCTGCTGATAGAACGTGATGTCGTGATCTGTGCCAACTGGCGCGTCCTGGGGAGGCCGCTCCTGCATCTGGTTGGAGCCGACATAAACCGGTTGGATGAATTGCCACTGGAACCTGCCCGGGGTGCAGTAGGATGCGAGTCCGCGCTGCGTGGCGCCGATTCCCGTGACGGCACCTCCCACCGCTCCCAAGGGACCGTCACTGGGAGTGCCCGCTTCCTGGTTGTCGACGCGGAAGTCCGAGTAGTACGCGAGGAAGTCGAACTTGTCACCAAGGCTCTTGATCACGGAGCAGGTCAGGTCGCGAGGATTCGGCAGGGCATAATAATGGAAAGCTTCATAGACTACGGAGAACGGACCGTCTGAGGGCTTGAGGGAAGACAAATGCACTTCAGCATTGCGAATCCCGCTCAGAGAGACGGGGTGAGCGAGGATCTGTGCAACTGGCTCGTCCGAACCAGGAGCAGAAGCATCGGCAGAGACGGCAATCTGCGTCGCGCCGCGGAGCGCCGGCGGTAGGATTCCCTGAATCGAAATGGTGTTGCCGCTCATCTTCACGCGGCGCGACACCCCGGGACCGAACGCAAAGTATCGCGATGTGCCGGCGTTCGCGCGGTTGCGGCGTGCAAAGCCGCGAATTGTCCAGACTGCGCTGGCAAGAGCACCATCGTCAGGCTGGGCAGAAGGCTTGTGGGCATCAAAGTAAACGCGATAGGCAATGCCTGAGAGTCCCGAATCTCCTTCAGACAATGCGGGTCCGGCAGTTTCGAAGGTGGCCTTCAGAAGCAACCCATCAACAACCGAAAGCTTGAGATTCTGGATGTCGAGATGCGCGGCAACGGACGAGTTCTTCTTGCCGGTGAGCGTGGCGAGAGGTTTCTCTGCTGCGCTGGAAACCAGCGGATAGATGCCGATAATTGCGTCTTTCGCCGCAAGCTGTTGGTACGACATTTCGATGGCACCGTCCTTGTAGAGGACAGTTTGGAACCGGTTGACGGTCTTGGTCCACGTAAAGTCTTGAATGTTGCCCCACGGTTCGGTCACATCCCACGTCACCACCACGCGATCCTGGAGTTCCTTTACGTAACGATCGCCAGACATACGCGGCTTGAAAAAAACGCATATCGCCGGGAGGGTGTTAACCATGCTCGCGGCCCCCTCGGTCAGCGGATCGAAACGGCCAATGGAGACTCCGCCTTCATCACCACGGGGTCCGAAGCCGGGACCTGCGTCATCGGCGGGCGCGTTGCTTTCCGGCGTAAACCGAATCGATCCGGTAACGCCGACGGAGAATGAATTCCAGGTTTTGCCGGAAAAAGGAAACGAGAAGTTGTGCAGCGCGACTTGATGACGACTCAGCGCCCGGCCGAAGTCGGCGTCCCAGCGCAATGGAAAGTTTTCGACGCGATATCCCCCGCTTCCGAGCGTAAAGCGAAGCGTGCGCTGGCCGAGATCGAAGAGGTTCTGCTGGCCGAGCGCGCTTTGGTCCAACTCCATCAGGATCAGGTTTTCGGTGACGGAGACTTTGCCGATGGGCTTGCCCGGTACATCCCGTTCTTGAGCAAGTGCCGCAGTTCGCAGCACAAGAATGGCACAAAGCATCACCAGCATCTGGGAGAAAAGACAATCGGCTCTAGTCACGTTCCCTCTCTAAGCGCAGCGATTAGCGTCTACCTTTGCAATTCGGCAAACGGAACGAACCAATCTTGGTCCGGTAGGCTGTGTCGCCCTCTTTCATGTAATCGCCGACATACCAGAACGTGCAGTCGTCGCTCGGATCCATCGCAGTCGTTGTGTAGTCTTCCCAACGCAGCGTGTTCGTCTGCGACGCTTCTCCTTTCGCGAGCACGGTCTCGTGCAGCGTCAACTGGCCCCTTGGATCGCCCGCCTGCCGCGCAGCAAAGCGCTGCCCCGCGAAATTCGGCACCCCACCGAACGAGTATCCAACCCCGATGTCGCCTGTCCCATCCATCGCGATGCTGGGCATCCAACGGTAGAACCCTTCAGGCGCATACGTACCCTCCTGATACAAGGCTGGATCGCCTTTTTTGTCGAGGCGGAACTCATACCAGCGCACGCCCCCGCCACCTCCCTCCGTACCGACAGAGTGCGCGGCGACGATCGACTCGTGGCCCCCGACTTTGCGGTAGACGAGTCGCTGCATGATCTTGTCGCCCTGCACGTCGAGCCGGCGTTCGGTACTGGGCTGCGGGACGCAGCTCGTCAACTGCCCGTTACACAAGTAGTGATACGGCGCAACATTGATCTTCACGGGACCATTTGCTTTCGTATTCGCGGGATTATTCCAGTCGACATGAACCTTCCAGAAGTAGATGCCATCGTCATTGAAGATCTCCTTGAGCTGCGTGCCCCCAGCCGCCATCATGATGTTCGGCGCTCCCGCGGGCGGCAGTTTCTGGCCATCAATGTCGGCGTTGTTTAGGAAATTCACTCCGTCGATGACGATGCACTGCTCGGTAGCTGGTCGGCCCGCAAGCATCTTAGTGCGATCCGCAATGCACGCGTGCTTCTGAATCACGTTGTCGCCCGTGCTGGTCGCCATATAGTAGCCGTCGGTCCAAACTGCAGGCCGAGGGTAGTCCGGGAACAGCGTCCGCTCGAACGCATAACGATAGTACGTGCCGAGGGGGTCCGGCCCGGTGCTGACCGCATAGCACATGGCCAACAATACCTCTTTCCTCTCAGGCGGCTTTTGACCTCGTTCTGGCGGAGGCGGCGGCTGCGCTGGGTAGGCAGGAAGCGCCGCAGCAGCACCCGGTGAAGACGCCTCATCTGTCTTTGCAAGCTGCCCAGGCAGGACTGCTTCGCCGCGAGCCAGACCGGTTTTCCCTGGAAATTCGTCGGGGCCAATTCGCGAGAACATTGGCATCACAATCAACCATCGCCCTGCAAGCTGGTCGTAGCGGACTACTGCGTCACCATTATTGCGCGCTTCGCATACGCCGCCGAAGCCTGTCCACACGGATTTCGTGGCCGCCTCCCCATATAACACAGTTCCACTCTTGTGGTATTTCTTGGCCCTCTTCGTGTAAATTGCGATTCTTGAATTGACGATCTGCACAATGTGATCGGGGCCGACTGCGAGGCTGTTGTCGGACGGGTTGCGGAACTTGGTCGTGCCCTGCGGACCTTCGAACCCGACGCCCAGTCCGTCGAAGCTCTCGAGCAGTGGCACCGCCGGCCGCGTACCTTGGGACGTTTGTTCAACGGCAATGCCGGCAGGACTCAAAGTTGGCGGCGGTGCCGGTGGAGGTATGGGCTCGCCGTGACTTTGCTCTTGCGCAGCATCCAGGTCATCCGTCAACGAACCAGGTGACACGCCGCAGGCCGCGCCTTCGCAATCAGCCAACGCGGTTCTCGCGTTCGACTCCTGCATTAACGCGAGCGGCCGCGAGACGTCGTATTCGATAGTGCGATGCAAGAGTACTGCACCCGCCTCTGGATCCGCACCTTCGCTATGTCCCGAGCGCGGTTTCAGACCGGGCCGACTCACGAAGACAAAGACAGCGAGCATAATTCCGAGTGCTGTGATGACGCTGGATTTCCGTGCGTGAATCATGGTCAGTCTCCCATCCAGGGCGTCCGGATTATAAAGTATACAAATTTAACTGGCACAAAATCTTGTCCATTTTCACCCCCCAAGCGCTATTTTGCGTCCCCGGTGACAAGAAAATGCGCGGGGTGACGATCAACGGAGTGAGGTGGGAAGGCTTCGCTCCGGAAAAAGAGGTCGTCATAGTCGCCCCGCACTACGCGAGAGAGATCAGGGTGGAAGTGGCATATTGGCCGACCCTTTCGGAGAATATATACGGATAGTAAATGCATTGCGCCCGTAGCTCAATTGGATTGATTGTCTGCCTTTTATGCAGAGGGTCGGGAGTTCGAATCACGCCGGGTGCGCCATCTCATTGAACCGAAAAGAGAAAGAAGAATCGCTCTTCACCGTTGACCCTCTGGCAGAAAGTAGAAGGGTCGGGAGTTCGAATCTCCCCCGGGCGCGCCACTTATCTGTCTTGAATCAAGCAAGTTGCAGGCATTTCCAAAACAACTTCGTTTTCGATTTTCGGTCCATTCCGTCCAACAACGGGTTCTTTAGACTGGAGCTCGAAAGTAACAGCCTTCAGAATGGGTTCGTACTTCTCAATCAAGCACGCGAACTGGCGGGGAGCACAGCGGGGACAAAATCTCAGATCACAGTAAGTCGGCGAAAATAAACTGTGCTTTTCCGGCCCCTTGAGGTTCGTCGTTCCATCTGAGACCAGGTTGCCCCGTGCAGAAAAGCGTTGGAGGGTGATAATGCTCCTATTGCGCGAGGGAAAGGCGGTTGACGCTTACGAGGGCGGTGAAATCGGCGGCAATTTTCGTGGCGATTTTCTGGAGTTCATCGTCGGAAGGGTCTCGGGAGACCTCGAAGCGTTTTGTACGTTCGCACTTCTCCAGCACTATAGCGCCATCACTTCTCGACTGCGAGATTCTCTAATTCGCCGAATGCAAGCCGCGGTATGTTTTCCTGCCATCCGTCGCCTGCGGAAGTCGGATCCGCGTCCCGAATGGAAGCATAGTGCTTCACCCAAATTTTCACGTTCCCGAATAGGATTGGGTCGCCCGTAAAGAGAAAGTACTGCCTGCCGTCAAGTTTGAATTCGATTTGATTCATCGTCAGGGTCCCTTCGACCGCGCCCGCTATGGGCTTTGCCGAGAATACGTACCACCCCTCGCTTTGCTCTCCATACGCGAAGTAGGATTTGTCCTGTGAGAGCTGGCCGCCTCCATTGTCAAATTTGCCGAGCATCTCTTTTTCTCTAACTAAAATGACGGGGGGATCGATTCGCAATTTGCCGTCTTCGGGATAGAGTCCCATCCGCACATTCTCGGGAAGAGTTGACTCGAAGTGGCCCTTGATTTCCAGGTTTCCGTAACCATCCACGGGAATCTTTAGATTATCGCCCGGAGAATAGAGGAACTCCCGCTCCGGCATATTGCGCACCCTCTCCCATTTTTCTCCCCGGGGCAACCACCCGGCTCGTGCTGCAATTTTTTCTGTTTCTCCGATCTGTCCCAGCATTCGAATGTGAAACCACACTGTTCCGTCCGCGTACGGCATTTCAGCTCCCCCATCGTAGTACGGATTTCCTCCCGGATTTGCTGGAGTTGTTCCACCCATAATCATCTTTCCGTCTCTTCCCAACACCTCATATTGAAACCATCGGGGCGTCTCTTTTGCCCGAGTCAAGAACAGTCCGGTGGACAAAGCTAGTAAACTAAGAACCATCAGCGCGAACGCAAACCGTGGTATTCGCATCGTTCCCCTCCATTTTGTCAGCCAGTTCGTCGCAGCGGCAGGTTCCGCCAATCTCCAGCGTCCTTCCGGAATCCCCTGTGGCGAGGCAGCATTCGCCACACGGCGCAGCTCTGCGCCCATCTCTGCGTACTCGTTCAATCGGACGCGGCATTGTTCGCACGCCGAGAGGTGCGCGGCTGCCTCCCGCGAAATCGATTCGCCATCAAACAGCGCGGAAACGCATTCTGCAGCCTCAGCACAATTCATTTCATGCTCCTCGCCGCATCACTGGAAGAGCGCCAGATGCGCCGCAGCTCCTCCCTCGCAGCAAACAATCTTGACTTCACTGTGCCCAGCGGAATCTGCAGAATCACGGCGAGCTCCGCGTACGACTGGCCCTCGACTTCGCGGAGCCACAGGAGCGACCGCTGCTCCTGGGCCAAGCGGCTGAACGCATCGCTAACCGCCGAAAAACTGGCCCTTCCTTCCGCCGATTCGTGCTGGCCTTCCCCACCGCGAACATCGGGAACGCGCGACTGCCTTCGCCACCATTCCGCTGCGCGTTTTCTCCCGATTCCGAAAACATACGCGCGCAGTGACCCGAGCTCCGGCCGAAAACCGTTGGGCGACTTCCAGATCTGCGTGAACGTCTCTTGCATGACGTCCTCCGCCGCTTGCGGGCTGCCCACAATCTGTCCCAAGTAGGCACACAAACGCCCTGCGTTGTCGCGATAGAACGCTTCAAAGGCGCTCGCATCGCGGCCGCGAATCCGTTCCCACTGGTCGCGGTCGTCAGCCACGCATGCTCCTCACATCATTATTCGTTGAAATCGCGCGAAAAGTTCATCAGACCGAAAAGAATCTCCGCTAGGAGCAGCGACGCGCCCCCTGTCCCATCGGTCAAGTGTGATTCCCGTTGCCTTCCTCCACAAGCTCGCTCGCCGCTTTTCTCTTCGGCCCTACTACCTGAATCCGTCGTGAAAACGTAGGGTGAATGTGATTTTTCGCCCTATTTGACGCAGTTTTTCTTAACGTTCGGCTGTCTGACTAATTCCTAACGCT
>Ga0193731_1000082_pt1 | contig 31966 bp, 29 predicted proteins | sample U1a2metaG_FD_144920 | JGI IMG/M metagenome (GOLD analysis project Ga0193731, IMG submission 144920) | Soil microbial communities from a riparian zone of the East river system, Colorado, United States - U1a2 | ecosystem: Environmental > Terrestrial > Soil > Riparian zone | place: USA: East River...
AAATTAGAAGGAAGAATTGACTAATTGGCAGTTTGACTGGGGCGGTCGTCTTTAATAAAGTAGCAAAGTACATCCAATTTTATAAAATTTAACTTTTTTGTATCATTTTAATTAAACTTAACCTTTTTGAGTTATTTAAAATTATAAGTGATATATTTACAGAAAATTTTTAAATAATTAAATATAAATAATAAAAGTTCAAAAGAAAAATTTTTTTTTAAATAAAGGTATGTTATTAATTGTATGGGGAACAATATACCAGTGAAAAGGTAAAATAAGCGTAATGGCTAAAACATGCTTAACTGAAAGACTTAGAAGTCAAACAGATACGTAAGTAGGGCATAGTGACCCCTCGCTATAATATGGGATAGACGGGGATCAATCGATAAAAGTTACGCTAGGGATAACAGGTTAATAGGCGGAGAGAGTACACATTGTCCCGCCTGTTTGACACCTCGATGTCGACTTATCCTATCCTCCAGGGGAAGAAGCTTGGAAGGGTTCGGCTGTTCGCCGATTAAAAGGGTACATGAGTTGGGTTCATTATAAATGACAGAATTTTAATAAAAAAATATGAAAAAAACACAAATAAATAAAAATAATTTAAATAACTTTGATCTTAAAATTTCTAAAAATTGTACATCATTACCAGTAGAACTTAATTCAATATTAATTGGAATTATGTTAGGTGATGGTGGAATGTATCGATCATCACTTACAGCTAATGCTAGATTAGAAATGAGTTTTGGTTAAAAATATAAAAAATATAAAAGCTTTGCTGAAAGTTTAGGTAATATATTTAAATATTATATGAGTAATCCTGTGAAAAGTATAAAAATTAAAGGCAAAGATAAAACTTATATAAATTACAAATTAAAAACAGTTTCTTCACCTATATTTAATCAGTATTATGAAATGTTTTATAAATTTAATTCTTAATCTCAAAAATATATTAAAATAGTACCTACAAATATTATTAATTTAATTAATCCTATTGTATTAGCTTATTTAATAATGACAGATGGTAATTTTGATAAAAACAGAAAAAGAATACGTATTTATACTAATAGTTTTCAAAAAGATGAAGTTCAAAATTTAGCTTTAGCTATTAATAATAAATTAGGTATTTATACTGGTGTATTATATGATCGTAAAGATCAATGAATTTTAACAATTGGAACTAAAAATTTAAAATTATTAAGAAATATTGTTTCTCCACATTTTCATTCTTCTATGTTATATAGAATAGGTATATAATATATTTTTATATTACCCCTTTTTATTAATATTTTGATCTAGAGCCCCATCTTTTTAAGATGAGAATCGGAAAAATTGCAAGAAAAACTATTAAAATTTAAAGATTAAATTTAGTTAATTTGCAGCCAAACATGAGAAGTGACATTATAATATAAAATTAATTAATGATAATCATGAAGGTTCAACGACTAATAGGTGAGTTTCACTAACAATAAACCTGACACGAATTTCCGACATTAAATAAATTATTAATAAATATTAATTATTAATTTATTAATTTAATGATGACATAGTCTGAACAGTAACGTGAGTTACTGAAGTAATAATTAAAAATATTACGATAACATAATTGTTAATACGACGTAAGTCAGTATGGTCCCTATCTTCCAAAGGAATAAATAGTAAAAAGAGGAAGACCTTCTAGTACGAAAGGATCAATAGGCTGTGTTTCTCTAGTGTACCAATTGTTTAATTATAATCTAATATTTAAATAAAAAGTATTAGATAAATCCTTTAAATTAATTAATTCAAAGGTATAAGATAAAGCATAGTTGGGTAGCCACAAACATATTAGATAAATGCTGAATGAATATAAAGCAAGAAACTAACCTCTAGATACTATCTCGAATTATTCTTTATTATTATTTATTTTAAAATAAATATAAAGAAAATTAAATAATTCGTATAATTAAGAAATAGAACATTTCTAGATAGGATGCAAATGTAAAATATTGTAAAATATGGTTTAGCATTACTAATTAATTTATAGACTTGATGTTAAGTGTTGTTATTTTATATAAAAATAAATTAATTTATTTTTATATTTACTCTCTCTCTCCTTCATCCTACGGATACTATGGAGCATATAGAATATAAAAGATCCGTATGCGAATCCTAGCAAGCATAAATATTTTTTTTTTAACTAATAATTAAGAAATAAATTAAGATTAAAAAATTATATAAATTATTATTATATCATAATAATTTAATTTATTTTTATTTGTTGTTAAAATTTTTATTGTTATTAATTATTAGATATTAATTATTAATTATTAATAGTTATTTAATAATAATAATATGAGTATAATAAATATATAAAAATTAATGCTTATTAAACGGAAGGATCCGTGGGATTTTAAAACATCAAAAAGGATGCGGTGTATCCCCACAAATTTATTTTAATTTATAATTATTTACGAATAATCAGATTCGAACTGATGATTTCTATTTGGAAGACAGAAGTTATAACCACTTAACTATATTCGTTTAATATATTTTTAAGGGGATTAATTAAAATGATATTTATTAATTTAATTTTTATTACTTAATTTTGTAATATACATTCTTATTACTTGTTGAAATGTAAATAAAGGTAAAATATATTTAGATAAAATATATAATACAATTAAAAAAGTAAAAAATGAAAAGGATAATTGATTTAAAAAATAGAAAGGTATTAATTGAGGCATTTTTTTTTTAATTATTAGGCTCTTAAAAAAGAGCTATCTCTGCATTAAATTTAATAATAAATCAATTATTATTAATTATTTTAATAAAAATGAGATATTTAGAGTATCTTAACTTTTTTTTATTTTTTTAATATAAAGATAAAGTTAAAAATTTGTTTGAATTTTAAGAATAAATTATTAAGCATTATAAAATTTTTATAATACTTCTTTTATTTTAAATTATAATTTTAATTATTACTGCTCTGCGCTCCTGCGGTTATTTGAAGCATCTGTTTGCGGTATCATCTTAAGGATGTTAAGGAATAGCAAGTAAATTAATAATAAATATAACAATCGTTATTTAATTTTAAATTTATATCAAATGTTTAATTTTTAATTCATATAAAATGTTTAATTTTATTTTAGGTGGAGCGGGCGGAGCAATTAAAAAATTAAAAGGGTTAAGTTTACAGATGGTTCTGTAGTAGACCTGCAAAGTCTATCATATAAGGTTCAATTCCTTCTTAACTCTATTATTAATTATCTTTAAATTAAATATATTTAAAAGTAGTTTAGTTATTACTATATATTTTTTAATATAAAATTTAATGATTTAATTATACATGTAATATATATAAATATATTAATTAAAGTCCATAATTTAATGGTAGAATAATTTCTTGATGAGGAATCTGTAGAAGTTCAAATCTTCTTGGACTTAATTAAATAAATTATAACTAAAATTTTTTTAATATCTCCACGCTAGCGCACAAATTTAAATAATTGTCACAGTGTAATTTAATTGCTCCATTTGCGCCTTAGCGCTAGCATCCTTAGGATCGGAAATCCTCTTAAAAATTTAATAGTTAATAAATTTAAATTATTAAATTAAATTAAAAAATACAATTAATTAATTAAATTATTGCATCGTTAAAATAAATATTAAATTTTATTTTTATTTGATTTTTATCAAAGCATTAATATGCATTATTTTATTAATATAAATAATAATAATAATAATAATTTATTATTGCTTCGCACTAGCGCTAGCACATAAATTAATAAAAATAATAAAAAAAAATAAATAAAAATGAGAATATTAAAAAAAAATGTTTTACTTAGATTAATGAATTCTTATTTAGTAGATTCACCTCAACCAGCTAATATTTCATATTTATGAAATTTTGGTTCTTTATTAGGATTATGTCTAATAATACAAATATTAACAGGTGTATTTCTTGCAATGCATTATGTACCAAATATAGATTTAGCTTTTTCAAGTGTAGAACATATTATGCGAGATGTAAATAATGGATGATTAATTAGATATATTCATGCTAATGTAGCATCATTTTTTTTTATCTGTGTATATGCTCACATTGGAAGAGGATTATATTATGGTTCATATAAATCTCCAAGAGTATTAGTATGATCTATTGGAGTTATAATTTTAATCCTTATGATAGGTACAGCTTTCTTGGGTTATAATATTAGCCCAAAATGGTTTAAATATGAACATAACAACAATAAAAAAAATAATTTAATAATTAATAATCTGGTTCAAACACATCAAATAAATATTTGAAATAAAAATAAACTTAAAATCAATTTAATTGCAAAAAGATATAATTCTACTTTATCAATAAATTCATCCATTTTTCGATCACCTAACCGAGCAAATTATTCTAAAGAATTATTAGAATTTTTGAAAAATAAAAATTTAAATCCTATTTATATTTATGAATCTTTACATTTAGATTTTATAAAGAAAAAAATTTTATCTGAAACTAAAGGACTTAGTGGTATTTATTTAATATTAAATAAAGTAAGTCTTGACTATTATATTGGTTCAGCTTCTACAAATAAATTTTATGCTAGATTTTCTAATCATTTATTAAATTTAAATGGAAGTAAAATTGTAAAATTTGCAGTTAAGAAATATAAAATATCTGAATTTGCATTCTTAATTTTAGAATTGTTCCCTGAAATAGTAACCAAAGAAAATAATAAAAAGTTATTAGATTTAGAAGATTTTTATTTAAAAACTTTATTACCTAATTATAATATATTAACTGAAGCTGGTTCAAATTTCGGTTATAAACACACTGAAATAACTAGATTAAAAATTAAAGCTAATTATAGTTTAGAACGTCGAATTAAAATAGTAAATTTAAATACAGGTAAACATTTATCAAAGGAAACTATTGAAAAAATAAGAGAAAAATCTCTTGCTCGGCACAAAATAGAAAATATAATTTATTCAGATTATGCAATTAAAAATATGAAAAAAAATTCTAAAGCTATATTATTATATAATTTAGATTATACAGTTTATGGAGAATACTCTAATATTACAGATGGAGCTAAGGCTATAGGTTGTAGTGTTAAAACTATAGCTAGAGCTTTAAAAACAAATAAAAAATTATTAAAAAGACGTTGAATTGTTAAATATGTTTAATTTAAATTATAGTCCCGTGAGTATAAATTTCTATGCAATCTCTAGAGAAAAATAGAAATAAAGCGGAATAATCTTACAAGATTATTTAAGAAATAAATTTATCTCTTAGGCAATATTAGTGAAATCGATCAAAGAATTTTATTTTAGTTTAAATAAGATTAGAGATCGACGGTTATCTAGATGATCGCGACAGACTGGGTCACTAATGGGTGGCTGCTTATTAATAATTGATTTAATTATCTTTTTTTAATAATATGTTGCTTAATGCACAGTCGGAACTTTTAGTTATTTTATAATTAATAGAATATACGAAATTAAAGTTATTCTAGCTTATTAATAATAATAATAAGTAAGTTTGTATGTTTTACCTTATGGTCAAATGAGTTTATGAGGTTTATTTAAATTAGCCTCAAATGCTTATTATTTATTTAATAATTATATTTTTATTAATTTACAAGAATACTTAAGTATAACAGATAATATATCATGTAATTTTAAAGAATTAATTTTACCTATTTTAACTTATACACCGGAACCAAAGGAGAATTATTCTACGAGTCCGGTTAAAGAAAATTTAATTAATTTAAATAATAAATCTAAATTAATTCGAATTAGATCAGATAAAAGAATAGGACCTCATAATAAAGATATTTTATCTATTATATTTGGTAATTTATTAGGTGATGGACATGCTGAAAGACGTATTAAAGGTAATGGTACACGAATAACTTTTTATCAAGAAGGTTCTCATGTTTCTTATTTACTTTGATTACATAATTTATTATTTAATTTAAATTACTGTAGTTCAAATATACCTCAAATTAAAACACGTTTAGGAAGTAAAGGAATTGTAAAAAAATATATTAGATTTCATACGTGAACATATTCAAGTTTAAATTGAGTACATGATTTATGATATATTAATGGAATAAAAATTGTACCTAAGACTATAAATGAATATTTTACTCCTTTATCTTTAGCTCTTTGAATTATGGATGATGGTTGTAAAGCGGGATCTGGTTTAAAACTTGCTACTAATTCATTTTCTTATTCAGAATGTTTATTTTTAGTTAATATACTTTATGATATTTTTAAAATTAAAGCTTCTGTTCAATCAGCTGGAATACCTAATCAATACCATATATATATATGAAAAGAATCTATATTATTATTACGTGATATAGTATTGCCTTATTTACATTCTTCAATGAAATATAAATTATATAATTAATAAGTATAGTCAATAAATAATGTTAAATTTATAGGTAACATTTTCATATAAATTATAAACTAATAAAATTTATTTATTAGGCGATATTGATGAAAACAGGTCAAAGATATTGTTTGTTTTATATCAAGACCGTCGGTTTATTTAAAAATATAATTAATTAAATAAATCGCTACAGACTGGTCCATCAATAGGTATTAAATATTTAATGCTTAATGTACAGTCGGAGTTTTAACATTTAAATTAATTAAATGTCATATGGTTTTATTAAAATGTTAAACACTTTATAAACTTATATTTATTGTTCCACATCTTAGATCACAATTATATAATTATATAAAGATATTAAATAAAATACGTGAATATATATTGAAAACAAAATATATTTATAAATAATTAAATTTATAACTACAATATATATTTTAAAACTTGGCAACTGTTATTACTAATTTATTATCTGCGATACCAATATTTGGACCTGATTTAGTTGAATTAATTTGAGGAGGCTTTTCTGTTTCTAATGCAACATTAAATAGATTTTTCTCTTTACATTTCCTTTTACCCTTTTTACTAGCTGCTTTAGTAGTAGCACATCTTATAGCTCTTCACATACATGGGTCAAATAACCCAAATGGAATTAATTCAAATGGTGATAGATTCCCATTCCATCCTTATTTTGTTTTTAAAGATTTAGTAACAGTTTATTTATTTTTATTAGCTCTTTCAATTATAGTATTTTATGCTCCAAATGCCTTAGGTCATTCAGATAATTATATACCTGCAAATCCAATGAGTACTCCTCCATCAATTGTACCTGAATGATATCTTTTACCTTTCTATGCTATTTTAAGATCAATACCAAATAAATTATTAGGAGTAATTGCTATGTTTGGATCATTATTAATATTATTAATTCTTCCTTTAACAGATTTATCTAGAATTAGAGGAAATCAATTTAGACCTGCAATGATATTTGCTTTTTGGTTTTTTGTTGTAGATTTTATAATATTAGCTTGAATAGGTTCTCAGCATCCAGAAACACCTTTTGTAGAAATAGGTCAAATAGCTACTTTTTTTTATTTTGCATTTTTCTTAATAATTATTCCATTTATAGGTTTAGCTGAAAATACATTAACAGATATTGCTACAGATTCAAATAATTCTATATATCTTAATAAGAAAAATTAATAATAAATATTATTAAACTAAAATTAATTTAACCCCTTTATTCTATAATAGCATGATTTATTTAATTATAAATAATATTATTTAATTTAATTTAGATAATTTACAATTAAAATTAAAATGCTTCGCATAGTTTTGATAATCCGCCTTAGTGGTTGGTCCATAGAATATAAAATAAATTATTTATACGAATGATTAAGAGGATTTACAAATGGAGAAGATGGGAATTTAATATCAGTTAGTAGATCTTTTATATTTTATTTTTAATATAAATAAATTTATATAAAAATGAAAGATCTTTGCTAAAGTATTTAAGAGATCATTTTTATATTGTATAAGTTTACCTTAAAATATTAAGATATAGGTATATCAAGTATTTGGTAAATGGGCTTAAAAAGAGGATATGTTAATATTAATTTTTACTATAAAATATGTAATTAATAAAGAAACAATTTTTAGAAAAAATTTTAAATTTACCTTTAGGATTCACAGGTAAATATTTTAACTTTATTTTAATAAAATTAATTACAGCTTGACAAGCAAGTAATATTCTTTGAATATATTTTATTTTATTCTTTTTATTATTTTTTATTTGTTCCTCTACTTATGCTATATATGGTTGTTTATTTGCTTTAAAATAATTACTTAAAAATTTATTAAAGTTTAAACCATCCATAGAAGCTATAGAAAGAAAATTAAATATTTATTTGCTGCACTGCAAATAAATTCAAATTTATATTTTAAATTATAAGTTTTTAAAGTTAAGTCAAAAATTAATAAAAGAGTATATAATTTAAATCATTATTTATGTTAGACGCTATCAAAAAATAATAAATAAACAATGTTAGCAGCAGCAAAATACATTGGAGCAGGTTTAGCTACTATTGGGTTAGCTGGAGCAGGAGTTGGTATTGGAGTAGTTTTCGCTGGATTAATTACAGCTACATCTAGAAACCCAGCATTAAAATCTCAATTTTTCAATTATGCAATATTAGGGTTTGCTTTATCAGAAGCAACAGGATTATTTGCTTTAATGGTTGCATTCTTAATTTTATACTCATAATTATTAATTGAATATTTATTCATTTTTATTTAGTTATAAAATAAATATTAATAATATAAGAAATTAAATTTATAATTTTAACCCCTTTAATAATAATAAATATATAATAAAATTTATTATTATATTTGTATTTTAAGCGTTAGCGCTTTTATTAATTAAAATAAATAATAAATATTTTAAAAGAGGAATAGTTAATAAAAATTAACTTTTCTGAGTAATTGAGTAACCAAGCATAGACAGTAAAATAAATACGTTTATATATTTGAACTATTGCTAGTTTTAGTTATTTTAAATATAATAATTTTAATATTTAATACTCTTATCTAATTCGTATGGTCCACAATCATAAGATATTTGATTTAAAATATCCTATGATTCTACGGATCCTAGCGCACAATAAAAATTTAAATATTTTAATTATAAAATAAAAATAGCTATCCTTATGATCGATAATTAAATATTAGTAAATTAAAAAGTTCAAGACATTGGTATAAAATAAAAAAAATAAATTATAAATAAAAAAAAAATGACAAATATAAATATAACTCTTAAAGAAAATAGAGCAAAATTTCAATTTTTTCCTTATCATCTTGTAACAACTTCTCCTTGACCAATATTAATTAGTTTTTCATTATTAAGTTTAACTATTGGAGCAGTTATGTATATGCATGGATTTTATAAAGGTGAAACAATATTAAGTAGTGGATTTGTATTAACTTTAGCTGGAATGATGTTTTGATTTAGAGATGTAATAACAGAAGGAACTAAATTAGGTGATCATACAAAAGAAGTAGTAACAGGATTATTTTATGGAATAATATTATTTATTATAAGTGAAATATTTGCTTTTTTAAGTGTATTTTGAGCTTATGGACATGCTAGTTTATCACCAGCAATAGAAATTGGGGGTATTTGGCCTCCAACGGGTATAACTCCTTTAAATCCTTTTGCTATACCTTTACTTAATACTTTTTTACTTCTTTCTTCAGGTGCAACAATTACTTATGGACATCATGCTTTAATAGGTGGAAACAGAAGTGCTGCTATTGAAGGAACACTTATAACTATTATCTTAGCTATTATATTTACATCTTTACAAGGATTTGAATATGTACAAGCACCATTTAGTATTGCAGATGGAGCCTTTGGTTCAGCTTTTTTTGTTTCAACTGGTCTTCATGGGTTTTTTTGGCCCCTTTATTATATTTCTAAATTAAATTATTTTTTAAATATAAATTTTATTTCTGTATTGCGCGCCTTATGATGCGAAGCAGAAATATTATATCTACCTTTTTTCTTTGTGTTTAAAAATGCAGTATTAATTTCCTTATCAAAATTTCAATATGTAATCAATTATCATATTGAACTCTAAAAAAAAAAATATTATTAAAAAAAAAATAAAAAAATAAAAATGAAAAATTTAAAACTTAAAAATATATTAATTATTATATTTACTATTGCTATAATTTCTCTTCTTATTATAGCCTATGTATTTTATCCAAATATTATTTATATTTATTTACTTTCTCTATTAGAAATTTCACTAGAAAATATTTTCACAGTAATACACTGTGATTCTGGTGAATCATCTAAAAATGATTTAAATGGAACAGATAACAATGTTTCATCTTCTAGTCATTCAGAAAATAATAATATATCTGACAATAATAAAACAATAATTAACGAATCAGAATCTTCAGATATAGAATCTATAGATTACGATAATAAATTAAATCCTAGACATAATAGATATAGATCTACTGATTCTTATAGTAATATGTTTACTATACCAGCAAATCTTATTTCTAGTAGTGAAATTAAATCTTATTTAGAAGTATTAAATTCACCTAATAGATCAATAAATTCTCCTATGAATGAAATAAATCCAATAAATTCATCACTAAATGATATAGAAGAAATACCTAGAAATGAATCTATAAATACAGGAGCAAATGTGGGAAATGATTCTTTAAATAATTCAGAGTCAATAATTAAAAAAGGCTCTCAATCATTCGTAAAAAATGGATCAGATGAATTAAGAAAGAGTCTTAGTGTAGGGGATTTAGCACAACACTATGATGTGGAAAAACCAATAGAATTTAAACCTTTTCAAAGATTTAAAAATTTTTTAAGTACTCTTAGAAAAAAATGATAATTAATGCTGCACAGCATTCGCCCAAAATTTGTAATTATTTCAAATTTTTTATAAGATTAAATTTAATTTGAATTAGTTAATAGGGAAAATTGCTAAAAACTCTAAAATAATATTGTTAATTAATTAGAAAATAGATAATTTGCAGCCGATCTCTAGTAATATTACATTATAAGATTATAAAAAAAAAAATTCAATTAAAATTTGGTTATTGAGAAGGTTCAACGACTAATTGGTGATATGTCTGCTTTTACTATAATCCCTACATGATTCCCTATAATTCTTAAATATATATATTTAATAAGATTAATCAAATAGTCTGAACAGTAATGTGAATTACTGGCATAAAGATAATTTACTTTATCTTAACATTTAAATTGTACATGTTATTGTTGGAACAATATTTATTGTATTTGGATTTTCACGTATTATTATTTATCATTTAACAACTGGACATCATCAAGGTTTTGAAGCTGCTATACTTTATTGGCATTTTGTTGATGTAGTTTGATTATTTTTATTTGCTGCTGTTTATTGCTGAGGAGGATTAGGTATAAATATAAATTAATTATATTATTATTTTAATAATATTTATTAAATATTATTATATAATTGAAAAATATAATTAATATATCCCCTGGACCGCATCTTTTTTATTTAGAGCGATAGCGCATATATTTAATTAATTACATAAATAAACTATAATTTTAACCCCTTAATTTTTATAAAATACCTCTGTTTAAATAAAATTAATTAATTTATTTATTTAAAAATAAACAATTAAAAATAAATTAATTGAACCGCGATAGCGCTATAGCTTATCCTTCGCACAATATTATATAAAATATTAATAATATTTTATAAACAATTATTACCGGTACCAAAAGGAATAATACAAATACATAAATTATGAATCTGTCTTTATTCTTATTTTTAATAGGTGTTTTAGGATTTATTTTAAATAGAAAAAATATTATTTTAATGATTATTGCAATTGAAATAATGCTATTAGCTGTAACATTATTAATTTTAATAAGTTCATTTAGTTTTGATGATAATGTAGGACAAACTTTTAGTATATATATTATTTCTATAGCTGGAGCAGAATCAGTAATTGGATTAAGTATTCTTGTAGCATATTATCGTTTAAGAGGAAATATATCACTTAGAACATAAATGTATTTATCAATTTTAACTTTACCATTATTAGGTTCTTTAATATCAGGATTTATGGGTAGAAAAATAGGTGTAACTGGATCTCAATTTATAACAATAACTTGTTTAATTATATCATCAATTTTAGCTAGTATAGCTTTTTATGAAGTAGGATTATCAGGATCACCTGTTTATATAAATTTAGGTAGTTGAATAGATTCTGAATTTTTATTAATTAATTGAGAATTTACTTTTGACCAAATTACTGTAGCTATGTTGATTCCTGTTCTTTATATTAGTACTTTAATACATATTTATTCAATTAGTTATATGAGTGAAGATCCTCATATACCTAGATTCTTTGCTTATTTATCAGGTTTTACTGCTGGTATGTTATTAATACTTTGTTCTGGAAATTATTTTGTATTATTTGTAGGTTGAGAAGCTATAGGTATATTTTCTTATCTATTAATTTCATTTTATTTTACTAGAATACAAGCAGTAAAATCAGGATTTTTAGCTTTAGTAATGAATAGAATTGGTGATATGGGTGTATCAATAGGTTTTTTTGGAATGTTTGCATTATTTGGTTCAGTTACTTATTCAACATTATTTAATCTTACACCTTTTGTAAATGAAACAGCTATAACTATAATTGCATTATTAATTTTTACTGGTACAATGGCAAAAAGTGCTCAATTACCTTTAGTTACTTGATTAAGTAATAGTATGGAGGGTCCTACTCCTGTTTCAGCACTTTTACATGCAGCTACATTGGTTACAGCAGGAATATTTATATTATTACGATCAAGTCCAATATTGGAATTTAGTTCTACAGCATTATTAGTAATTACGTTAGTAGGAGCAACTACAGCATTTTTTGCTGCAACTATTGGAGTTTTACAAAATGATTTAAAACGAATAATTGCTTTTAGTACTATATCACAATTAGGTTATATGGTATTAAGTATAGGACTTTCACAATATTCAGTAAGTTTATTTCATACTGTAAATCATGCTTTCTTTAAAGCTCTTCTGTTTTTAAGTGCAGGTCAAGCAATACATTCAGTATTAGATCAACAAGATATAAGAAGAATGGGAGGATTAAAAAATTTTCTTCCTTTTATATATTCAGTAATGATTGTAGGATCATTATCATTAATGGCTATTCCATTTTTATCAGGGTTTTATTCAAAAGATTTAATATTAGAATTAGCTTTTAGTCAATATAGTTTTTCAGGAATATATGCTTATATTTTAGGAACTATAAGTGCAGCTTTAACAGCATTTTATAGTTTTAGATTAATAAGTTTAGTTTTTTTAACTGTTCCAAATGCTTCCCGTAATACATATTTAAATACACATGAATCAACTTTATCTGTTATTATACCTTTATTAACATTAGCATTATTTAGTATATTTTTTGGTTATATATTTTCAGATTTATTTGTAGGTGTAGGATCAGATTTTTTCGGTAATTCTTTATTTACTCATCCTAATAATATTCATTTAATAGAAGCAGAATTTTCTTTACCTATTTATATAAAACTTGCACCTTTAATATTATCTATTATTGGTGGATTTTTAGGTATATTTTTATACCATAAAAATGTAGAATTTTTAATTAATTTAACAAATAATTTATTAGGACGTAAAATATATACATTTTTAAATGCTAAATATTTATTAGATGTAATATATAATCATTATTTTACAAGTTTAGGTTTAAAATTAGGATATAATATATCTAAATTATTAGATAGAGGAGTTATTGAATTACTAGGTCCTTATGGAATTTCATCTGCTTTAACAAATACTGGTATAAATATATCAAAATTAGATACAGGTATTATAACAACTTATTCAATTTATATTACTTTAAGTTTATTATCTTTAATATCTTTAGTTTTTGCTCCAATATTAATAGAAACATCTTTACTAAGTGAAATTAGATTAGTAATTATTTATATTTCAGCTTTATTAATAGTATTATCACCAAGTTTTAATAAAAAAGAATAATCACCCTATTAACAATTTATTTAAATATTAAAATTTTAATATTTAATAATAATAAAAATTTTTTTAATCCCCTCATATATATATATTTTTATAAATAATATTATAATATTTATAATTTAAAAATAATAATTATTCAGGTTAAGTTTAATTAAATTATAGAAAATAAAATTAACTAAAAAAAAAATTTTTTTAACAAATTAAATTAAATTAAAAATATTTCAAAGAATAAATCTGGGATTTAAAAAGGATGAAGTACTCCTACTTTATCTAATCATATAATTAAATTACAGAATAATATATTTATAAGAATTCTTAGAGTTTTAGGAGGTATTAGTATTATTTTAATAATCACAAAAAGTAAAATTTATTTTAAATAATTAGAATTAATTGATAAATTGATGGATAATAAGATTATCAATAAGGAATAATTTTATTAATGAAAAATAAATAAAAAAAAAAATAACTCTTTATTAAATCTATCGAAACTAGAAGAAAAATGTAAAATTATAAAATATAAAATATCATCCTATCTTTAGTATTTAAATATATCTATTTATAATACTTTAAAAAACTAAAAAAAAATTAAATCCCCTTATATATATATTTATTTTTATAAATAATATTATAATATTCATAATATAAAATAATAATCAATCAGGTTAAATTAAGTTAAATTATAAAAAATAAAATTAACTAAAAAAAAAATATTGATAAACAATGATTTCTTTAATATTAATTACTCCAATAATTGGTTGTTTATTAATGCTTTTAATAGACGAAAGATCAGAAGATAGTAATTCAAAAATGAAAAATATTGCCTTATTTACTTCATTATTAAATTTCTTATTTTCTATTTATCTATGAATACAATTTGATTCTAATACTATTCAATATCAATTTGTATCTGAATTTAATCAATTAAATTTTTATCAATTTAATATAGGAATAGATGGAATATCATTATATTTTGTTTTATTGACAACATTTATAACACCAATAGCTTTATTATCTAATTATACAAATATAACAAATAATTTAAAATATTTTTTAATTTCTATATTATTATTAGAAACTTTACAAATATTAGCTTTTGTAGTTTTAGATTTATTACTTTTTTATATATATTTTGAAAGTGTATTACCTATATTATTTATTATAATAATTTTATTTGGACATGGTAAAGATAGATTTAGATCAGCTTATTTATTTTTTTTATATACTTTAGCTGGTAGTTTACCTATGTTATTAGCTATTTTAGTAATATATAATAATTTAGGATCAACAGATTTTTCTTTATTATCTTTATATGAAATAAGTTTAGAAAATCAAAAATTATTATGAATAGGTTTTTTTATAGCTTTTGCTGTAAAAACTCCTCTTTATCCTTTTACTATTTGATTACCTAAGGCTCATGCGGACTCTCCTTTGGCTGGTTCAATTATTTTAGCTGGAACTATATTAAAATTAGCTAGTTATGGAATGTTACGTGTATTAATTAATTTTTTACCTGATGCTACTAATTATTTTACTCCTATAGTTCAATGTTTAGCTGTAATAGCTATAATTTATGCTAGTTTAAGTACTATAGTACAACAAGATACAAAAAGATTAATAGCTTATAGTAGTATAGCTCATGTTTCAGTTGTTGTATTAGGTATATTTTCTAATACTATTATTGGAATTGAAGGAGCAATATTATTAGCTATAGCTCATGGATTTGTATCTCCAGCTTTATTTATTTGTGTAGGTGGGGTTATATATGATAGAACAGGTACAAGAATTATAGAATATATTAGAGGATTAGTAACATATATGCCTGTATTTACAATATTATTTTTAATTTTTACTTTATGTAATACAGGAATACCTTTAAGTTTAAATTTTTTAGGAGAACAATTATCTTTAATGGGAATATGAGAAAGAAGTCCTATAATTGCATCTTTAGGAGCTACTGGTATAATATTATCTGCAGTTTATTCAATATTTTTATATAATAGATTATCTTATGGTAATTATTCACCATATATCCCTATTATTAAAGATATAAATAGAAGAGAATTTTATCTTTTAATTTCTTTATTAATTCCTACAATATTATTAGGAATTTATCCTAATTTAATATTAAATTCATTGCATATGTCAATTTCTTCTTTATTATACAATGTTTAAAATTAACCCCATTTTATTTAAATATTTAAAAAAAATATTTTCTTTTTTAATTAAAAATTTAATTTTTAAATGTATTTTTTATTATAATGAAGACTTAACATTCATAATTAAAGAAATGTTTAATGATAAAGATATACAAGAAAATATTTCTAATTCATCTTCTGATAATGAATCAGAAATAATAGAATTAGAGACAGAAGAACATAAAGAATCAATGAAACCTATTAATTTTGATAATTTTAATAATTTAACTCAAAAAGAAAAAAATAATTATATATATCAAAAAATGTATAATAAAGCTATTGAACCTAATCAAGGATTAATTGATTGATTAATTAATTCTACTATTAATAATACTAATGGTAATAAATCAGATATTGATGCTTATATAGATTCTAATTTAAATATAATTCAAAAAGGAGAAAGAGAATCTCAATTAATGAGTCATGCTTTTGAAAGAACTAGACCTTATCCTATTAAAAAAATAGATCCTAGTCCTTATGCTTTTCCTGCTTATATGCCAATGAAGAAAGGTATGGACGATTGAGAATATCAAGAATTTATAGATGCTATGAACGAAACAAAAAATATTAAAGAATATATGGGTTCTCCTTCTTTTTATCCATTAGATAATAATAATAATTCAAATTTAAATAAAAATTCAATATCTGATTCTTTAAATAATGATTTTAATAATGAAGAATCAAAAGAAATTAATAATAATCCACGCTAACCCCTTAAATCCTTAACGTATCAAAAGGATGTGAAGTATTATATTAAAAAATAAAAATATATAATGATAGTATACTTTATATTTTATTTATATAATATATAAATTATAAAATATAATAGTTACCAATATTTTTATTTAAGTATGCGAAATTTGCGACGCATTAATATTAATATAAAAGTAGTTACTTTAGATTAACAAAATTTAATATCTAATAAAAAAAAAGTACTTTCGTTACTATTAATTTTATTTAACTATGCTCTAACTTAGCTCATCTTTTTGATCTAGCGCAGCACAAATTTATAAAATAAAAATAGTACAAATTTTAATATTTTAATAATTTTATATATAAAATAAACATGTTTATAAACTCAAATTTAAATTCTAGTAATTTATTTATTAATTCTCCACTTGAACAATTTGATGTTATTAATTTAATTAGTTTCAATGCTCCAATTTTTGGTTATTTAAATATAACTTTAACTAATTTTGCATTATATTCATTAATAACATTATTTTTAATTTTATCTTTACATTTATATGCTAATAACGAAAATAAATTATTACCTTCTAAATGATCTATTTCTTTAGAAGCTTTATTTGCTACTATTAATACTATGGTTAGAGATCAATTAGGTACTAAAAATGAAAGCTATTTACCTTTTATTTATTCATTATTTTCTTTCATTTTAATAGCTAATTTAGTAGGTTTTGTACCATATAATTTCACTATTACAAGTTCTATTATATTATGTATTGGATTATCTTTCACTATATTTATAGGTGTAACAATTTTATCTTTAAGTATTCATGGATTACATTTTTTTTCATATTTTGTTCCTTCTGGAACACCTATAGCTTTAGTTCCATTATTAATTCTTATTGAAGTTATAAGTTATGTAGCAAGAGCATTTAGTTTAGGTGTTCGATTATTTGCTAATATGTGTGCTGGTCATTCTCTATTAAAAATATTATCAACATCCTTATATCAAATGTTTAGTAGTAGTTTAATTATTGCAATATTAACATTAATACCTTTTGCTATTTTTATAGCATTAATTGGATTAGAATTTGCAGTATGTTTCATTCAAAGTATAGTTTTTAGTATCTTAGTATCATCTTATATTAAAGATGCCATAGATTTACATTAATTATATTTAAATGTTAAAATAATAAAATTTTAACAACAAATAATTTAACCCCTTTTTAATAATTTATTTTATATTAGTGTACCAAATTAGCGTATGCGTTAGCATACTAGTGCCAGATCTTTTTTATATGTTGACCAGCAAGTAATAATTTATAATTAAAAATAAAAGAGAGTTAAGATATCTACAGCTGGAATTTTTTTCTTTTAAAAAGAATTAAATTTTGATAAGGTTCTGAGTTTAAATTTACATATCTAATGAACAAAATAATTTGTGGTTAAAATATCAAAGATAAGAAAATTTTAATTATTTTAAAAATATATATAATTTATATCTAACACTTAAGTTTGTTTGATATATTTTTAAAATAAAATATCTGAAATTATATATTTCCTGTGTATAACTTTTTAAATTTTTTGCAGAGAAAATTCAGTAAATTATTTTATAATAATTTTATTAAAAAATTATTATAAAATAATTTGAATACTAAATTGGTCTTATAGATAATAATTCTAATTCAAAAAAATTTTATTTCTAATATATTTTATGCTTATTGTTGCATCGCAGCTTAAAATGCTTTTCACCCCTTTTTAATTTTAGTAATATAGAATTAGAAAAAATGCATTAGCAGGGAATAACAGCAATAAATTGAATTAATTAGCTGAAATAGTTTAATTGGTTAAAACATACCATTCATGACGGTAAAAAAAAGGTTCAATTCCTTTTTTCGGCTTTTAAATAAATAAATTAAATTAAATTAAATTAAATTAAATTAAAAAATTTTTTTATTACTTATATTGATTAAATTTTTAGTATTTTATAATTATTAGAATTTTAGTAATTTATAATTATTAAAATATTTTTATTTAAATTATTTTAATCAAAATTATTTTTATATATTTTTTTTCTATCTTCATAATATTATCATAAATTTAAAAAAATTAATTTAATAAAATATTTTATTAAATTAGTTAAGACATCTTATTGGACTTGAACCAATATACAATTGCTTCGAAGGCAAACGCTTTACCAATTCAGCTAAAGATGTTTATATTTATTTTGGGCGGAGCAATAATTAAATAATTAAATAATTAAATAATTAAATAATTAAAAATAAAATTAATAATTTACGAGTAAAGAGATTTGAACTCTTACGATTCAAAATCATAAATTCCTAAGATTCACCCGGCTACCAATTTCGGCATACTCGTTTTAAATATAAATAAATTACAAAATTTGTTAGTGTTAGTCCTAGATCTAAAGGATTCGCTACCGCGGATCAACCGGTAGGATTAAAAGAATGCGGAGCATCCAATGAATATTTAATATCAAAAAAGATGCATAGCTTTATAATTTAATAAAAATTAATAATTATCAAATTAATTTATGTATATATGATTTATTTAAATAAACAATAATTTTTTATTGCTCTTAATTTTTAATTTATTATTAAGGAGTAGAGTAATCGAAACTCTGTATGTAAAGTGTAAATTTACCGCTAAACCACTCAGCTAACTCCTTTCTTTTTATTTTAATTTTACGAGCAATAAAAATATATTTATTATGATAATTATTTAATTTAATTATTGATAGTCCTATATAGCATCTTTCGGATGCTAGCTTACTAACATAATAGCGTACAAATATATAGTTAAGGGGGTTAATATTGCAAATTTCATTATTATCCAGCAGCACCTTCCGGTACAGCTACCTTGCTATGACTTTTGAGATGTTACTAAAATGAATTAAAAAAAATTAATTGGATTGATAAAAATGTTTTTATCTTTAATAATAATAATATAAATTATTAATTTAAAAAGACACAATCTAAATTAAAAATATGAAATATATTATAAATTAGTTGTTAAAACACAATAATAATATAATATCACTAAATTTTAGTTATTTTATATTATTGTTGTTTATTTATAAAATCTTAAATTAATTCCAGTTTCCTCCTATTTTAACTTCTTCCCAGCGACAGACAGTTAGTTCATCACGAATGCATTGCTTCACCGTTGCGCCTGGTGATCAACGATTACTCGAAATTCCTTCTTCATGTTCCCGAATTTCAGAGAACAATCCGGCTATAATTTTATATTTTAACTTTTTTTAATGATTAGCTCCTTCTTAATTTCCCTATTATTTATTTTTTAATTAATTTAATTTAATAAATAAAAAAAAAAATAAAACTATCTCTTTTTGATATTTTCAAGGGAAGATTTCGCATCACTTTGTAAAAGTTTTTGTGGCACGTCTATAGCCCAGTTCATGAGGGCCATAACGGCTTGTCTTTGCCCCAAATGAAGCTATTATTCCTCATAAATTGTTTTGTTTAAATAAATACAACAGGGATTTCGCCCGTTTGTGGAGTTAACCTAACTTCTCACGGCACGGGCTGACGACAGCCATGCAACACCTGTATTAGAGAAAAAAAAAGATATATTTATTTTTACAAGAAAAAAAACACTCCTTTTGTTCTTTTATATTTATTATAAAAATAAAATACTTAGCTATAAAAATATAGACAAAAAGTTTTTATGCAATAACTGGTAAGATTTTACGCGGATTATCGTATTAAATAACATGCTTCACTTCGTTTGCTTCGAGACCGACTAATTTTTTTGGTTTCAGTTTTGCAACCGTACTCGCAAGGCGGAATGGTTAACGCGTTAGCTTTGCCACCAATTTACTTAAAATTGATTATAGACTACCATTCATCGTTGACAGTGTGGACTGCTGAGGGTCTCTAATCCTTTTTGTTACCCACACCTTCGTTTCTCAGCGTCAATCATTATTAGAAAAAAAGCTTTCGCCTTTAGTATTCCACCTAGTATGTGTCACATTGACGCTTACTCCAAGTATTCTTTACTTATCTTCTTTTTGATTCTAGCTTTAATTGATTTAAATTTTTCTAAATAAATTATCTTCTTTTTGGGTGGAGGAATAATTAAAATTAATTTATTTTTTATTTAGAGCTATTAAAAATTATAAATTGTTAAAGCTGCCTAAAAACCCTTTACGCCTGATTAAGATGACTAACGTTTGCGTTTCTGGTCTTACCGAGTCTTCTGGCACCAGTTTTTGACAACACTAATAGTAAGATAATATCATTATTTTCTCTTACATTATTATGAAATTAATCTTTTAAAATCATTTCATAATTTCAGTTAGCTAGTTCACTCTTTCGAGCATTGACTAATATTCTTGACTGCTGGTAGTTATACACTACTTGGGAGATTTCATGCCCAATGTGGCCATTTGTTCTTTCAAACTTGGCTATTGATCTTCGGCTTGTTAGGCTTTTACCCTTCCAACTACCTAAACAACATAAATAGAATCATAAAGCGGAAAATTTCCTTTTAAAATAAATTAACTAATTTATTTTTTTATTACCTTATTATAAAATTTTTATAATAGAAAAATAATAAATATAAACCCATTTAGGTAAACTTTAAGGTATCTTATTTATAATCCTCACCTTTACACCTTATATTATTTATTTAATATTTAATTTAAATATTTATAAAAATATAATTAATTTGCATGTCTTAAAACTACTGAATAACGTTCAATCGGAACCAAAATTAAATTCTTTTAAAATTTAGACAATTTAAATTGTCATATTATATATGCTTATTGCAATATTTATTATCTCTTTTAGTTTAAAATTATATTTAAATTTTATATTATTTAATATATGAAAATTGTATTTTTATTATTAATATATTTTTGTGTGCTACCATAATTTTCAATATATATTTTTATTTTTTGCTTTAGTGCTACCATTCTTTGGATGCGAAGAAGAAGCATTAATATTATTTTTATATAAATTATAAAATTTATAAGATTTAAATAATAATTTATTAATTAATAGGATTTCTCCGACTAAATATTTTTTTTTAATTAAATAATTTAAAAAATATTATTGCTCATCCGCCTCCGCCCCCCAAAATAATTAAATGGGTTAAAATAATTAAAGGGGTTAAAATAATTATTTTTTTAAAGGTTAAAATTTTAATTAATTATAAGTTATAATATAAAATTAAATAAAATAATTTATATTATTAATAAGGTGCTATATCAAAAGCAATTAAAATACTTGGAATAAGTATAATAAAAGCTACTGCTACTGGTAATAAATTTAATCAACATAAATCTATTAATTGATCATATCTTAATCTAGGTAAAGTTGCTCTGAATCAAACAAAAATAAAACAAATAATACAAGTTTTAATACCTAAAATTATACTTTGAATATTTATAAATGAATCATTAATAAAAACTTCAGGAATATGATATCCTCCTAAAAATAATATTGCTGTAATACAGCTAAATAATACAATTGAAGAATATTCTCCTAAAAAAAAGAAAACAAATATTGTACTACTATGTTCTGTAAAGAATCCTGCTACTAATTCTGATTCAGCCTCTTGTAAATCAAAAGGTGTTCTAGAAGTTTCAGCTAAAATAGAAATAAAATAAAAAATAAATACTGGTAATAAAGGTACAATAAATCAAATAGCTTGTTGATTTTCAATTATAGTTGTAAAATTTAAAGAACCAGTTAATAATATAATTATAAGAATTGCAGATCCAAGTATTAATTCATAAGAAATTACGGCTGCAGAAGATCTCATAGAACCTAAAAAGGCATATTTAGAATTAGCAGATCAACCTGCAAAAAGTATACCATATACTCCTAATGAAGATAATGCTAAAGTATATAAAATTCCCATTGAAAAATCAAAAAGAGTTAATCCTTGTCCTAAAGGAATTATTCCTCAACCTAATAAACTAAATACCAGAGTAGATATAGGTGCTAAATAAAATAATACTTTATTAGCTTGAGATGGTATTACTGTTTCTTTAACTATTAATTTTAAAGCATCACTAAATGGTTGAAGAATTCCATATCAACCAGTTGTATTTGGTCCTACTCTTCGTTGCATAGCTGCTAATACTTTTCTTTCAACTATTGTTATAAAAGCAACAGCTAATAAAATAGGTATTAAAACAACTATAACATCTAATAAAGTAAGTAATACATTTAAAATAGAATTTATTAAATTATTATTAATCATAATTTTTTATTTAATTAGTTTGTGTTGTTTCCATTTAAAATTTAATTAGTTATATAAATTAATATAATTTTTTTTAATATTATTAAAAATATTTTAAATGAAATACTGCATTTTTAATACAGTTTTGATAATAAATCAAATATGAAAAAAATTTTTTTTTTATCTTAAAACTAAGACAAAACTCTTATTTATTATAAGATATGCTACGCGCTATCGTATCCTTTTAATGTTTAACATTATAACGCTAATGCGCCTTCAAATACTTCCAAGTTATAAATTTAATTATCTTTTTTTGGGCGGAGCAATAATTAAAAAGGATTATTATATTTTATTATTGTGCAATAGTGCAATAGACCCAAAGAATATGGAACAATTAATTTAAAATTAAATTAATTATTTATTATTTACACTGTGACAATAATAATTTTTATATATTAGTTTAATATTTTCTTTTGGATTCGAACCAAAACTATCACTTTAGAAGAATGAAGTTCTGCCATTAAACTAAGAAAATTATTAAATGTATAATGCTATATTTAAATTATATTATTGTGCTGTAAGCTATTATTCAAAATAATGTGAAACAATTAATTTAAAATAAAGCAATTATTTAATAATAATTCTTAAAAAAAAAATCTTTTATAGATTATAAATTTATATAAATAGATTATATTAATATATAAAATTATTTATAAATTTATATTAAATAACTTATTAAAAAAACTATATAAAATATATTATATTAAATTTTAAATTAAATTTATTATATAAATTTGGCCTAGCAGCATCCAAAGATCCGAAGAAGAAGAGCAATATATAAATTAATTTAATTATTGTAAAAATTATATTTAAAATAATTTATTTATCTATTTATTTATTAAAAAATATAATATAATAATAACTTAACTTCTTTTAAATAATATTAAATATATAATGTTATAGCATTATCATATCTATGCTCCAATGCTAAGCAAATACTTCAAATATTTATTTATTTATAAAATATAATTTATAAAGGGGAGTTAAAAAAATTTTTTTGAATGACGAGAAATTAATATAGGAGCTATCATAGCAAGTAATAAAATAATACTTAATATTATTAAGAAAATTCCTTCTATTGTATATAAAGTTTGTCCAATAGCTTCAATTTGTAAAAAATTAGTAAATATTGTATCAGCAATATTTGGATTAAATGTAATAAATATATTATTTATTGTAGAAACATCTGAATTTAATAATAATCCATTTAAACTAGTTAATAAATCTAATAAATAAGATAAAGCTGATACATTATTGAAAGTAAAAGGCATTATAGTAAATAATTCATAAAAAAATAATGAACCTATAGCTAATGCTAATGGTATATTTTTAGTATATTGACTACCAGTTTCCAATATATCTGTAAGTTTAATATTAAGCATCATTATAACAAAAAGAAATAGAACAGTAATTGCTCCACAATATACAATTATATAAGAAATACCTATAAAACCTATACCTAATAAAATTAAATATCCAGCAGCATTACAAAAAGCAGCAATTAAAAAAAGTACAGCAATTACTGGATTTTTAGATGTTATAACTAAAATACTTGATAGAAGAGTACCAAAAGCTAATATATCTATTAGTATATTTTTCATATTTTTGTTTTATTTTTAATTTAAGCCTGCGTATTTAACGCTCAATTAATTATAGAATAGTTATTTAATTTAAATATTTTTAATTTATTTAAATATTTTAATAAAATTATTTATATAATTGGACACAAGGCTTTAAGCTTAGATTTAAAAGTATAAAACTAAGTAGGTTTAACCAAGAAATAATAATAAATTAATGTAAAATTATTTTGTATAAAAATATTATTAAGATGTAAATAAAATATATTTATAAATATAAATAATTTATATAAATTATGTAAATAAATTAAATATATTTAAATTACTCATAATACTATTATTTTAATAAATTATTTACTTAAATAATAATTTATTTAAGTAAATAGAAATTAAATCGCTAGAACTTTATTAGTTGCGAAAAATCTAAGAGGAATTGAACCTCCATCAAAATTAAGAATAAAAATTAATAAATTAAAAATTTTGATTACCTAATAGATTTAATATTACACCGGTCTATTCGGCGAATAATAAGAAGTTTTTAAATTTATAATATTATTAAAAACTTCTATATTAATATAGGGGGGGTATTAGGGGTGAGGTATGTGGCATCTAGTATAGTGAAGGTATTATAGATAGTAGTGATATCTGTCTTTTAATTTTGTTGTGTATTATGTTTATATTTAGTGTAATATAGTTGTGGGTATACATCTTTTTAAGATAAAATAAATAAATAAATTATGAGTTTTAATAATAAAGTTAGTGAGTTTGTTGGTAATTTATTTAATAAGATATATCAGATTATTAGTATTAATAAATATCCTTTTAAAGGATTATCTTTTACTATATTATTATTAATCGGTATTATTACTTCAATTATAATACGTTTCGATTATATATTTAATTTATTAAATGGTTTACCTTATGAATTAATGGTAAGTTTAAGATTAACTTCTGGTTTGTATAACTTATTATTAATATTTTTATTTATTATAAGTATAAAACAAGCTATAAATTTTTATTATTATATTGGTTTAGAAAATAAAAATAAATTTATATTTAGTTTATATTATATTTTTATTTTATATTTATTTTTAATAGTTTTATTAATTTCTTATGTTAACTATAATTCTATTGTTTCTTTAAATATTATTTATTTAGATTATGTTTTTATAAGTTCTTTAATTATTAGTCTATTATTTGGTATATATTTTTCTATTTATAAATTTAATAATAATGAATTTGATTTAAATAGAACTCTTTCTTTAACAGGTAAAATTTGTTTTATTACTTTTATTGTATTTTATTTAAGTTTATTTATTGGTATTAGAACCGGTGTATTATTAGAATGATTAAATAAATTATAAATATTTAAAGTAATTCATTGTGAAAGTACTGGTCCAAATAATAATGAATTAAATAGTAGATTAAGAGGTAATGAAATTTCTAATAATAGTAATATAGGTTCAAGTAGTGCTAATACAACATTTAGTGGTAATAATTCATCAATAAATGCAGGTGATAGTGCTAGCGTAAGTAATGTTACAATTAATCCATCTTCAAATAATCCTAATACACCAGTTATGACTGTAACTAGAACTGTAAGTACTACAGAAACTATTAATACTCCTGTATCCGGAGGAAATCAAGGAGGCGGAGCTAATGCTGGTCAATCTAATAATCCTTTATTAGGAACAATTAATGAAGGGGGCGGAGCCGGAGCACCTCCAAGATATAGTAATAATAATAATAATTCTTTAACTTGATTAGAAAAAGGTAAATAAACGTTTGGTGAAAATGTAGGAAAAAAAATTTTTTTTTTTTTAGGTTAATACTATATTAATATTTTTAACCGTGGAATTTTGAAATTAAAACTAGAGAACTCAAGGTTAAAACCAGGAGACAGATGAGACATAATACACTTTCGATGATAGCAACTATTAAATTCATATTTTTATAATAATTGATTACTCTTTTCAATTTTGGATATTTAGTTTCATAATCCTTTTGTTGAATAATAATATAAACAATTAGATAGAATAATACATTAATAAAACAAAGTAAAGCTATAAGACTCAACATAAATACTCCATAAGAATAATTTACAAATGTCGAAGCATTATCGCTAATTTTAATTTCTAGTTTAGATAAAATAGCCGTAAACAAGAAAGAATGTTTTAGTTCATTCTTATTTAGAAGTAGTTTCATTTTTAGAATCATCCGTTTTATCATTTTTATCATTTTTATCTTTTTTTTCTTTTTTTATCTTTATCATCTGAAGAGCTATCACTACACTATTTTTATATATTATTGTTGAACCTGCAACAATACCAACAGTTTTAGCTGTCACATCCAATATTTCTTTGGCAATTCTACCTTTAGAAAAATAAATGAAACCTAGAAGTAACACAATTTTACAAATTAACACTAATCAAGAAGAAAATAAATTATGATAGCTAATAAATCGGCTATATCAAAAATATTTAATATAATAATCATATTTTTTTTTTTATATTTATTATATTTATTGTTAGATAATAATTAGTTTTAGTGAGTAAATATTCCCAGTATATAATTTATACTTTCTAATAACCTCTATTTCCTTATTTAATTTTTTATTATTTTTATGATAGATATTATATTTCATTTTAGATCAAAATAATATTATATGAATAAATTAGTTATTATTAATTCATTCAAAAAAAAATTAAATAGTTTTTAAGAAAATATTTATTTTCTTAACTTTTATAATAAATATTTATAATGGGGTTAAAATAATAAATATTTTTAAAAAAATATTTATTATTTGAGCGGATGCGCTAGCGCGCTAACGCGGAGCAGCATTAATTATTATTATAAATATCATTAATTAACTTAAATATTTATCAAGGTGTAGTTCACTTGAAGCATTAGAATGCGGAGCATTATATGTAGATTTAATTTTATTTACTTCAAAATTAGATAAAGAAATTGCACCTGAACCAATTTCTAAAATAAAACCTACTGTTAAAATAATAAAAAATAATAATGCAATTGTAAAACCGAAATAACTTACTTCATATAAGACCAAACAAATTGGGTAAATTAACATTACTTCAAGATCAAATATTAAAAATAACATTGCAACAATATAGAAATGAATAGTGAAAGTAGATCGAGTTTGTCCAGGAATAGTTGAAAATCCACATTCAAAAGCTGAATTTTTAACTTCATCTGGTTTATGTGGAGCTAATAAAAGATTTAAAGTTAATAAAATTAAAGCTAATAAAGGAACAAAAATAAATAACATTAATATATGTGTCATTAAAAATAAAATATAGAAAGAGAAAGTATTCTTATACTACTTAAAATTATTGATGGTTTAAGAACAAATAATAAAATTATTAATGTTAGGGTAGAGATAATAAAACTATGAATATTAGTTAATAATGGATCATAATTTTGATTTAAATTAGGCGATGCAATATTTAATTCTTTATTATTTAAAATTTCATTTAATTCATTATTATTAGTAGAAATATTATATTTAAAATTATTATTTTGAATTAAAATTTTTTCTATACCTTCATTTAATTCTGTATGAATAACTCTAATGATTTTTAAATAATAAGATGCACTAATTACACTAACTAATATAGCTATAAAAGCCATAAAATAATATCCATTTTGAATTGCTGATAATAATACAAATTGTTTAGAAAAGAAACCTATTAATGGTGGTATACCAGCCATAGAAAATAAACAAATACTTAAACTAAGACTAAGCAAAGGATTAATTGAAAATTGACCTTTAAATTCAGAAATATAATTTATATCTGAAAAAGTAATTAATTTATTTTCATTATTTTTTTTATGTTCCTGCATTAATCCATCCTTGTGTGTATGTGTAGTATCTTGTGGTTGTATAAATGAATTAATTTGATTATTAATTATATAATTATAAAAAATATAAGATAAAGCTATTATAATTAAAAAAGAATTTAAATTAGTAATAGTATATTGAATAATATAAAATATTAAAGATTCTATTGATTGTTCTGTTGATATAGCTAAAGCTAATAAAATAAATCCTACATGTGATATTGTACTATATGCTAATAATCTTTTAATTTTAATTTGAGCTAAACCAACTATTGTTCCGAGTAATAATGATAATAAAGAACTTATTAATAATAAATATTTAATAACATTTATAACATTATTTTCTAATATTAAATCTAAATTTAATTGTGTATTTAATTCTAATAATAAAATTATTATAGATATTTTAGGCATAATTGTTAATCATATTGTAACTATTGTAGGACTATCATCATATACATCTGGTGCTCAATTATGTAAAGGTGCAGCTGCAATTTTAAATAAAAAACCTATAATTATTAATAAAAAACCTAATATTATAGATTGAATATTATTATTTTCAGATACAGATATTAAACTATAAATAGATTCAAATTTAGTTAATCCTGTAAATGTATATATTAATCCAGCTCCTAATAAAATTATACAAGAAGATAACCCTCCCAATAAAAAATATTTTAATCCTGCTGATGTCGCAGATTCTGAATCTCTATATAATGAAGCTAATATATATATTCCAAAAGATTGTAATTCTATACTTAAATACATAGAAACTAAATCAGCAGATGATATTAATAAAGAGGCTCCAAATGTTGAAAATAAAATAATTAATGAATATTCTGTTATATAATTACTTGTAGATTGATAATTATTTATTATATATTTATTATATATATTATTATTTAATATATTTTTATTTATAATTAAAGGTCAAGCTAATAAAATTATTGCACCTATTAAATAAATGAATAAATCAAAAAATTGACTTATTACTGTAATTTGGAATAATCCACCATAAATACCTATACCGGATCCAATTGACTGAATATATAAAGCATTTAATGATAAAGCCCCGGCATAGAATAAGATAAGAGCAGATATCCGATTATAACGCAAATTATGTTCGGAAAATAGAGCCATAGCTACTATTAAAATAAGAAGACTAATAAAAATCATATTTTTTTTATACCTTTTTTAATTTTAAATTAAAGATATTTTTACTACTTTTAAATAATTTTTTATTCTTTTTAATATATTTTTTATTCTTTTTAATATATTTTGGGCGGAGCACCCCTTATCTAAAATTTTAATAGTATTAAAATTTTTATTTATTCATAATTATTATCTAAAAGAGTTATTTATTTTCTTTATAATTAAAGGGGTTAATGTAAAAAAAAAATTTTTTTAATTAATTAATTTAAAGGGGGTTAAATTATTTATGTTTTTAATTTAAGAGATATATCATGTTTTAGACCTAATCCAAATTATATTAACTATTTATTAGTGTTATTGTATTAATAAATATTAAAGATAATACAGCTAATATAATAAAAACCGAATTTATAGATACATAGTAACGTTGGAGATTTACTCTCAACTGAATGATTTTACTTAACTTTGGTAATTTTTGTTCTAATGAAAATTTATCTATTAAATAATTTCCTGATATGGCAAAAAAAATACTTATAATACAAGTAAGAATAAACACACAACTAGAAATATTTATGATTAAACAAATTTCCATAAGAGATAAAGAAGCTAGATACTCTTTAAATTCATTTATTGCATTAATAACAGGATTATCTCCCATAAATTTATTTTTTGTTTGATCTAAAAGATCCAATATTTCACTAGCTTTTTTATTAGCATTTAAAAATGTTTTCTGAAATTCTTCTTTATAATTACTATACAAATTACTTGAAATATCAGAATCAGCACTAATATTACCATCTTCAAACTTTTTAATATATTTTTTATGTATACTTTCCATATTTTTTAAATTATTAATTAATTCATTTAATTTGTCAGTAAGTTGAGTTTTTGCTTCCTCAGATATAGTCGAAGAAATTTCTTGTTTTAATTCAGCAATTTTAGTTTTAACGGCTTCAAATTGATAATTAATATTATTTTTAAATTCCAAAGTTTTTTCAGGAGATTGCAAACGTTCATAAAATGCTTGATAACCCAAAATAGTAGCACCGCCAGCAAAATATTTCCAAGCTTGATTAAAAATTTTGCTCATTTTTTTAATTCTATTTATTAAAATTATTAAAATATTAAAATTTGTACTATTTTTATTTTATAAATTTGTGCTGCGCTAGATCAAAAAGATGAGCTAAGTTAGAGCATAGTTAAATAAAATTAATAGTAACGAAAGTACTTTTTTTTTATTAGATATTAAATTTTGTTAATCTAAAGTAACTACTTTTATATTAATATTAATGCAATTTTTATCATTTATAAAAAAAATTATCTATACGTATCATACTATTGGTTTCAAAATGGAATACTACACCATTTAATCTATTTAATTTTAAATCTGTTCAATATCCAGGTAATCCTTCACCTTTAAGTAAACTTTTATCATTTAATCTTATATCTTTATATTTGCAATTATTTAATGCATCTTTTTCTAAAATACTAAAATAATCAATTATTTATGGATTAGTTTTATTTGTTAATTCAGTAAGTAATAATTTATCTAATAGATTTTTTGGTATGATTTTATTGTAAGAAATAAAACTTAATTCATCTTGAATATCATTTACTTTTGTAAATTCTGCTACTAATATGCCTGGATATTTTACTCTATATTTTTTAGGTAATATGTTATTAACCATATTTATGTTATAATTTTTATCTTTTAATATAGTTCTTTATAAGGATTTATATTATATTTATAATTTATATAATTATATGGTCATTTAATTATTTCCCATAACATTTTAGTCTTATCTAACGGCAATAAATTATTTTGAATTATTCTATAAATTGGTGTATAATATAATAATAGTGTTTCCGGATTCATATTTTCTATTTTTTCTATTAATTCTTATGCTTCACCATCTATTAATACTACCCCTGAAGATTCTGTTTCATCTAATACATTTAAATCTGTTGAATTAGTTTCTTCTGTTATATTATAATTATCTAATTCTTCTAACATTTAACTACTTGTTTCATCCGTACTATTATTTATTATTATTTTCTTCTTTATTTAAAGAAATTAATGAACTTTTTCTTATTGGAGATTTAGATTTATCAAACATTGCTACAGCTTCAAATGCTTTACCTTTTACCTAAAATAAATTATTAGTAAATCGTGGAGGTGCTCCGGCTCCGCCCCCTTCATTATTATCATCTAATAAAGGATTAGGTAAATTAGAATAAACAAAT
>Ga0193731_1000083_pt1 | contig 31955 bp, 22 predicted proteins | sample U1a2metaG_FD_144920 | JGI IMG/M metagenome (GOLD analysis project Ga0193731, IMG submission 144920) | Soil microbial communities from a riparian zone of the East river system, Colorado, United States - U1a2 | ecosystem: Environmental > Terrestrial > Soil > Riparian zone | place: USA: East River...
TGGGGCAATACGGCATGCCGGATTGTTGTGCAAACAGCGGACAACGTGTCTATTGAACAGGCTAATACCGCTATTGCTGATTTGTATTTGAACGATACGCCTGACGATGTTGCCCAGTATTCAAAAAAATACAAAACCGTTGTGTGGCTGTACCCGATGAAAGACTGGTATTTGTATTCGGAGTTTAAAGACGGTTATCCAATTGCCGGGCGAATAACGTTTGTTTTCCTTTTTGCAGTGGTGGGTGTATTTGTATTGCTCCTGGCATGCATCAACTTCATGAACTTAAGCACGGCACGCAGCGAAAAACGAGCGAAAGAAGTGGGCATCAGAAAGGCAATTGGTTCTATGAAATCGCAGTTGGTCAGTCAATTTTTGAGTGAATCTTTTTTGGTGGTCCTCCTGGCACTGGTAATTGCGCTGCTGTTGGTTTCTGTATCACTTTCGCCATTCAATGCGATGGCGGACAAAAGCATCAGATTGCCATTTGCGAACATCTATTTCTGGATAGCAAGCGTTGCTTTTTTATTGCTAACCTCATTCGTGTCAGGACTCTATCCTGCTTTTTATCTTTCCTCATTCCAGCCGGTCAAAGTCCTGAAAGGTACGGTCAGGTTGGGAAGACAGGCGGCTTTGCCCCGCAAAATTCTGGTCGTTATTCAAGTTACTGTTTCCGTGGTTTTGATTATCGGAACGGTGATCGTCTATCAACAAATTCAATTTGCCCAGGATCGGCCTGTGGGGTATGACAAGGAAGGGTTGATCCGGATTTCTATAAGCGACTCTGATTTCAACAAGAACAAATTGGCAATGAGGGACGAGATCCTGGCCAGCGGTTTGGCAAGTGACGTGGGATTTGCGAGCAGCCCTGTTACCGCCATCTGGGATAACTGGGGAGGGTTTACGTGGAAAGGTAAAAATCCCGAAGCAGAATCGAACTTTACCGTGACGTGGGTCAATGAAGAGTACGGCAAAACGATTCAATGGAAGGTACTGCAAGGCAGGGATTTCTCCAGGGACTTTGCCACGGATGCGGACGCTGTGATTATCAATAAAGCTGCAGCTCGATACATAGGCCTGGAGAATCCGGTCGGTGAGTTTATTACGCCAGGGTCGGGCAATCAACAGCGGCAAATCATTGGAGTGGTGGAGGATGTGGTGGCGGTAAGTCCTTACGAACCGGTGAGCGCAGGCTTCTATTGGTTGGAGAAAAAAAATCCGGATAATCTGGGGGAGATGCTGATCAAACTTAATTCCGGGAGGAGTGTATTAGATGCCTTAGCGAAAATCGAATCGATACAACGCAAGCTTGTCCCTTCTGCTCCTTTCGACTATGGTTTTGTAGATGAAGAATACGGCAGTAAGTTTAAAGCAGAACAACGAATAGGGAAGTTGGCCTCCTTGTTTGCAACATTGGCCATATTCATTTCATGTCTCGGTTTGTTTGGCTTATCATCGTTCGTAGCCGAACAAAAAACAAAGGAGATCGGAGTACGAAAAGTCATTGGCGCATCTCTACTTAATATATGGAGTTTATTGTCAAAAGAATTCATTGGCCTGGTATTGATTTCATTCGTGATGGCGATACCGATTGCATACTATTATTTACATCGATGGCTGGTGACCTATACCTATCACACTGATATAAATCCGCTGCTATTTGTTTATGCAGGAGGTGGAGTGTTGGCAATTACGTTGGTCACCGTGAGTTTTCACAGTATTAAAGCAGCAATCGCTAACCCGGTGAACAGTCTTCGGTCGGAATGACAAACCGGTGATCGGTAATCGGTGGTGTGAACAATGACGACTAGACTATTCTAGCGGTCAAGTATCGTCTCCCGACGGGACGACGATACGAGGGGTGCAGAATCGTACCGGGATTTCGCATCGTCCCTCTGTGAGAGACGATGCTGGGACACACACTGTCAAGTATCGTCTCCCGAGGGGACGATACGAGGGGTGCAGAATCGTACCGGGATTTCGCATCGTCCTCTGCGAGAGACGATGCTGGACCAAACCGGTGATCGGTGGATTTGAGAAAGGAGGATGTACTTGCTCTGGTCGAAAATTATTGGAACCGACTATTGATGAATAGATAGGGCAGACAGTTCGAGCCACGTACACACAAACCTTATTACCTTAGTAGCACTGAGCTATCCCCACACTCAGAAACCTTATTACCTTATTGTCGGGGTATGCACCTTACAAGAGGCAAGGACATTGAGCCAATCAGCTCCCATGATTTGTGCTTATAGATAAATATGCAGGAAAAATAAGGTAATAAGGTTGGAAAGGCAAAGGGACGTTTTGTGTACTAAGGTAATAAGGTTAACGTTAGAATTAGCTAATGCAAGGTCACGAAGAACACGAAGAAGCACAAAGGACACAAAGGAATAGCGAGGCTCCTACCCAGGTACTTGCATCGTGTTCTTTGTGCAATCCTAGTGGACTTCGTGACCATGCATTCTTACTTAATCAACATCCGAATGCCTAAACTAATTACCCTTTAAAAAACCACGGATCACCGGTTAACTGTCAAGTATCGTCTCCCGATGGGGATGATAGTATAGTCAAGTATCATCTCACAAAGGGGACGATACGTTTGAACTCATTAATTCGCATCGTCCTCTCCCGCCCTTGTCGGTGTTCTTCACCAACAAGCGTCCAAAGTAAGGAACTTTATACCCGTCGTTGCTTGTCGATGTGCGTAAGAAAATCCCATTCGTGCGGTGGGTTGTTGGTGAAGAACACCGACAACGGCGGGAAAATCTGTCACATGGATTGTTTATTGTTTATTGTTGATGTTTGATTTTTGATCTCCAATAAGATCCTCCAAACGGTAAAATTGAAAAGTTCTATCGCTCGACATGGCCACAAAGATACCCTTTGGAAAAGCCTTGTTCAATGGCATATTCAAAATGTCAGAACCATCACTATCGTTGGTTTGCGCTTTGACAATGCGCACCACGGGATGATCGTTCGGGTTCCCGTTCGTTCCCTCCCGGGGATACAAATGAAATTCATTCGCCTGTTGATCCGATAAAACAATATACCCGGTACCGTTCTTGTCCTGGTAGATTGATAATCCTTCGTGATCGCCTGTAATGCCTGTTTGAGCGAACACGGCCAGTTCCTCATTTCCTTTTTCAGCATCAGCATAATATTTCCGAACACCAACCTTTTCGTCTGAGTAATACACATACCCTAATTCATCGTCCACTAAAATGGCTTCAATTTCCTTTTTGCCGCTGAATTTGCCCAGCGCACGCACTTTTGTGCCAACGACAAAGCCGTCCTTGCCTGTTAGTTCATACTGATACAGATAACCATCCTGCGGACCCGTTTTGCGGCCAACGAAGGCAAAAACACGATTGCTTTTAGTTTTGTAAAGCCCTATTCCCATCGGAGAACGAAGCGAATCATCCTCAAATACAGGAATTCCGCCATGGTCTATAAACTTACATTCAGGTAATGAAACAACACGGAGCATGTCTCTTCCGCGTTCCGTACACACCGCTATGTCAATATCCTTTCCATTGAACGGAAATCCGTATTCAACGTCAATATTATTCGGACGCTTCATACCTGTCAGGCTTAATGCGGTATCTAATTTTCCGTCAAGATGAAACACAAAAATCCCGCCCGTAGTATCTCCCTTGTCGGTTCCCAGTATCAGGCTTTGCGCCGGATCAGCAGGATTAAACCAAATAGCAGGATCATCCGTATCATTGGGAGTCTTATCCGTTACCACGACGGGGGATATCGATTCCACCGTTGTCAAATCTCTCGAGCCATTACAACCGAATAGCAAGGGGATGATACACGTTGCTAAAAAGTACTTGCCTATTTTATACATAGTAGCGTAAAGCAATGAACCTCTGTAATGAAGTTCATTGCTCGTTAAGATAGCGAACACAGCTTATTATGGTTTGCCGGTTGGCAAATGTTGGTTTCCCGTGTTGTCACTCGGGTAAGCGCCCATATCTTTATTCAAAGGCATAGCAGAACCAATACCAAACGAGAACAAGGTTCCACTGGTGGTGCCGCTGTTGCGGGCAGGCGAACTGGCTGAAAGGGAAGGAGTATCACCATCTTCGTGGTCAACAGTAATATCAGTAGCCCAATGAGTAAATACAGTTCCGCAAGCAGCTAATCCATACTCTATTTTGTCGGTTGATTGAGGAACGCCATTGGAACCAGGGATATAGGGATTATTGGTTTGGTCATTTGTCGAGTCAGAAGCAAGGGCATAATACATGTAAATCAGGTTATTGCTGTATTTCGTATTCGCCATATCGGCTCCCGTGGCATTGTTGGCAAGATGAATGCCATTGCGACAACCAATAATCACGTTGTTATATATATTCGCCGCTGAATTTTGATCCAAATAGATAGCTGCTGAAAGCTCACCGATTTTTCTCCAATTCCCATTGACGATGGTATTGTTATAAACATTGAATTTTGTTTCAGGAAGAGGAATTGTTTTGCTGGTGTTTAATTTTATCCCGCTGTTGGCAGAACTCCAGATGTAGTTATAAGCGATGTCTCCATGTGCCCCAAGTTTAGCATTAATTAAATCGCCATCTGAACTTCCCATGCGTTGCAATACGTTCCTTTTGATGCTGCACGTAATATCACCTGCTAAGTGAATACCATCATCAATACCGCCAAACATCCAATTGTCTTCAAAAATAATTTTTGCCCCGTGATGATAGCTTTGAGTGCCTTCCACATCAAAACTTGCCTGGGGACTCCCCCCGGCATCCGGGCCACCCGTATAATTAATATGGGTAAACGTTATGCTAACGTACTGTGACGTGGAATCAATAAGAAATCCACCCCAATAACCGGTTTGCCCAACATTAGCGTACGCCGTAGCGTCATCATTCGTTGTAAAGGTGATCGGTTTCTCCTGCGTACCGTCACAAATGAGGGTGCCGGCAATTTCGATGCGGTGGTTGCCGATAACTATAATTTTTGCTCCCGGGGATACGCCAAATGAATCCAGCGGATTAACAATCATATCACCAATCAAGTAATAGGTTGAATCCTGTTTCAAGCTACCCTTCAATGTTCCCTGTAATTTGTTTCCTGTGATATAGGAACCTACAGGGGCAGGACGTTCCGAACTGGAAACGCTTTCCTTTTGGCACGAATTCAGGGATAGTATAATCCCTGCGAGTAATAAGACGGAATAAACGTTTTTCATGGGTTATTTTGTTTTGATATGGTTTTAGTATACGCTAGTGCCAACTAATTGATTCTACATCCCCTTTGTCAAAAAATAAGGTTGAAATGCGCACAGAGCCCTTATTATTTGTATAAACAGATAATTGCTCCCATATTTTTTGACTATAGGATACTCTCGCAGTGCACGCCGTGGTCCGCCGTGCCTGCCTGCCGGTAGGCAGGTTCGTTGTGGCCTTTTGCGTTGCCGGGTCACGGCGTGCACGGCGAACCACGGCGAACACGGCGGGCTTAGGTTCAAAACATTCATTTGTATAAATAGATAGTCGGAAGTGCACTAGATTGAATACCGTAATTGAATCGTATAAACTTGATAATTGTATGACCTCCTGATCAGAACACCCTCCTCCTCTTTCATGTACCATTTAAGGGGGCTATTCAGGAGATTAGAAACTTTCATCTGTATAATAAATTTTGGACCGATTCTTTGCTCGAATGTCAACCCCAGGTCGTGGTAGGTTGCCTGGTATCTATTGAAGTGCAGGTGACTGTTGTTTAACGCAGACAGGTTATCGCCCTGCATAGTGTAGCTAATGCCTGACTTAAATCCGGATCGGGAATTACGGTAGGTCAGACTTAGATTAAAAAGGTGGGGTGACTGTCCCACCAATGTCCTGGTGTAATTGACTAAAGGATTTGCAATCAACACGGTATCCTTATACACATAATCAACGGCTTTGTCTGATATCCTCGATTTTGTATAAGTGTAGTTGGCGCTCACACCCACATTGCCAAAATATTTAGAGGCGACTAGCTCCAGTCCATAGTTAGTTGTAGCCGTCGGAACATTATTAGGCTGTGAATTATTGCTTTGGGTCAAAATATCTTCAATTGCATTTTTTATTGTTTTATAAAATAGACCTGCCGATAGGACTTCTTCCGGCTGCGGGTAGATTTCATAACGCATATCGGCGCACGTCCCGTAAGCCGGTAATAGTTTTGGATTGCCAATCTGACCTCCCGCACGGGGATCGCTGTAAGGGATTAATTCGGTGTAGGTAGGCCTGTTTATTGCCCGGTACACGGACATACGAAGGTTTCGCCTTTCGTCAATTCTATGGATAACATGAAGGCTGGGGAAAAAATCAAAATATTTCACGCCTGCAGTGGCAACCGGAATTTGTATATTATTCTGATTGTGCTCATTGTGCATATCGGTAGATTCAACCCTCAGGCCGGCTACAATTTGAAAATCTCCAAACGTGGCATTCGCCATACCATATACTGCGCCAATATTCTCCCATGCCCGGTAATTACCTGGATTTAAATAAGCATTTCCTTTTTTCTCCTGGTCATTCTGGTTATTCCTCAGCGGAACTGTGAGCAAGTCCGGATTCGGAAAGTTTTTATAGTTGTTTTCGCTTGCATCATCATAGGGTTGAAAGAAATATTCGTTTGCATAGTTCTTCCTGAATTTCATCCGGTACAAGCCCCCTGCTTTAAACTCAATCACATGATTAAAAAGAGTGGGACGATAGGTAAGGTTCAGGTAAGCCGATTTGTTTTCGTCGGTATCCCACTGCCAAACCCGAACGACAGGCCTTGTATAATTAAGTGTCGGCGGGGTGCTGCCTCCTTGTGCCAAATCGATGTTTGCAAAGTCCGGTGAGCGCGAATCGCCGGTAGCATAGACCAGCGTCCAGTTGAGCTCAAGATTGTTCAGCAAATTGTGTTTGCCGCGCAATGAATTGCTTAAAATGCCTGAATTGTCCGTTTCCGTTTGGGTGGTAATGGGGCGAATGAACTGTCCGCCATTTTCAGTTTGATGATCGGCGTATTCCCTCACCCTCAATTCATTGACCTGGAACAAGGAACTAAAGAGGCTTATTTGATTCTTGCCATTGAATTTGTAATCCAACATGGCATAGGCGCCATATCTTTTTTGATTTGTACTATATACCTGGTTCTCCGTATACTCCACCGCAGGTTTGCCCGTACTGAAAGCAGGAACGTAGCTGGTATAATCATAGGTATTGGCAACGGAGTTTTCCCGGATGTTTACTGAAAACATGGCCCCGAACTTCTTATCCCAAAATCTTTTCCCGAATGAAAACCCTAAATTCAAATTGGGAACTGCGGGTTTTTCCTTTGCGATTAGATTCTGTCTCGGAAATTCAGATTCGTCAGCTAAATAATCCGGACCATGGAGTTCGCTGAAATCTTTTTTGGCCACGGTGGAATTGTCGAAGGTTAAAAAGCGGTGGTTAACGTAATACTGGTTGTAGCCTAAACCAGCCTGCATCTTGAAAAAAGCAGAATCAGGCGCTTCTTTCATTTTGATATTCACCGTGCCTCCGATGCCATCCGCCTCTAAATCGGGTGTTAAGGCTTTTATTACTTCTACACGCCCCACCAATTCGGAACCGTACAAATCCAGGTTTACGGATCGACCAGAGGCACTTGTACTGGGCATGACCACCCGGTCGACCAGGACGCTGTTATATCGTGAAGGCATACCCCTGATAATTAAATTTGAATTGGTACCAAAATTGCTTTTGGTCATGGACACGCCGGATACCCGCTGCATCACATCCGCCAATGTCAAATCAGGCAAGGATTCAATTTTTTCAGCGCTTATTACATTTATTATTTGCAATGCGTTCATCTCCGAACTGCGGGCACTTAATTCGGAGGCTTTATCACTGCTGCCCACTACGGTAACTTCATTCAGCAGTTTAGGATCTGGTGCAAGCCTGAAATCGAACTCAACGACTTCATTCTCCCCGAGGGTGACCTTCGTTTCCAAATCAACATAACTGAGGTATCGTACCAGCATCGTGTAGGTTCCGGCGGGTATATTTCGAAAAACGTAAGATCCATCCTGCCGGGACGTGGTTCCTATTTTCAGCTCCTGGATATAAACTGCCGCCCCAATCAATACGTCACTGGTTTTTCCGTCCATCACCCTTCCTTTTATTACAGCCGGGAATGCCTGATTGGTAAGGAAAAAGCAACAGATACAAAACACTACCGATCGGTATAGTATGATCATAGAAAATCGCCCCTCGATGTTGTACGTGTTGACCTCGCCGCCGTAAACCAGGTTACCTCATAGAATAGACAAATACGCCGAAGGTGCCCGGCGCCACCGTCTTGCCATCCGATTCATAATCGGCTCCACTCAAATAAATCGAATGGGTAGTCGCTGAACCTGCCATTGTTTTGCAACCCGGTTTCGTAATCAATATTTGCGCTACCGAATAGTGGTCGGCCGACTCCTGCTTAATGATGGTAACATTTCCCTCGCCATTCGAAGCCATTACTAACCTTGCGTCTTTATCATAAACCACGGCGTCCACTCCCCCTCCGATGGGAAGAGTTTGAATGATCTTCCCAGACAATGCATCCAGCACGACCAGTGTTTTGTTTCCGCGGCATCCGGAAAAAAGCCTGTTGTTTTCTACATCGATGGCAAGTCCGGTTGCCACTTCACCGGGTAACAGGGAAAAACGATTCTTTACTTTCAATGTCTTTGCATCAATGACCGTAACTTCGTGGCTATCCTCATTATTATTATAAATAGTTCCCTTTCCGTCGCTTACCGCAAATTCCGGAGCTCCTCCCACTTCAATCACACCGGCTACCTGATCCGTTACCGCGTTGATTGCCACTACATTTCCGCTCCCGTTATTGAAGACAAAGACTTGTTTGGAAAATGGATCATACAGGATGGCGTCCGCTTTCTTCCCGGGCACACTCAGCGTCTTCACTATTTTCAGTGTATGAAAATCAAAAACGGTGATGCTATTGTCCGTACCATTACTGATATAGCCTTTATTGAGATCCCCTGCGAGGGCCACACCATGCACCCCTTTCAGGTCGCCGATCATTCCGATCGGTTTATCTGTTCTCAAGTCAATGATGTGGACTCTGTCCTGGTGCGAAACAAAAAGACGTTGGTTTTCATTGTCAATCTTGAGATAGTCCCACTTGCGATCACCCGGCAGCTCAATTTTCTTCACGAACGAGAACGGCTTCGGCTGACCATTGACCATGCCGAATGACGATAGTATAAGTAAGCTTGTAATAATGATTTTCATTCCGCTGATTATTATTTGAGTGCAATGATAAACAGCCAGTATGAAATGAAGATCAACGTCTCGTTACACAATTGCGACACTTTTCTGAAGACATCCTGAATTTTCTCCGTGCGCCCTCGTGGCGTTGGAGCCGACGCCGACAAGAAGGCCCGTTTGACCCCAAAAATCATACAACTCCAGTCTGAAGGGTGAGATTTAGACGGCTGAGAAAATTAACAGTGCGGTAATTCAGAAGGAGGGTTTCCCGCAGACCTGTCCGACGAAGCCTTAGCGTAGTCGGATCGCGCAGATTTACGCAGAATACCAGTCCGACATTGAGTCGGACAATTGATCACTGAATTCCGCGATTGCATCGGGACGCAGGCAGGTCTGCGGGAAATAATACTCAAAGTCGAACTGGCAGCTATGTATCTCCTTCGCCAAATTCCGTGTAAATCTGTGCGATCTGCGGGAAACACTTCTGCGTAAATCCGCGCGATCCGACTACGCTAAGGCTTCGTCGGACAGGTCTGCGGGAAACAATTCTGCGAAAATCTGCGCGATCTGCGGGAAACAATTCCGCGTAAATCCGCGCGATCTGCGGGAAACAATTCTGCGTAAATCCGCACGATCCGACTACGCTAAGGCTTCGTCGGACAGGTCTGCGGGAAACAATTCTACGTAATCCGCGCGATCTGCGGGAAACAATTCTGCGTAAATCTGCGCAATCTGCGGGAAACAATTCTGCGTAAATCTGCGCAATCTGCGGGAGACATTTCACTTCGATCTGCGGGAAACCCTCACAGCCGAACACTCAACAACGCATCCTCCTTCACATAGACCTCCGAATCAAGCCACTTCACCTTCACCCACACATCCTTCTTCCCCAGGATCTCCAATCGATGTCCTTCTCCGACGATGGCAATCACGGACGACCCGGCGGAAGGTCCGCTCATCAGATAAGTAGAGGCCGAGGAGACAATGCCCTGACTCCTGGTCTGCAGAAGGTAGCCCTGGATAAAAAGGAGAACGAGAAAGAACACCAGCACCACGGCGGTAGCGGTGGCTTTTCGCTTCAGTTTTACGTGTTGGTAGTACTGGAGTGCAAAGAGAAATATGCAAATGGAAAGGAGGCATCCCAATAACGGTTTATGATTTTCTTTCACGAAGGTCAACAGGAGGGCGGCGTCCGAATCGGAGTAGCCCTCGAGTTTATTGCGTGCTGCCATTTCCTCAATTTTGACCAGCGCCTGCGGATCGTGAGTAGCGAGGTAATAGAGGTTGAGGTAATACATCGACTGGCCGAGGCGGCCGAGGCCTTCCTGGATGAAGGCCATTTTGAGGAGCATGGACGGGGAGTAGCGGTGGTTATGAAACAAGGCGTCGTAGAGTTCCCACGACTGGGTATATTGTTTGAGGTGGAAAAGGGAATCGGCGCGGGCGAGCGGGCCGGAGGCGGCGTTGGCGGAAAGAGGAACCCCGGCGAGCACCCCTGTTACGACAATAATCAAAACCGCGGTTTGTAATTTTTTCATATTCGGTTACCTTTGTGCCCTCTTATCCAGGAACGGCTGCAAAATTGAGAAAATTTGACAGCTTCTCCCAATAAACGATGGGGAGGGAGAGGTGTTATTGGATAAGGAAAAAAGTATTCCTGACGATTTGAAGAACTGGACGGACCACGTCCGCCGGGCTTCAGCGCAGGCGGGCCCCCTTCGCCCCGGCATGTTGTGGGTACGGTGGGTAATAGATTCCATAGCTCAGCTGGTAGAGCATTACACTTTTAATGTAAGGGTCCTGGGTTCGAATCCCAGTGGGATCACATAACAAGTTCAGCAGGCCGCAAGAAGATACTTTCTTGTGGCCTCTTTTTTTGTGCGTCCTGTGTGAGGTCCGGTGCGCTCCCCTCTGTCTAAACATTCCATTTTCACTTCCATAGGATTCCATGAATCGGGATTCACCATTCTGCCGAGCCCATGCATACCCCTCGTTCTGCAATCCGGAAATATTCTTCGCTAGTCTCCACGCAATAAAGAAAGCACAGAAAGAGTACCGGAACAAGTATTGAGTACGCATCGAATCCGAACGACGGACTTCCACTCTTTTCCTGAAATATCTCGCCGGAAATCTAGTTCGGCATCCTTGTTGATACAAGAAACTGAATCACCCGGTTGGAATGAATGCAAGCCGTGGATTATTTCTTGCAGGGACTCGTATGGGATTTGTATGAATCCTATTCCTTGGACCAACATAGGATACCTGGTAGATAAAATGGAGTGAATTAAAAACACGAGGCAAGAGAAATAATTGTCTGTTTTTAGATTGGGGAGTGAGGGGGAATTTCAAAATGCAAAGAAACATATGAAGGGTGCCGGAACAAGTATCACGAATATCGTAACTTGCGGAACTGTTCTTGGAACTGCTCTTGGTTAATATACAATGGCTAATGAAAAGTAATACCGAAGGAGCCTGGATTATACACCATACCCAAAAACTTCAAGAAGTCAAAGGTGGGGGAGCCTTTGACGAAATTGATGCTTCAGGCAAATGTGGGTTGTTACTGTCTTCTTTGGCTCAAAGTGAAAATAATTCAACACTGGCAGCAGAGAAGGTTAAGGTCTTAGCAAAAAGCTCAGGAATTAAGACATTGGAACTTCCAGCAATCCTTGACAGACTCGAATCAGCAAAACTGATAGATCTTTCAGAAAAAGGAGATGTTGCTGTGCTCGGTTTAACCACTCCCAAACTATTGTCCCACACCTCAGATTTATTTCGAAAGAGTAATCCAAGTGACTATGAGAAAGCAGCACTAGAGCTTGCAGAGAAGATATCAGCCTCACCAGTTCAAGAGAAGATTGCCAAAGAATACCTTGGCGACACATTTAGGTTGCCCAATGAAGTTGTATCAGACTTGGTACAACAATCTGAAGAGGTTGGATTTATTGATTCTGAATCAATTGGTAAGGAGGATAAGCTCTTATTCAATGGGAATCTATTCAAGAGAGACAATCTTAAAAAGACTAGCGCTGTCTTGAGTTCGTTGAACCCGCAAGAGACTAGAAAAATAAGTGACCTGGATGCCATTCTTACGAAAGATGGGTGTCTACCTCTTGAGATGGCGCTAAATATAGCAGGCCAACCACTCTTGGAAAAACTCCAGAGCATTGGGATGTTCGACTTCAATGAAGTGGTAAATGAAACGGATAGCAGGATATTTATCACGAAACCTTCGGCATTTGCGAAATTTGGTAACCCTCTAGAAGAGGATGCATTTGATTTAGCTAAGGCATTTGTTGCCTCTCTTTCATACGGTATGATCTACAGCTCTCAGGGTCGTGGAAAAATAAGCTTGATCAAGGTCTTGTTAAGGAAATTGATCCAAGGATACGAGGTTGGATCCGCCACAGCAATTGGCCAAGATTATAAGGTCCTTGAGCTAAAAGGTGTGGTTCAACTTATCCATGACCGCGGAACTCGATTCTCTATGAAATTACTTAAGAAGGATATTGGAATTTTGGCACTACACGTATTGGAGTCCGGAGACGCAAGTGAACAAAGTGTGGTTACACTTAATGGTTCTAGCATAACGGGCTACAATGGTCCGGAGGCAAAGAGAGTCCAGACCAGAAAGAAGAGACAGACAAGAGAAAGCAAAATTCAAATAGTGGAGGCACTTAGAACAATCAGACAATAACCATGGAGAATATTGACAAAGGATATCAGATGGAGGAGGCTCTTAGAGGCTATTTCTTAGACTTGGGTTTTTTTGTAGTTAGAGGAATAAAGTTTACTTATGAAGGGTTCGAAATTACCGATGTTGACTTATGGCTTTATAACAGACCGTCATCAATTACGCGTGAACGAATAATTGTTGACATAAAGAATAAAAGGACCCCACAGGCAATTGAGAGGATCTTTTGGACCAAGGGTTTGATGCAGGCATTGAATCTAAATGATTGCTTGGTTGCAACAACAGAAAAACGCGAGAGCGTAAGGGAGTTTGGATTAAAAAATGGAGTGACAGTGTTAGATGGACAATTCCTTTCTAAACTCAAGGACTTGAGACCAGAGCGGTTGACGGAGGAGGAATTTTTGACGATAATAAGGCAGGCTGAGGATCCCAAATTCAAAGATGACTGGAAAAAACGATACGAAAGCTGCAAGGCCGTAGTCCTTTCGCAAATGGATTACAGTGGATGCAATTTATTACTATCAACTATTAAATACTTCATGGAACAATGTATTGTAAACAGACTTAAGGCTGTCGCGGCAGGACGAATGATGTATACAATGCTCTCGTACTTCCTAGTTGTTATTGATTTTGTTCTTAAAGACCATGCCTTTCTTGAACCAAATGAACGCGGTCAAAGGATCAGTGAAGGCTTTAGGTTTGGTAGCCTTGGGAAAGCTGGGTTGGAAAGAACATTGGATTTAGCAATTAAAATATCTGGGCAATCCAGTGCCGTTCGAAACAGCCTTTTGAAATTGTATGAATCCATTCCGGTGGACGTGTTGAAAGAATTCTTTAGTAAGAATGATAACTCCAAAAAGCTATTTCTGCAGGCGAAGGGACTCGAATCACTGGCCTTTAATCGAACCTTCAATAACCCAAATGAAATTGAATCGGAGTTGAAAGGGATAGTGTCAATTATTTTGGATTTTCATGCTATTGACCGAAACAAGTTTTTCAATTCCTTCAGCCCTAAGGTTGAGCAGCTCGGCTTAGACGTATCAAACACTTGAGGCCTTGTCATATAATGATCTACGTGTCCAAATGCCTTCTTTGTTCTGTCAGGTTGTTTAGTTACTGTTCCTGATTATGTGCCTTAGTTTTGTTCGGCCCTTATCCCACAAGTCACGTCACCAGGCCGCCAGAAATTGACATCTTCTAAGTCGAATCCACTCAAGAAGTTAAACCAACGCGGACCTGTGACGGCAATGTAGAATTTCATGTCCTGGAGGGTTCAAACAATTGGAGCTACTTTGAAGGTAATAGTTAATTTCCACTTCAGTAGGAATCGAGCTGGACGGGGATCGTCGTGATACTCGGATGGCCTAAAGAAAAGATGGGCAGAGTACTGCCCATCTTAGTTTTGCCTGAACTGTTACTACCGAACTTATTTTGGCACTTGTACAGTATCTGCGCCGCCAATTGAAATCGACAGTTTCACCAGCCAAGCTGATCCTAGATCCTGCACAATTGTGCCAGGCACCGACATTGAGGCTCCTTGACCAATGTTGATCGAGCCACCGCCGGGACCAGATAAATTAGTCCCTGAAATGGTTACTTGAATTGTGTCCCCAACTTTCATTACGTGAATGTTAAAGCTGACCCTCCATTATCAAAACTTGCGCGTCGACAATTTCATTTGGATTCCGGCGAGAGTCTTGTTCAGCCGGCCTGGAGCATTGCTTATTTCGGTCGAAAAGGCTACTTTTGAAATAGTCACAAGTCAAAGTAATCCTTTGATGATCGGGGTCAGGCAATGCTTCAGTATTGTTTGACCTCTTTTTTTTGGCTGAATTCTGGGATTTTGTTTGGTTTCCAGCCATCAGCTAGGGCAAATGTACAAACAGATATAATACATCCTAGCTATTATGCATTGAATTACTTGCAACAGTCACCAGTATTTGCTTCATTGCAAGCGTGATGCCCAAAACACCGCTAAAATCAGTGCTGTACTCCATTTCCTCTGGGTTTTCATTTAGAAGCAAAATTGAGAACGATCAGAATGGTGAGCTATTGGTTGTCCAAATGAAGGACCTGCGGGACGGCTATTCGGCGATCGGAAGCAATCTGACTAGGGTTTCATCAGGGCTTGTTGGGAGGACCTACACCTTGGAGAAAGGTGATGTCCTTTTCATTGCCAAAGGATCCAATAACTATTCGCTGGAGTTCAACCTGAATCTACCCAACGTCATCGCATCTTCCGCATTTTTTGTCCTTCGTCCCGATATCGCGACTGTAGCACCCGGCTACTTGGCGTGGTACCTTAATCAAGTTGATGCGCAGCGGTATATTAAACAGAATACGGCAGGCACCTATATCCCCAACATAAACATTGGAACCGTGGAAAACATGTTAGTCGAAATTCCTTCATTGGAAGTTCAAAAGAAGATCGTAGCGATCGATCAGTTGAGAAAGCGCGAGCGCCTTCTCAATGAAGAAATCACAAAGAAGCATGACATAGTCGTCAATGCAGCACTGTCACAACTATTAAAGCGAGGAAAATAGCCATGGAAAATGTCAGACCAAACCAGGATCAGATCAACAAAACACTTTGGGATGCATGCGACACATTCCGTGGCGCATTCGATTCATCCGAATACAAAAACTACATCCTGAATTTCATGTTCTTAAAATACCTCAGCGATGTGTGGAAAGACAAGCAGGAGGAATACGCAAAGCAATTCGGCAAAGACAAGGAGCTGATCAAAAGAAAAATGAGCCGCGAACGATTCATCCTTCCCGAAAACTGCACATTCGATTACCTTTATGAGCACCGGAATGACTCCGACATAGGTGAACGGATCGACAAAGTCCTGGCGCGGATCGAAGATCAGAACTTGGAAAAACTTGAAGGCGTGTTCCGAAACATAAGCTACAATTCGGAAAAGCTTGGACAAACGAAAGACCGCAACAGGCGGCTAAAGAACCTCATAGACGATTTTGCAAAGCCAATACTTGACTTTCGTCCTTCGGTGCTCGGCCGCAAAGAGGATCTTATTGGGAATGCCTACATGTACCTGATCGAGCGGTTTGCTTCCGGCGCGGGAAAAAAGGGAGGAGAATTCTACACCCCACATGAGGTATCCGAACTGCTTGCCAGGTTGATAGCACCGAAACAAGGCGCCAGGATATGCGATCCAACGTGTGGGTCTGGCTCCCTGTTGATCACGGTCGCTGAACACGTGACCGATAAAACCGCGAAGCTTTCCAATGACTTCTCTCTTTATGGTCAGGAAAGCAATGGTGAAACCTGGGCGCTTGCTAAGCTGAATATGTTCCTGCATGGAATGGACGCTGCACACATCGAATGGGGCGACACTATCAATAACCCCAAACTCCTCGAAGGCGATAAACTCATGAAGTTCGATGTGGTGGTAGCTAATCCGCCCTTTTCGTTGGACAAGTGGGGCCACGAGGATGCGGAGGCAGATCGTTTTAAGAGATTCCATCGCGGCCTGCCACCGAAGAGCAAAGGGGATTATGCGTTCATTTTACATATGATTGAGACTGCCCTTCCAACTGGTAAGGTAGGAGTAATAGTTCCTCATGGGGTCCTTTTCAGAGGTGGTGCAGAAGGAAGGATCAGGCAGTCGTTGATCGAGGAAAATCTGCTGGATGCCGTTGTTGGCCTGCCAACCAATTTATTCTTCGGTACTGGCATCCCCGCCGCGATCCTGATATTCAACAAAGCGCGCAAAAGGAAAGAAGTGTTGTTTATTGATGCCAGCCGCGAATACCAGGAAGGAAAAAAACAAAACACGTTGCGCATTCAAGACATTGAAAAAATTGAGCAGACTTATAAAAAATTTGAAACGGATGAAAAGTATTCCTATCGCGCCACACTTGAGGAGATCAAGGAGAATGATTTCAACCTGAATATTCCCCGATACGTCGACACGTTTGAGGAGGAAGAGCCAGTGAATATCAAAGCCACACAAAAGGAAATTGAGAAACTGGAGGCTGAACTCGTAGATGTGCGAAAGGAAATGAATAAGTACCTGAAAGAACTTGGTTTCTAAAATGACCGTGCAATACTGTTCCGACCTGCATCTTGAATTCAAAGAGAATGCTGAATACCTCGCCAGGAATCCAATTCAGCCTGAGGGAAGTATCCTTTTGCTGGCTGGTGATGTTGTTCCTTTTGCAGTAATGGACAAGCACAATACATTCTTTGACAGAATCTCGGATCAATTCGAAATGGTTTACTGGATTCCGGGCAACCATGAATATTATCACAGCGATATTCTGAAAAGAAGCGGATCATTTTGTGAGAAGGTAAGACCGAATGTCGTGCTTATTAATAATAAGATCATCGAACATGAGCAGGTGCGGTTCATTTTCTCGACGATGTGGACTCAGATCAGTCCGCCCCGTGAGCGGGAAATACGGCAGGGCATGTCGGATTTTCATGTGATCCGGCATGGCAGTTCGCCCTTCCTTCCTCTTCACTTTAATGCGCTGCACAAGGAGTCTGTAGATTTTCTCCGGGTGTCCTTAAGGCAACCCGGGGACGGGAAGACGGTAGTGGTGACGCATCACGTGCCGACTTTTTTAAACTACCCGGCGAAATACAAGGGCGATACCCTGAGCGAAGCCTTTGCAGTGGAGTTGTTTGATGTCATTGAACTTTGCGGAGCGGATTACTGGGTTTACGGGCACCATCACCAGTCCGTGCCTGAATTCACCATTGGGACCACCGGGTTGATCAACAATCAGTTGGGATATGTGAAATACAGGGAACATCTGAATTTTGATTTGAGCAGAACAATCCAGGTATGATATTGACGATCAACATAATAAAGTCAATTTTGTGTAATAAAGTAATCAACTTTATAGTCGATACAGCTACGCTATGAACAAGGCAAAGAACATCACCTTGCTGGTGCAGGGTACTGAAATTAAAATCCTGGCACATGAAGGCTCGGACTATATTTCCCTGACGGATATGGTGAAGAACTTTGACGGTGGTGGCGCCCTGATTGAGCAGTGGCTTAAAAATAAGGATACGGTATTGTTCCTGGGAGTCTGGGAACGGATCAATAACCCGGACTTTAATTCCCTCGAATTCGAGGGAATTAAAAATGAGGCGGGCAGAAACAGCTTTTACCTTTCAGCCAGGAAGTGGATTGAAGCCACACATGCTAAAGGATTGATAGCAAGCGCCGGAAGGTATGGTGGAACCTACGCTGACAAAGACATTGCCTTTGAATTTGGAAGCTGGCTGAGTCCCGAATTCAAGCTCTATCTGATCAAAGAGTTTCAGCGGCTCAAAGAAGATGAAAACCGGAGACTTTCACTGGCTTGGAATTTAAACCGGACCTTGGCCAAGATCAACTACAGGATTCATACCGATGCCATTAAAGAAACCATCATACCGCCACAGGTGACGCCGCAGCAGGCACGCACGATCTATGCAAGCGAAGCGGACGTGCTAAACATAGCCTTATTTGGGAAGACCGCTCAGCAATGGCGCAAAGAGCACGCTGAAATGGAGGGCAACATCAGGGATCACAGTACGATTGAGCAGCTTTTGGTATTGGCCAATCTCGAAAGTCTCAATGCTGAATTCATACGACTTGACTTGCCCCAGTCTGAGCGATTAAGGAAGCTCAACACCGCTGCCATTACCCAGTTGAAGTCGTTAACGAACAATCCTCGTATAAAAAAACTGGGCGATGGAAAATAAAGCAATGCAAACATCAGATGATTCAAAGAAGTTCTGGACAACAATTTCATTGTTAACATTAACGGGACTAGTTTGGCTCGTGTGGTTTAGCGCCCGACAGTTTGGCCATACAGCCAAAAGCAGCTATTTATTTCCAAACCCTCCTGCGGACGCGACTGCAAGGAGAGAAACCAACTTGTTCGTGTCCGGTATTGACTATAACTATCAATTGCGCGGATTCAAAAAGAATATTACTTACAACTACATGACCACGTGGCTGCAATTCCAGTTCGGTGAATATTCAGATTCGATAAGACTTAATCAGGATTATCAAACAGCTAGAAATTATTCTTATGATGCCCCGCTGGACAAGACTGAAATCGACGTGATTGTAGGAATACTGATAGATAAACTGCTTGAACAGATTAGTGAGGCGGGAGGACTTAAGGGCAAATCATGAAAGCTTCACGAGAATCGAAAATTGATCCTTCTGGCAATGCCAGAAAAGGCTGCTTTGCTAAAATAAAAGTTCCAGTTGGCTGGGATGCAACCGAGTTTTCTGAAGTTTTTGAATTCCTTCCGACAAATTCGTTCTCCAGGGAAGACATGTCCTATGAGATTAAGGCGAATTCATATTTTAATATTCACTATGGCGATATACATGCCACGTTTGATGAACAGATTCTGGATTTTAAGAAACATATAAACCAGATCCCAGTATTGATTCACGCACCAAAAAATATCGATAAAGATTCCTTTTTAAAAGATGGTGATTTGATAATTGCGGATGCCTCGGAAGATTACGCTGGCGTTGGCGAATGCATTGAGATTGTTAACATTAACGGAAGAAAAGTCCTAAGCGGTCTACATACTATTGCCGCGAGGGACAAGACGGGTAGAACTCAAAAGGGATTCAGGGCATACTTGCTGAATCATCCCCAGGTATCTATTAATCTCAAGAGAATCGCAACAGGGAGCAAAGTTTACGGCATATCAAAGGCAAATATTGCCGGCCTTACTTTGATAATCCCCCCTCTCCCCGAGCAAAAAAACATCGCCCTCATCCTCTCCACCTGGGACCGCGCCATCGAAAAAACGGAACAGCTCATCGCCCAAAAACAAAAACTCAAAAAAGGGTTGATGCAGTTGCTGCTGACGGGGAAGGTGAGGTTTAAGGAGTTTGTGAAGTCGAAGAAAATGAAGAAGACGAAGCTGGGGATGGTGCCGGAGGATTGGGGGTTCGGAGAAATTGGAAATCTAATAGACTTTCTTTCAGGCTTTCCATTTGAAAGTAGCGGCTATGCTAAACAAGGAATTCGATTGCTTCGTGGATCGAACATTAAGCGAGGCAATACTGATTGGTCTCCGGATATCACACAGTTTTGGGCAACTGAGACGGAGGAATTGAAGCCGTATAAGTTAAAGGCCACCGATATTGTAATTGCAATGGATGGCTCCCTTGTTGGCAGGAGTTTCGCCCAACTCACTAAAGCTGATTTGCCCGCTTTGTTACTCCAAAGGGTAGCGAGAATAAGGGCGTCCAAAATAGAAATTGGTTTTCTTAAAGAATATATCGGGAGCGATTATTTCATTGATTATTGTGATTCGATCAAGACCGTTACTGCGATTCCTCACATAAGCTCAAGCGATATAAAGAAATTTAGTATCGCTCTTCCTTCAGCTGAAGAACAGAAGAGAATTGCGGTCGCGATGTCGACGCTGGAACGACAAATACAACTTCTTCATCAAAGCCATTCTAAGTTGAAAATTCAAAAGTCCGGATTGATGCAGCAATTGCTTACCGGAAAAATCAGAGTCAAAATTTGAATAATTATGAAAAAGGAACTCATCACGGAACTCTTCGAAAAATTCGAGCACGCCTGCTACCTCTATAAAGATATTGAGTGCTGGAGTGCGAGGGAACTGCAGGAGATATTCGGCTACGAGAAGTGGGATAACTTTGTCAAGGTCATCGACAAAGCAAAATCCGCTTCCCTTAATGCCGGGGCTGAAATTACTGACCATTTTGCCGACGTCGGGAAAATGGTACCCCTGGGCAGTGGTGCTGAGCGTCAGGTAGTTGACATGGCGTTGACCCGGTATGCCTGCTACCTGATTGCCCAAAATGGCGATTCCAACAAGTCTGAAATAGCCTTTGCTCAGACTTATTTTGCCGTCCAGACCCGGAAACAGGAGATCATAGAACAAAGGTTATTGGATGTAGTCAGGGTTTCAGCCCGTGAAAAGCTGTCCAAATCCGAAAAGAAGTTGTCTGGGATTATATATGAAAGGGGAGTCGATGAAAAAGGCTTCGCGATCATACGATCCAAGGGAGATCAAGCCTTGTTTGGCGGCTTTACAACCAATGACATGAAGCACAAGCTCAATGTCCCTGCCACACGCCCGTTGGCAGATTTCCTTCCCACACTCACCATCAAAGCGAAAGACTTTGCTTCGGAACTCACCAGTCACAACACGGTAGAAAAGGATCTCAAAGGCGAATCATCTATTTCGAAGGAGCACGTGGACAATAACATTGCGGTGAGAAAAATGCTTATCGAACGCGGCGTAAAGCCGGAAAGCCTGCCTCCCGCGGAAGATGTCGGAAAAGTAAAACGAAGACTCGAAGGCGATGAGAAGAAAGTACTGAAAGATGTCAAACGCCCTCAAGGCAAAAAGAAAAAACCGTGAGCACGCTTCCTTATCAGGAACTGACCGATTCCCAACAGCCCGCGCTACGTCTGTTGCAAAAACTGGGTTGGAAGTATTTGTCTCCGGCAAAGACGGAAAAAGAGCGCGGAGGCATCCTGTCGAATGTGATTTTAGAAGGAATTCTCGAAGAACGCCTCCAATCCATCAACAGCTTCGAATACAAAGGCAAGGACTACAAATTCTCCCAAAGCAGTATCCAGTCCGCGATCACGGCCCTGAAAAATGTGCCCGATGAAGGACTCGTCCAGACCAATGAAAAAATTTATGACCTAGTCACGCTCGGAAAGAGCTTTGTGGAATCCATCCAGGGCGATCAGAAGTCATTCACACTTAAATATATCGACTGGGCAAATCCAGAGAATAACGTTTACCATGTCACAGACGAATTTTGCGTAGATGGCATCAAAAAACAATGTCGCCCCGACATCGTCCTGTTTGTCAATGGTATCCCGTTTGTTGTTATCGAGAACAAGCGACGTGATAAGAATCTTTCAATTGATGAGGCAATCTCGCAGCAACTCCGGAATCAAAGAAAAGACGAAGGCATTCCGAGGCTGTTCCACTACGCCCAACTGCTGCTTGCTGTTCAGCCTAACATTGTAAAATACGCTGCCACAGAAACTAGTGCGAAATTCTGGTCGGTCTGGAAGGAGGACAATGAATCGCAGGTTCAAAAGCTTCTCAAAGGAAAGGTCAATGGGACATCGCCGGAGGATCGACTGCCTACAGAACAAGACCGCGTAATCACTTCCTTATGTGAACCAAAGCGTCTCATGGACCTTGTGTACAAGTTTGTTGTGTACGACGGTGCGGAAAAGAAGATTGCGCGTTACCAACAATACTTCGCTGTCCAGGAGACGCTGCGCCGAATTCAGCAGGTCGATACAGATGGTAATCGCAAAGGCGGTGTGATCTGGCATACACAGGGTAGTGGCAAGTCGCTCACCATGGTTATGCTGTCCAAATGTATTGCTTTGGAGAAATCGATCAACGACCCAAGGTTAATCATCGTCACAGACCGTATTGACCTGGACAAGCAGATCTTTAAGACATTCGAGAACTGTGGAAAGAATGTAAAGAAGGCCCAATCGGGGAATGACCTGATCGAATTACTGAAAGATAAGGGCAATGAGAATATCACAACGATCATCGATAAGTTCCAGACGGCCCTGAAACGGAAGGACTTCAAGGATGAATCACAGAATATTTTTGTCCTTGTGGACGAAAGCCATCGGGGCCAATACGGTACCTCTCATGGTAAGATGAAAAACATGCTCCCGCACGCCTGTTACATTGGGTTCACAGGTACACCACTCTTGAAGAATGAGAAGAGCACGGCACGGAAGTTCGGCGGGTTTATCCACAAGTACACCATCGACCAGGCTGTTCGAGATGAGTCTGTGCTTCCTTTGCTATACGAAGGAAGAGCGGCGAAACTCAGTGTTGACAAGCAGCAGATCGATAAAGGGTTCGAGCGGTTGTCTGCACCGCTTATCGAAGAAGCACAGAAAGACCTAAAGAAGAAATTTGCAACGATTTCAAAAGTATATGAATCGATCCAGGTGGTTGAGGAAGTTGCTTATGATATATCGTCGCACTACACTAAAAACTGGCAGGGTACTGGATTCAAGGCGCAGCTCGCTGTTCCGAAAATTGACACAGCCATCCGCTATCAAAGATATTTTCAAGGACAAACCGATCCTTCGCTGAAGATCAATACAAGAGTTGTCTTTACGCCGCCAGACAGCCGCACCGATTATGAAGACGTTTGGGAGGAAGCCAGCAGTGAGGCCAAGGTGTACTGGAAGCAACTCATGGAAAAGTACCGGTCGCAGGAGGAATATGAGCGTGACACTGTCGATCGGTTCAACACCGAAACGAATGAAGTCGAAATTATCATTGTGGTGGCTAAGCTTCTTACAGGTTTTGATGCACCGAGGAATACCGTCCTCTACCTGGCGAAGCCATTGATTGAGCACAACCTGTTGCAGGCGATTGCGCGCGTGAACCGGCTATTCGAGGGCAAGGAGTTTGGATACATCATCGACTATGTCGGCATCCTGGGCAAACTGGATGAAGCATTGACGCATTACAGCGCGTTCGAAGGTTTCGATGAGGAGGACATGAAGGGAACGGTTGTGGACATAAAGGAACAAATTCGACGAGTACCGGCTTTGCTGTCAGACTTATGGGATCTTTTCGGGGAAGTGAAGAACAAGAAAGACCTGGAGGCGATGGAGCGGCATTTAAGTTCAAAGGATATTAGGGATGATTTTTATGAAAGACTGTCTGCGTTCATTCGGACCCTGCAAGTTGGTTTGTCGTCCGATGAGTTTTACAAGGCATTCGCCGAAAAGGAAATCCAGCGTTTCAAGGATGAGTTGAAGTCCTTCCAAAAAATGCGTATGTCTGTGCAGCAGCGATACGCGGAGGTGGTGAGTTATAAAGAGTACGAGCCCCGCATCCGTAAGTTGATGGACACTTATGTTGAGGCGCATGCCATTGAATATGTCACGAAACAAGTGAACATTTTCGATCAAAGCATGGTGAACGAGGCGCTAGCAGAATACGGCAAGACTCCGGCATCGAAAGCCGATATGATTGCCCACGAAATGAAACGCGTGGCAACGGAAAACATGGAGAAGGATCCTGCGTTTTATAAACGCTTTTCCGAGATGCTTGAAGAGATCATTGTAGAGTTCCAGTTGGGGCGACTTACAGAAAAAGAGTACCTGGAAAAGGCGCTCGGTGCAAGAAAGCAACTTGAAACGGGAGCGGACAATGGCATTCCGGAAGTAGTTAAGAATAACAGGGAAGCACGTGCTTTTTTTGGTGCGTTGTCAGAGGTATTAAAGAAGTCACATGAAAGCGGGCAGATCGACACAAATGGGCAGTCGCTTGGGCAAGCTGCGCTGAAGATCAATGAGATTGTACAGAAGCTGACCATCCGTGACTGGAAACGAAATCTTGACGTTCAACGACGGATGGAAAATGAGATCGAGGACTTCCTGATGGAACACAGGAAGGATCTCGGTATTGAGATCACGTTTGAAGAGATTGATGAGATCCTGGTGCATTGTTTAAAGATTGCCAAGAACAATTACTGATGGATCACAGCGTCAAGTATGGTACGACGGTGATCCGTTATTCTGTTTCGTGTTCAGATCGCAAGACGCTGGCAATCGAGGTTCATCCTGACTTGACTGTCAGGGTGATTGCCCCCAAGAATTCAAGTGACAAGGATATTCGGGAAAAAATTCTCAAAAGAGGAAGGTGGATCAGAAAGCATCAGCGATATTTTGAGGAATTCTTACCACGAACACCAAAGCGCGAATACGTTTCAGGCGAGTCGCATTACTATCTAGGGCGCAGATATGTCCTGCGTGTGAGGAAGGCTGACAAAACATCCGTTAGACTGCGAGGATCGGACTTGATTGTTTTGGTGGAAAAACCAAAGGATGCAGCCTCAGTGAAATTGTTGCTTGCGGGATGGTATTACAAGCACGCTCAGACGAGGTTTGAGCAATCCGTCAAAGAATCCCTTTCGAAATTCAAAAGTCATCAATTGGAAAGACCGCCTTTGATCATCAGAAGAATGTCCAGGCGTTGGGGAAGCTGCACGCCATCAGGTAAGATCATCTTAAATCCTGAAATCATCAAGGCCCCAGGCAAGTGTATCGATTACGTCGTTACCCACGAGCTTTGCCACCTAATTCACCCGAACCATGGGCGCACGTTTCACGAGTTGCAGAATAAGGTGTTGCCCGGGTGGGAGAAATGGAAGGCGAAACTGGAAAAAATGATGGCATAGACGAACTCGTGGCGCAAAGCAATTTCTCGTAAACAAAGGATAAAACTTTGAGTTGGGGTGAATATATTTATGGTCTGCATTTGTAACTTCAAATGATGATAATTTTCAAAAATTGGCCCGCATTGACAATTCTAGTGGGCGCTATTATTGCTGCAATAGCTACATTTTTTATAGCGATTCAAAGTCAAAATCAAAATGATCGAATTGAAACACTTAGCAAAGAAAACAAGTCATTATCCCAGAATAATGTTATTCTTGGAAATAGAAATGTGGAGCTTGGTGAACAAAACCAAAAGTTGATAATGAATAACCAAGACGAAATAAAAAACATCAATGAACAGTTGAAGCAACATGCGCTAAAATATGATGAAGGCACTGGAAAAATAATAGTGCTTGGCAAAGCCGGATCAATTAATCAGAGCGGAGGAATTACTGTGGCAGGTGGTAATAAAGGTTTTATCAACCAAGGTGAAAGGAGCTAGACCAGTTTTTTTCGTCTGAAGCTAACCACATTTAACGGTTCATAATCAGGCATTTGAAATTTTGGAACGGCGCGAAAAAGAGTGATCACGTAGCTCGGAATTTCCACTATGCGCCCACGGTCTGCCTCGCCACAGTCAAAAGATACTCAGCCGGAGGAATGATGCCGTACGTCGAACACGTCTGCCTGATGGTCTATTATATTTTCAATTCCGGTGCAACCTTTATTCATTTTGCAGGTATCTTAGGGATGACAGAATCCACAACATGAAAAATCCTGCCTATCTCCTCGCGCGCTATTGCTTTCTGCTAATTTGTGCTTTTACTATATCAAACGGGTTGGCACACAACGGAAGCGTCGCGCTGGCATACCCGGTAAGAAACATCAGGATAGACGGTGACCTTGCCGATTGGCTCGGCATCAAACGATATCCAATTGCCCTCACACCTTCCGACGTAAAGCCGCATAACAACAGCGACTTTTCGGGATATTTTATGATCGGTTATAACCTGGGAGACCACTCATTATACGTGGGCATAGAGATTACTGACGATGATTACAGGAGTGATACCTCCAGGTCAGTGTCCTGGAACACGCAGGATGCCCTCGCGATTTACCTTGATGCGCGACATTTAACGGGTGGCTCCGGAGTTGCAGCGTATCACTACTCCGAAACTTATAAACATATCGATTCCAATAAATGGGACGTGGCTGCCGGAGTTGCCAGCTGGGAACATGCGGAGGTAAATATGAAACGGTACGGCTCTAAAGTAGTCTACGAATGGAAAATTTCAATGGGCGAATACCTCAAACCGGGAGGTGTCATCGGATTCGATCTGTTTGCGTTCGATAAAGACAACAATGACTTTGGCTGGACCGGCTGGGGCGCCGGCGACCGCAAATATCAAAATTCAAACGCATTGGGGGATGTCATTTTGATGAGTGAAAAAGAGGGAGCCGGCACGCTCAACGGAATTGTAAAATTAACCAACTCCAATCAATCGAAAATGCCTGTTCGTCTGAAAATTACCAATTCCCGAAATCAACAAACATCGATCATGGCCTCTGCCGATTCCCTGGGAAACTATTCTGTGCCTTTGCCCGCCGGCAAATACAACATCGCGCTGGCAGATCATTATATGCCAGACGGTAATAACGTGTATGTGATCTCAGGAGCTTCGACCGCCGACGTTGATGTCAAGGCGAACAATAAAGTCACTGCACCGGCGATCAACGCCAGGATGGAAGAGGCGCCCGATTTGGTTCCGGCGAAAGGCCTGTTGCAGGCCTTTGGCAGCGGGTCGGCAGCCGAGATCGATAAGTTTGTGGAGACCTATCGGATGTACTATCAGATTCCCGGTGTCTCACTGGCCTTGATCAAAGACGGTAAAGTGGTTTATCACAAAGTATATGGTGTCACGAACAGTTTTACCAACGTCCCCGTGAATGACAGTACCCTCTTCGAAGCAGCTTCCATTACCAAACCGGTTTTCTCCTACGCCGTTCAACGACTCGCGGAGCGCGGTGTGATTGATCTGGATAAACCGCTATATGAATACCTTCCATTCAAGGACATTGAATATGATGATCGGTACAAGCTGATCACCGGCAGACACGTGCTAACGCATCGCACAGGATTCCCTAACTGGCGTGACGGAAAACTTGTCATCAATTTCACACCCGGAACACAATACAGTTATTCCGGAGAGGGAATGCAATATCTACAAGCCGTTGTCGAAAAAATAACCGGAAAAGGAATTGAGCAAGTGTTAAAAGAAGAAGTGCTCGACCCCCTGGCGATGAACCACACATTCTTCTCGAAGAACGACCGCCTGATGAGACTGGTGGCTACGGGCCATTTCGACAACGTTCCATCTTCTGACGATCCGCCTGATAGCCCCGGTATGGCCTTCAGCATGCACACCGAAGCACTCGAATTCAGCAAGTTTATCATTCAATTGTTGGAGCAAAAGGGTCTGTCACCGGTCACCTACGCCAATATGCTGAGCGAACGCTCACCTTATACTTATAAGGACGACGAAGAAAGACCAAAATACAAAGCCTATATGGGCGAAAGTCTGGATGTTAGCGATTCACCTTTCGGTCAGTCCTTCGGCCATGGCGGAAACAATGGTGATTTCAGATGTGATTTCCGGGTCTATAAAGGTAGTAAAATGGGCTATGTGGTTTTTACTAATTCAAGTACCGCTTATCCCTTCATTGCAAAAATGAAATCGTTTTTTGTTGAGGGAAAAGAATAACAGACTTGCCTGCCGTAAAAACTCAGCGGAAAATGCTCCGGTTATTTCGCACAACCATCCCCCGGCCAACCTGTCCGTCACTTCGTATCACTTTAAACATATACAACCCTTCGCGCGCGCTGCCGCCTGGAAGTCAGTCCGGTTCCAGGTAACTTCGTGGTGACCTCTCATAAGACCGCTGCCCGTAATTTTCGGCGACAGGATTTCCCACCAGAATCTCTCCCTGAATGTTGCCGCGGAATACAGGAAGGTCCGGAAAAGGAAAAAGAACTGATGACTGATTGAAGCAAGGAAATATCAGTAACACCCCATTTTTGTTTTGGTACGGTAGATCATAAAAGTAACTTAAATGAATTTATAGTTTACTTTTCTGAAGTGCAATCGGATTTCTGATTGTTTATTGCTGATTTGTGATTGCTGATTTTACGGCGCTGTAATCAAAAAATCAAAAATCAAACATCAACAATAAACAATAAACAATCCGCTTTGCGCGGTGGGTTTAATCTGGCTTTCTGTAAAAAGCAAATTTCTCAGGCTTAAGCGGTTGATTTCCTAAAATTATATCGGCCGCTTTTTCCGAAGGAGGTAATGGGTGTTAGGACAGGGACGATAGTTGAATCACAGCAGATTACATGTGAATTCTGTTACTGTTTTCACCTGCCGTTAAAGGTAGTTCCTTTCCAATTCGACATATTCTACCTGGACGATGAATCTCTCGTTATTCCCTGAAGCCACACGGAAATTGATATCCCGATCTCATCCGGGACATCCTCCTGCAAGTTATGACTGCCTCGAAGCACAATGTGTGTTTGACTCCGTAAACTGTTGCAAAACACTTTTTCTTTTTTGGATAGGGTCCCCGGGTTGGCTTCAATAAAAAGTTTGGGTATTCGGCTTTGTGAAAGCCATTCATCGTACGCATCAACTATTTTTACAATGTTTGCGGGCTCTCCGCCAATCGGGAGTTGCCGGGCCCAACTAAGCATGGGCTGCCTTCCTTCGCCGGGTACCAAATAAGGCTTTCGATAGTTCTCCATTTCAATCTCTGATAATTTTCGCTGCACGGTCCGTGGCAGGTTGAGTTCGATAAACGAGTTTTGTTGGAGGATCATTTCTTCGCCTTTATCAGATCGAAGCGACCTGAAGATTTGTTGGGCTGCCGGCGGAACCTCTTCCCACGTCCGTGGCCTGATAAGGGATTCCATGTATACAATGCCTTTGACGGCATCGGGGTGGCGACGCGCCCAGTCAAGCGCAAGTACGGAGCCCCAGTCATGCACGACAAAAGTAATTTTGGCTTTCACTCCTAATGCATCAAGCAACCCCTCAAGAAATTGCTGATTGGAAGCAAATGTGTAAGCCTGGCCTGAGGGAAGCTTTTCTGAATCACCCATCCCAATTAGATCGGGCGCAATGCACCTGCCCAGCGGCTCGGCGTAAGGAATGATGTTGCGCCAAATATAAGATGATGTCGGATTGCCATGAAGGAAAATAATAGGATCACCGCTTCCGGTTTCAACATAGGCCATCGTCAGACCGTTTATCATCTTGAATTGTTTCGGGTAGCGAAATACTGATTTATCATTTTCGTCTTTCATGGATGATGGATTGTTTTTTGTTGCAGACTGTTGACTATTTGTTTGAGCCGAAGCTGTCGGTAATCCAAAGAGAACCAACGCGGCGGCGACTACAGTTTTACTTTGCATGCTATTTTTTCTTCAAAATTGCGTGTTCGAAGTGTACCAGGATTGTAGAATTTCATTTAGTCCTTGTAAAAAATCAGTGATTTTCGAATTTCTCAGCTAAAAAAAGGGTGACATCTAATTCGGGTGTCAGTAACTCTTATCTTTATAGAATGGACTTAATACGATTTCAACCCGTTCCTGCTTTAGCGCCATTCGTCAAAGGCTACATCGTCATTGAAAGCCAGACCGAACTGGTGAACCGCGTTCTTCCGGATACCTCTATTGCTATTGCATTTCAATTCAGGGGTCGGGTTAATTACCTTGTAGATCAGAATACGAGTAGCATCCCGGTGGTGTCCATCTCCGGGTTAAGGAAGTCTAACCGGCTGATTAATTATACGCCGAATACCTCCGCGTTAATTGTCCAATTTAAACCCGGAGGCGCAGCACCCTTTTTCACTTCTCCAATGAACGAATTGTTCGGAGAGACCACATCGCTTGAAAACGTAATTGGGATACAGCGGGCCGTTACTATTCAGGAGCAATTGGCTGAATCTGTTGATAATAGAAAAAGAATTTCGATCGTTGAAAACTTTTTGTTATCCAGCCTGAAAGTCAACAAGACGGATATGCTGATCGCTACTGCGGTAAACAAAATTAATTTCGCGAACGGGAATGTTAAAATAAAATCACTTGCCAGTGACCTCTGTATCAGTCACGACGCGTTTGAAAAACGGTTTAGAAAAATAATTGGCGCAACGCCAAAGCAATTTGCATCTATTGTCCGTATGAATGCAATTATTCAGCAACACCTTGCTAATCGAAGGCTTAAAAGCATTGCCTTCGATGCTGGTTATTTTGACCAACCCCATTTTAATAAAGAATTCAAATTATTCACCGGGCAAACGCCGACGGACTTTCTCCGATCATATGTCGGCTGGTGAAGTGCAATCGGATTTCTGATTGTTTATTGCTGATTTGTGATTGCTGATTTTACGGCGCTATAATCAAACATCAAACATCAACAATAAACAATCCATTTGACGGATCTCTGATTGTTTATTGCTGATTTGTGATTGCTGATTTTACGGCGCTGTAATCAAAAATCAAACATCAACAATAAACAATAAACAATCCGCTTTGTGCGGCGGGTTAATCTGGCTTTCTATAAAAATCAGACCTTTCAGGCTCAAGCGGCTGATTTCTTAAAATTATATCGGCCGCCTTTTCTGCGATCATCATAACGGGAGCATACAGATTACCATTCGTTATGTACGGCATTACACTTGCATCTACTATCCGTAAACCGTCAAGGCCATGCACCCGCATGGTGAGTGGATCGACCACAGACAGGGTATCGGTACCCATGCGACAGGTACAAGAAGGATGAAGGGCGGTTTCTGAATCACGGCTGACCCAATCCCGTATTTGCTCATCGGTTTCCACGACAGGTCCGGGTGAAATTTCCCCACCATTAAATTCATTCATCGCCGACTGATTCAAAATTTTTCTGGCACAGCGGATCGCCTCCACCCACTCCTTTCGATCCTGATCTGTAGAAAGATAATTAAACCGAATGGCTGGTTTTTTCTTTGGATCCGAAGACGTAATCTGGACAGATCCACGGGCATCCGAATTCATTGGGCCAACATGGACCTGATAGCCATGACCCCCTGTTGGAGAACTACCATCATATCGTATCGCCACAGGCAAAAAATGAAACTGTAGATTTGGATAAGCAACCGTTTCATTACTTCTGACAAATCCTCCTCCCTCAAAGTGATTCGTTGCCCCAGGTCCTGTATGAAAAAACAGCCACTGAAGGCCCACCCAAGGCTTGTTATACCATTTCAACGCCGGCCATACGCTTACTGGTTTTTTGCAGGCAAATTGGACATATACCTCAAGATGGTCTTGTAAATTCTGCCCCACACCGGGAAGGTCGTGTATCGCCTCCACCCCTGCCGATTTCAAAATTTCAGGATCTCCTATTCCGGACAGCTGGAGAAGCTGGGGAGAATTAAAGGCACCTCCACAGCAAATAACCTCACCTGCGGTAACCCTGCGCAAACGATCTCCTTTCAAAAATTCTACTCCGACTGCGCGCTTCCCCGAGAAAAGAATTTTGGTTGCGAGAGCACCACAGATTACTTCAAGATTTTTTCGTTTTCCCAAAACAGGATGCAAATATGCCTTTGAGGCAGACCAACGCCTCCCATTTTTGATGTTGCGGTCGAACTTTCCAAAACCTTCCTGTTGGAATCCATTGACATCGTCTGTTAGCGGATAGCCTGCTTGTTTGGCCGCAACAAAAAATGCGTTAAACAAAGGATTGGTCGCAGGC
>Ga0193731_1000085_pt1 | contig 31400 bp, 22 predicted proteins | sample U1a2metaG_FD_144920 | JGI IMG/M metagenome (GOLD analysis project Ga0193731, IMG submission 144920) | Soil microbial communities from a riparian zone of the East river system, Colorado, United States - U1a2 | ecosystem: Environmental > Terrestrial > Soil > Riparian zone | place: USA: East River...
TGTTTGTAATGTAATCTCGGGAACAATCCAACTGATGTCGCCTACATCCGTCGAGCCCCCATCGGGATCTTTTTGAGTTTCCTTGAGAGGATGAATTTTTCCATCGAGCCCGGTCTGCTCTACGCCGCTTACCTCCTGTATTTTTTTTGCGAATGCAATTTCCTCGGGCGTATAATTAATCGGACCTAGAAATTCGAGATTTTTCTGGAGGACTTCCGCCCCTTTGCGGTTGACAAGCAATTCATAGTCCCCCGACCTGATCGTAACCTTTGACTCGACACCGGCAATGATACCCGCTCCCCGTGCAATCTCTTTCACTCGTCCAAAGACTTCTTCCATGCCCACTCGTTGGGAATCCCGCACCCACATCCATACCCTGGCATATTCCGGAACAACATTTGGCACGTCCCCGCCGGCTTCAATAACATAGTGCATTCTGACACTGGGTCGAACATGTTCACGCAACATGTTTACGCCATGGGTATAAGCTTCCAGACCGTCGACAGCACTTCTGCCATTCCAAGGGTCGGCAGCCGCATGGGCGGCTTTGCCTTTGAACTCAACAATGAAATCAATCAAGGCTTGCGAACTCTGGGTATTGGCGGCAATCTCTGTGGCGGGATGCCAGTCCAGGCAGACGTCCAAATCATTGAAAAGACCATCACGGGCCATGTATATTTTTCCGCCAACGGATTCTTCAGCAGGCGTTCCATAAAATCGCACCGTGCCTTTTAGTTTCCCTTTTTGAATTAATTCTTTGACAGCCACCGCTGCGCCCAGGCTTCCTGCTCCAAATAAATTATGTCCGCATCCATGACCCGGAGCCCCCAAATTCAAAGGTTCTTTGGTAGGCTGAGCCTTCTGAGATATACCCGGCAAGGCATCGTATTCTCCCATGATACCCAGGATGGGTTTGCCCGATCCGAATTCAGCAATAAAGGCGGTGGGCATCCCGGCGACGCCCCGTCTCACAGAAAAGCCTTGTGCTTCGGCATAGTCAGCCAGCACTTTAGACGATTTATATTCCTTCAACGCGGACTCGGCATAGGCCCATACGTCATCGCTCAGCTTGGTGAGTTCGGTCTGATGGAGGTCCACCGATCGGAGGATAGCCTCCTTGTTGGAATTAATTTTTTTAGACTTCGGTTGGGCGGCCACTACGCTCGTCGCAAAAATCAGTAAGAAAAAAAGTTTCATAGTGTGTAGGGAGTAAAAAAGATTAAATGTGTGAATTTCATTTTTGTGATGGTCAATTTTGATATTTGTACAGACGCTCAGAGGATACCCTGAGCCTGCATGGCCTTCGCGACTTTTACAAACCCGGCAATGTTGGCGCCGGCCATGTAGTTACCAGGCTTACCATATTCTTTTGCGGCAGCGAGGCAGGTATCGTGAATGTCCCGCATGATCCCATGGAGTTTCTTGTCCACTTCCTCACTGGTCCAGCTTGACCCCATGTAATTTTGAGTCATCTCCAGGCCCGAGGTTGCCACGCCGCCAGCGTTGGACGCTTTGCCGGGGGCATACATCACACCCCGTTCAATCAGGATAGTAATGGCATCCGGATGAGTGGGCATGTTGGCACCTTCGCCCAGGAGTTGGACGCCATTCTTCACCATTGCTTGCGCATCCTTCAACTGGATTTCATTTTGCGTCGCACAGGGGAAAGCACAATCCGCGGGAATCGCCCATAAGGGATTGAAGTCCGTTTTGTTGTTGATATCCGTATAAACAACGCCCTTGAATTTATCAGCATACGCTTTGATGCGACCTCTTCTGTTGTTCTTCAGGTCCTTCAGGAACTCAAGTTTTTCTTGTGTGAACCCGGCCTCATCATATACAAACCCATCAGAGTCAGAGGCCGTCATCGCTTTACCGCCCAGCTGAATTATTTTTTCGATAGCATATTGCGCCACATTACCCGAACCGGAAACCAGGCATCGCTTTCCCTTGATCGAGCGTCCGGCATGTTGCATCATGTTTTCAGCAAAGTAAATGAGGCCGTATCCTGTCGCTTCAGTCCGAATCAAACTTCCACCCCAACCGATTCCTTTGCCGGTGAGGACTCCGGAAAATTCGTTTTTAATTTTTTTGTAGGCTCCAAATAAATAGCCAATCTCTCTTCCTCCAACACCGATATCGCCGGCGGGGACATCCAGCCGGTGGCCAATGTGCCTGGCCAATTCCCCCATGAATGCCTGGCAGAACTTCATCACCTCATGATCGCTTTTTCCTTTCGGATCAAAATCAGACCCCCCTTTGCCTCCGCCCATCGGAATCCCCGTAAGGGCATTCTTGAACACCTGCTCAAATGCCAGAAATTTCAAGACACTGGGTGTTACCGAGGGATGAAAACGCAGACCACCCTTGTACGGTCCGATAGCGCTGTTCATCTGGACGCGGTACCCGCGATTAATTTGCACCTCCCCTTTGTCGTCAAGCCAGGTGACACGGAAAGAAATCATGCGCTCCGGTTCGAGCAGGCGATCCAATACTTTCAACCGGACATACTCCGGGTTTCTTTCCAGGACAGGGAGGACAGAAAGAATGACTTCCTCCGCTGCTTGCACGAACTCAGGTTCGTGGGGATTGCGTTGCTTTACTTTTTCGAGAATGTCGTGGTGGACCATAGGTAAAACGGTAGGAGAGTAAAGTGCCTAACCCAAGCCAAGTTAGTGGAAAATCCAATGCCCTAAATGAAACGACGTTGTTTCAATATGTGAACATGCGAGGCGGCATGTGCCATTGGAATTAAACACATAGATACATAGGAACATAGGCTCATAGGAAAATAACTATGTGTTCTATGTGCCTATGTGTCTCAAATCGTGGGTGGACCATATCAGTCGGGTAAATACTTCTGTAAGTAAGCGTATGACCACGTCCCCAAAATAGCGGCAGTCAACGTCACCACCGTGACTAATGATCCCGACCCGATTTGTGCGTAAAGCGGACCGGGACAAGCTCCCGTCAATGCCCAGCCGAATCCAAAAATCAGGCTGCCGATGATCACGCCATGACGATATGTTTTCACCGGCATATCGATGGGATCACCCCCTACGGTTTTAAGATTCAATTTGCGAATAAGAAAAAGGGATAGGGCTCCTACGGGGACAGCGGTCATAAAAATGCCATACATGTGAAATGCCTCGAACCGGAACATTTCCTGAATGCGATACCAGGAAATCGCTTCTCCCTTGGCGAGAGCAAGTCCGAAGAAAATTCCAACGAACAGGTATTTCAAGTTTTTCATAGAGCAAAAATGTAAGGAAGAATGAAATGACTAAACAGGATACCGCCCAGGAAAAAGGATGCGGTGGCAACCAACGAGGGCCATTGCAAGGCGGATAAGCCGAGGATGCCGTGCCCGGAAGTGCAGCCCCTAGCATACCGGGTACCAAAGCCAACCAGAAATCCTCCTGCGATCATGATGATGAATCCCTTCATCGTGGCAAGGGATGACCAGTTGAAGAGTTCGGCCGGCATCAAGCCATGGGGATCACTCAGACCTTGTGATTTGAGATAATCAACAGTGCTGGTAGAAATGGCTACCGCATTGGGATTGGCAAATACGATCCCTCCCAACACCCCGCCGATAACCAATCCCAAAGCAAAAACGAGATTCCAGCTGTCCCGTCTCCAGTCGTATGTGAGCAAGGGAAGGTGTGCCGGAATACAGGCCGCACAGATTTGACGAAGGGTGGAGGAAATGCCCAGTTTTTTATTGCCTAGCAAAAGAAGTAGCGGGACCGTAAGTCCAATCAGCGGCCCGGCGACATACCAGGGCCAGGGTTTGTAGAGAAAATCCATAATTAGTTGTTCATTTGCAGGTTAAAATTACGTTAATCTATAAAATGGATAGATTTAATGGTTCCAGGTGAATTTAACGGTTTAATCTAATGAAAAAAGAAGAAAAGACCATTGCCATTATCGGGGGAGGCAATTTGGGAATGGCTATTGCAGAAGGACTTATAAAGAGTCAGTTTGTAACCCCGCAACAGATCACGATTACCCGGCGGAATGTTGAACTTCTTGAAAATCTGAAATCCCAGGGGGTCCATGTGACAAGCGATAATGCGAAGGCCATTCAGAAAAGTGAAGTAATCATTGTGGCGCTGAAGCCATACAATGTGAAAGACGTACTGGAGGGGTTGAAATCGAATTTCGATCGTTCAAAACATACCATCATTAGTGTTGTCACGGGGGTATTTTTGAAAGAGTTGACTGCTATTGTCGATCACGGTGTTCCTATTTTCAGGGCGATGCCGAATACGGCCATTGCCATCCAGGAATCGGTTACCTGCCTGTGTCACCAGGGAGCGACCGATTCGCAGGTGAAGTATGTCACGGATTTATTTGATGTCCTTGGGATTGCTGTGCCCATTGATGAAAAACTGATGGATGCGGCCACCGTATTGGGGGCCTGTGGGATTGCCTTTGCACTGCGGTTTATTCGCGCCTCTACGCAGGGAGGAATTGAAATTGGTTTCGATGCGAAAACGGCGAACCTGATTGCTGCCCAAACGGTAAAGGGGGCAGCCGAATTGTTGCTCAAGGGAAACCGTCATCCGGAAGAAGAGATTGATAAAGTGACTACACCGAAAGGCTGCACGATTGCCGGATTGAATGAGATGGAGCACCGGGGATTCAGTTCTTCGCTCATCAAAGGGATTAGCGCCTCGTACAATAAGATTGCCGTATGAGCCGGCCCATGACTTTCCTTTTCCGTTATCTCCCATATGTGTAATATACATAAATAGATAATAATTTTTACCTATCTTTATAATATCTATTCTTAGGTAAAAATATGAAAAATCCCTTCAAGTATGGCGAATTGACTCAGGATGCGGCTTTTTGTAACCGGCAGGCCGAACTCAAGCGCATCCACCAGGCATTCAAAGATGCCCAGAACCTCATCCTGATCTCTCCCCGCCGGTGGGGAAAGAGTTCCCTGATCGACGTGGCCGTAGCCCGTTACAAGGGAAAACAGATGGTAGTGAAAATGGATTGTTTTGGCATTACATCAGAAGAACAATTCATCGAGACCTATCTGAAGGCCGTGTTGAAAGCCTCTAATACCAAGCTTCAGGATTTTATCAACACCGCAAAAAAATTCATTTCCTCCGTCATCCCCTACTTGTCCTTTTCAATCGGCGATCAGGATGAAGTAAGGATAGCGTTACACCTCAGCGGAAATCCGATCGATTTAGACGCCGTCCTCGACCTGCCTCAGAAAATAGCCAACGAGAGAGGAATAAGAATGATTGTTTGTATGGACGAATTTCAAAAAGTCTACGAATGGCCCACCGGAAAAAGCCTGCTCGAGAAATTGCGCTCTTGCTGGCAACGGCATCACGATGTAGGCTATTGCTTATACGGAAGCAAGCGGCACCTGATGACCACGATATTCTCGGATTCAAGCCAACCTTTTTACAAATTTGGAGAGACGCTTTTTCTGAACAAGATAGAACGCCCGGAATGGGTTCTATTTCTCATCGACCAATTCAAGTCTTCCGGAAAAGTCATCCCCGAAGAATTGGCGGGAATCATCGTTGACCGGACGAGCCGCCATTCCTATTATGTGCAATACTACGCCCGACTATGCTGGAGTGAATCCGACAAAACAATCCAGCTTCAGCATCTTGAAAGTGCCTGGCTGAATCTGCTCAATGACCATTTGCCCGTATTCCGGCAAACGGCAGACGGTCTAACCGCCTACCAGGTTAACTATATAAAGGCCTTTTGTGCAGGGGAGAAACACTTCTCCTCTCAACGTGTCATGCGGGACTATAACCTTGGAAGCCCGGGGAATATAAAGCGGATTGAAACAACATTAGAGGATCAGGAGATCATGAATTTTTTCCCGGATCAACATGAGTTTGCTGAACCTTATTTTGAACCGCTTTTCAGGAAGTATTTTTTGTAAGTGTGGAAGTGCTTGAGTGTTTAAGTGTTTACGTTAGGCAATACTATTGTATTACCACCCAACTACTTAAACACTTCAGCACTTCAGCACTTCAACACTTCAGCACTTCAACACTTCAACACATTATTCTATCCTGTTCACATCCACTTTTACCACAATGTTCTGTTTGCCTGAACTGAAGATGATCCCTTTGATGGGAGCAACATCAAAATAATCTCTGCCAAACGCTACGGTAATGTGGTTATGGGAAGGAAGCAGGTTGTTGGTGGGATCAAATTCCACCCAACCGATTTCCGGAAAATAAACGGCAACCCAGGCATGGGAGGCATCCGATCCGACAAGTTTTTCTTTCCCCGGTGGTGGAATCGTTTCAATGTAGCCACTGACGTACCGGGCCGGCAAGCCCATATTGCGGAGGCAGGCAATCATGAGGTGGGCAAAATCCTGGCAAACCCCTTTCCGCAATTTGAGTACGGATTCCACCGGGGTGTTCACGGTAGTAAAGCCCGGCTTGAATTCGATGCCATGGTAAATCTTTTGCATCAGCGCCTGGCAGCCGCTCCACAAGGTGGCATCTTCCGGAAAACAATCCCAGGCAAAGGTTCGGATCTCTTCGCTATAAGGTACATGAAGGGAAGGCAACGTATATTGAATGACATCGGCATACAGTTCACCCTGTCCATAGACTTGTTCTTTCACTCCTTTCCACAAAACAGGCGAACCTAATGCCTGACCGGCATGGATCCGGTTCTCGATATCCACCAGGCTCTCCGAATCAATTTCCAACTGCCCATGCTCTCGGTAAATCGAAATGAACAATAAGGTGTTTCCAAAAAAATCCGTTCGATAGGTAAGCTCATCCGGGGAAGGGTAGACGGTAACATTCGATGAAAGGCATTTCTGTTCCGGCAGATTAAGCGGGACCAGGCATAACCGGTTGTGGCCTGTGCTCACGGTCTCCTGGTAAATGTATTCTGTCGTATGCCGGATTTTGTAGCGCATGATCAAACCTCAAATTGGAATCCGTCTTTGCTTCCCTGTTGCTGATAACTGGAGTGGCTGAAGTAATTGGCACTTAACCTGGTGGAGAGAAAGTAGATTTGCTTTTGAAGCGTGTCGCAAAAATCATCAAGTTCTTTGCGATGCTTTGTCCCTTTATCGACTTTTGTTAGTTTCTCCATATCCATAAGCCGTACCTGGCTGTAGCACCCGAAGACCAACCGCGACACTTCGTTATCGTTCGATCCATCCTCGTTTTGCGCCAGGCTTCGGGAATATTTCAGCAGACCTTCCAACTGAGATAAAATCGATGTGGGATTTTGACTGTTCAGAAACAACAAGTCCAGCGCAGGGGAAACGTTGAGGGAGGTGCGATAAACCGAACGGTAGGTGGAAAGATTTTGATTACTGATTAACAGTGCCTCCAGGAGTTGAAATTCCACGCCGTCCTCAAACTGATATGACAGGATCGACTGGAACTGGGTCAGCTCCATCAAGATCTCCTCAATCAATTGGCCCATGCGGTACATCGTTCTGCCGACGCTCCGATACATGCTTCCTCGTGTCATTTCAGAGAACGAAAGTAATTCCCCTGTCAGCTGATCCAGCAAGGAAAATGCATGGCGGATGCCGTCGGGCTCAAGAACAGCGATCCTTCTCCTTACGTTTTCAATCTCATCTATAATCCTCCAGCTATCCACGGTCCACCGATCGCGCGCGGCATACATGGATTTGAGTAAGTTGCTCAGCGTAAAAAGAATGCTTCCAGCGCGTTCCGGATTACAAATCAGTTGATGAATTTCCGCTAGCGGATTTTTCATTTCCTCTTCCGCGTTCTCAACAAATCCCGGATACGTATCCGTCAGGTGGGTCACGGTTTGTAACAATATCCTGATCGATTCCGAATCGTGGCCGCCATTCTGATGACCTGGTTGCGTAAGGCTTCTGAGTACAATGCGGACAAACCGGGACGTACGAACAAGACGCTGTGTATAACGACCCACCCAAAATAGATTTTCAGCCGCGCGACTGGGTAGTACGGCCTTTCGTTTCATGTCGGGAGCTTGATGAACAATCGAAGGAACGCTGTTCCGAATGTGAGCTTCCACCCAGGTATCTTTTGATATGCCGCCATCCTGATTGGAAACCAGGAAGCTTCCTTTTTCCGGAGAACAGCGGGTAAGGCCTCCTGGCATCATTTCGTAACCGTCTTTGGTTGCCACCAGGTATGTCCGAAGAACACTAAACCGGGGCTCAAGCCTTTCTTTTGTGAATACGGGGGAAGTAGAAAACTCAACTTCCTCCTGACCTACATACCGGAACGGCTCGAACCGGATCTTCCGGATCAATTCTTCTTTTTCCGCCCTGGAAAGACGACTCCCCATTACGGTTTTGAAACCGCTCAGTCGTACGCTACTCTTAATGACGAGCTGGTCGATATGATCGATCACGTAGTCCATTTCTTTTTTCTGTCCGCACCACCAGGTGGCAATCATCGGGATGATCGGATCTTCACTGAGGAAATAGTTGAATGCACCGTGGAGGAAGGCCATAAGGCCGGTGTTTTCAAGGATGCTGCTTCCCAGCGGATTGGCAACGGCAACATTCCCTTTGCGGACAGCCTGTAGTAAACCGGGGACTCCCAGTTGGGAGTCTTCGCGGAGCTCCAACGGATCACAAAAGGTGTCGTCAACCCTTCGCAGAATGATATCGACTTTCTCCAGGCCTTCCACGGTTTTAATCCACACCGCACTGTCGCGCATGATCAAGTCTTCTCCTTGTACCAGCGTAAGGCCAAGATAGGAAGCCAGAAAGGCGTGCTCAAAATAGGTTTCATTGCGCGGTCCCGGCGAAAGGAGTACAATACGAGGGTGTTCCTTTCCCTGTGGGGCGATTTGCATCAGGGCCTGCATCATGCTGTTGAAGAATCCTCCCAGTTTGGCGACGTGATGCTGCTGAAACAATTCCGGAATGATCCTACTCATCGCACTTCTGTTTTCGAGTGCATACCCCATTCCTGAAGGAGCCTGAGCACGGTCTTTGATCACCCAAACTTTGCCATCGGGTCCGCGTGAAAGGTCACCGGAATACATCGTGAGTTGATGTTGGCCCGGCAATTTGATTTTGTCGCATGGGCGCAAAAATCCGGGGTGCGCATAGATAAGCTCCGGGGGTATAATTCCCTTTTTGAGCAACACTCTTTCGCCGTACAAGTCCTCCAGTAATTTGTCGAGCACAAAAGCCCGTTGTTTCATGCCCCGCTCAATACTTCGCCAGTCCACCGCACTGATGACGAGTGGAATGGTGTCCAACAACCAGGGGCGGTTCAGTCCGTTCGTGTCGCCGTAGACATTATACGTCACCCCATTCTCCTGCAGTAACTTTAATAATTCCTGCTGCCTGTTCTTCAGTTCGCTTGTCCCCAGATTTTCAATATTGGACAATAATTGCTTCCAGGAATCCTTTGGTTGTTCGTCGGGGTTGAAGCATTCGTCGAGGACATTACGGTTAGAAAAGTAACCCTCCGTCAGCGTGTTGATGGGAACATTTCGTTGTGTGCTGTCCATTCCTATTTCAAAATTGCCTGAGGTCTAAAGTACGCGGATATTCCGGACTTATTTTTAACGGCGGCGGGTCAAAATTCCTGGGAGTTTGATTGGGTTCTACATAGCGTGACACCGTCCTGAAGTTTTCTGAAGGTGTAAACACACCCTGCGTGTTCCCCTGACTCCAAAACCGACTGATTCTTCTGCCTTCCGCTTCATAGGAATTGATCGGGAAAGTATCGTAGTTTCTGCCGCCGGGATGAGCAACATAGTAGGTGCATCCCCCGATAGCGCGGTGGTTCCACGTATCGACAATGTCAAACACCAATGGAACATCTTTGCCGAGCGTGGGGTGTAAGGCCGATGAGGGAGTCCATGCCCGGTAGCGAACTCCTGCCACGTACTCTCCCTTCACTAAGGTTGATTGCAAGGGAATAGGTTGACCATTACACAGAACCCTATACCGCTCTGCATTAAAATGAGTCACCTTTACTTCGATACGCTCGACCGAAGAATCCACAAAGCGGGCAGTGCCGCCGCGCGCAGTTTCTTCGCCCAACACATGCCAGGGCTCAATACCCATCCGCACCAGAAGCTCCATTTCCTGAACCATAATTTTTCCATACAACGGAAAACGGAATTCAAAAAATGTTTCGAGCCAATCCAACTGAAAAGGATAGCCGGCTTCCTGCAAGTCGCGTGTTACTTCGGCAAGATCTTGCTGAACATAATGCGGCAGCATGAACTTATCGTACAATTCCGTTCCCCAGCGCGTGAGCGGGTGATGGTACGGCTTTTGCCAAAACCTGGCCAGGAGGCATCGAATCAAAAGCAATTGAACGATACACATCTGTTTGTTGGGGGGCATGTCAAAACCTCTGAATTCCAATAACCCGAGCCGACCCGTGGAACTATCGGGCGAATACAACTTATCGATACAAAATTCTGCGCGGTGCGTGTTTCCGGTAATGTCAATTAAGAGGTTCCTGAAGATCCGGTCTACCATCCAGAATGGAACGTCTTCTTTCTCGGGAATCTGGCTGAAGGCAATTTCAAGTTCGTACAGCATCTCCTGCCGGCCTTCATCTACGCGGGGTGCCTGACTGGTGGGTCCTACAAACTGAGTTGAAAAGAGATAGGACAATCCCGGATGATGCTGCCAATAGGTGATGAGGCTTCTAAGCAAGCCTGGACGTCGCAGCAACGGGCTGTCTGCCGGGGTGATGCCGCCAATGGTGATGTGATTTCCTCCCCCCGTGCCGGTATGTTTGCCATCGAGATTAAATTTCTCCGTGCTCAGCCTGCTGAGCCGCGCTTGTTCGAAAAGAACATCATAGGTATTAATCAATTCCTTCCAACTCCTGGCCGGATTGATGTTTACTTCCAGGACGCCTGGGTCGGGTGAGAGTGAAAGTTTTGTGAGACGGTTATCATGCGGGAGTTCGTACCCCTCGATAACTACCTTCAGGTTCAATTTCTCTGCGGCCGCTTCAATGGAAGCCAATAGATCCAAATAATGTTCCACATGAGTAAGCGGTGGCATGAAGAGACAAATCTTACCGTCGCGCACTTCGATGCATAAGGCGGTTTTGATCGTGAATACCTCAAAGACAGGAACCACCTCTTTTGTTGTTATTTTCTTTTCCCCTTCAACCTCCTTTTCAGGATGTGGGTCCTCATAAAATTCACGCGGTAATTCTTCTTCAGGGACGGGTTGGGCATAACGCAAACCAACTTTTGCCCGGAAATTTTCCAACGGTGGAAGCGGCTCGAATGTACTTCGCTCGACCTTGCGCTGGGTCTTCGGTTCGCTCATATAGGCCAATGATTTCAACGGTAGCCGCAAACCGATCGGCGAATTACCGGGAATGAGGACCAGGTGATCATGGCGAAACAGCCACCGGCAGGAAATCCACCGGTTGTTCCAGTGATTCCATTCCATAGGGATGACGTATCCTACAGGAGAGCCCAATCCATTGACCAAAAGTTCTGCCAGTTTCTGTCTTTCCAACGGATCGTTCAAATTGGATTTGTACGGATCGATGTTCACCGGCACTTTATTTTCTTCCCACAAAAAATAAAAAGCATCTTCCATAGCAGGATGGATATGCTCTGTGGGAATATTCAGAAATTGGGTCAATTCCTTCGAAAGGCGGTGGGCATCCTCTACGGTATAGCTTGAACGGTTATTATCAAGGTCGATCAAGGCATCATTTCCCAGGATCGGCACGCCATCGTTTCTCCAATAGGCTGAATATTTCCATCGTGGCAGAGGTTCACCCGGATACCATTTCCCCTGGCCTTTATGGATAAACCCCTTTGGAGCGAGCGCATTTTTTAACCGCTTGATTAATTGAACTGCCCGTTCTCTTTTTTGCAGGCCATCGGCGTCCGTGTTCCATTCCTTGGCTTCCATATCATCCACAGAAACAAAAGTGGGCTCCCCTCCCATGGTCAGGCGCATATCACTCCCGTGCATGTATTCATCTACTTTGTGACCAAGACCGATGATGGTTGCCCATTGTTCTTCTGTATACGGCTTGGTGACACGGGGGTCTTCGTGAAGACGGGCAATGTCGTTCTTGAAACGGAACGTGACATTACAAACATCCGTCATACCGGTAACGGGCGCTGCACTTACCGGATCAGGGGTGCAGCATAAAGGAATATGCCCTTCGCCCGCCAGCCTGATGTCGGGTCGAGGCCTATCCAACCCGCCCCCGGGATGAACACCTCTGCCCAGGCATGAAGATCCGTAAAATCAGTTGCGGTACCCGAAGGTCCATCAAGCGCCTTGGCATCGGCTTTTAGTTGTATAAGATAACCCGATGCAAAGCGAGCGGCAAGACCGAGGTGCCGAAGAATTTGTACCAGTAACCAGCCAGAGTCCCGGCACGAACCGCTACGCAGGGTCAACGTTTCTTCGCAGGTTTGAACTCCCGCCTCCAGCCGAACGGTATATTGGGTGTTCTTCCAGACCTGCTGGTTGAGGTCTACCAGGAAATTGATGATGCTCTTTTTCGTCAGGTCGATGGCGTTTACCCATTGATGAAGAAGTGGGCCTTTTTCGGTTACCTCAAAATACGGAAGGAGTTCCTTCTTCAGCTGATGGGTGTAGGCAAACGGAAAGTCATCGGCATATTTCTCAACAAAAAAATCAAACGGGTTGATCACGATCATGTCGGCAATCACTTCGACTTCAAAGTGAAGTTTTGTTGTTTGCCCTGGAAAAACAACCCGGGCCAGCATATTGCCGAACGGGTCTTGCTGCCAGTTGATAAAATGGTTTTCGGGTACGATTTTTAATGAATACGCCAGAATGGGTGTGCGACAATGCGGAGCGGGGCGCAACCGAAACGTATGAGGGGACAAATTGACTGCACGGTCGTACTCATAAAACATTCTGTGCCGCAACGCAACTTTGACGGACATGGCTTACTTTTTAATCGTTGACTGATTACGGTAGGAGGTATTCCCGAAACCCGTGTATCAAAATTAATCTATTCGATCAAGAAAATCGTGCACGTGGAAATGCAGTGATCTCAATCGAATGCGGGAGGGGAAGGTAGCACAGATAAAAAATGGAATGTATTGGGGCGCCTACTTTTTTTTATTTTGCCTTAAAAACTTCGCCCTCAAAAAATCCGCTGTATATCCCTTCCCGCTCTTCACCATTTCCTCAGGAGTGCCGGCAAACAAAAGATTTCCTCCCTTTTTCTCACCTCCTTCAGGGCCGAGATCGATGATCCAGTCGGCGCATTTGATCACCTCGAGGTTGTGTTCAATGATCATAACAGTATGCCCCTCGTCTACCAGGGCGTTGATGGCTTTCAATAATTTTGAAATATCATGAAAATGAAGTCCTGTTGTGGGCTCATCGAAAATGAAAAGAATATGTTCTTTGCTTTCGGAAGATTTCTTTCCGAGGAAGGAGGCGAGTTTCACGCGTTGCGCTTCGCCCCCGCTTAACGAATTGGAGGATTGCCCGAGTTTCACATAACCCAGGCCAACTTCCTGTAACGGCAGGATTTTTTCGTACACGGGTTTCTTATCGCGAAAAAATTCCAGCCCTTCTTCGACAGTCATATCGAGGACGTCCGAGATATTCTTGCCGTTATATTCTATTTCCAACACTTCCTGTTTGAAACGCTTACCATGACAGCTTTCGCACTTGAGAAAGATATCGGCCATGAACTGCATCTCCACTTTGATTTCGCCATCGCCCTCACAGGTTTCACAACGGCCACCCTCCACATTAAAAGAAAAATGAGAGGGCTTGTATCCCCGTTGCTTGGACAACGTCTGGTCGGCATACAGTTGGCGGATGGCATCGTAGGCTTTTACGTAACTGATCGGATTGGAGCGGGAGGACTTGCCGATGGGATTCTGATCGACAAATTCAGTTTGCGTGATCCTGGAAATGTCCCCTTCCAGTTTGTCATACTTGCCCGGCGTTTCCGCCACCGAGCCATTTAGTCGTCCGAGAGCCGGGTACAGTAGTTTTTTGATCAACGTTGATTTACCGGAACCGCTTACGCCCGTGATCACTGTGAGGACGCCGAGCGGGAACGTCACTTTTAGATTTTTGAGGTTATTTTCCCGGGCTCCGGAAAGGGTGATGGAGTCTTTCCATTTCCTTCGCACTGCAGGGATGCTTATTTCTTCTCTTCCACTCAGGTAGTCGGTTGTGTGAGACGGTACCTTGGTGTCAAGGTCCTTGACGGATCCTTGAAAGACCAACTGCCCGCCGTTCGACCCGGCATCAGGACCTATGTCAATGAGTTGGTCGGCTGCTCTCATGATCTCTTCTTCATGCTCAACAACAATGACGCTATTCCCCATATCACGGAGGGCCTTCAGGACTTCCACCATCTGGGCCGTGTCGCGGGGATGCAGTCCGATGCTCGGTTCGTCCATGATGTACATGGACCCCACCAATGCGCTGCCGAGTGAAGTAGCCAACTTGATGCGCTGGAATTCTCCGCCGGAAAGTGAGTTGGTCAGCCGGTTTAATGTTAAATAGCCCAGGCCTACATTGGCCATGTACCGAAGTCGGGAGCGGATCTCCGTCAGGATCCGATCGGAGACTTTCTGATCGACAGGGGAAAGTGTGATATTTTCAAAGAAAGAAAGCACGTCTTCCAGTGGCATCAACGCAATGTCCGTAATGGACGTAGCTGCAATTTTTACGTATGAGGCATCCTTTCGCAGTCGTGTTCCACGGCAATCCGGGCACGTAGTGCGTCCGCGATAGCGTGAAAGCATGACGCGGTACTGAATTTTATGGATTTTAGACTCGAGGTAGCGGAAGAAAGCGTTAATGCCGTCAAAGTATTCATTTCCCTCCCACAACAGATCACGTTGCTGGCGGGTGAGTTCGTGGTAGGCGCGATGGATGGGGAAATCAAACTTAATTCCATTTTTCAATAAAGGCTTTTGCCATTCACTCATCGCCTCCGTTCGCCAGGGAGCAATTGCTCCCTCGTATACCGAAAGGCTCTTATCCGGGATGACAAGGTCGTCGGAGATGCCCAGAATTTTTCCAAAACCCTCGCAGGTCCGGCATGCCCCAAAAGGATTATTGAAACTGAAAAAATTCACGGAGGGCTCCGTAAATGTCATTCCATCCAATTCAAAACGATCGGAAAAGTGCTGCTTGTTTTTTCCTTCGGAGTAAATAAAGCAATCGCCCTGACCTTCGAAGAAAGCAGTTTGCACGGAATCGGCCAGACGGAAAGTCAAATCTTCATCAAGGGGATTAACAGCAGCGCGGTCAATCAGAATTTCAACTTCGCCTGTTATTTTTTTGGATTTGGTGGCAGCCTTTTTCTTCCCCCCTGCTCCCGCCTTCGCCAAGGCTTCGGCGGGCAAGTCCCCCTCTCTTCCAGTGGAGGAGGGTGAGAGATTTAACAACTCCTCAATGAATTTTACCTCACCATTCACCAAAATCCGCGCAAAGCCTTTACTCAACAAAAGGTTTAGCTCATATTCGATCTTCCTGCCTTTCCCGATTTTGAGAGGGCAGGCGACCATGACGGGCGTTCCGGGGTTTAGTTTGTTGATGGCATCCACGACATCGGTGACCGTGTCGCGTTTGACCTCCTTGCCGCTGATGGGCGAAATTGTTTTGCCAATGCGGGCAAAGAGCAATTTGAGGTAGTCATAGATTTCCGTTGTTGTGCCAACGGTTGACCGGGGATTGCGGGTGTTCACTCTCTGTTCTATTGCAATCGCCGGAGAAATTCCTTTGATGTAATCGACTTCGGGTTTTTCCATCCTTCCCAGAAACTGGCGGGCATAAGAACTTAAACTTTCTACGTACATCCTTTGCCCTTCGGCAAATAGGGTGTCAAATGCCAGGGACGATTTCCCGGAGCCCGAAAGGCCGGTGATCACCACGAGTTTATTTCGCGGGATGGCGACACTGAGGTTTTTTAGGTTGTTGACCCGGGCGCGTTTGATAATGATGAATTCCCTGGGATCAAGTTCGTCCAGGTAGGAATCGTCAGAATGGAGTGGGGAGCTGGAAATCATGAGAAGTCGCAAAAATACCTTACCCCCGGCCCCTCTCCAAACAAGATAAAATGAAAACACCATCCGCCGGCCGGCAGATGGTGTTCGTGTTTATGCCTGGATTATTTTTTAATTGTCGAAATCAGGATCATAACTGGCTTCACGACTTTTGCCTTCCCGCTCTTCATTATCATAATCCTCACTTTCCTCAGCGCTTTCAAAGTCTTCCTCCGCAGTAAATCCTTCATCCTCGGGACTTTCGAATTCCTGTTTCTTCCCCGACTCCACGGCGTATTCGCCCTCGCTATTGCGGGTAGCAGGCACTTTGACTAAGTAAACGGCATCCTCCGTTTCCAGCGGAAAAACAAAGATGGGTTCGTTTTTCGCATTTTTTATCCTGGTGATGCTTGCCTCATAGCCATTTGGAAATTGCTGCCGCAACAATTCCCGCAAATCCTCGGACAGGCTTTCCAGGCTCTTAATTACTCTTTTCTTGCTTCCCGCCATGCTTTTATCACGTACAAATCAAAAATTGGGCTCAAATAGCATAAGAATTTATATAGAAGGCAACATTTTTTAATATTTTTTTTGGGCTTTTAGATAATATTTCTATCTTTTCAATTCCAAAAGATTCAACTAACCCCAAATACTATCGAGCGAGAGTTCTACGTTACCTAATCGCAAGACAGATGATTGACAGAAGATGTAGCGACAGCCAGTTGGTTTCGCTCTATCAAACCGGTAACGAAGAGGCGTTCGAAATGCTACTTCATAGACACAAATCCCGCATTTACACGGCAATTTACCTGATTGTAAAGGACCGCTATGTAGCAGAAGACCTGCTACAGGAAACCTTCATTAAGGTGGTCAATACGGTCAAAAGCGGCCGCTACAATGAGGAGGGTAAGTTTCTACCCTGGTTGAGCCGTGTTGCCCACAACCTGGCTATTGACCACTTCCGCAAGAGCAAGCGCTATCCGGAAATTGTGCTGGAGGATGGCAGCAGGGTGTTCAATTCGTTGAACTTTGCCGAGGAATCGCATGAATCGGCTCAAATGTTCAAAGAGACCAAATCCCGTTTGCGCGATCTGATCAAAGAATTACCGGAAGAGCAAAAGCAGGTGCTGATCATGCGGCACTATTTGGAGATGAGCTTCCAGGAAATTGCTACCCGCTCCGGCGTGAGCATAAATACAGCGCTGGGAAGGATGCGGTATGCGCTGATCAACCTAAGAAAGAAAATGATCAAAAATAATATTGCCTATGACAAAAACGTTTACCCAAAACGATCTGATCCGGTATTTATACCACGAGACTTCGGCGACGGAGACGACGGAGATCAATAAAGCCCTGATCTGTGACTCCGAACTGCAGGAGCAGTTCAAAGAGTTGACGGCAACCAAAAGCCAATTGGATACGGTACGGCTACAGCCTTCGCCGGCCACCATTGGGAATATCTTAAGCTATGCCCGGGGGCTGCAAGAAAAGCATTGATCGCCAATCCAAAAAATAATAAGGCCCTTCCGAATTGGAAAGGGCCTTTTTTTGTATGCCTGGTATGACCCCGATAAAAATCGGGGCGGATCGGCTACCTACAATTCCGTTATTTTAATATTCTTCCACCTGACTTTTACCCCGCCCCCTGAATGGATTTGGAGCGCAATTTTTCCCGTCCTGCCTCCTATTTTTTCATCTTTTAGGAAGATCATTTGTGTTCCATTGAGCCAGGTCGTGACCTCGTCTCCTTTCACTTTAACCTTCATGGTATTCCACTCACCTTCTTTGAGGATTTTCTCCTTGTCTGCATCCGGTTTGATCAGCCACTCTCTGCCGTACGATTCATAAATACCACCCGTATGGTGCCCAGCGGGTGCTACCTCAGCCTGCCAGCCGGTAATCTTTGTTCCTTCGAGGCTGCTGTGAAAAAAGACCCCGCTGTTGCCGTTGGATTCCTGTTTAAAGTCGACCGTAAGCTCAAAATCTTTGAAGTCCTTATCGGTGGTCAGGTAGCCGTATTCTTTGTCCGGACCGCTTTCACAAATCAATTCACCTTTTTCAGCGTACCATTTCTCCGTACCATGGATTTTCCAGCCATCCAGGTTCTTGCCGTTAAAAAGTGAATACTCTTTTTTTTGTGCCCACACACAAAGTGATAAAACGGTGAGCATGCAGAATAGAAATAATGTCTTTTTCATTGTTGATTGTTGAAGTTGGCTAAAACTACGAAATAGGATTTAAAATTTAAGATTTAAAGTTTAAAATTGGTGCCTGCCAGGGCTCAGGCGTACTCCCTGATCTTAAATCTTTTAATTTTAAAATAGTTTAAATCTTAAATTCTCCGGTGAAAGTCTTAATTCTGCATCAGCATTTCCATACGCCGCAAACGGGAGGTGCGCTCCGATCCTATTATCTCGCAAAGGCCCTGTCCGATCGGGGAATTCAAACCGTCGTCATTACCGCTCATAATGAACCGGGATACCGGCAGCAGGACGTGGAGGGAGTGGAAGTGCATTACCTTCCGGTAGCGTATGACAACAAGTTTGGATTTACCGCGCGCGGCATTTCCTTTCTCAGGTTTGCCTGGAAAAGCGCCAGGCTCGCAGGACAATGGCAGGACGTCAGCATGTGTTATGCGATGTCGGTGCCCCTCACGGTGGGGTTGGCTGCAGGATGGATGAAGAGAAGGCATAAAATTCCTTTTCTTTTTGAAGTAGGTGACCTTTGGCCCGATGCGCCGGTTCAACTGGGCTACGTGCAGAACTATTTCCTTCGCCGGTTTTTGTATGCGTTAGAAAAATGGATTTACCGAGAAGCGGATTCGATCGTAGCCCCATCTCCCGCTATCCAATCTGCCGTCGAAGAGAAAATGCCGGGTAAAACTATACACCTGATACCCAACATGGCTGATGTTAACTGCTTCCGGCCGGCGCCGAAGGAAGAGCACCTTGAAAAAAAATTCGAGGTGCAGGAGAAATTCGTTGTGACGTATGCCGGGGCGGTGGGCGTGGCAAATGGATTGGATTATTTTCTGGAGATCGCCCGCGTTTCACATAAAGCCAACTTGCTGATTCAATTTTTCCTGTGCGGGGAGGGAGCCGTGCTAGATCGTCTCAAAGTCAACGCCGGCCGGCTAGGACTCCGGAATCTCACCTTTGTCGGTTTTCAGAATAGGGAAGGGGTGAGAGAACTCCTCAGCGTTTCAGATGCTGCCTTTGTTTGTTATAAAAACGTTCCTGTCCTGGAGACCGGGTCCCCCAATAAATATTTTGACGGACTGGCTGCCGGCAAACTGATCGTCATCAATTTTGGGGGGTGGATCAAAAAAGAAATTGAGGAGAACCGGTGCGGGATTTATGTTGGAATATCAGGAGGCGGCGAGGCGATTGGGGATGACAACATATTCCCGCGACATGCTTTCAGCAAAATTCGCGAATCTTTTTATTAAACGCTGATTTGGCTAAATTACTTATCCACCTTCTCAAAAATCTTCCCCGTCTTCTTATTCTTCAAGATCACTTTCTTTGCTCCATAGTGCGTCACTTCTTCTTTTACCAGGTAGTGATCCGCATCGTATTCCTGGAGGTGACTGTCCTTGGATACGCCTACTTTCCCGCGCCAGATGTCGAGCTTCACGGGCTCCCACAACTTTGTCTTTGCTGATTTGTAGGCGGCATCCAATACGGAGTTCACCACATAGCCGTCGTAAAAAGTCTCTTTGGGTTGGGTTCCCTTTTCAAGGGCATTAAACATGTCCATGAACATGTGATTGTAGCCAAGTTCGTTGAGTTCATCGCCTACCGGAAAAAGCCAGCCGGTGTTGCTTTCCGCTTTTTCGGCCACGTAATCAGCACCCTTACCGGTTGTAAACATTTCAAACCCGGTGCGCAAAAAACTGTTGATCCAGATTGTGCCTTCGGTGCCCATCACTTCGTCCCGTAAGTCGAGGCCTCCCCGGAAGGTCCAACTCACCTCAAACTGGCCAATCGCACCGTTTTCATATTTGACTAACCCAATGGCATGGTCTTCGGCATCAATTGGCTTCACTTGCGTGTCCGCCCAGCACATCACTTCGATCGGCTTGATATCCTTGCCAATGTAGCTTCTGTTGATCTCTACACAATGACAGCCCAGATCGAGAATGCATCCCCCGCCGGCTTGCTCTATGTCCCAGAACCAATCGCTATGGGGACCGGGATGCGTTTCGCGCGACTTTGCCCATAAGATTCGCCCCAGCGCACCATTTTTGACGCTTTCGTGCGCTTTGAGAAACTTGGGTGTGTAAACAAGATCTTCCAGATAGCCATTAAAAATCCCCGCTTTTTCAACTGCCTCCAGCATGCGTCTGGCTTCGTCCGCATTGCGCCCCAGCGGCTTGGTGGTAACGACTGCTTTCTTATGTTTTACGCAAAGCATTACCGCTTCTTCGTGCAGGTTATTGGGCAAAGAAATGCAAACTACCTCCACTTCGGGACGGTTGATGGCCTCTTCCATGTTGGTCGTCGAAAACGCCACTTGATAATCTGCTGCGAATTTTTTTGCGCTTTCTTCCTTTCGGGAATAGATCGTTACAATTTTATCTTTGCTTCGGTACCCCTGAAGCGAATCCGCATAAAACCGGCCAATAAATCCGGAACCAAGCATGGCAATTTTCATAGTAGGAGATTTTGATGATGGTTATTATAGAATTTCTTTTTTGATCGGTGTTGGCAGCACACTAAACGGTCTTAATTTCCTTTTTCTCTTTAAAGAAAATGATGAAATAGACGAGCACACAAAAAGCGATGATGGCAGGCACGAGCCAAATACTCATCCATAAGTGGCTGTTTTTTCCGGTTATTGAATTGATTGCCTCCAGCGAGTATCGATTTGCTATGGACCCGGAAAACCAGGTTCCGATAAACATTCCCAGTCCATACGTGGCGAACGTAAACAACCCTTGCGCGGCGCTCTTGATTTTCTCACCGGCTTTCTTTTCGGTGTACATGTATCCGGTTACAAAGAAGAAATCATAACAAATACCATGAAGAATAATTCCGGCATATAACATCCACAGGTTGGCCTGGAGATCTCCGTAGGCAAAAAAGACGTAGCGCAGAATCCAGCCTGTCATTCCCATCATCAACATTTTCTTTACGCCAATGCTGTTAAATAGAAAAGGGATGGCAAGAATGAATGTGGCCTCGGAAACCTGACCCAGAATCATTTTTCCTGCCGTGTTTTCCATTCCCAATTCAATCAAAAACAAATTGGTGAACCCATAATAAAATGCCAGGGGAATGCAGATTAAAATAGCGGCACTGAAAAATACGATGTAGGATTTATCTTTGAAAAGGGCAAACGCTTCCGCACCGAGGGCGCCCGATGCAGTGGCCCCGGCCGTTTTTCCCTTGGGCGGGGTGTTCGGTAAAGTAAAAGCGAACAATCCCAACGCGAGCGAAGCCGCTGCCGCAATGTGGAAGGTGGACAGGCTCTTTTCAAGTCCGAGAAACCCAATCGTCAACCCCGCTACAATCCAGCCGGCCGTGCCAAATACACGGATCCATGGAAATTGCTTGCCTGGATCGGCCATTTGATGAAAGGCAATGCTATTCGTTAGCGCAATGGTGGGCATGTATAGGAGGGAGTAAATAAGAATTACCCAATAAAATGAGGTATTGGTGGTAACCCAGGAAGCCAGGTAAAGGAGGACTGCCCCCAGCGTATGCAGCACACCCGTAATCCGTTGCGCAGCAAAAAAGCGATCGGCAACCATTCCCACGAAAATGGGTGAGATCATGGTTGCAATAGAAAGTGCTCCGTACGTGAATCCGATTTGAGCGTCAGAGGCCGCCAGATTTACCTTCATGTAGGTACTCATGGTAACATACCAGGCACTCCACGTGAAGTATTGCAGAAGCATCATGATGGCTAACTTGGCAAAAACGGCTGGTTTCATACTGTCGGTAAAAATAGTGGCGAGAAATATAGTTGTCTTCCGACAGGAGATAAAGCTTCCCGTATAAAATTTACCTTACGGTATTCATTTCGTCGGGTGCGATGCCCGGGCAAGGGCTACTTTTTCCCTGGCCGGTACTTCGAATCTTTAAAAATCACCGCAGCTTGCGCGTTGCTCATAATTTGCGGCACCGTTCTCCCTGGATTCTGCCGGGCGTAGGCCTCAACGATTTGCCATCCGACCCATTGGCCGATGCGCCCCGGGCACTTTTCTCCGATCTCCAGCGTCTTGGGCCGCTCCGCGAGATACCGTTGCTTGATCTGGTGACTGGTAGAATACATTACTTCATTTTCAATCAACCGGATGTAGATGAGGTCTTCATTTTCCCGTGCCGAATTTATTTCTTCTGATGTGAAGCCGATGAACAGACTGTCGGGCGTGCAGGGAAGCATCCGCTTGGCAAAATAGTAGGCCTTGCCGTAGGCGATCATATCGGCCAGCACGGTCTTATCGGCCAGGTCTGTTTTATTGAAATGCGTGTCGATGCCATAGAGCAACAGTACGGACGGCACAATAAAATCCTTTGTATACCGGCGCAACATGTACTCATACATGTTGGGCCGGTACCGGGAGTTGGGGCCGAGAAAGTAGTCCAGTCCGATCACCACCAGGCTATCGCTTACGAGCAAGTCCGTCTCCATTCCGCTGATGATAGTCTGCAGGGCAGGCGGCTTGAAGTCCGGATAGTAGTATTTTATGTTGGCGAAGGCGGTACGGAATTGTTCTTTCAGCTCCTGGCCGTTGCCAAAAACGTTGTGTGCCTCGATCAACAACGTGTCCATGGCCGGATTCGTGAAGCGACGGTAGAGTTCATTGATGAAAATGGAGTCGTTGGGGTAACGCGACCGCCCAAAAAAGTGATCACGCAAATGGGGATGCCGGGTAAGAAACGTGACCAACTGTGCCTTGGTAGCGATGGAGGGCAATGAATCTTCCAGCGATTCGATTCTCAAATCAATCGGAATACTTTTCGTGTCCGGCACAAACGCACATTTCACGTCACGGTCACGCTTACAGCCACTTAGGCTTGCCCACAAACATAGAATGACGGTGAAGGATTTGAATCTCATATCAGATCAGAATTTGGATCAGAATTTGCAGAATTTACAGAATTTTGTGAATATGAGAATAGGCAGAATTTGTGAATATTTTGGGTTATGCATCAACACTTCTAAATTTGAAGGCGATATACTTATCGCTCTACAATTCTGCTCATTCTACCATTCTGTAAATTCTGATAAAATTCTGTAAATTCTATAATTCTGTAAATTCTGATGCAACATATCGCCGTTTGCGGGAACATTGGCTCGGGCAAGACCACGCTGGTGGAGAAACTTTCAAAGCACTACGGGTGGACGCCGTTGTATGAGTCCGTTGACCAAAATCCGTACCTCAAGGACTTTTACGACGACATGACGCGATGGGCGTTCCATCTTCAGATTTACTTCCTCAACAGCCGGTTTAATCAGATCCGGGAAATCCGGGATAGTAAAAAGACCATTATCCAGGACCGTACGATTTACGAAGACGCACACATTTTTGCCGCCAATCTCCATGCCAGTGGCCACATCAGCGACCGTGATTACCAGAGTTACCTCGATCTTTTCAACTCGATGATTACGTTTGTACACCCCCCTGATCTGCTGATTTATTTGAAAGCCGATATTCCAAAGCTCGTACAGCAAATTCAAAAACGAGGCAGGAATTTTGAATATGGGATACGCCTTGAATACCTGAAGAACCTGAACGAACATTATGAAAAATGGATTGGCGGGTACAAACAAAGCAAGTTGCTTATCATCGATGTAAATGCCATGGATTTTGCCGAACGCATTGAGGATTTTTCGGCGATTGTCGGGAGGATCGACCTGGAGATGAATAATCTCTTCAGCCAATAGGGAGCAAAAATTTGAAGAGAATGCTTATCTTTCTTCCACCTAAAACCAAACCTTTACTACTATGAATACAATATACGCTGGATTCTGGCTACGTTTTGTTGCCTGGTTTATTGATGTCTGCCTTTTGGGAATGATAGGATGGATTGTCATCGCACCCATGCTGGCAACCGTTGGATTGGCGAGCAATTTTTCATTCAGTGATTTTCAGAACACGGAAGATGTCGCTGCCCTGATTGCCGTTTTGTCTGCCATGATCGGTATTTCATGGGCCGTCAATGAAGTCATGAAGATCGTATACCATTCCTTTATGGAGTCATCAAAATACCAGGGAAGTGTTGGCAAAATGGCGTTGGGATTAATCGTCACGGATTTGCAGGGGCAAAGGCTGGATTTTGGAAAAGCACTGGTACGGAATCTCTGTAAGCTTATTTCAAACCTTACCTTTACCATTGGCTATATCATGGCTGGGTTTACCGAGAAGCAGCAGGCATTGCACGATGTCATTGCGGGAGCGCTGGTGGTGAAAAAACAACCGGAACTTTCACCTACCCCAATTAAGTCCAATTAAGTCAGGGCTAAGGCCGGTTTCTGTAGTGCATCTGCGGTGGAAAATTTTTCACCGCAGAGACGCGGAGGCGCAAGGGAGGCGCAGAGACAAGGGATAATTTGGTTTGATTCTTTAAATAATACCTTTTTGGTCAGCCACTTAACCAACTACATTCTCCAGCAAAGAGTTGCATAAACGCCACTGGAGGTTTTTTCATCGCAAAAAATTTATCGATTTCGGTAGAACTTCAATTTCGGCAGGCAGGAACCCCGCTAATTCTCCTTCTGCTTCGATCGCACAGACGCCCTTCGAGTGAAGTTCAATCCGGGTGCTTTGGTTATAGATTATCAATCCATCCCGGATTTTCTTTTTGGCCTTCATGGCTTGCTGGTAAACCAAAAACTTCCACAGCGGTAAGGCTCCGGCAATAAAAACGTTAAGAAGTCCATCGTCGACGATGGCATCCGGCGCGATGTACAGTGCGTTACCGAATGAACGCGCGTTGGCAATAGCCAGTACCCGGATTTTTCCTTGCCATTCCCAGGCGGGGGTCTTACAGTAAATTTCTTCGGGTCGATGTGTCAGGAATGTCGCCGTGATGGCTTTCCAATACGTGAGCGTAGGTCCAAGGGTGCGATTGCTTTTTGCCAATCGTTTTACGACAGCCGGCCCCATGCCCACACTGCAGGCGTTGATGAAATACCGGGTCACCTCTCTGTCCTCCTGGTCGCGGCATGTTATTCTGCCCAGGTCTACCGGCTTGGGGAGGTTGGATTCAATTAAGGTGGCCAAAAGCCCGGGGTCGGCTGAAAGTCCACATGTCCGTGCAAAATCATTTCCCGTGCCAAGGGGGATGAGCCCTAAAACAATCTGCGAACAGGACCGGTTGAGTTGAACGCCGTTAAGCACCTGATTCAGTGTCCCGTCGCCACCGGCCGCGATAATAAAATCAAAACCCTGGTTAGCGGCCGTCGAGGCAAGTTCAACGGCGTGACCGGCGCGTTGGGTTTCAAAAATAGTAAGGTCGAATTTCCCGGCAAGGGCCGGATAGATGTCGCGGTAGAATTTTTTCTTTTTACGCGAAATGCCATTCAGTACGATGGCAACGGCCGCAGCCATTTACTTGCAATTTTTCTTTATCGCGCCTTTGGCTTCCTGTGAACCCAGTTCCTCAGCTCGTTTCAGATCAAGGCAGGCATCATAGTTATTATTCATCTGCAACTTCACCATTCCGCGCTGATAATAGGTCTCAGCATCGTTCGGGTAAAGTTCAATGGACGACGTGTAATCCTCGACAGCTCCCGCGAAATTTTCTTTTTCGGTCTTACTCAACGCCCGGTTATCAAAGTACGTTGGATTGGTAGCATCCAATTCGATGGCCTTGGTGTAATCGGCGATGGCGCCATCGTAATCGAGCATCGTGTTTTTAAGAACGCCTCTCAGGTTGTATGTTTCCGGATCATCGTTTGCCAACTCAATAGCTTTATTATAATCCTCCAGTGCCCCTTTCAGATCTGCCTTTGCCGTCCTGGCAAGCGCTCTGTTTTCAAACCGCAGTGGATCCTTGGGATCGAGTTGGATAGCCTGGTCATAATCGGCAATCGCATCCTCAAAATGGCTGGTATTGTAGCGGGCTACTCCCCGGTAGTTATATAAGTTGGGGTCGCTCTTGTCCAATTCGATCGCTTTTGTATAGTCATCGATCGCGCTGACAAATTCTCCCAGCTCGGCTTTTACTACGCCGCGGTTAAAATATTTGTCGGCGTCGACGGGCCCGAGTTCGAGTGCCTTGGAAAAATCGAAGTAAGCGCCCTGGAGCTCATCGATATTGTATTTGGCGAATCCGCGGTTGGTGTAGGCTTCGGCGAATTTGGAATTGAGCCGGATCGCTTTATCCAGGTCTGCAATGGCTCCGCTGTCGTCCCCTAAATTGACCTTTGATTCTCCCCGGAAATTCAGGGCTTCCGCAAAGGTCGAGTCGATGTCAAGCGCGAAATTGAGATCCCCGATGGCGCCATAGAAATCCTGAAGCCCCATACGGGCACGTCCGCGCAAGGTAAAGGCATCTTTGTTTTTTGGATTTTTCTCGATGACCCTGGTTAAGTCGGCCTTCGCTCCGGCAAAATCTTTAGTGGTTATTTTTTTTCTTGCTGCTTCGAGCGGATCAGTCTGCCCAAAGGCCAACGTTGAAAACAGAATGAAACAGGATGCAAGACTGAAAAATTTCATAGATGCTTACTCTATCTTTGCTCCAAGGTAAAAAGAAATTTCCCCAATATGATATTTTATGGTAGGGTATGTGCCAGTAGGACTTACGACGTAGGGAAAGCCACTCATCATCTTTTTAAAACATAAACCGTTGCTAAACGTAAATTGCATCCATGATGAAATCTATGAAACTAACTATCCTTTTAGCCGTGGCCTGTTTTCCATGTGCCCTGTCGTTCGCGCAGGAAAAGCCGTTGGAAATGAAAATGGATTTTGAGGAATACGACCCTCCGTCCACGCTGGTGGTCGGGGAGCATCACCTGACCCGCGCGAAGTTCCCCTTTATTGATATCCACAATCATCAGGGCAACATGAACACGGCTGACCTGACCGATTTGGTGAAGGAAATGGATAAGTTGAATATGAAAGTGATGAATAACCTGAGCGGATATGGCTTCAGAGGCGGCACCGATCATTTGGAGAAATCACTTGAAAACATAAAAAGACAGTATCCCGACCGGTTTATCCTTTTTTCCAATATTGACTTTGGCGATATCGACGATCCTCAGTGGACAGCACGGACAACGGCACAACTGGAGCGGGATGTTAAACAAGGTGCCAAAGGACTAAAGATCTATAAGAGCCTGGGAATGTTCAGCAAGGACAAAAAGGGGAACCGAATTCACATCGACGATCCGCGCATTGATCCGGTGTGGGAAAAGTGCGGTGCCCTGGGCATCCCCGTATTGATCCATGCTGCCGATCCAAAACCATTCTGGCAACCTATCGATAAAAACAATGAACGGTGGCTTGAGCTGAAGCTTCACCCGGGTCGCCGGCACGATACCGATCCGGTAAAATGGGAAACACTGATCGAGGAACAGCATGCTATGTTCAGAAAACATCCCAAAACAAAATTCATCAATGCACACCTGGGATGGTATGGGAATGACCTCAGGAAACTGGGTCAACTTATGAATGAACTTCCGAACATGTATACGGAGATCGGAGCCGTAATCGCGGAACTGGGCAGGCAACCCCGTGCCGCCAAGGCCTTCCTGACAAAATACCAGGACCGGGTTTTATTTGGCAAAGACAGTTGGGTTCCCGAGGAATACGAAACCTATTTCCGCGTCCTGGAGACCGAAGACGAATATTTCCCCTACCACAAGCGCTATCATGCCTTTTGGAAAATGTATGGTATCGGCCTGCCCGATGAAATTCTAAAAAAGATCTATTACAAAAATGCGCTGGCGATTTTGCCGGGGATGGATAAAAGTCTGTTTCCAAATTAAAGCCCAGCATCGTCTCTCGAAGGGACGATGCGAACTAATGAGTTCAAACGTATCGTCCCCTTGGGAGGTCGATACGTGATACTATACTATCATCCCCATCGGGAGACGATACTTGACTATAGGGTCCAGCATTGTTTCTTGAAGAGGGCGATGCGAATTGATGAGTCCAAACGTATCGTCCCCTTGGGAGGTTGATACTTGACTATACTATCATCCCCATCGGGAGACGATACTTGACTATAAGGTATAGTTTGAAAGGTCAAACCAAATTATCTCTTGCCTCTGCGCCTACTTTGCGCCCCTGCGTCTCCGCGGTTTAGAGATCACAGTGTATTGAGCATACTGATTTCCTTCGACTCCAGGTAGGAAACGCCGCAAAGGAATTCGTCTACAGCACGGGCGGCTTCCCTGCCTTCGCTGATGGCCCACACGACAAGTGATTGGCCCCGGCGCATATCTCCGGCAGAGAAGACGCTTTCCACGGAAGTTTGATAGCGGGTGCACTTAACGTTGCCGGCTTCGTCGTAGTCTACACCCAGCTGATCGAGTAAACCCTGGTGTTGAGGATGGAGGAATCCCATCGCCAACAAAGCCAATTCACAGGGCAGGGTTCTTTCCGTTCCGGGAATTTCGCGAAAGGACCTGGCTTTCCCGGGCTCAGGCTTGTTCCATTCGATTTCTGTGATCTTCAGTCCCGTCAGGTTTCCGTTATCATCACCCATGAATTCTTTCGTCACGATCGACCACTGCCGTTCGCACCCTTCCTCATGGGAGCTGGACGTGCGCAAAATCATTGGCCAGTTGGGCCAGGGCATGCTTTCATTGCGGTCCACGGGGGGCTTAGGCATGATCTCAATTTGACCAACTGATTTTGCCCCGTGGCGGTTGGACGTACCGACGCAATCAGACCCGGTATCTCCACCGCCGATGACCATAACATTTTTTCCTGTTGCGAAAATATCTGTCTCCTTCACTTTCTTATCGCTCACCCGGCGGTTTTGCTGGGTAAGGAAATTCATCGCGAAATGTATTCCGTTCAGATTTCTTCCAGGAATCGGTAAGTCACGCGGAACGGTCGAGCCTCCGCAAAGCACGATGGCATCGAATTCTTCCCGTAGTTGCTGCACCGAGATGTCCACCCCTACATTCGTATGGGTCACAAACCGGGTGCCCTCTTCCTCCATTAATTTTATTCTGCGAATCACGACTTGCTTATCAAGCTTAAAATCGGGAATGCCATAGCGCAATAGCCCGCCGATCTCATCGTCGCGCTCAAATACCGTGACAGCATGTCCTGCCAGGTTTAGTTGGACGGCTGCCGCCAGTCCGGCAGGACCGGACCCCACGATGGCCACTTTCTTCCCGGTACGTGAGGTGGGAATCCGTGGCTTGGCAAAACCGGCATCAAAGGCCTTCTCGATGATCGCCTTCTCAATATATTCAATGGTGACGGGCGGTTTATTGATCCCCAACACACAGGATGCTTCGCAGGGGGCGGGGCAAATCCGTCCGGTGAATTCAGGGAAGTTGTTGGTGGAGATCAGGATCTCATAGGCGAGCTTCCAATTTTGTTGGTAAACGGCATCATTGAATTCAGGAATAATATTGCCCAGCGGGCAGCCCTGATGGCAAAAGGGCGTGCCACAATCCATACAACGCGTAGCCTGGTTGTACGTGATCCGCTCATCCAACTTTGCATCCACTTCCAGATAGTCCTTGATGCGCTCCCGGGGGTCGCGCTTTTTAGGAAGTTCGCGTTCAAATTCTAAAAATCCCGTTGGTTTAGACATTGACGGTTACTTTTTTTGCTTCCAATTTTCGTTTCTCCAATGCAGCTTTGTATTCCATCGGCATGACCTTGACGAATTGCGGGAAGCAGGATGACCAATTGCTCAAAATCTCCTGCCCTAAATCACTGCCGGTAAATTGCACATGGTTGCGGATCAATGTTTTCAATTCCGCCTCATCTCCCGCTTCCAGTGTGTCCAGCATCACCATTTCCATGTTGCAGTTTTTCGGGAAGGTCTTCTGACCATCGTACACGAACGCCGCACCACCGCTCATGCCGGCCGCAAAGTTTCGGCCCGTCTGACCAAGGATCACTACCGTGCCACCGGTCATGTATTCGCAGCCGTGGTCACCGACTCCTTCTACCACCACCTTCACACCTGAATTGCGCACAGCAAAACGCTCACCGGCTAATCCGCGGATATAGGATTCACCCGCTGTTGCGCCGTAGAAGGCAACATTTCCTACAATAATATTCTGTGCCGCATCATACTTGATTTTCTTATCCGGGTAAAGAATCAGTTTTGCCCCCGAAAGACCTTTTCCAAAATAGTCATTCGCCTCTCCTTCGAGTTCAAAGGTAATTCCCGGGGCAGCGAAAGCTCCAAAACTTTGACCGGCTGACCCATTGAATTTATAATGGATGGTGTCATGCGGGAGGCCCTGGCCCAGGTATACTTTGGAAATTTCATTGGAAAGCATCGTGCCCACAGCCCGGTTCTGATTGGTGATCGTAAACGTGCCGGTTACGGCTTCTGCTTTTTCCAGGGCAGGCTTTGCATGAGCGATCAACTGGCGATCGAGTACCTTATCTATTGCATGGTCTTGCTCTTCCTGTTTGAACAGGGCCGTGTCCAGGCTCATCGGTTCTTTGAAGAGCACGGGAGAAAGGTCAATCTTCGTGTATTTCCAGTGGTCCTCCAGCTCCCTTGCCTCCAGTCTATCTACTTGTCCGACCATTTCATTCACGGTGCGGAAACCGAGCTCGGCCATAATTTCGCGCATTTCCTCTGCCAGGAAATGGAACAGGTTTACCACGTATTCCGGCTTGCCGGTGAAGAGCGCACGGAGTTCCTTATTTTGGGTCGCAACACCGACCGGGCATGTATTCAAATGGCACTTGCGCATCATAATGCATCCGGCCGTAACCAAAGCGGCTGTGGCTACTCCCCATTCTTCCGCGCCGAGCAACGTAGCGATAGCCAGATCGCGTCCCGTTCGGATTTGACCATCGGTCTGAACCACAATTCTTCCGCGGAGTTTGTTTCGTACTAAAGTCTGATGCGTTTCTGCCAGGCCCAATTCCCATGGCAATCCGGCGTGACGGATAGAACTAACCGGCGAGGCTCCCGTTCCTCCATCATGGCCGGAAATCAACACCACATCGGCATGGGCTTTGGCAACTCCGGAAGCGATCGTACCGACACCTGCTTCTGAAACGAGTTTCACACTTACGCGTGCATCGCGGTTCGCATTTTTTAAATCAAAGATCAACTGCGCTAAATCCTCTATCGAATAAATGTCATGGTGAGGTGGGGGAGAAATGAGTCCAACACCGGGGGTGGAATGTCGTACCCTGCCGATCCATTCGTCAACTTTGTGACCCGGCAATTGTCCGCCTTCGCCCGGCTTCGCCCCTTGCGCCATTTTTATCTGAAGCTCACGCGCATTACTGAGATAAAAAC